>Ga0207648_10002670_pt1 | contig 18997 bp, 34 predicted proteins | sample KBSMisM32_FD_184310 | JGI IMG/M metagenome (GOLD analysis project Ga0207648, IMG submission 184310) | Miscanthus rhizosphere microbial communities from Kellogg Biological Station, Michigan, USA - KBS Miscanthus M3-2 (SPAdes) (version 2) | ecosystem: Host-associated > Plants > Roots >...
GCCCACAAGCACGCCGCTTACAAAGCCTACGATAAGCAGGCAGACTTCAACACCGCTCATGGCAGTATATGGAGGTCGTTCTATTTAACATGAATATCATAGAGTTACTAGATGAGTTCTGGGAGTGGCTCAAGGATGAGCTAGGAACGCCGATGCTACCATGAGAGACTCACCGTGTCCTAGATGTCTCAGACTAGGCAAGAAGCGATACTACTCTAATGGCGATGGCAACATCTATGTGCGCTGGGAACATTGGGACGGAGAGCTCCAGACACGCTGTCACGTAGGCAGGAAGGCTAATATCGACTATGAGGTAGTCGATAATCTTAAGTAGGACGCAACATGATACATGATGAGGTTGATATGGTGAGTATCACTAAGGTTAGAACGCTCGGGCCTCTTGCTCGACATGAGATCGATAAACAGTCACATCGACTGATTAACGAGCTAAACGGCGAAGGCTATAACGTAACGAGCATTCAAGTATTTGGGAATATGGGCGGCACAGATAATCTCTTTATCTTCGTATGCTGTGAGAGTACATGAATGTATATGAGGACTAGGGCATGAGCGAGGCACAAGAAGTAAAGTTCTGGGTTTGTCCTGGCTGTGAGGCTTCATTCATGGGCCACTCTGCGGATAAAGCAGAGTTTTACTGTAGCTGGTGCAATATTACAGTCAAGATCGAGCGAGGCAACCTGATCACTAGTGATGACTGAATTCGTGCCTTATGTCTACCCTGGGAGTCCCCTTGGCGGAGCCTATGTTGCTATGGAAGCTGAATATCTGCGACGTAAGAAAAAGAACCCCAAGCTGACCATGAAGCAATTCCTTAAGGACTTCAGTCAAGATAGTAGATGATGATGTGATGGTGAAAGGTAAGATACATGCCAGTCCTGTGCGTCCTAGACATTACGGAGGAGATGTCCTTGCTAGATGTTCTGTGTGCAAGATACTAATAGCTAGAAGGTTATTGCGGCTTCATAGGCAAAGTTCTTTACATAAGAGACGCAAAAGAGCAAAGCGGTACAGGATTGGGATCCACACCTTGAGGCGCTCATTCCATCGTTCAGGCCCAGACAAGAAGTTTATATCAATAGCTGAACAAAGACGGCAGAGGATAAGGCGTAGAAGATGAAAGTCGATGACCGATATTGGCGTTGCCCTAGCTGTGCAGGACGTATAGCGCAAGAAGCCGATTTACACATTTTCTATTGTGATTTTTGCGATACTAGATACGTTATAATGTGGTGTCCAAAGAGAGTTGCAGAATTATCCCCTGAAGAAAGAGCCAAATGGACATGAATACTAATTAGGTAGATTTTAGAAGTATTAGATACGTCCTCTGCCCACCCGATGTACTAGATCTTCGGGCTATGAGCTTTGGACAATCCCTAGCGTGTTCTAGTCAAACGCGCTAGGGGCTTTCAGTCATCATGTATTGTTTTGTTCATCTGGTTGATGTTCAAGTTCGTTCTCTAGTACCTCCCTGATTAGTTTGAAAATGCATGTTTCCGTATGGATAAGGCTACCGCCGGGCAAATCGCTGTACATCTCTTTGACCATGATTGGCTTGTGACAATAGATGCAGCCTGGCTTAATCATATTCTAGTCCTCATATGTTATCATGTCTAGTCCAGTAAAACAGACAAGCCAAAGGCAGCCATACGTATGCTGATATGACCGCAAGAGCCGCTATAAGTTTAAAATCTATGTCCAAGTCCTCATAGCCTCTTTTGTACTGATGCTCTAGCTCTGTAGCTCATAAGATACAAGCTGCTAGGCATATTGCCTTTCTTAGGACAGGTCAGCTTATCGCCGCTATCAGTGACCATGTACAGGTTATCTTCGTCTTCCCCTATGGTTTCACAGTATTCTTCTTCCATACCTCAACGCTCCTGATGTTCGATTGCCTGTTCGAGTAAATAGCTTTGAAAATGATATATGGTGTGCTTGTGCGGAGTTCCATCTTTATATTCCATCGCTAGATGAATCCTGAAACAATTGATATGTGTAGGACTGTTACATTGGCTTACCGAACCACCTTTAATCGTGAAAAAAGGCAGCCTCATACCCGATCATGTTCACTTTCATCAGGACTGAAATGCACATCCAGCGACTTGTATAATTTCCACATCTGCCCGGTTGTGAGGTCTTGTTCACTAGCTCCGTTGGTAGTCACTATGAGATATTTGTCGCCTTCTTTGTAAATCAGAGTATTGTAGCCTTTGTGGATGATGGTTCTGTCGTCACTCATCAAGATTCATCCTCATTCATTGGCATGGTTTTTCACGACTAATTGTAAAGATGTAATTGCAATTTACACAGCGCACATCTTGACCATCACTAAATTTCACTGTGTATGTGAATAGCCTTGATTTACATCGTGGACAGCTCACCATGATCTCAGTATCCCCTTAGCTGCATCCACAGCACCCGCATCTCCATTATGGTTACGCATTCGGTACAGTGTGGATCATAGATAATGCCATGTCTGGAGCATTTGCGTCCTAATATTGCCTTGATTTGTGCCTTATTCATAGTGCAATCCACCATACAAGGGCTGCAAGGATCGCAGTTGTCAGAACGCCGACTTCGACGCCGCGCCAGAAATCCTCACTCATTTCTTGACTCTCTCCAGTTGAAGCAATCCGCACATAGCCAGTTCCGCTTAGCATCGTTAGCACTCATTTTCCGCAGCTTCTTATGGCATAGCATACATTCCGTTTGCACGATCAAGTCCTGATGACTACTCATGTAGATTTAGCTCCTTTGCAAGCTTGAGTATTTGCAAGTTATCTCTGCATTTTCTTGCTTGTTCCCAACCATGATTACCAAGCGAGGCGCCGCATACGATGCATCTTGTACTAAATTCTATTCCCTCTGTCATTCTCCGGCCTCCGTGTTATCAAACTCCATCTGCTCTTTGTTGGCAGCATCATCCGAGCCGCCGACGTAATCAAATGTCTGGGCCAGCTTGGAGTGGCTCATATGCCGCTGCAAGTTGGGAAAGCTGCCGCCCCTTGTGATATAGTCCTGGGCATAGGAGCGCCTGATGCAATGAGGCCCGAACTTGTACCTTTCATCCACGCAGTCGCCGTACTTGCGGCACCAGCGATAGACCGCAGTTCTATCGTAAGGAAATATCCTTTCAGTGGGCTTTATTCCGTATTCCTTGATCTGGGCCAAAAGCCGCGACTGGATCCTGTCGGGCAAGACCATTACCTTGAACTTACCCTTCTTTCGGATAACCCTGATAGTGTGTTTTGCGCCGGGTAGTTTCACCGCGTCTATGTCACAGGGGCGCAATCCGTGAAAGATGTCGTACTTGCCGTATATGCCAATAATGTCTGACAATCTCAAGCCGCGCACATACATCGTTTCAAGGCATAGGCCATGCCGGGGATTCTCTGCCGTTTCGGCTGCAATGATTTCCTTCATCCTTTCCGCCGTGACAAAGGCCGTCGTTCGCGGATGGTATTTCTTCTTTGGCGGAATCATAGCCTGGCCCATCACGGATCAGTCTTCCTAAATAGTGATGATGTGTTCATGAGAGTTTCCCGCACCTATCGCATGATACTAGATATGTGTCCGGCCGTGTGTGGAACTCAGGACTTTGGCCGCAGTAGGGACAGACCTTAACGGGTATGTCCCCAAATCTAATGCTCTCACGATGTTCGCCCGGATGTGTTCGTTCGTACCACCAATCAGAGATTGCTAATCTCCGTCTGTCTAACCAACCCATCATGATCAACTGTGAGGACTTGGGTGACAGTCTGGCAGCCCGTGTTTTTCCTTATCATAGTATTCTCCAGCATCTTTGAAGGCTCTATAACAGTGCATACATACGTATTCGCCGGCTCTACATGACCCGTCATAAGGCCGCACCATATCAACCTGACTCCTTATTTTGTCCAATCAGAGCCATGATGTGCGGGAGGATGCGCTTCAATTCTGCCTCTGCCCAATCGCGTTCTTCTTTTGACATCTGAGGTTGTTTCATTTTTGGCAGCATTCTATCTAGGAATACTAGGTGATTTTCTGATCCGCATGTATTCAGGGCAGCCATCCCCGCGAATCCTATAAAGAAGCCACGCTGCCATGCCATCCGGTCAAAAGATACAATGTTGTTCATTTCTTGCCTCTTATCTCCTCTTGCAATGCTTCTAGCCTATCGACCGCTCGCTTGACTTGTTCGCCTATGAACCGCAATGCTTCCAGCTGCTGCTCTTCAAACCTGCTATACTCTTTCTGTTTAACCGTGTCTCATCGCCTCCTTTCTTTTTTCCCACTGTACCCACCATTTCTTTTCGCACTCTGTACTGAAACAGATAAAGCGGTTTGACGGACATTCCACGCCGCATACCTGACAGGTAGCCATTTTAAGCACCCGGTACGAAGGTATAGCGAGTATCGCGGCCCCCTCCATGGCGGGTTATTTCGACAACCATAAAGTTTTTCCTCAATAGAGCGTTAAGCTGCGCTGCATGGCCCGGAGATATTTCCCATGATTTTTCTTCAAAAGGCGCGTTCGGATCTACTACCGTGTATCTGACTCTCTTTTTCTTCTTGCCGTCAAACTCTGCATCCACTATGGCTATTTTGTGCTCATCGAACTTTAGGACCTTCTTTTCGCCCGGCTGTATCTTGAAAAAATTGCTGGACTGGGCGCTTACCTGATCGACCTGGTCGTATATGCTCATCACCTACCCATCGTAAGGCGACTTTAAAAGCATGGTAGTAATAAAAAAGGACTAGAAAGCAAGGATTTTACGCTTGCAGACGCCGGCGCAGGCGCACTTCTCACTCCCCCAATAGACCTTGATTAACTCGATCACTATGTTACTTGGCAAACCTATATCGACCATTACAGTTTGCTTCGCAGCTTGAAAGGACCTCCATGGGAAATACCACCTGAACGTTTCCGTGCCATCTCCGCGAGTTTTGCGTAACTCGAAGCGGCTGTCTGTTAGGTCTATCAGCCAAACCATGTTTTTGTATTCGTATTCTCTGGACCTAATCTCGAAATTAGAGATAGGCGAATGTTGAAGCTCCAATACGCGCCCGTCATTCAGTATTACGTCGGCACGGTGAGATCCTATCGTAACCTCGCGCCTATCAAAATAGGACTGCCAGCGCTTGTGCCAGCGGTCAGAGACTTGACTGATTGACAACTTGCTTCAGGGTTATTCCGATGTAGACATTAGCACGTTCTGGACCGCTGCGCATCCTTTTCTTTAGAATCCCGTAATCGGCAAGCTTTTTGCCAAAGTTCTCAATGTTGTAATACCCCGTTTTTCTGTCAAGGCAGAAACGGACATAGGCCGTGTAAATGTCCAGGCTCTTACTTCTCACGGTCCCGTCATATGGCTTTAGGACGCACGTTTCGACAAGGAACTGGTCAAAAATGTTGTCCATATTCTTGTATTTTCTCTTTATCATTTCTGGGCTATTGTATTCAAAACCGCCTTCATGGATAAGATAGCGCAAGGCCCTTGAGGCAAGATTGAATATGCCAGATAATTCCTTGTCTGTTGTGAGCTCGCTTACTAGATTAACGTTTTTCGCTTCATCAAAGCTATTTGGGAATTCGACTATGATCCAGCGCCGCCAGAATCCCTCCGTGTCATCCTCAGTCTCAGGTAACTGGTTAGCGGAGAAAATCAATTTTGCATAGTTTGTAAATGAAAAGGGTTGCTGGCCCTTTCGCTCCGCTATCATTTCGTCACCTGCTACCAGGGCCTTGAATATGCCCGTGTCCGTGAGTTCCTTCTTTGGAATATCTGCGAACGTGTTTAACATTTTTTTGTATAATTCGGCTGCAGCAAAGCGGTGAAAACTAAAGTACTGCAGAGGTATCGAGCTGCAGTTTTCTTCGCCCAGTAGTTTTCTTATCACGCTTATCAAGACGCTTTTGCCATTGGCCCCGGAGCCGTACAGCATGAAGGCTTTATGGAACCGGTTATCCCTCAGCAAGCAATATCCTATCATCTGCATGATTATGGACCTGTCTGCCGGCTCTACAATCTCTGAAAGGAATTTTATGAATTTAGGCGGTGAGGCGTCGCGGTCATAGGTTACCGGCAACTGGACCAGTGAGAGATATTGGCTATTCGGGGAATGTTTGAAGAATTTACCCTGTATTACATCGATTAAACCGTTGCTGACATTAACAAGATATGGATCTTTATCAAACATCTTTCTGCTTACGAACGTGTTACGCTTGATATGGCCCAGGACCTCCCTTACTATGCCATTTGAGGCGTTCTTGTCCAGTCGAGCTTCTATTTGGCCCTGAAGAAAGGTTTCAGCGGGTACGCATACCCCACCATCGAGCATATAGATCTGGCCGGTGTCCTCCATGGTCCAGTACCGGCCCTCCTCCATAATCTCCTCAAATACCTGCTTTTCATAGGCTTTTGGCGACGGCGCTTTAGGCTGTTCGTATTTTGTCTTGTTCCATTCCTGCAAAGCCTTGATAATTTCGTTTACTTCCCCGCTTCCCACAATCCGAGCATGGCAAGTCTATGTTTAAAAGCATGGTAGTAAGTTTTTCTTACCGCTGGGCATAGGGCGCTGGCTGTGCCCCGGCCATAGCGGATTATCTACATATGTGACACTCGTGCTCAAATGGCCATAGCGGCCTTCTACTCCTTGACGTACCACACAATCATCATATCATAGTACACCGGGGAATGGCGCGCCGCTATGGACATATTTAAACTTTTTATGCTCAAAAAAGCCGCTATGACCCCCCTCCATTTCCACTGGAACTTCTACCCCTAATCCTGAACCAGATATACCTCAGCATGTTGTCTATCCCTTGCAGCCACCAGATCATTTTACTTCTTTGGGAAAAGTGAGAACTGGCGCAGCATGTTTGAAGGTGCAAGCTGGATCAGATAATCCCGGCACGATGACAAAGCCACACCAAGCGCATTTCATCAGGTAGTCACATTGACATGAGCGTAACCTGCGTGTATTCCCGCTGCGTCAAGGTTGTTTTTCCTGATTTCGCGGCTTTCCATAGTCCTGAACAGCTCGACTTCAGTCCTACCTTCTACTATGCTATCAAAAACTAGCGCGAATTTGTAGTCATCTACGTTTTTTTGGTATCCCGGCATACCCTAGCAAGCGTTTAGTAACACTTAACTTTTACCCCTGTGGTATTACATTGGTATTGGAAGATGAGCAGGTTTACTGTCTGGGGGTCAGCAAGTCATGGTGCAACCGCCAGGCCAAGAAGCATCCGAGGGCCAAACAGTATCCCTTTGGGTATTTTATCACTGATAAGGGGCGGTTTTTTACAAAAAGACTGTCCACCGTTCAAGCTCTTATGCTCAAAAGACAGGTTAAACGCTTCAGAACGATGATCTGCACCCACTGCGGCTCTAAATTCAAGACTCTATTCCCAAAGGACCACGTTGAAGGGCTGCGTACGTGTCCGGTGTGCGGGAAATGATAACCTCGATCTATTTCTGTCCTCATTGTGGCGAAAGGCTGCCCGAGCCTCAGCAAGACGGCGGATGGACTGATTGCATCAAATGCGGCTTTATTTTCATTGAATTTCACGATGATGAATAAACAATATTAGCAAGTGCGAATATCGCATGTTTGGATGGGGAGACCTAGACAGTTTTCTAAAAAAATCTACTGCGGCAACTGCGGTCAATGGGTGATGACGCTGGAACTGGAGAGCCGCGCGGGTTCGCACGCGAACAACATGAAATTGACGTACAACCATGAGCAATGCGGCACGCCTGGATCAGGCGTAAGGGAATACGGCTACCATGACATATACCCAGAAAAACAGTACCAAAACAACCATGTATTCACCGTAAACGGTGTACATTTGGACAAAAATGTACCAAATACTGCGGTAGTCGCACCATTAGAGCCAAAATAGAACGAATATCGTAGTATGTTCTTGTGGATGTATGGCACATCGCAGGCGACGGCAGCAGGCCGTGTCATTCATGCGCGGGCTCAACTTAGTGAGCCTCGCGAAAAAGGTCGCACCTCCGATCACTTTTGTATCCGCATTGACTGCGGACATCCAGGGCGACATTAACGCACAACCAACTTTTGGCGGCAAACTGAAAACAATCGCGAACGCGATTACTGGAAGGGTTTCCAATATCAACGCGTTTAGTGACGTACCAAAGTACGCAATGAAAATAAACCCGAGTGGAATGTGGAACCCATTCACTCAGGGCGCGCTAACCATGATAGCAGCGGGCTTTATCGGTCAATATGCAGGCCGCAGACTCGGAATACCGGGTCTTGGAAAACTAGGACAGCTAAAAGGTCTTGGCGGCGCAATACTGCCAGCGGCACTCGCAGGCGGATTATTCGATGACAAGGCGCAGAACATGCAGCCACTAGTTGCAACAGGACAAAATAGTTTCAGCGGCACAAGCGTTAGTTCTTCAAGCGCAGGATACAACACTCGACTACAATCGTATTCAGCAATGCGCGCAGTTTCAGGCGGCGCAGTCACCGCTGACATCAACGCGGGGTCATTCTGATGCCGTTCAAGACACACCTTGTGGCCACAAGTTCCAGTACTGGTACCGGAACTACAAAGACAGAATTGAATGCAGCGACGGCCGTAATAATTCCGGCAGCCGTAACGGCAATCCATTCATTTACGCCTTATCAGGCAGCAACAGGCGCATACACAGCCGCTCAATCAAGCCAGCAATTAATCGAGCTTGAATCACAGGACATACAGCCCAACATTTCACCTAAAGCGTACGTTATGGATCCGACAAGCGGCGGACTGTCTACGTTTGACATTGCAGCCGTTGCGCTGTTGCGCGACGTGCCGATCAATGTTCCTTGTGTAGGCGGCAACAGACTGAGAGTTTATGGTACACCAAGAGAAGCCAACACTGTAGCGTTCAGGGTAGGAGTAGGCTTTGAAATGTCTGATCAGAGGCCAAACGGGCCGCAGATGTTCTGGGATGCAGGAGCAGCAACATCAGCCGGCACAGCAGCAACCAGAGTAACGGGCGGAAACATCACCGTAAGCGCGGGAACAAGGCTGAAAAAAGTCTACGGCAGGGTTTCAATAACCGGCACAGTCACAGCTTCGGAATCGCTGGTAGGGTACTTTGAATTTGTGTCCAACGGCTTTACAGACGCAATCCCGTGTACGTTCCCGGCGCAGCCTATGGGCGTAGGGCTTGGATCTCTCGTGGCTCCACTATTGCCAGGAAGCCAGGACTGGAACGTAGACATTGGACTGAGAAACCCTGGAACAGGACAGGTCACTGTCAATACGTACTACAACCAGGAAGAAGCGCAGACAGCCGCACAGATATTCGACACAGGACTCGGATACATCCGATAAGGAATGGCAGCAAAATGGCTGCATCGGTATTTCCTTATGGTAGCGTAGCGGGAGAGGCGGAGCATAAAGAGACAATCTATCTCCAGCGTACAGCAACGGATCTCAACGCGATAGTGCCGTCAAGCTCGACGTTTGCAAAGAACACGTTTTCTTTTGTGGACTCGAGCAAGACTACGCGCACGGTGAACATCAACGACACGGAGGTACCGATCCTTACATCCGCCTCCGACTCGATAGGGCTAGACAACGAAGGCGACTCTACGGAAGTCACCACTCCCAACTTTGACGAGATATACGGAATACGCCCAAGAAGGGCTTTTGTGCCGCAGCAGATATTTCTGAATTTAATGGCAGGAATGAACATCAGCGCGTACACGTCAGGCAACTTTGTGCTGCATAACGTGATTCTAGACATGTACCAGTTTTCCGCAGGCTCGCTGTACCCGCTTGTGCAAAACATCCGGTACCCTTCAGGGCTTGGGAACCTTGCAACAACAGGCAGCCAGTTATTCATAATCCGCGATTCCATCCCCTGTCCGGGAGTCGTGCTTTCTCCGAATGATGTGTTGGCCGTGCGGGTACAGGTGAACATAACCGGCGGAGTCGGTACGCATCAAACAGGGATATGCCCGGTGTTTCCGTTGAACGCTCTCGCTACTTTGAAGGACTGGTCTGTTAGTTCTGTGATCGTAAAGGGCGTGGGAGTAGCGTCATGAGCATACAGCCAAGAGGCGGCAGATTCAAGGGAGATTATTTCACGATACCTTTGATATTCACAGCAGCTACAAATACCACTAGAGTATTCGCCCCGATTTTTGGCGGCACGTTCGTAAGCACAGAGGGAGATACAGATGTCACAAACGATATTCCATTTCTTATCCGCCGATTGCGTGTGGTAACATCTGTTAATTCAGTGACGGGCGATACGGTAGTCGAGTTCAGAGTTAATGGCGCAACCATGATCAGCAGAACAATAGCAACTACCGTAGTTGGTGAATCTGCAAGCGGCGTAGTATCGCTGAATGTTGCATCAGGAGATATGATAAACTGGGCGCTAACAGTAACAGACGGTGCGGCCAATATTGTAACGGGCGCAGCATACATCATCTGCCAGAGGGTGACGGAATAATGTTCGAGGAGTTCTTTCCGCTAATCTATGCGGGAGTAGGAGTAACGGGCGCGGTATTCGGGCTGAAAGCATACTTTGCATTGCAGCGGGAAAAAATCAGGCTGGCGGCAAGGGAAAAGATAGACATGAACAAGCCGGAAGCTGCGATAGACAATTTCCTTGCATTAGCCATGAACGCTCCGCAGATGGCAGCCACAGCAAAAGAAGAACTGGCCAAGATACGCCAAAAGAACCCTAACGCAGACCTGAAAACACAAGAGCAGGAAATCAAGTGGCTTGAGCTGCTTGCAAAGTACCAAAGGCCGCTGTCGATAGCCGCGCCTATCCTTGCACCTATCGCTAAAAGATACGTCAAGGGGTTGAGCAAAGTACTCTAATGGCCGCCATACCCGCAAAGCTGGGCGCGCAATTTCTGAAACAGATGGGGTTGGGAGCGTTAGCTGGAGGGGGCGGCGATACGATACTCAAAGGGGTACTGAAGGCAAGGCAGGAAGCGACGGGCGTATCCAAAGAGCTATTCGGCTATGACTTTATCGGGCTAATCACAAAAATCGTGATTTTCAACGTCATAGCGTACCTTTTCGCTAAATTCATGGAAGCGGTCATACTAGGAACGAATTTCACCAATTCCTTTGTACTCGGAGCTGCAAGGCTTTTCGGCGTAACGCTGCCAAGCAAGACAACGCTGCCCGCTCCTATCGTAGAGTTATTTGAAACAGGCTATGGAGAGCATAAGATAAAGTACTGGGATTTTGTCAAGGCATTAACCACAGCGTTAATCGTCTTTGAGGCTGTGCAATACTACAGAGCTAACAAGAACCTCGGAGGGCAGGTATCACCTTTCACTATCGGGATATTCACGCTTCTAGTGTCTGCAATGACACTGGTCACTGTGCCGGAAATCATGCAGAGGCTAAAGGGATCTGTCAATGTTCACTTTCAGAAATCATCCGGCGTCGCAGGTGAAAGCATAGACGCGGCCGTAGAGCAATTACTGCCAAATACAGAGGTAATCTATGGCTGGAAAAACACCGGGATAACGCAGACATACACCTCAAGGGCCGACGGCTGGCTTGCACTTATCATAATAGTGCCGGATGAGGCTCCCAACGGCGTAAACACGATATTCTTTGATCAGCGGCCCTGGGGCGGCCCGTACTATGAAGGCAAGTTCGAGAAGCTGCCGGTGGTGACCGTATGAGTTCCGCCTATACCTCTATCCTGCTAACATCCGCAAACCCTACGGTAAAGTCTAACGCCAACTGGTTTTTCACTGTGCAGTTAAAGAACGGCGGGCTAAACGCTCCTCTAGTAGAGACTATAGACGTATCATTCACTCCGGCAACAGGACCTAACATTCTAGGCACAGTACACACCGATTCTACCGGCAAGTTCCAGGGTTCGCTGCCAGTGGCAAGCATGGGAACTGGAACATTCACCATGCGGGCGGTAGGTAGATCAACTGGCATCTTTAGCAATTCCTATTCAATTACCGTTACTGGCACGACCGCGACCACGTATGATAGGATAACGATAGCGATATTGCCTGTTTCGCTGACCGCACTTGTCACCGAAACCTTTGTCATCACGGCGCAGCTAAAGTTAGGGACTGCTAACGCATTAATCGCGGGAGTAGGCATCCAACTTGGGATAGACGGCAGCTCTCAAGGCTTGAAGGTTACGGAGGGTTGGGGAGGGGTAAAGTTCAACGTGCCAGCTTCTACGCTTACAGTCGGTACTCATACCGCCGTTGTCTACGTCGACTCTAACCCGGGGATTGCTTCTCCAACCAGATCGATTAGTGTCAGCGGCGGGAGTACCGTTGGGCAGGTTAATCTTGTCATTACAAACCCGAGCCTTACCGATTCTGCTACGCCTTTCCAGTTCACCGGAGATGTAAAAGATACCGCAGGCTTGCCTATGGCGGGCGTGACTGTAGCACTAGGATCCAAGTCTGGCTTATCCTCTGTGTTCCTTTTCAATACTACGTGGGCCACTACGAACAGTACAGGCCAGTTCGGCGGCACACAGATGACCGGAGATGGCACGTATGACTTTAAAGCCGTAGCGAACAGCATTGAATCGGGCATAGTCAGCGGTACGCGCACATTGCCGCCAGCGGGAGATCCTTTGTTGACTATTACCCGGAACTCTGACGGAAGCGCGGTAACGGACGTCAATAATCAGGTAGTGATAGATTCAGTCATCAACGTAGCGGTAACGAATTTCACGCCCAACACGACAACGGCGGTTAAGATCTGGTACATCCCTGTAAGCGGCGGCCAATGGGATGAAGGCAACATAAATACAAACGCCAGCGGCTCGGGTTCGACCGGCATACTAATGGGCGCATCCAGCCATGTAGGACTGGGCCTAGCCACTATAGGCGTGGTAGATCAGGTCAATCCCGCGAATAACATGTCGATTAATATCAACGTGGTTGAAGCTGGCGGCCCCCCTCCCCCTCCACCGGGCGGTGGCATAGGCAAGGTATGGTCTGAAATGACATTTACAGAGAAGGTCTTTGCCGTAGGGGTAGGCGCTTTTGCGCTGCCGGTAGTCTTGAAACTAGCGGGTGTAGACCGCGTAACCGGCTCGTTAAACCGCGTCTATCCGCCTAAAGTCAAGAAATACAGCAAGGGGATAAACTACAAAGAGCTGCGCAAGTTCATGCGGAGGAAACTGCTATGAAGAAACGATATAGGCCGTTCTGTTTTGCTACTGCAAATGCTACCATAAGGGAGCTGCGGAAGATGGGATTTCTAAAGGGCGGCAAGATAACCGCCAAAGCGAAATGCCCGGAATGTTCGCGGCTCGGACACACCTGTTCAAAATGCGGAGGTCACAGCCACTAAAGGCAGGTGATAGTATGGCACGAAAAAGAAGGCGGAGCCGTAGGCGGCGATCATCCGGCGGTAAGGTCAAGTGTATCTTGATCCGAGCTGGAAGAGGCCGCAAGAAGGTTCGTCGCAAAGTCCGAGTACTGGCAAGCGGCAAGTACAGGTTCATGGCGGGGAAGTGTAAGTGAGCTACGAGAACTTACGCCAACTACCGATGACCTGGACTGACCTGAGGGCCATGCTCCCGCGCATCCGCAAGGTAAAGGAGCTATCCCTTACGTCGGTACTTGACAGCGAAATCCACTGTACTCTATGCGGGGGATCAAAGCTCGCTATAGTCGATAGCGAAACTAACCCGCGCATGCAGGACTGCCCAAATTGTTTCGACCCGCGCATAGGAAAATCAACAGGCATGATGAAATCAAGGACAAAAGAGGAACAATGGCAAATAGACCGCCAGAGGCGAGGATTATGAATGGAACCGCTAGAATGGCTCCTATTCATAGTTCCCCTCGGAGTGAGCGGACTGCTATTCCTCATAAACAGGTCACAGATAGGCCAGAAAGACGTGCTGTATATGGCAAAAGACCTTGCAAGGGAAACCAGGGAGGACAGGCAGGTTTTGCACGAAGAAATGAAAGACGTACACCGCAGACTTGCACGTCTAGAAGGCAGACAGGAAGAACGCGACAGCAAGAACAAGGGAGCCGTTTGAACATAAAAGAGGTGATACTATGACACATACAGGAACAGGACTAGGGGATAACACACGGACATGGCTAGTTGCGATATTCGCAGTCTTTAACAGCATATCAGCCTCGATAATCGCGCTGCCGTCAGCTACAGGCATACCTCCGGCAATACCCATCATATTGACAATAGTTGGTAACGCGGTGATCGTATTCATGACACAGATGGGAATACGCGATTCGACATCAGCAAGGATAGCCAAAGAAGTAGCCCCCACATCTGACAACGCGAGAGACGCATCAGGGAGCGTGGCATAATGGAGTTCTGGGAGTGGGGAATAATCCTCGCAAACATGGCCATGATGACTGCCAATATCGCGTTGCTACGGAAACGGATGCCCAAGAAGTCAAGGCGTAGAAGGGTTGTATACCAGCAACAGCAGCCTAGCCTGTTGGAGGCGTTGAGGTAATGGTGAATTACATAAGCGTAACGGATGACGTAAGGCATCCCCTCTTAAAGTACCCGGACTTTCCGATAAGGGCCAGAGGGTACTCGTACGGAGATGACATGAACAGAGAATCGACTACTCCTACAGGATGCTGGACGATGTACACAAACGCAGAGAACGGGGCCGGCGGAGCAACTGCCCTATCGCTCACGTTCTGCGGCAGGATAATGACCACAGACGTGACAGCGGGCAACGACCAACACGACAGGGTTTCAGGCATTAGGCTAGAGCGCGCCTACCAGTCCACGATAACGGGAATGCGTTTCCCGGCGGAAGATGTTACGGGTACAATCAGGACGTACCAGCCGTTCAGCGTGGATTCAGCCGCAGATGGCGAGGCTTTCATAGGGATCCATTCCGGAGTAGCGCAGATTAACGCGCTGCCTACAACGGCGCGTCATCTTGGCGTGTACTGGGATATTTCAGCGGGAGCGAACTATATGCTGACTTCAAGCAACGGCACTACGCAGGTAACCGTAGACACGACGATCCCGGTAGATACTGCAATCCACATACTCCGGATAGACTGGACTGGAGAAGATGCGGCGACATTGCAGCTCTTGACGGCGGCGGGAGCGACGGAAGGAACAGGGGCCACAGTGACGGCTTTCAACGGCACAAGCGCAAACGCCCATGAGCTAACTTGGTTCGTGCAGGCAGAGGCGGGCGGCGCGGTAGTCCTAACATACTACCCCTGGAGAGTATCCTGGCTTTGAGTACAGCGCCGCTTTCGGGCTATTCAAAGGCAGGATGGGCGCCTATCGCCTTTCCAGATCCTACGCCTACAGGCGGCATACCCTCAAGGATGCAGACAGTCACGCTGGATTCAAAGGCCGCGAAATACCGGCCCCTCAACCGCGTTTTATGGTTTAACGATTTCAATGAAGGCTTTGGTGGATGGGCGAAACATCACGGCGGCGGCTTTGGAGGCGTAGGCACAAACCCGGCCCCAAAGATAAGTTCCCAGATGTCATATCAGGCGGGTTCGCTGCATCCATCACTAGGCAGCGGTAACTATTGTCTAAAGTTAAGCACTACGGCGGTTGAAGATAACCAGAGTACGATAATCAAGCGTTCTACTTACCGCTATCAGGGCAGGATGCGCTTTGAAATGACGTTTGCCATACATCCCGATTATATCTCCGAGCAAGTAGGCGATGAAGAAATACCGAAATCTTGGGGCGTCGCGTTCGACATACAGGATCAGTCAGGCAGGTATTTCCCTACCATACGCTACCTTAACTGCAACAACAGCACGCTAACACGAAAGTTTCAGTATAATTCCGGAGGCGTGGATCCAGGGGATTCAGACTATACGGACCTGCCCGACGGCGCGATAAGGATGTGCTATAATGAGACTGTCGATAAGTGGAACTGGCATTATTTCCGCATGGATATTGACACGGTAGAAAAGCGATATGTTGATTTCCAGTTGAACGACCACCGCTACCAGATGGGCGATTCTGCAAGCATGATAAAGCCGCTGTTTGTAAGCACTACCGGCAACCTGTACGGGCTGTTCAATACTTGCATATTCGTTGAAACGGATGATAATATCGCTACCAGTCTTTGTATCGAGTCTTGTATGTTGAGTTGTGATGAGCCATGATACAGAGCTACACCGCCTCGCCACTTGAGAACAAGGCTTTCGCCGTCAATACTACGCTAGAACCTTACGAGGCAGCATGGGCCAAAGAACTTGTCATTGTAATACGAGTTCTTGGGCTGTCGAGCGGCACATGCACGCCGTCGCTTCAGGTATCGCCTAACGGCATATTCTGGTTTACAAAGCCGATAACTCTGCGTGACAAGGACGGGATTATAGTATCTCTGATAACGGGCGCGCCGGACGCTACCTACACATGGTACACTGATCCCATAACGGGCTTTGGTGAAATATTCAGGCTAGTGCTTACTGTCGGCGGCGCAGATCCTTCATTCACTGTCACGATATACTACGAGTTGAAAAGATGATAGACAAGTATGGACGTTCATACAGTTTAAAGCAGACATACCGAGGATCCACTACTACGACGCTCACGGCTCCCACTGGAACCGCGCCTTTCTTTGCTATCACTGGCTCTGCGACGCGCATAATCACGGTACAGCGGATAACCTTTGCAGCCACAATAGCAGTAGCAGCCGCTAACGTGATAATCACCGTGTCAAAGACCAGCACCAGCATAACCGGCGGAACCAAGACCAATTTGGTACAGGTACCCACCGATAGTACTAACCCGGCCGGTTCCGCCGCGATATGCGGTTTCTATACGGCAGCTCCTACCGCTGGAACTTTAGTCGGTGTCATTGAAACAAGGCGGGTATTGCTAAACGTGACAGGCGCGGTTGCGACTGTAGACGTTATCATTGATTTCAGGGCCATTGCAGAGGCGGAAGGCATCATATTGAGAGGGATAGCACAAGGAATAGAACTGGCGTATGCGGTAGATCCAGGCAATACTACCGCAGTTACTTTAACGGTGGAGTGGACGGAAGAATGAGCGACGTATCATCTCCGCAGGTTAGAATCACTTGGCCCCCAAACGACACGAACGCAAGTTTCGCAGGCTTTGACGTTAATATCGTGTCATTCGATCCAGCGGGCTTGGACACCATTGAAGTAACTCTTACGATACCGACCTTTGGCAACGTTGCCGATGACCAGAGACAGCCTTATGTCACAGCCACCAAGACGCCGGGCTTTGAAGTATTCTCTAATGCTCATTTAACGCCTACTAACCGCAACTGGAACAGGGTATTAGCACGTGCTAAAGACAAGGCTGGCAACTATGGCTATTATGACGTAAGGGTTACGTTCCCAGAGCCGCCAAAGCCTCCAGGTATAGACTGGAGCAAGTTAGTCGGCGTAGACTATCTAGTCGGTGTCCTGTCAAGAAAGGAAAACGGGCCTGCAATTACACCTGATCGCATGGGTCAAGCCTATGAAATGGCCCAGATTCAAAAGCTGGCAGACAAGAGAATCAATTTCCTGCGCGTATGGGTAGACTGGGAGGCAATGGTTCCATACGCTACCAATAGGCAGAACGTGCTGGACGAATTGAAGTATATCGCTATCGAGTGCCGCAAGCATAACATGCTATTCTACGTTGTATCTGGTCAGTTCGCAGGCTCGAGTTCCTGGATATACAGGAACGCAGACGGGGGAATCGTGCGAGGGGACGGTTTCCCCGCCTATGTCACCGCAGGCTATCCAGTGAATACTACGGGCGGAGATGTCTATCAGGTACAGGCCTGCAAGGACTTTTTCAACGCCCTGTACAACCGCTCGTTACTCGGAGGCACTATCGTGGACGAATACTTCACTCAATTCTTCAAACCAATATACGAAACATTAGAGAATTTTGATAGTTTCATAGGCTGTGAGATACTAAATGAGCCGCCAATACTTATCAACGGATCAATACAGTGGGCCGCTTTAGGGGAATTCCATACAAGGGTAGCGCAGCTTATCAGGACCGTAAGCGTAAAACCAATAATGTTTTCGGAGGCTATACCCAGGGCGGGAGCGGGCGGTGCTACCATACCCAACCTGGTTTTAACAAAGCCTAGAATATCTAACGTAGTCTATGCGCCTCATACCTACGCCTTCCAGCCTTCGACCTTTGCAGCTCATTGTAACACCTTCAAGCAGACTGCTATAGCGATGGGCGGCATACCCGTCATAGTAGGGGAATACGCTCCCGGCACAAGCGCGGCTTTCAGAAATGACGGTTCCAACCAGAACGGCACGGTAATGAACCAGACAAACACCGATGCGCAGCTGCAGGCGCTAAAGGCTAACGGGTTTGCTTCTAACTTCTGGGCCTGGGTACCGTCCTGGGAGATAGTCGCCAACCATGATCTAGTCAAGAATGACGGCACACTTAGCACGATAGGCGTGTATTACTTTAATGCGAGGCAAAAGGCATATGGGTACTAGGAAAAAGAAGGAAAAGAAGAATATCATTGGCGGATTGGCAGTTGCCGGGATGGGTATCGCCCTCATGTCGGGGATGGGTGCGGGCGGCGGGAGTACTCTTCCCGGCAAGCCTGTAACGGCATGGATGCGTAACATGAACACTGGAACCCTGATAGCGGTAACAAAGGACAATCACGGCGAAAGCACAGAGACACTAGGCAGTACGATAATCAGCTCTGACAGGGAAGAATACCGCATGACAACCTTTCGGACTGAAACGGCCTACTATGTCTACGGGCAGGAAGAATCAAACCGCATAACTGCATTAGAGTTCGGCACAGTGGATGACGTTTCAGGCTCTGGTGAAGTACATCCGGGTAACGTAGGCACATTCTACGTCGTAGTAGACGGTGCGACTATCGGCACTAAAGCCACATTGCCAAGCACTACGGTGTCTTTAGGCTCTTACACTCTGATAGCAACGGTGGAATTTGTGGAGATCATAGCATGAGAGATAGCCCATGTCCTAGATGTCTCAGACTAGGCAAGAAGCGAT
>Ga0207648_10002671_pt1 | contig 18996 bp, 12 predicted proteins | sample KBSMisM32_FD_184310 | JGI IMG/M metagenome (GOLD analysis project Ga0207648, IMG submission 184310) | Miscanthus rhizosphere microbial communities from Kellogg Biological Station, Michigan, USA - KBS Miscanthus M3-2 (SPAdes) (version 2) | ecosystem: Host-associated > Plants > Roots >...
GACCGCGGCCCGTCCTTCTTGGCGTTGTAGAGCGCGCGCGCCTCGTCGGACATCGCGTCCCCGATCTGCCGGACGAGCTCGGAATCCCAGGTGGCGCCCATCGCGGTCGGAATCGGGAAGAGCGTCGTCGGCTCTTTCGACCAGACGCCGTGCAGCGTCTGGTTCCAGCCTCCCCACGCCGGCACGCCGAGCCGCGGCAGCCCCTTGTTCAGGTGATTGAGCTGCTGCGCCTTCTCCTCGAGCGTGAGCCGGCCGATCAGATCGCGGACGCGCGCCTCGATCGGCTGCGAGGGATCGCGGAACACCTGCGGCTCCTGCGCGACCGCACTTCCACACAGTGCCCCGAGCGACAGCGCGACCACAGAGATCCTCATCATTCGAATCCTTTCGCTCCGCCCTGAGTGACCTGGTCGATCCTTAGCGTGGCGGCGGCGGCCCGGCCTCGGGCGGCGTGACCGCCGGCTCCGCCGGGGGCCCCGCGGCCGCCCGGCGGAATTCCTCGTAGTCCTTCAGGGCCGCGCGCGCGAGCTCGGCCTGGCCCGTGGCCTGATACGCCCGCCCGAGCTGCAGGCGGAGGCTGCCGTCCGTGTCGCTCTCCAGCGACTCCTTCAGGTGAGGGATCGCGTCCGCGGGCCGGCCCAGGAGGGCATAGGCGCGCCCCAGCGCACCCTGGGCGTGAGGGGCCTGAGGGTCCGCACGCACCGCCTTCTCGAGATACGGCAGCGCCCGCGCCGGCTGTTCCCGGGCCAGGAGCACGTCCCCGAACAGGAAGTTCGTCTCGGGCGCCTCGGGGTCGGCCCGCACCGCTTCCCCGAGCACGCGCTCGGCCTCGGCCAGATCGCGATTCATGCGGAGGGTGACGCCGAGCTCGGTCAGGAGGCGGGGATCGCGCGAGCCCAGGGCCAGGGCCTTGCGCCAGAAGCCGATCGATTCCACGAATCGCCGCTGGCTGCGAGCCGTCTCCGCCTGCCACTCGTACGAGTGCACGGATGGAGGCAACGACGTCAGACGAGAGAACGACTCGTCGGCCAGCTCGTTGTAGGCCCGGGTCCGCCAATAGGCCGCTTCCACGCCCTTCGCGTCCACCGCGGCGGTGACGACGTCGCGATACTTCCCCGCCAGGAACGTGCAAGCGAGGCTCGCGCGCGTGCAGTCGGGCGCGCCCAGCCGACGCTCGCGTTCCTGTTCGATCGCCGCCCAGTCCGCGTGCCCCGTCTCCTTGTAGATGCGGGCGAGGGCCGCGTGCAGGCCCCGCATCGTGGGCGCGCGCTCCACGGCCTGCCGGTAGAGCTGGAAGGCCGCCGTGCGCCGGCCCTCGTCCAGGCGCACTTCGCCGACGAGGGCGAGCGCGAACGGCGATTCCGGGTCCGCCTCCAGGAGACCGTGGAAGGCGCGGCCGGCCAGGTCCTCGTAGGCCTGCCCCAGGTTGAACCACGCCGCGGGATCGGTCGGGGCGAGCTGCGTGATCCGCCGGAGGTGCGGCTCGGCCTGGCCCGGCCGCTCCAGGCCCATCAGCGCCTCCGCCAGCATCGAACGCGCCTCGAGGTTGTCGGGCTGGAGGCGCACCGCCTTCTGGAGGGGCGCGACCGCGGCCTCCGCGCGTCCCGTCCGCAAGCGGGCCGCACCCAGGAACAGGTTCGCAGGAAGCGAGGCCGGGTCGAGGCGCAGGGCGGATTCCAGGGGCGGGATCGCTTCCGCGTCCTTGCCGGAGAGGTGCAGCGCCATCCCGAGATTGACGAGCAGGCCGGCGTTGCCGGGCATGGCCCGGACGAGCTCGCGATAGGCGGCCGCCGCTTCCGCGTAACGTCCGGCCGCCATCAGCTCCTTGCCCGCCCGTGATCGCTCGGCCAGACCGGCGTCGGCGGGAGGCGCCGCGCCCTGGCCGGCGGCCAGGCTCACGAGGGCGGCGAGAAGCGGCGCGGCGAGCATCGACCTCGCGATCGTACCGCACGGCGCGAGGGGGCCTCCAACCGCGATGCCGACGGCGATAGACTCAGCACGTCCACACAAAGGGAGGCAGGCCATGAAGAGGCGCGAGTTCGTCCAGGCGTCGGCGGCAGCGGCCGCGGGGATGATGTTCGTGAAGCCGGGCGCGGCCTTCGGAGCTCCCGCGAGCGATGCGGTGACTCTCGGGATCATCGGCTGCGGCGGGCGCGGCAACGGCGTCGGCAAGGACCTGATGAACGCCGGCTTCCGCATCGTGGCCCTCCACGACCTCTTCGACGACCGCCTGGCCGAGACCAAGGACAAGCTCGACAAGCAGGCGGCCGAGAAGGGCCTCCCGGCTCTCGATCCGGCCATGCTCTTCAAGGGCCCGGACGCGTACCACAAGCTCCTGGCCGCGCCCGTGGACGCCGTGCTCATCACGAGCCCGCCCTACTGGCATCCCGACCACTTCGAGGCCGCGGTGGCGGCGGGTAAACACGTCTACCTCGAGAAGCCCGTGGCCACCGACGTCTACGGCGCGGAGCGCATCGAGAAGACGGGCAAGAAGGGCGCGGGCAAGGTGAGCATGGCCGTGGGCTTCCAGTCCCACTACGCGCCTCCCTACCAGGAGATGGTGCGGCGCATCCACGCGGGGGCCATCGGCGACCTCGTGTGCGCGCAGACGTATTACTACACCGAAGACCTGAAGCGGAAGGCGACGCCGGGCATGTCCCCGGTGGAAGCGCGCGTGCGCAACTGGGTCTTCGACCGCGTGCTCTCCGGCGACATCCTGGTCGAGCAGAACATCCACGTCATCGACATCGTGAACTGGGTGATGAAGGGCCATCCCGTCTCCGCGGTCGCCACGGGCGGGAAGAAGGCGCGCCTCGACGTGGACTGCTGGGATCATTTCAACGTGAACTTCACCTACCCCGGCAACGTGCACGTCAGCTTCAACTCCACGCAGTTCAAGAGCAGCTACGACGCCAAGACGCAGCGCTTCCTGGGCACGAAGGGCTACGCGGAGGCGAGCTTCGGCAAGGGCGGCGTGCGCATCGTGGGCGAGGAGCCGTGGGACGCCGCGCTCGGCCCCGACGACGGTGGCCTCAAGAACTCGGTGGAGCTCAAGACGGCGGCCTTCCTGGAGAGCATTCGCACGAAGAACCTCCTCAACGAGGTCGCGGGCGGCGTTGAGAGCACGCTCACGGCGATCCTGGGGCGCACGGCCGCTTACGAGGCGCGCGAGCGGACGTGGGAGGAGGTCACGGGCAGCCACGCGAAGTGGAAGGACAAGGTGGACATCGCGTCGCTGGCCACGGCGGGAAGCCACTCGTGACAGTGTCCCGCCGCCGCTTCCTGCAGACGGCGGCCGCGCTCTCCGCCGCCGCCGCCCTGCCCGCACGGTGGGCGGCCGCGGCCGGGTCGGGGTCGCCGAAGAAAGCCATCCTCATCTCGATGCTTCCCAAGGAGCTGCCCTACCTCGACCGCTTCCGGATGGCGGTCGACGCGGGCTTCGCCGGGATCGAGATGCAGACCATGGCCGATGCCGCCCAGGCGGAAGACGTGCGCAAGGCGTCGGCGGCGTCGGGACTCCGTGTCCATTCCGTCATGAACATGGACCACTGGAAGTTCCCGCTCTCCAGCGCGGATCCCGCCGTCGTGGACAAGAGCATCGCCGGCATGGAGACGTCGCTGCGCAACGCGAAGCTGTGGGGCGCGGAAACGGTGCTGCTGGTGCCGGGGGTCGTGAACGCGGAGACCTCGTACCGCGATGCCTGGACGCGGTCGCAGAAGGTGATCCGCGAGCGCCTCCTTCCCCTCGCCAGCGATCTCAAGGTCGTCATCGCGGTCGAGGAGGTCTGGAACAAATTCCTGCTGAGCCCGATCGAGTTCGTGCGCTACGTGGACGAGATGGGCTCGCCCTGGATCAAGGCCTACTTCGATGTCGGGAACGTCGTCTTCTACGGATTCCCGCAGGACTGGATCCGTACCCTCGGGCCGCGCATCGCCAAGGTCCACCTCAAGGACTTCCAGCTCGACCGTCCCGGGGGCAAGTTCGCCTGGAAGAACCTCGGCGAGGGCGACATCGACTGGGTGGAGGTGCGCAAGGCCTTCGCCGATGTCGGCTACGACGGCTGGATGACGACCGAGATCAGCGGGGGCGACGCGGCGTACCTGAAGGACGTCGGAGTCCGCTTCGACCGCTTCCTGGCCGGAAACCGGCCGGTCGAGACGGCCGAGAAGAAGGCGTAGCCGCGTGCGATCGGCCGTCCTATGGGTCGCGCTGCTGGCGACGAGCGCGGCCGCGGAGACCCCGGCGGTCGTCGTGCTCAAGGCCGGGCGCCTCATCGACGGCCGCGGGGGCGCGCCAATGGCTCCCGCCATGGTGCGCGTGGAGGGCGATCGCATCGCGGAGGTGGGCTCCCGCCTGGCCGTCCCCGCGGGCGCGCGCGTGATCGATCTCGGCGACGCGACCCTCCTGCCCGGCCTCATCGACCTGCACACGCATCTCACGGACAAGTTCGGCGTGCACTGGGAGCAGGCGCTCGTCTCCACGACCCCGGGCCAGGCCGCGCTCTGGGGCGCGGCCAACGCACGCGCGACCCTGATGGCGGGATTCACCACCTGCCGCGACATGGGCCCGACGTGGCCCTACGTCGACGTGGACCTCCGCAACGTCATCGAGCAAGGCGGCGTGCCCGGCCCGCGCCTGCTCGTGGCCGGCAACTACGTCTCCTCGACCGGCGGCGCCGGCGACGCGCGGCAGTTCTCGATCTACGTGGACGTGCCCATCGTCCGCAACCTCGCCGACGGCCCGGAGGAAGTCACCAAGGCCGTGCGCACGAACCTGAAGAACGGGGCCGACTTCATCAAGATCCTGGCCACCGGTGCCGTCCTCTCGAAGGGCATCCCACCCGGGTCCCAGCAATATTCGGACGCGGAGATCCAGGCCGCGGTCACCGAGGCCCGGCGCTGGGGGCGCCAGGTGGCGGCGCATGCCCATGGCGCGGACGGCATCAAGGCGGCGATCCGCGCGGGCGTGCGCACCGTCGATCACGGCTCGATGCTCGACGACGAGGCCGTGACCATGCTGAAGGGCTCGTCTTCCACCTACTACGTGCCCACCCTGTACACGAGCGACGTGATCGACACCTCCGCCTCCGTGCCCGAGTCGGAGAAGGAGCGCGAGCGGCAGATCAAGGACGCGCAATACGTGGGGTTCCGGCGTGCGCTCGCCGCCGGCCTTCCCATCGGCGTGGGCAGCGATGCCGCCGTGATCCCTCACGGCCAGAACGCGCACGAGCTTTCCGTGCGCGTCCGCCTGGGCGAGAAGCCGATGGCGGCTCTCGTCTCGGCCACGCGCGTCAACGCGGAGATCCTCGGCTGGTCCGACCGCATCGGCACCGTCGAGAAGGGCAAGCTCGCGGATATCGTGGCCGTGCCCGGTGATCCCCTCGCCGACATCACCGCGGTCGAACGTGTGGGCTTCGTGATGAAGGGCGGGACCATCCATCGGGACGATCTTGCGCGGCGTTGACCGCGCCTCCCGGCAGCGAGGTGTCTTCATGAGAGTCGCCGGCGGATTGGCCGTTCTCGCCCTGGTGGCCGCAACGGCCCCCGCGCAATCTCCTTCTCCACGCCCCTCCCCTCCGCGCCGGTTCGTCATCGATTCCCACCAGCACTACTCGAACGCGCCCGACTACTTCGACCGGCTCGTCAAGACGTACCGGCCCCGCAACGCGATGGCCTGCGTCCTGACCTTGATGAAAGACTGGCCGGCGGTCAAGAAGGCGGCGGCGGACTACCCCGACGTCGTGATCCCCTACGGCCAGATCCTGGTGGACGACCCGAAGGCACTGTCCGAGATCGAAACGTTCGCGGCGGGCGGCGCCAAAGGCATCAAGATGCACACGCCGCGCAAGAACTGGGACGACGAGTCGTATTTCCCCCTATACAAGAAGATGCAGGACCTGGGGCTGGTCGCCCTGTTCCACACCGGCATCGTGTGCACGATCGTGGACGGCAACTGCGGCTCCAGCGACGAGCCCCAGATCTCCTCGATGGCGCGCATGCGGCCGTCGTTCCTGCACACCATCGCGCGTGCCTTTCCGCGCTTGATCGTCCAGGGCGCGCACCTCGGGAATCCCTGGTACGACGAGGCGGCGGAGGCCGCGCGCTGGCAGCGGAACCTCTACTTCGACCTGACCGGGTCTTCGCTCATCAAGAAGCAGAAGAACCTGGCCGTCTTCAAGGAGTACCTGTGGTGGGAAGGGCCGACCGCGCACAGCCCGCCGGACGCGGTCTTCGCGTTCGAGAAGCTCGTGTTCGGGACGGACGAGCCGCCGGAAGCCCTGGACAACATGCTCGGTCGGTACGAGGCCATGCTTGACGCCTGCGCGGTGCCGGAGGCGAGCCGTCGGAAGATCTACGGGGAGACGATGGGGCGCATCCTGCGCATCCCGGTCAGGCCGTAGCGGCAATGGAGTAGAGGTCGCAGTGAGCGACAAGCGGCGGGCGCTTCTCGCCGTCGTCTGGGCTTTCTTCGGGTCACTCGCGTGGGTCGCGGCTTCCGCCGCCGTGGTCACCCTGATCGTTGCCGCGGACTGGTTTCAACAACACCCTCGATTGGGCCAGCCGGTGGTCTGGACGGTCGCCGGGCTTGCCGGCGCGGGAGGCCTCTGGGGCTTCTGGAACGTGACCTCGGCGTATGAGTTCTATAACCGCGGATATCGCGTCCGTTGGCTTGGCGCCAAGGATTACGCGTACGAAGAATTCGGTGGCGACGGGATGCTCAGGCCCTTCGCCTTCGGTTACCAGCCTCTCGCCAAGTCATACGCCCCACCCTGCTGCATCTCGCTTCCAAGCGCGGATCAATGGGAATCAGGGACTCCCACTTGGGCACACGGGCGCCGTGACGAGATCGTCTGGCGACTCACACACTGGGCCCGGCGCGGCCACGGGGAGGCCGTCACCTTCGTTCCGGGTGGTGCCTTGGATGATCCGTTCCGGGACGGATAACTCCGTCCTCAGTTTGCGGGGTTCAACGCCCCCAACCCATGCCGTCGCCCACACCGCGGGCAATACGTCGGGGGATCGAAGTTGCTGACCCGATGCCGAACGGGTCGCAGCGTCCGCAGGTACGCGAAGATCGCGCCAAGGTCGTCGTCGGTCATCCTTCGGAAGAACACCCACGGCATCGCCGCGCTCAGTCGTCTCACACCGGCCACGTGCCCGGTCCGGATGGTCTGGATGAACACCTCGCGCGTGTAGAACGCGATCCCGGACGGGTCCGGACTGATGTTCGCGGAGGACACGAGTCCGTCCTCCCCCGCCACTCCGCGCTGGGCGCCAGGCGTGAACGCGGGATCGGGGTCGATCTCGATCCCCACGCCCTTCTCGACGCGGAACCGCCGTCCACCTCCGAACTCCATCCCTCGCTCCGGGCGCCCGTCGCGCGTGGTCGTCGTGTGGCAGCCCCGGCACTCTCCAAGCTGGACGAGATAGGCGCCGCGGTCCGTTTCGGAGCGGAGCCCCTCCGCCCGCGCCGGGCGTACGGGCGGCTGGACAGTCTCACCGGGGTTGCGCTGGGGCGCGCTCCGACGGAGGGGCCGAGATGCTGGCGGCAGCGACCGTAGATACGCAACGACCGCGCTCGCGTCCTCGTCGGTCATGACGCTGTAGTAGTGCGAGGGGTGATCGCTTCGAAGGGCTCGCCCGTCGCGGCCGATTCCCTCCCGGATCGCGCGCGCGATCTCCGCGTCGCTCCACCGACCGATCCCCGTCTCGCCGTCCGGCGTGATGTTCGGCGCGACCACCGGCGTCTTCTCGTCGAGCACGTCGCCCGACCCCAGCGTCTCCGCCTTCGGCGTCGCGGGATCTCCGCCGTCGAGCGGTGCATGGCACCAGAAGCACCGCCCGATCCCGCTGGCCAGATACGCCCCCCTCTGGACCTGCGGCGACGAGCCGGACTCCGCGGCGGCGACAACGGCAAGCCACACGAACGTCCCCACGAGAAACCCGCCGTGTCGGATGGCGTTCACTGGAAGTGGGCGAACTATCGCACGCCCACCTTCGATCCGAAACCTCGACCGATCTCAGTAGCTCAGCTTCAACCCGAACTGGATCTGCCGCGGATCGTAGGTCGCGGTGATGGTGCCGAAGGCGGCCGAGCTGCGATTGGCGTTGGCGGCACGGAAGTTCGTCTTGTTGAGCAGGTTGAACACCTCGGTGCGGAACTCGAGGCGCGTGCCGCGCCAGCCCAGATCGAACACCTTGCTGAGGGCGAGATCGAGCTGGAAGAACGGATCGCTTCGTACGGAGTTGCGCTTCGCGTTGCCGAAGGGCTGGCTGGGATCGGTCGGGATCACCACCGCGTCCCGGTTGAAGTAGTTCGTCGGCGAGCGGTCGGGTGAATACGGATCGCCAACGATGTTGGGCCGGTAGTTGTTGGCACCACGGAAGTCCTGCTGGATGCCGGAGACCGAAGCCGCCGCCGCCGGCGTGTACTGGAACGTGATCGGCTCGCCGCTCCACATGTTGTTGATGGCCGAGAGCTGCCAGCCCCCGAGCACCGCCTGGGCGAAGCCGCCGAAGCCGGAGCCGTAGCGGCGGCCCTTCCCCACCGGGAGCTGCCACACCAGGCTGGTCGTGTTGTTGAGCGGCTGGTCGTAGGCGGAAAGACCCTCCTCCGCGCCCAGGTTGTAGAAGTCCTGGGGCGCCGGGAAGTTTCCGTTGGGGTTCTCGAGCGAGCCCGCCCCGTTGTCCTCGGCCTTCGACCACGTGAACGAGTTCAGGAACGTGAGGCCGCCCGAACGATGCTCCAGGCGCACCTGGAGCGCCTTGTAGCGCGAGAAGCCTCCGTTGAACGCGTAGGTGATGTCGCCGAACGTGGAGATGGGCCGGCGTGACTGGAGGCTCAGCGTCCCCGCGGCGTTGTTCGGGGTCGCCTGGTTGTAGTTCGCGAACAGGAGGAGGCCGCTCGACTTGTTGCCGACATAGGCCACGTCGAGCACGGTGTTCTTGAAGAGCTCCCTCTGCACGGACACGAACCAGCTCTGCACGCGGCTGGAGTGATAGTCCCGCGGCATGTAGGTCACGTTGGCCAGGAGGGGATCGAACCGCGTCGGATCGGTGAGCCCGGTGGGATAGCCGTCCTGGGTGAGCCGGAAGCCGGGAGCGGTGGGATTGGACTGCGAGATCACAGCCGTGATGACCTGCGGGCCGTTGATGGGAAGGAGGTTCCCTCCCCCGGCGCGATGGAAATGGATGTAGCTGATCCCGTACGCGGCCCGAAGGACCGTGCGCGGAGTCGCCGACCACGCGAAGCCCACACGCGGCGCGAAGTTGTTGCGGTCCGGCGCGACGAGGGCCCGATCCTCCAGCGAGCCGTCACGGGCCGGGATCATCGTCCGCGTCTCGGGATCGAAGTTCGTGAGCTGGTTGTCCTCCTCCACGTGCGGCGTCGCGTATTCGTAGCGCAGCCCGAGGTTGAGGGTCAGGTTCGGGCGCACCTTCCAGTCGTCCTGCACGTAGGCGAAGTACATGTTCTGGTGCAGGTTCGCGATGAAGAAGTTCGTCAGCGCATAGCGGCTGCGCGCGCCGAACATGAAGTCGGCGAGGTTGTAGCGGTTGTCCGTGCTGGTGGAGCCGACGGGCCGGCTGAAGCGTCCGGCGTATTCGTCGCGGCCATAGAGCGGGTTCACATCCTGGACTTCGGTTTGGACGTTCTGGTACTCGAGCCCCGTCTTGACGGAGTGCCGGCCCAGGGTGCGCGTGTAGTTGAGCTTCGGGTTGATGAGGGTCGGGTATTGCCATTGCGGGTTCGTGGCCTGCCGGCCCAGGTCCTGATAGCCGGAGATGAGTTGGGTCGGCAGTCCGCCCGCGACGCGCGGGTCGCTGGGAAGGCCGGTGATGCCGAAGTCCTCCTGCGCGCTGGGCTCGCCCAGCGCGGGCGGGTTCTTGCCCGCTTCCGTGCGCGCAACCCCCAGCCGGAACTCGAGCAGCTGGGTCGGGCCCGGCGTGAACGTGAGACCGCCCGCGACCTGCAGGTTGCGGACGTAGGTGAAGCCGTTCCCCGATCCTCCGGAAGGCAGCGGCAGCGGCGGCTGGTCGTAGATGTCCACGTCGCGGTAGCCGAAGCGGGCGAACGCGTTGAGGCGCGGGCTCAGCTGCACGTCCACCTTCGCCCCCATCTTGTCGTTGTGGTTCTGGAACGTCTGCAGGAGCTCGAAGTTGCTCGCGCTTCCCGGACGCGTGGGATCGGGCAGCCCGCTGAGGACCTTGGCCGCGAACGGCGTCATCGGGATCGGGGTGCCGGCGGGATAGGTCGCACCCGTGATCGGGTCGCGCACGGGAACGCCCAGGATGCCGCGTCGCTCATCCGGGGTGGGAATCGTGAAGAAGGAGACCTGCTTCCGGGTCTGCCGGAAGCCTTCGTAGTCCAGGAAGAAGAACGCCTTGTTCTTGACGATCGGCCCGCCCAACACGGCGCCGAACTGATCGCGGCTGAGGGGCGGCTTCTCTCCGTTCACGGGCTTGAAGAAGCCGGTGGCGTTCAAGGAGGTGTCGCGCAGGAACTCCCAGGCGCTGGCCCGGAAGCGGTTGGTGCCGCTCGCGTAGGCGACGTTGATGGTCGCGCCCCCGCTCCGGCCGTACTCCGCGCTCATGTTGTTGGTGACGACCTTGAACTCGGCCACCGCGTCCGGAGGCGGCTGCATCACCTGGTTCGAGAAGCCCTGGTTGCTCGTCCCGTAGGCGTTGTTGTCGATGCCGTCGAGGAGGAAGTTGTTGAAGGTGCTCCGCATGCCGTTGACGTTGAACGACCCCTCGCGCAGGGTGGAAGCGCTGCCCGTGTTGAGCGCGCTCTGCCGCGCGCCCGTGGTGAGCAGGACCAGCGCCGAGTACTCCCGCCCATTCAAGGGCAGGGCCACCGCCTGCTCGTTGGTGATGACCTGCCCGCGCTGGCTGGAATCGGTCTCCAGGGGGCTCGACGCCGCCGTCACCTCCACCGCTTCCGTCATCTGGCCGACGGTCATGCGCAGGTCCACGCGCTGCCGGGAACCGATGGTGACCTTGACCCCCGTGACCTTGGCCGGCGTGAACCCGCCGAGCGCCGCTCCCACCTCGTAGGTCCCGATGCGCACGGTGAAGAACTCGTAGCTGCCGTCGCCGTCCGTGACCTTGGTCGCCACGACGCCCGTGTCCACGTTGGTCAGCGTCACCGTGGCTCCGGGCACGGCGGCACCCGTGGAGTCGTGGACGCGGCCGAGGACGCTCGCCGTCTCGAACTGGGCCCAGGCGGGCGCGCCGGCGGCCAGGATCATCAGGAGGCAGAGACACGTTTTCTTCATGGGCCGTTCCTCGAGGGGGCTCCCGCCTCGCGCAAGAGCCTGGGGGTCCTGGGGTGGATGTTTGCGCGAACCGTACTACGGTCACGCGGATCGCACAAGAGCACGGCGCGAGGCTGCCGGGGCACGGTGGCGGCCGTGTGGCAAGCGCGCGACGGCGCGATGGCGGCACGTAAGATAGGCGCTCCAACCCCACGAAAGGAGCGTCGTCATGAAGCTCGCTCTCGCCCTCTTCACCGCGGCCGCCGCCACCGCCGCCGCCGCCACGCCGGAGATGCCCTTCCGCTGGGACGAGCTCACGGCCAGCGACTGGCCCGCCGCCCTGGAGCGCTCCGCGCGCACCTGCATCCTCCCCATCGGCATCCTGGAGAAACACGGGCCGCACGCCCCCATCGGGTCCGATCTCATCCACGTGCGCGAGTGGTCGGCCCGCGCGGCCCGCCAGGAGTACGCGGTCGTGTTCCCCGATTACTTCTACGGGCAGATCAACGAGGCCCGCCAGCAGCCCGGGACGTTCGCGCTGCCCCCGACCATGGTGCTCGACCTGTTGCAGGCCACGACGGACGAGATTGGCCGCAACGGGTTCGACAAGATCGTCATCGTCAACGGCCACGGGGGCAACCCGCAGCTCCTCCGCTATTTCATCCAGTCCCAGCTCGGCAAGCGCCACGACTACGTCGTCTACCTGTTCGATCCCGCCGACGACCCCGCGGTCACGGAGAAGGTGAAGCAGATGCGCAAGTCCGATCCCGCGGGCGACATGCACGCGGGCGAGCGCGAGACCTCGACCCTGCTCTACCTGCGCCCGGACCTCGTGAAGATGGACCGTGCCACCCAGGAGTCCGGGGCGAACCAGAAGCGCCTGTCCACCCCGGACCTCTACAACGCGATCTGGTGGTACGCGGGGTTCCCCAACCACTACGCGGGCGAGGGAGGCACGGCCACGCGCGAGCTGGGTCAGGTCCTGACGGAGGCGCGCATCGCGGCCCTCGTGCGGTCCTTGCGGACGGTCAAGGCGGACACGCAGTCGCTCGCGCTGCAGAAGGAGTTCTTCGACCGCGTGGACAAGGTCGCCAAGTAGGCGAACACGAGCAGCCGGGGTGCGTCCTCTCCCCCGGCTGCTCGGCTACTCCTTCAGTGTCCTCCGCCGTGACCGTGGCCGTGGCCGTCGTCGTGATCTCCATCGTGATCGTCGTCGTCCCCGTGGTGGTCGTCGTCACGCCCGTCGTCGTCGTCCGACTCCAGCCGAAGCTTCCAGGCCCCCTGGCCGTGCGTCGCGGCGTAGATCGCCCGGCGCTCCGGGACGTAGATGAGGTCCGGCACGTCCATGTTCGGCAGGCCGGGCGCCGCCCGCCGCCATGAATCCGAGTGCGGGAAGTTCGCGACCACGCCGTAGTCGTTGCCCACGAACAGCGTGCCGCGGTTGGTGGCGACGATGGAGTTGGCGGGGATGTCGCCGTAGGCGTTGGCTCCCGATCCGTCACGGTTCGTGAAGGTGGCGGCGGTAGTGGCCGGGTCGTAGACGACCTCGAAGATGTGGCCGGGAGTCAGCGGCGTCTTGGCGTTGTATCCGCTGTACGTGATCCAGGCGTGATTCGGGTTCCGGCGATCCACGAAGATCGCCGTCGGGTAACGCGGCGGCGCGTTGGCGGTGTCGATGCGGCGCAGCACGACGGCGGCGGGGTCCGGGTCGTTCGCGTTCTTCGAGATGAAGATGCGGCCCGTACTGGTCGCGGCCCAGAGCGTGCTCTTGTCGGTGTAGGCGCGCTCCAGGGCGGCCACGTGCCCGCCGCTGCGATCGCCGTACACCGGAGCGGTCAGCCGTCCGTTCGGACCCGGATCGCCCAGCGGCTTGAAGTCGTCGCAGAGATCGATGGCGGGTTCGTAGGTGCCGTTGTTGTCCACGTCCCCGTCGCCCGTCCAGACGTTGCAGTGCAGCCGGTGCGTGTCCTTCGTCAGGATCGGATTCCGCCCCCAGTTCGTCGAGCGGAACACGTGCTCGCGCCCGTGCCAGATCCCGCCCTTGGTGACGGGGTCGGTGATCGCGTTGCCCGTGAAGGGCACCGCCTCTCCGCCGTAGAAGACGAACATCGTGTCCGCGACCCAGTTGACGTCGGCCTGGTCCTGCAGGTTGTAGCGGACCTCGATCTGGCCGGACTGCCAGGCGGTGAGGGCGAAGTTGCGATCGCCTCCCTTGGCGTCGAAGCCTTGATGGCCACCGTCCGCGACGTTGACGTTCACCCAGGTGCGCCGGCTGCCCAGCGTCTCCCAGGAGCCGTTGTCCTGCGTCCCTCCCGCGATGCGGCTCGGATCGCTGTGGTCGTATTCGAGCTGGTAGAAGTGGAGAGTCCGCAGGCCGTTGTTGAGGGCGTCCAGCCGCTGCGGGACCCGGGCCAGGGCCACGGTCTGGCAGAAGGCCACGCGGGACGGCACCGTGAACGAATGCGGCGGCGCCGTGCAGTCCGCGCTGTCGTTCACGAACACTCCGTTCGAGCGATTCACGCCCCCGTCGCTGAAATCGAAGAATTGCTTCCAGTTTCGCGGGTTGGTCAGGAGGGCGTGGTGGTCCGGGTGCAGGGCTCCCGGGAACGTGCTGTCCGAGTCGTCTTCGGTCATGTCGCTGAAGCTCGCCCCGCCGTCGGTGGAGAGGCCGACGGCACGTCCGTTGGAGCGGCCGGTGCCCGTGTTGTTCTCGTTGTACTGGTTCGCCCCGGAGAGATAGACCGTGTCGTGATCGGCACCGGAGTTGGGCGAGTGGGCGGCGGGCACGTACACGTAGTTGTCGTACGAGCACTGCGGGTCGCAGTATCCGAAGCTCGAGTAGCCGGGCGTGTCGGGCGTCGTATTCGTCATGAGCATCCAGCTCGCGAGCACCGTCGCCGCCGGCGCCGAGCGCACGTTGTCGTTGCGACGGAGATGGGCGACCAGGCCGCCCCCGCCGACTCCGACGTACATCCGCGTCTCACCGTTCGGGAGCCTCACCACGTCGAACTCGGGTCGCTCGGTCGTCTGGTTGGCCGGCCCTTGTCGGGCGAAGATCTGCTCCCACGTCCCCGGCTCTCCGCTCGAGCGCGAGCGCCAGATGCCGCGGGCGAAGAACGAGGCGTAGACGGTGTTGGGATCCACGGGGTCGATGCGCACGCGGCGGGCGCCGCGGGGCGAGCAGTCCGTCGTGTTCAGGGAGACGGCGTCGGGCGTGGCCGCCGTGCACAGGGCGGCCGAGCCCTGGTTCACGAGCTGCCACGTCTGCCCTCGGTCCTGCGACCGGTAGAGGCCGAAGTGCGGGGCCCCGGGAATGAGCGCGTCCGTGCCGCCGCAGCAGGTGTTGGACACGCCGCGCACCGCTCGTCCGGAGGCGGCGAAGATCGTGTCCCCGTCACCCGGCTTGACCGCGATCGACCCCACCGCGCGCGCGGCGAAGCTGCTGGCCCCGAGCGGTCCCTTCCACGACTGGCCGCCGTTCTTCGATACGTAGATCCCCACTCCGATCTCGCAGCCGCTGCCGCAGGCGTTGGGCTCGCCCGTGCCGGCCCAGATCGTCTTGTGACGCGAGTCGTTGGGGTCGAGGGCGAGGGCGGAGACGTTGTTGTGATCGAACTCCTCCGACACGTATTCCCACTCCGGTCCTTCGTAGCGGTCGGTGGACGGGTCGTCCACGGCCAGCGCGTTGTCCGTGTGCCATACGCCGCCGTTCGCGTTGGCGATCCAGAGGTCGCAGTCCCAGGGCCGGCAGTCCGGGGAGATCACCGCGTCCACGGTCCGGCCCCCGAAGTTCTGGGTGCCCGCGTTGTAGACGGTGCGGTCCCGGTAGACGTTGTCGAGGTCGTTGACGCCGTTCGTCGGGCCGAGCGGAGTCCAGGGCCCGAGGCCGTGGTCGCTGCGCCCGCGGAAGCCGGACCAGTCGCGGCGCGCCCGCGCGAACGCCGCCGCCGGCGTGGGAGCGTTGCCCTGGCCGTCCGTGTTGTGCTCGAGCCAGTCCTGCTCGGCGAAGCTGCCCGGGCTGTCGAGGATCCGCTCCGAATTCTCGGGCGAGAACCGTGCGATCGCGGCCATCCTGCGCTCGAGGGCGGCGGGGACGAGCTCGCGCTCCCCCTCCTCGTCCGGAGCCTCGGTCGCCGCGAGGCGGACGCGGTCGGCCGCGGGCGTGTTCGACGCGGTACGGTGGGTCGCACACCCAAGGACGAGGGGCGCGACGAGGGCGGCGCAGACTCCGACCCGGAGTCCGAAAGGCATCATGCTCATGGCAAGGGCCTCCTCGACGGAACGTGGTTTCCGATGAAATTACTACGACCGGTAGTAACTCCCCTTTTTCCACTCCCACGCGAGGCCGTCAAGGGGTCGGCGATCGATTTTCGGTGAGGCGGGAGGGAGCTAGACGCGGCCCGTCCGCATCTGCTCCTTGAGGTAGTCCATCGTCCGCCAGCACATGGCGAGGATGGACCACGTCGTGTTCTGCGTCCCTCCCGAGACGAAGGGCGCCGCATCGGCGATGTAGACGTTGGGCACGTCGTGCAAGCGGCACCAGCGATCGGTGACGGACGTCTTGGGATCGTCGCCCATGCGCGCGGTGCCGATCTCGTGGATGGACCAGCCCGGCGGCAGCAGCTCGCGGTCGACCTTGATGTTCTCCGCCCCCGCCGCGCGCAGCATCTCCTCGACGGTGTCCCCCATGTCCTTCGCCATCTTCTTCTCGTTGTCGCCGAAGGTGTAGTCGAAGCGCAGGACGGGGATGCCCCAGGCGTCCTTCACCTCGGCATCGAGGGAGACACGGTTCTCCTTGCGCGGCAGGACCTCGCCGAAGCCGCCCAGGCTGATGAGGGCCGGGTAGTACTTGCGCACCGAAGACTTGTAGGCCTTCCCGAAGCCCGCGATGTCGTGGGCCATGCTCGGGTACTCGGACGAGCCGCCCCCGCCCTGGAAGTGGTAGCCGCGGATGAAGTCGGGGTGCTTGTCCTTCACGTTGCGGAAGCGCGGCACGTACGGCGAGACGGCGCGTCCGTCATCCAGGGTCGCCTCCGTCCCGATGCGCTGGGGGATGAAGCCGCTCCCGCGCGGGCCCATCGCGTGCTCGCTGAGGTGGCAGCCCAGGAGGCCCGAGGAGTTCCCCATCCCCTGCGGATGCCGCGCCGACTTCGAGCTGAGGAGGATGCGTGTCGTGTCCAGGCAGCCCGCGCCGAGCACGACCACCTTGGCCTTGAAGTCCATCACCTCGCGTGTGTTCGCGTCGATCACGCGGACACCCGCGGCGCGGCCCGTCGCTTCGTCGAGGAACACCTCCGACACGACGGAGTACGGGCGGATGGTGAGGTTCCCGCTGTCGCGCGCCGGGTAGACGAGCGCGGTCGGGGAATGGAAAGCGGCATTCACGTCGCAGCCGCGGCCGCAGCGCCCGCGGCCCAGGCAACGCGAGCGGTACTTGTTGTTGAGGAGGCCGTCCGTGGTCACCCCCGCGCGGCCGGGAATGTAGTGCCGGCCCAGGGGCGCGATCGCGCGCTTGAAGGCGACCTCGACGCAGTTGAGCTTGCTCGGGCGCTGGAAGACGCCGTCCGGGACCTGGTCGAGCCCTTCCTTGGTGCCGGAGCATCCGAGGAGCACGTCGACCTTGTCGTAGTAGGGCCCGACTTCGGCGTAACGGATGGGCCAGTCCACGTCGTAGCCGTCGAGCCGGGCCGCGTCGAACTGCATGGGCCCGTAGCGGAGGGCGCCCCGGCCCCAGAAGTTCGTCTTGCCGCCGAGAACGCGCGCCCGCACCCAGGAATACGTCGTGCCCGTGGTCGGGTGCTCCTTCTCGTTCACCACCCAGTTCCGTGTAAACGTGTTGGCCGCGTACGAGGTCACTTTCGCGTACTTGGCCATCTGCGGGTTGGCGCCGTAGGGACGATCGAGGAAGTTGTACTCCGCGACCGCGATGGGCCGGTGATCGAGGGGCATGCGCCCGCGACGCGGGGAGGCGTACGGCCACTCCATCGTGCGGTACTCCGCCTTGTGGTCGAGCATGCGGCCGGCCTCGAGCATCAGCACCTTGATGCCGGCGGTCGCGAGCTGGAAGGCGGCCATGCCGCCGGCGGCTCCGCTGCCCACGACGATCACGTCCCAATTCGCCGAGCCCGGCTTGATCGACGAGGCCAGGCGGCGCGATTCGCCCGTGATGGCGGCGAGGTCGAGGTCGAGCGTCTTGTCGGCGGCCATGGCTAGACCTGCGCCTTCTGCCCGCAGTGCGGGCAATCCTTGCCGTCGACGGTCTGGCATCCCACGAACTCGAGCAGGACCTTGTTCCCCTTGTACTTGAGCTCCTGGTGGATTCCGATCTCGGACGTGTAATACCCGTGGACGGTGGCCTGCTTTGCGGTCACGAAGAAGACCTCGAGCGGCGTCTTGTCCACGGGAGCGGGCCCGCGCGACACGTCCGCCGGCTGCTGGCTGCGGCTCACCCCCGCGGGCCGCTCCTCGCGCGTGACGGCCGCGTTGCGCTCGTTCTTCTGCAGGGCGGGCGCCTTCTCGTTCCGGGACGCGTGCGTGAGCACGGCCTCGGCCTGGGCGGCGTCGAGCTTGACGAAAGGCTTGCCGAAGCGCGCGGACGAGTCCGCGTCGAGGGCGGCCAGGCCGTCCGTCCACTCCCGACGCCGCGTGTCGTCGGCCTCGCTGAGGAGGAGGTCGATGTAATCGGCCACACGGGCCTGCTTCGCGCCCGGAGAGCGCTCGTCGGTGGGGATGATGGCCTCGGTCAGCGCCTCCAGCGTCGCGTACTGCTCGGCGGTGAGAGCCTTGAGGCGGGGGGTGGCGCCCGTTCGCTGGATGTCCGCGAACGCGGCCAGCCCTTCGTCGGACAGGAGCGGGAAGAGAAGGGTCGCGCTCGCACCGGCGGAGATCCTCTTCAACGCGGCACGACGGGAGACAGGGTTCCTGGTCATGGGAACGGCCATTTTAGCGCGAGGCGCCGTCGCCGAAGAACGGGAAGAGCTGGCGGATCTCCTCCTTGCCCGGCTGGCGGCCATATTCGCAGATCTCGAAGGCCTCGGCGTATTTGATCCCGGCCGCGCGCTCCGGTCCGTACCACTCCGCGAGCCGCGGACGGAACTTGTTCGCGGTGGCGCTGAAGCGCGCGGTGAAGCGGTCGCGCACCTGCTTGCGGCGCGCCTCCTTGGCCGCGGCGTCCGTGGGCAGCCCGCCTTCGGGCGCGTCGCAGCACCCGCCTTCGTAGAACTGCGAGGCCATGGCGTCCACCACGACCTCCATCTTCTTGTCGATGACGTCGTCGATCCCGACCACGATGTCGCCGCTGAAGGGGTTCGGCTTCTGGAAGCGGTCCTCGGAGAACAGGAACACGGGGTTGCGCTTGAGGGGCGGCACCTCCGGCCCGAAGAACGGGACCTGCACCATGTAGGCCGCGTCCATCACCAGGACGCCGGTGTAGCGGTGGTCGGGGTGGTAGTCGTTCGGGCGGTGGCTGATCACGATGTCCGCCTGCCACTCGCGGATGAGGCGGGCGATCTTGCGGCGGTTCTCCAGCGTGACCATGAGCTCGCCGTCGTGGTTGTCGAGCACTTCCGTCTCGATGCCCAGGATCTTCGCCGCCCGCTGCGACTCGCCGCGGCGGCGCAAGGCCAGGGGGCCGCCCGCGCTCTGCCAGTGCCCGATGTCGCCGTTGGTCACGGCCACGCACTTGAACTTGTGGCCCAGGGCCGCCCACTTGGCGGCCACGCCGGACGTGTTGAGCTCGCAG
>Ga0207648_10002672_pt1 | contig 18989 bp, 19 predicted proteins | sample KBSMisM32_FD_184310 | JGI IMG/M metagenome (GOLD analysis project Ga0207648, IMG submission 184310) | Miscanthus rhizosphere microbial communities from Kellogg Biological Station, Michigan, USA - KBS Miscanthus M3-2 (SPAdes) (version 2) | ecosystem: Host-associated > Plants > Roots >...
TGCTATCTCCTGTTCAATTGTTTTCTTCATTGGTCTTGGTAGGATGGCCGTTTGATAATTGAACCAAAGACTTTTTGAACAGGAGGTAACGGAGTTAACGGAGATAGGGAGGTAGTGCATGATCTATGCGTCATCTGTTGTCTCCTGTTCATTGTGTTCCTTCACAGGTTTGCTCCGGGGAGGATCACCCGGCGGATGCCATTGGTTACTTTTACTTCATGGAAATTTATGAGCAGACCGAGCGGAACGTTCAGCAATTTCATGTAGCTCATGAGTTGCGCTTTGTGGATCGGCAGTATCTTCTCCGCAGCTTTTGTTTCGACCAATACGCAACTTTCGACGAGTAGGTCAAAGCGCAACGGCTCTTCTCGTGTAAAACCCTTGTATTCGATCAAAATCGTTCTCTGACTCACGCAGTTCAATCCACGCAATTGCAATTCTTTCGCAAGACACCATTCGTAGATGGATTCGATCAATCCCGGGCCTTTGTCTAGATGTACTTCGATAGCGGCGGCGATGATGGTCTCGGTTAACCCCGATGCTTTTTCAAGCAACGAATGCATGAATTTTATTGCAGGAGGAAACAGAGAAAACGGAGAAATCGAGAACTTCTCCTCCGCTACCTCTGCGTGGTCCTGTTCAGCCTAGGATTTCGTTGAAACGGCATTTCTGATTCCATCTCTGTTATCTCCGTTTCCTCCTGTTCATAGTCCTTTGGTCACGATGCACTTCGATAGCGGCGTCGATGATGGTCTCGGTTAGTCCCGACGCTCTTTCAAAGAACAAATGCATGCGAATGTCTTGCAGAGCAAGCAGCGAGAGAATTGCAACTCCGTTATCTCCTGTTCATGTTTCCTTATTTCCCCGGCGAATACCAGATCGGCGAGGTGTATGCGCGCTCCTGCAGCGTCATCGTGGTACCCGGAAGGGGTTTTATGCCAAAACGTTTCGCGTCATACGCGGTCCACCGCGGCGTCGGAATTTCGAGGACACGCGCGTAGTAGACGGCGCGCAGCGCCGGATCAAACTCCGGGTCCTTCCAGACGGTGATCAGTTCCGAGTCGCCGATCGTGTTTGTCCAGGTCGCATTCTGCAGGTCGACAGTGCTTCCAACGGGCGGCAGCTTGCCGTTGGCACCCGGCTTGCGTTTTTCGGCATCGCCCCAGGCGACGTCATAGACCTTTTCCTGCACCTGTCCCTTACCATCGAGCCAGCCTTTGATGATCTGAATCCTGTCGAGGTTGGCACCCATGGGGTCCTTGAGCGCGGCCACGAGGAACGTCGGCGCCTTGCCCTTGGGCGCATTGCGCAAGTCGCCGCCCATTGGCACGCCTTTGGCGTAGCCAATGGCCGCCGGCAAACGATTGTGGGCATCGTTCGATTCGAACTCCCAGCCACCGAAGAAGCGAACGACCATGCGCGGGCCGGTGGTGGCGTAGGTTTCCTTGCGTTGCATGGCGTCCCAAATCGCGGCGCGGGTATTCTCCGTCGCCCATACCGCCGCATAGCCGGAAGCGGAGACTTCCCAGTCCATGATTTTCACACCGGTTTTCGGGTTATTGATGAAGGTGGCATGCAGGCGCTCCGGACTGGGTTCCTGGGGCGTAGTCTTACCAAAGAAATTGTCCTCCTCCACGGCGGCCAGTCCGGTATGCGCGTCACTGCTGCCGACCATGCCGAACTTGTAGGGATTGGTGCCGAGCTTTTCTTCCAACACGAGGCCGTTCTTCAGGCCTGAGCGCGCATATTCGAATTCGAGCATTTCCTTCTTTTTTGCGACGCTGCCATCGAGATTTGCTTTGTCCCATTTCTCAAAGTCGGCAAACTCATCATTGGGTGAAAGGAAGGGATGCGCCTCGCCGTCACCCTTGGTCTGTGTGGCTTCGTAAAGCCTTTCCCATTTGGCACGCGTCTCGGCATACTCGCGATCGATCGATTTGCCGAAGGCCTCGACGATCGGAAACATCCGGCCATTGCTCAAGTTGCCGTTGTGGGCAATCGCCAGGACGCTTCCGCCGGTTTTCTTCTCGTAAGCATCCATCCACTTCCACAGGTCGACCGGGTTGTCGCTCCCGAACGGAGGATAGACGGTAAACGGCTCGACCTGGCTGGCCTTGTCTCCGTTGTCGCGGAAGATGATGTTGCGGTGAAGGTTGTTACCGCCGGTGTTCGAGGTCCATTCATACCCGATGAACGCGGTGAAGCGGCCCGGGTCGTTGTAGCTCTCGGCAGCTGCGATGGTTTCCTGCCATGCACCGCGATAGGCGCGCGTGCCGGGGAAATACATGAGGTCTTTTGGAAATTTCCCTTGCGAAAACGCAACGATGATTTCCATGGCGGCCTCGGCCCCTTTGCCGGACTGGATCAGGTCATACCATTTGCGGCCCATGGGATCGGCCAGCATCTCCGGTTTTCCTGCGAAAAGATCGGGAAAAAACCCCATGTTGTCCGAATGATCGGCCACGACCAGAAAGTCAAGCGGCCGGGCGAGCTTCACCGGCTGTCCACTCGAGGAGGTGACCTGGTCGCCCCGGGCAAATTTATAAGCGTCGCGAGGATTCAGCCGGGCGCCGAAGGCCCCCGCATCCATCGAGAACGACGTATGCAGGTGGGTGTCGCCGAAGAACGGACGGATCGGAAAACTGCGTCCCGCGTAAGGGGAGTAAAGTGGCTTCGCGGGAAACACTTTCTGGGCGGTCGCCTTGTCGAGGGTGCCGATATCGGTGTCCTCGGCGAAACTCAAAACGGTAAAAAAATTCAGGGCAAGCGCCGTCGCAATGGCGAATCCTTTCGGCGAAACTATTTTCAATTTCTTCCCCTTTGATTTGGATAAAGGCATCTGCGATTTATTCGCGTGTTCTGTCGCTATTGCGGGAGACGGACTGGCAATTCTTCCGTAGGTGAATGCGCGCAGCTATTGGACCAAAGTCCAATGCCGGCCTGTTGCGATACAGGCAGTGACTTGGGGATTACCGGCAGGAAATGCGGGGGCCTTTCAAAAGAAAAACTTGCCGTAGAGCAGGAGACCTGTGAAGTTGAACTTCAGCTCGCTGTTCAGTTTCGGACCCCCGTCTTCGCCTTCGGCTTCGACCCGCATGCGCAAGCTGTTGAGTCCGAGGCCCACGCCCATGTGCTTGAACGGCAGATATTCCACCGCCAGAGTGGAATCGGCGAGCGTGCCAGTGTATCGGTCGTATTTCAGATAGAAAAGGTCCAGGGCAGCTTTGAGGCGCCAGCGTTCCGTGACAGCAACTTCGCCGCGCAATCCCGCCACCGGCAGCGGTGCGGTGTAGCTCTGGTCCTCGAACAGCCCCAGCCCCGGAGAGCTGACTTTGTAGTGCACACCAGTCGAATGCACGCCGCCGGCAACCGCCAGGCGGACGCGATCGTCCTGGAAGAAAGCGTAGGAATAGTCGAGGTTGATGAACTTCAGATCGAACTGAGTGGAGACCTGGGCGCCAACGGGGAAGGTCGCATCGCCAATCTGAATCGTGTCGTCTACTACCCTGTCGCCCGAGCGGCGCGAATCGAAATAATGCAGATCGACCTGGTGCCGGCGCGTTTCCCCGAAACGATAGAAGGTATCGATGCGATAAGTGTTTTTTTCACCTTTGACGCCTAGCGCATCCTCGACGTTGACCACGGCGCCTGCTCCGCCCCCAGTGGAGTCGACGCGCATTTCCGTGTCCGAACTCGTAATGAAACCGCCGATCTGGAAGGATCCCTTTTCCCAGGGCAGGGTCGCTTGTGCATGAACGGTGCAGGGGAACACCGCCACAAGGGCGCACGCAGTGAATATGCAATAAGCTCTCATCGTTACGCCCTCCTTGCGGTCACGCCACAATGGGAAAGTCAAACCACGATTTGTGGCGATCCACGGCATAATTCATGCCGCGGCCAAAGTGATTCCCTGACTGTGAATGCGAGCGGCGCCCGATATCACATGTGGAAAACGAAGTCGAATCTCCAGATGTCGATGTCAGGCGTGGACTTGCTATAGTCGATCCACAGCTTGTTATAGCTGCCCTGCAGGGACAAGACCCGGTTTATATCGAATCGCACCCCCACACCGCCCGTATAGCTTAGGGCCGTCTCCGTTTTGGTCGGCGTATAGGTGGTGCAGATATTTCCGTACCATGGATCCCACCAACACCCTGTAGTCGGCAGGCCGTTCTGGATGTTCGTGTCAACGAAAGTGCTCCCTATTCCGGCCGTCACGAACGGCGTGAATCCCGACGGCCTGAAAAAGTAGGTCGCATTGAACATGATCGTGGAACTCTCCGTGGTGCCGGACCCATTCCTCCTCGTTCCGTCGGAATTTACAAGCACGGCGTCGTAACTCCGGTTGCTCCAGGTGATCAGGCCGCCCAACTGGATATGATCGTTGAGGTTGTAGCCGAGCCCAAAACCAAACCCCAGATCCGAGTTCAGCTTGGCACTCGAGCCATTTTCCCCGTCGAAACTCGTGGAGGGTGAATAGGGGATCGGCAGGATGAACTCGAGCGTCCCCGCTCGAGACGATCCCTGTGCCCACGCCGGGGAAGGCAGGATAAGTGACGCTACAAGCAAACCGGCCGCGCAGATTGAAAACACCATAGAGATTGGTTTCATGATTCCTCCGTATACGCCTTCTACTGACCCGAGATGTGTCCGCAACAAGTCTAATGCAACTTGTATGCGAAGGGCCAGAACATTCCCGCGTCCTGGTTTGTGCATCTCACTCAGCGCGCCAGCATCGCGTCCAATACTTCGAACGCCTTACCGAAGGTATCGTCGGCAACGCCCTTCACAACGCCTGCTTCGTCGTCATTGGTGACTTCAAACTCTGCAGTCCAGATGCCGACGGTTTTGTTGCCGACGGTCACCGGGTACAGTGTGAGTTGGGCGACGTAACCTTCGACCGCCAGCGGCGAAGTCAGGATGCAGTATCGGAATGTGTAGTCGATGTCGGACAGCTCGAGCAGCCGCTCGCGTATGGTGCCGCCGCCTCCAGCGATGTCGAAGTTGCGCACGCAGCCGATGCGGTCGCTCGGCAAGCCGCCTTCGATGTGGCTGCGCGAGAACTTCGGATGCCATTCCGGCAGGTTGTTGAAGTCGCGTACCTTGGCCCAAACCTTTTCAACCGGGGCGTCGATCACGGCGCTCACGAATACTTTTGTCATGGTGTCCTCCCTAGTGTGCCAGTAATTTGCCAATGGAGGCAAAACCCACGACGAACACGTTGTCGCCGATATCGTCGGCGGTCACTTGAGGCGGCCCGGACGTCACGTCGAACACGGCCCACCACTCCGCAAACGTCTCGCCACTCATCGTGATCGGCGTGAACCGCATCCCCGCCATGTAGTTGGCCACGGGCATCGGCGACACCAGGATGTTGTACGTCAGACTGCGCGTGTCATCGGCAAGGGACAGGAGTTTCTCCCGCAACAGGCCGCCATCGCTTTTGCGCGTGAATCGGCGCACGCAGCCGACGCGGTCTGCCGGCAGGCCGCCTTCGATTTCGCTGGTCGCGATGGCTGGATGCCATTTCGGCAATCCGTTGAAGTCGCGCACCAGCTTCCAGACCTTGTCCGCCGCCGCGTCGATGATTGCACTGCGATATACCTTGATCATGGCTCTCCTCCTCTTTTCTATGTCGCTTTCACCGCAGAGGCGCAGAGGCGCGGAGGAATCGCAGAGAAAGGCTAACCGAAAGTAATCGGAGTTTGGCGATGGTGCGACCTCGACCTTTTGCAATTGTGGTCCCTGTCCAGCTGGTAACCATTCTTGTCGTCCTCTGCACGTATTTCTCTGCGTCTCTGCGCCTCTGCGGTGAAGATCTAGAACTTGATAGCCTTGAACTTGCGGGTCTGTTCGGTCAGGGCGATTTCGGTGGGCAGGCGTTCCATGCTGCTGGCGCCATAGAAGCCGTGGCAGGTCTTCGCGTGCTTGAGGACATAGTTGGCATCGCTCGGTTGGGCGATCGGGCCACCGTGGCAGAGCACGATGACGTCCTTACGCACTTTCATTGCGGCTTCCGCGATCGCATCGATTTCTTTCACGCAGGCATCGAGCGTTTTTGCGCTGGACGCGCCTACGCTGCCACCGACGGTGACGCCCATGTGGGCGACGACAATGTCGGCACCTGCGGACGTCATGGCCTTCGCTTCTTCCGCGTTGAAAACATAAGGCGTGGTCAGAAGATCCTGCTCGCGCGCCTGGCGGATCATGTCCACTTCGAGCCCGTAACCCATGCCGGTTTCCTCGAAGCTCGCGCGCATGACGCCATCGAACAGACCGATGGTCGGGAAATTCTGTACGCCGGAGAAGCCCATGTTCTTGAGTTCGGCAAGAAATTGCGGCATGAGCACGAACGGATCAGTGCCGTTCACGCCGGCCAGGACCGGCGTGTTCTTCACGACCGGCAATACTTCGCAGGCCATCTCCTTGACGATCTCGTTGGCATTGCCGTAGGCGAGCAGGCCCGCCGCGGAACCGCGTCCGGCCATGCGATAGCGCCCGGAGTTGTAAATGATGATCAGGTCGATGCCGCCGGCCTCTTCGCACTTCGCCGAAAGGCCGGTGCCTGCGCCGCCGCCGACGATCGGGATGCGCCGCTTTGCCATGTCCGCGAATTTCTCGAGTATTTTTTTGCGTTCGATTGACGGCATCGTGCGTCCTCTTATTGTCGGACGATCGCGCGGAATTTCTCCACCAGTGCGGCGGAAAACTCGGGATCGTTGATATGGTAGGGCAGTCGCGTAACGCGGCGCATCTCGGTCTGGCGCAATGACTGCTCCAGGGCCGTGAACAACGCCGCGTCGGCATCGGCGTCGTAAAAGGCCTGGCCACGGGCGTCCAATGCCGAGACCCCCTTTTCGGGGATGAGCAGGCGCACCGGCCCTTCACAGGCATTCAGCTTTTCGGCAATCCACTTGCCGATCTCGAGGCATTCGGAAATGGACGTGCGCATCAGGGTGACATTCGGGTTGTGCTTGTACAGCTTGCGGCTGCGGAAACGCTCGGGCACGGTTTCCATTGCCCAGAAGTTCACCATGTCGAGCGCTCCGATCGAACCGACATACGGGATCCGGGTACGCGCTATGGCGCCGAGGCGGTCCGGCCCCGCGGACAGTACGCCGCCCACGAGATAGTCGCAGACCTCGGTGGTGGTAATGTCGATGACGCCCACCAGCATGCCGCTATCGACCAGCCTCTCCATGGATTGGCCGCCGGTACCCGTGGCATGGAACACAAGGCAGTCGAATTCCTTTTCGAGACTGGCCACGACCTGCGTCACGCACCCCGTGGTTACTCCGAACATGGTGAGGCCGATCGCCGGTTTGCTTTGCGTATCAGGCGGCGTGTGCATGGCCATCCCGGCTATCGCATGAGCGGCATTGCCCAGCACGACGCGGCTGATACGGTTCAGCCCCGCGACATCGGTAACCGAGTACATCATGGCGATGTCGCTGGCCCCGACGAACTGGCCGACATCGCCCGCGGCGAGCGTCGAGACCATCAGCTTCGGCAGGCCAATTGGCAGCGCGCGCATGCCCGCGGTGATGATCGAAGTGCCCCCGCCGCCGCCGAGGCCGATGATTCCGGCAATGTCGCTGCGGCTAGCAATGAATCGGGCGAATGCCTCGCCCATCCCTTCGACTGCCGCGCCCCGGTCGTCGCCGCCGAGCACGAACTGCGCGCCGTGCGGGTGAAAGCCGGCCACTTCCGTTGCCGCGATGTCCACGGCGACTTGCGTCGTTCTGGTGCCGACGTTTACCAGGATCGCCGGGGCGCCTGCCGCGTCTATCAGCGACTTGACGTACTGCAGCTCCTGGCCCTTGGTATCAGCCGTGCCGACGACGTAGATGCGCTTCATGGCGTCCGTGCCGAGAGATGGCGGTGGGGCGCGGCGGAAACGGCACGCCGCGCGTAACGCGCGGTGCATCTCTCCTCCACCTGTCCCCCGGAACCGCTTGTGCGCCGCAGCGGCGAAATCCACGCGGCATCGTTTGTTTTTTCTGAGTACGCTGGTATCGTAGTGAGATGCCAGTCTCAGGTCAAGAACGTCGTCTCAGAGGACAGGCGAATGACGCTCGCGTCGATGGCAAGGTTCGCCGCGATGCCAAAGCGCAGGCAAAGGGCAAGACGCAGGCGGACAGAGGGCCGCGCGCGCGAATGCGCAAGATCATGCTGGATGCGGCGATGCGCCTGATGCAGGACGGGCTCATTCCTTCCGTCAGCGATGTCGCGGAGGCTGCACAGGTCTCGCGGGCGACGGCGTACCGGTATTTTCCGACGCAGGCGGCGCTGATTCAGGCGTCGGTGGACGAGGCGCTCGGACCGATCCTGGCCTGGACGTCCGATTCGCGGGATGCGGAAGAGCGGGTCACGCAACTGGTGACCTTCGCCTATCCGCGCATGGAGGGTTACGAAGCGACGTTGAAGGCGGCGCTGCGGCTGGCGTTGGATCAATGGGCACGCCGGCATGCCGGCCTGTCGGGGGACGAGGCGCCGATGGTGCGCGGCAACCGCATCGGCCTGCTGCATTCGGCGATCGGGCCGCTGAAGGGCAGGTTGACCAGGAATGGATTCGAAAAGCTGACACAGTCGTTGTCCCTGGTGTTCGGCACGGAAGCGTTCGTCGTGCTGAAGGACATCTGGGGCCTTGACCGCAGCCGTGCCCAGGAAGTCGCCCTTTGGACCTGCCACGCGTTGATCCAGGCGGCGGTCGCGGAGGATAACAAGGCGTCATCCCGCAATCGGGCGCACTCGCGGCAAGGAAATGGCGCCAACGGCAGCGGCGCGCAGTTGAAAAAGCAGGGGCGAAAGAAGGTAAAGTAGAAACGGCATTGGGCAGGAATGGCATTTGGAGCTGGGCCGCGACACGGTGCGGCGGTATCTGGGGGTGGCCGGCGGTTCGCATTGCGGGACCGGCGGCCGCAATAAAGAAGACCAATGAGAAGGAGGATAGAGATGAGCAAGAAGTTGTGGTCCGGCCTGTTGGCCGGCGCTGTTTTCGCCATGGCCTGCGGTTCGGCGGCGGCGGAAAGTTTGACCATTCTCTGGGCGCAGTGGGACCCGGCGAATTACCTGCAGGAACTGGTCAAGGATTACGAGAAGCAGACTGGCACGAAGGTCACCGTGGAAACCACTCCGTGGCCCGATTTTCAGACCAAGGCGTTCCGCGAGTTCGCCGCCAAGGGCGACGCTTACGATCTGGTTGTCGGCGACTCGCAGTGGCTGGGTGCAGGCTCGACCGCAGGCCACTATGTCGACCTGACGGACTTCTTCAAGAAGCATGGCGTGGACAAGAGCATGGCGCCCGCGACCGTCGAGGGCTACGCCGAGTATCCCAAGGGCAGCAAGAAGTACTGGGCCATTCCGCTGGAAGGTGACGCGACGGGCTGGTCCTATCGCAAGGACTGGTTCGAGGATCCGAAGGAAATGGCGGCCTTCAAGAAGAAATACGGTTATGACCTCGGTGTGCCGAAGACCTGGGCACACATGCGCGATATAGCCGAGTTCTTCCATCGTCCCGACCAGAAGCGCTACGGCATCGCCATTTATACCGACAACAGCTACGACGCCCTGGTCATGGGCTATGAAAACGTGCTGTTCGGGTATGGCGGCGACCTCGGCGACTACAGCACCTACAAGGTAAAAGGCATCATCGACAGCAAGACGGCGGTGGATGCGCTCAAGTACTACAAGGAGCTATACAAGTTCACGCCACCCGGATGGGGCAAGGTGTTCTTCATGGAGGACAACCAGGCGATCACCGAAGGTTTGGCAGCGATGAGCATGAACTTCTTCGCCTTCTTCCCGGCGCTGACGAATCCGGCGACCAACAAGAACGCCAAGGTGACCGGCTACTTCGCCAATCCGGCAGGCCCGACCGGCAAGCGTTTTGCTGCGCTCGGCGGCCAGGGCATCTCGATCATCAAGTACTCGAAGAAGCAGGCCGAAGCGACAAAGTTCCTGGAGTGGTTTATCAAGGACGACGTGCAGGAGAAGTGGGCCGAGCTCGGCGGCTACACATGCAGCGCGAAAGTGCTGAAGTCGGAGAAATTCCGCAAGGCGACCCCATACAACCAGGCGTTCTACGAGACCATGTTCATGGTCAAGGATTTCTGGGCGGTGCCGGAGTATGCGGAACTGCTCGATTCGATGAACAAGCGTCTGCATCCCTTCATCGTGGGCAACAAGGGTACCGCGGAAGAAGCGCTGGCCGGCGTGAGCAGCGATTGGGACAAGACGTTACGCAAGGCAGGCCATCTGAAATAATCGTTTCGTGATCGGCGGGGAGGGCTGCGGCCTTCCCCGTTTTGAAGTGTGATGCAACGGCGACAACATCATAATGGCCGTTGCAGATGGAGGAGCTACGATGCTGGCCAGGCTCGATCCTGGCTCCGCTTCGGCGAAGCGGGGCTTGAGCGATATCGCCATTCGCAACCTGTTCATCATTCCGACGATCATTTTTCTGGTCGTCTTCAATATTTTTCCGCTGATTTATTCGCTCGGTTATTCCTTCACGGATTTCCGCGCATCGACCTCGGCGCCTGCCAATTTCATCGGGCTGGACAACTATCGCGAGCTGCTGGCCGATCCCTACATCTGGACCAATTTCACGATCACCGCGAAGTACGTGCTGGTGTCGGTCGGAGGGCAGGTTCTGGTGGGCTTCGGCGTGGCCTTGCTGCTCAATCGCAATTTGCCGGGCAAAGGGCTGGTCACCACGTTGCTTCTGCTGCCCATGATGATGTCCATGGCGGTCGTCGGCTTGTTCTGGCAACTGCTGTACAGCCCGTCGTGGGGCATCATCAACTATGTGTTGGGCCTGGAGGATTTCGAGTGGCTGTCGAACGCCGAAGTGGCGCTTTATGCGGTCGCGCTGACCGACATCTGGATGTGGTCGCCGTTCGTGATGCTGCTGTCGCTCGCCGGTTTGTCCGCGATTCCCCAACACCTTTATGAAGCCGCCGCGATCGACCGCGCCACGCGCTGGTATACCTTCATCCATATCACGCTGCCGCTGGTGACGCCGCTGCTGCTGATTGCGATCATTTTCCGCACTATGGAGGCGTTCAAGACCTTCGATCTGGCTTTCATCATGACCAGCATGGATACCACCGAGTTGATCGCCATCCGGCTCTACAAGATGGCCTTCCAGGAATGGCAGACTGGCAAGTCCTGCGCGCTCGCCTACATCGTCCTGATCATGGTGCTCGCAATCACCAACATCTACGTGAAGTACCTCAACCAGGCGAAGGAGCGCTGATGGCTGCGGTCGCGTCGAAGGGGCATCGCATACGGCATAGACTGCTCGTGGCGCTGGTGTTCCTGCTTGTCGTCGTGTATCTGCTACCGCTTTACTGGATCAGTTCGACCGCATTCAAACCGCGCAGCCTCGCCACCACCGTGCCGCCGACCGTGGTGTTCGAGCCCGAGGTCACGCCGTTCGTGAAACTGTTCACATCGCGCGTGCAGATGCGCGGCGAAGTGGAACCCGAAATTTATGCAAAGGCGCCGTGGTACGAGAAGCGCGTGTTCGACGCGGGCGAGCGCATCATCAAGGACGCCAACGGCAAGCTCGAAAGTTCCGGCTACCTGAGCCGTTTCCTGAACAGCATCATCATCGCGGTGACGAGCACCTTCCTGGCCGTGGCAATGGGCACCCTGACGGCCTACGGATTCTCCCGCTTCCGGATGCCGGGCGAGCAGGATTGGCTGTTCTTCATCCTTTCCACGCGCATGCTGCCGCCGGTGGTCGTCGCGATCCCCATGTTCCTGATGTATCGCACCGTCGGCCTGGTTGACAGCCATCTGGGACTGATCATCCTCTACACCGCGTTCAACCTGTCGTTTTCGGTGTGGCTGATGAAAGGGTTCATCGACGAGATCCCGATCGAGTATGAAGAGGCCGCGCTGGTCGACGGCTACACGCGCATGCAGGCCTTCTTCAAGATCGTATTGCCGCAGGCAGCCACCGGCATAGCGGCGACCGCGGTGTTCTGTTTCATTACGGCCTGGAACGAGTACGCCTTTGCGTTGATGATGACCAACCGCAAAGCGCAGACGGCGCCGCCTTACATACCCTCTCAACTCGGTTCGGGCGTGACCGACTGGACGGTGATCGCGGCCGGCACATTCCTGTTTCTGGTGCCGGTGGCGGTGTTCACGTTTTTGCTGCGCAAGCATCTGCTCAGGGGTGTCACGTTTGGCGCCATTCGCAAATGAACAATGTGCGAATTTGTGCCTGCAAAAGTGCTTTTACCAGCCACTCATCACTAGCCACTAGCCACTATTCAGAGATGATGCGATGAACTTCCGCGAACTCAGCTCCCGCGTCCTCGAACCCTTTTCCATGTTCCTCATGATCATCGGGATCGTTGCGCTGTGCCAGCCATGGGTCGAGGTACTGCATCGCTACGGCGTGACCATCACGCTGGTCGGACTGGTCGGTTTCTCGGTGTTTTCCAAGATCAGGCCCGTGCCGAAAGAAGATCACTGATGCGGCTGAGGATGGGCATGGTCGGCGGCGGACTGGACGCGATGGCGGGCGAACTGCATCGCCGTGCCGCGGCGCTGGACAGCCGCATCGATCTGGTGGCTGGCGCCTTGTCCTCGACGCCCGAACGATCGCGCACCGCTGCCAAAGCCTGGGGTTTGGCGCGTGGCTATGGCACCTGGCAGGAAATGCTGGAGGCAGAGGCAAAGCTGCCGGTCGCGGAGCGCATCGAATGCGTCGCGGTGGCCACACCCAACCACCTGCATGTTCCCGTATCGGTTGCATTCGCCGGCCGCGGCTTCCATGTCGCCTGCGACAAGCCGATCGGCGTCTCGCTCAAAGAAGCAAAGGAGCTATGCCGCATCGTGGAAAAGACCGGCATCGTGTTCCTGCTGACCCACAACTACACCGGCTATCCGATGGTGAAGCAGGCGCGCCACATGATCGCACGCGGCGAACTGGGCGATATCATCAAAGTAGTGGTCGAGTACCCGCAAGGGTGGCTGCTGCAGCCGATCGAAAAGCAGGGGCATAAGGGAGCGGCGTGGCGCACGGACCCGGCGAAGTCCGGAGCTGCCGGATGCCTGGCCGATATCGGCTCCCATGCACAGCACATGATGCACACGGTGACCGGTCTGGAGATCGAAGAACTGTGCGCGGATCTTGGCAGTCTGCATGGCCGCAAAGTCGACGACGACATCAGCATTCTCCTGCGCTTTCGCGGAGGCGCGCGCGGAATCCTGTCGGCATCCCAGGTCATGGCGGGCGAGGAGGGCGGACCGAATTTCCGCGTGTACGGCACGCGCGGTGCGTTGGAATGGAAACAACTGGAACCCGAATCGCTCATTTACCGGCAGCCCGGCGAACCCGTGCGGATTCTGCGTCGCGGTGAGCCCTACTTATGCGACGCCGCAAAACACGCAAGCCGCTTGCCGCCTGGGCATCCCGAGGGTTACTACGAAGCATTCGGCAATCTGTACCGAAATTTTGTCGATGCCATCATCGGTCGCCGAGCAGGTGCTAGCACGGAAGAGGATTTTCCGACCGCGATCGACGGCGCCCGAACCATGGCATTCATCGAGACCGCGCTGGAAAGCCATGCCGCCGGCGGCAAATGGACGCGCGTAAAAGATCATAACCACTAACCACTAACCACTAACCACTCATCGCCAAATGGCCGACATAGTTTTACGGGACGTCGAAAAATACTTCGGCGACAACTACATCATCAGGAAACTCAACCTGGAGATCAGCAACCGCGAATTCGTGGTGCTGCTCGGTCCGTCCGGCTGCGGCAAGACCACAACCCTGCGTGCCATCGCAGGCCTGGAGGAAATCGATTCGGGCGATATCCTGATCGACGGTAAACCGGTGCAGGCGCTGCATGCGGCCGATCGCGACATCGCATTCGTCTTCCAGCTGTACGCGCTCTACCCGCATCTGAGCGCCTATGAAAACATCGCGTTTCCGCTGCGGGCGATGGATGAATCCAAAGAAACAGTCGACAAGCGGGTGCGGGAAGCAGCCAAGGCGCTGAAGATAGAGCACCTGCTCGGCAAGCGGCCCGGCGCGCTTTCGGGTGGGGACTTGCAGCGGGTGGCCATCGGCCGCGCGTTGGTGCGTCGGCCCAAGGCACTGCTCATGGACGAACCCATCGGCGCGCTCGATGCGAAGCTGCGCGAAGAGATGCGTACCGAACTCAAGCGCTTGCACATTGAAAACGGCGCGACCACGGTCTACGTGACGCACGATCAGGTGGAAGCCATGTCCATGGCCGACAGGATCGCGATCATGAACGACGGCGTGCTGCAACAAGTCGGCACACCCACCGAGGTATACAGCCATCCGGCCAATTTATTCGTGGCGCAATTCATCGGCAGCCCAATCATGAACGTCGTCAACGCCGTCGTGCGCCCGGCCGACAGCAGCACCACGGTTATCCTGGGCGACAACGATGCCACCCTGGACTTTCCACAGAAACTGCATCATCTGGTGGTCGAAAAGAAGCACGCCGAAGACGAACTCTCCATCGGTGTGCGTCCCGAAGGGGTACTCGTGTCGCGCAGCGAGGCTGCCGGTTACATCGCGGTGGAAGCGCACATCATCGAGCCGCTCGGTCCGTTCGACATAGTCGACCTCAAGTTCGGCCCGCGCATGCTGCGCGCGCGCACACCCTCGGGTTACGTGGCAAAGGCCGGCGACACTGTCTGGGCGAAGCTCGATGAATCCCAGACCCATTTCTTCAGCACCCGCACCGGGGAATCGCTGCACATCCGGTTATGAGCTCGCATTTCTCACATGGCTAGCGTAAAACTCCACGACGTCAGCAAGAAATTCGGCAGCCACACCGCGTTGAACGCGCTGGACCTGGAAATCGCCAGCGGAGAATTCTTCGTGCTGCTGGGACCCACCGGCGCCGGCAAGACCACAACACTGCGGCTCATCGCCGGGCTCGACAAGCCTAATGGCGGCAGCATTTCGATCGACGAACAGGATGTATCCGACTGGAGCGCCGCCGAGCGTGATGTTGCGCTGGTATTCCAGTACTACTCGCTGTATCCGCATTACACGGTTCGCCAGAACCTCGAATTTCCGCTGAAGTCGAAAGTGCGGCGCATGTCGCAGGCCGATATCGACCAGCGCGTCGCCAAGGCCTCGAAGACGCTGCGCATCGAGCACCTGCTCGAACGCAAGACCGACCGCTTGTCAGGCGGCGAAATGCAGCGCGTATCCATCGGCCGCGCCATCGTGCGGGAGCCCAGGGTGTTCCTGATGGACGAGCCCCTATCGAATCTGGATGCGAAGCTGCGCGAAATCCTGCGCGCGGAGCTTAAAGACCTGCAGATGAAATTGGGCGCCACGTTCCTTTATGTGACGCACGACCAGGTGGAAGCCATGTCGATGGGCGACAAAGTCGGCGTGCTCAACCAGGGACGCATCATCCAGGTAGGCACGCCGCAGCAGATCTATAACCGTCCGCACGATACGTTCGTGGCGACGTTCGTGGGGTCGCCAGCGATGAACCTGCATAAGGCTCTTGTGGCGGGGGGCCGTGCGATCGTCGTCCCGGGCAAGCTGGAAGTGCCATTGGACGGCCTGGGAGGCGGTGCGGACAGGGCGGCGGATACCGTGATGCTGGGCGCGCGCTCTGAGGATATAGTGGTGGGACCGAAGGAAACAGTTGAAGCGCGCGTGCATGGAGTGGAAAATCAGGGCGTGGAGAAGGTGGTGACGCTGCGTGTGGACGATTGCCTGCTCAAGGCGACCGTGCCGGCACGCCTGGATATCGCTATCGATGCTGCGGTGCGGTTCTCATTCAAACGCGAAAAGCTGCATTTGTTTGACGCCAGCAGCGGCGTAAATCTGTTCTATCGCGAGGAGGCGATCAATGGCTAAGATTCTGTTCAAGAACGTCAATGTGCTGGACTGTACCGGGGCGCCGCCGTATGCCGGCCAGGTGCTGGTGGAAGGCAACCGCATCAAATCCGTTGCGCCGCAAGGTTCGACGATTCCGAGCGAGGGCGCGAAGGTGGTGGATGGCGGAGGCGCGACATTGATGCCTGGCCTGGTGGAATCGCATTCCCACATCACCTTCCTCGATACGCCCGATCTCGAAGGCCTTGGTTTCGTTCCGCCCGAGGAGCACATGCTTCGCACGGTGAAGAACGCGAAGAAAATGCTCGACCAGGGATTCACCGCCTGCAACAGCGCGGCAAGTGCCAAGCCCCGGCTGGACGTGGTGCTGCGCAATGCGATCAACGCCGGCGATTTTCCCGGGCCACGCACTTTGGCAGCGAGTCCGGAAATGACGGTGACTTCGGGACTCGGCGATGTGCGGATGATGCACATGCACCGGGAGACCTTCGCGGTCATTTGCGACGGCGCGGAAGAATTCCGCAAGATGTCGCGGCTGATGGTGCGCGAGGGCGTGGACACGCTGAAAATCAATCCTTCCGGCGACGAATTCATTCCGCACGCACGCGCGCACCAGACCGTGATGACCGAGGCTGAAATCGCCGCGGTCTGCGACGTCGGTCATGCTCATGGAAAGCGCATGGCCGCGCATGCGCGCAGCGCCGAGTCGGTCAAGCTTTGTCTGAAGCACGGTGTCGCGGTTATCTATCACGCCACCCTGGTGGACGAAGCGGCATGCGACGCGCTGGAAGCGGCCAAGGACTGGTGCTTCGTCGCGCCGACTCTGGGAATCAACTACACCACGCTGAACGAAGCGGCCAAGTGGGGCATCACGCCTCAGGTCGCCGAAAGCATGGGCATGCGCATCGAACTCGATGCCGGCATCAAGAACATGAAGGAACTCAAGAAGCGCGGCGTTCGCGTTCTCCCGGGCGGCGACTATGGGTTCGCGTGGAATCCCATCGGCACCAACGCACGTGACATCGAGCACTTCGTCAACCTGCTCGGCTTCTCGCCCATGGATGCGATTATTTCCGCCACGAAGATGGGTGGGGAAATCATGAAGGCGGGTAATGAAATGGGACAGGTCAAACCGGGTTATCTGGCCGACCTGATTCTGGTCGACGGCAACCCCGTGGCCAACGTCAGGTTGCTGCAGGATGCCAGCAAGCTGCTGATGATCATGAAGGACGGCCAGTTCCACAAAGAGCCGCAGGTCGCCAGCCAGTCGCAAAGACAGATCGCGTAAGAAATAAACAAAAAGAAAAAACAATAAACCTTGTAGGAAGGATCGGCGCCCGCTTGCGGGCGCTTTTTTTGCCCCTCTCCCCGGCCCTCTCCCACAAAAGGGGAGAGGGAGTTAAAAGAAATAGCACTTGAACATACCCAAAATGGGCATTAATATGCCCAATATGGGTATGAAAGAAAAACCCGCGGTCTATCGCGGCCGCGAAGGCACAAGCCTCGCCGATGCGCTTTTTTCGTCGACACAGCAGCGGGTGCTGGCCTATCTCTTTGGCCAGCCTGAGCGCAGCTTCTTCGCCACCGAGCTCATTAGGCTTGCCGGCGGCGGGTCGGGCGCGGTGCAGCGCGAACTTGCGCGGCTGGAGGATAGCGGTCTGGTATCGGTTTCGCGGTTGGGAACGCAGAAGCACTATCAGGCGAATCCGAAGTCGCCCATATTCTCCGAGCTTTGCGCCATCGCAAAAAAAACTGTCGGACTGGCCGAGCCCCTGCGAACGGCGCTGAAACCGTTGGCCAAGCGTATTTCTGCGGCATTCGTCTATGGTTCCGTCGCCAAGAAACAAGACACCGCGACGAGCGACATTGACTTGATGGTGATAAGCGCGAGTTTGACATACGCCGATTTGTTCTCCGCGCTGGAGGAGGCTTCGGAACGGCTTGGGCGCAAAGTGAATCCGACGCTTTACTCGCAGCAGGAACTGGCAAAGCGCGTGAAACAGGGCAATGCCTTCGTGACCCGAGTGTTGGCTCAGCCCAAGATCTGGCTTGTCGGTAGCGAAAATGACTTCGCCGCTTGAAAACCTTTGTGGTCCGGGGAAACCCCTACGACAGGAGCCGCCCGACGCAAAGGAGTTCAGAGGGCTCGTTCGCTCGGGACGAACGCGGCTTGCGGATGCCCAGAATCCCGGCGTTTCGATGGAAGGCCGCTTCGATATGGCCTACAACGCGGCGCACGCATTGTGTCTTGCGGCATTGCGACGGCTCGGCTTTCGTGCGACCAACCGGTATATCGTTTTCCAGGTGTTGCCTCACACACTTGGTCTTGGTCCATCTGTGTGGGGCGTACTTGCGAAGTGCCATACCATACGGAATGTCGGAGAGTACGAAGGCGATCTGAACGTCGATGAACGTCTGCTTGCGGATCTCATCACAGCTTGCAAGGCGGTGGACACAGCGCTCGACAAGCTACCGCCGCCCGCCTGAACCTTGCAGCGCTAACGCAAATAGTGGACGCTCCCTAATACGATCCAGTCGCCTTGCCCGCCACGGCGCCATCTTCGCGCATCTCCGCCACCGCATTCTTGGCGGCAGTCGCCAGAAAGGCGTTGTCTGCGAGCAGCGTCACGAACTGAAAGCCAAGCGCGATCATCTGCTTTGCCATCGCGGTCGAGCCGCAGTGAATACCGGCGTAGATGCCGTGGCGCTTGCCGCCGGCCACGATTGTCTTGATCGCGTTCAGCACGATCGGATCGGTGGGCACGCCCGAGGGTGCGCAGCCGAGCGTGATCGCCAGATCGTTCGGGCCGATGTAGAGGGCATCGAGTCCCGGTACGCTCAGGATCTCGTCGAGATTTTCCACCGCCTGTTTGGTCTCGATCATCGCCATCGCGATGACCGTATCGTTGGCGTGTTTGAAATAGTCTGCGCCGCCATACCATGTGGCACGCACCGGACCGAAACTGCGGTAGCCTGCGGGCGCGTACCGGCAGGCGCCGACGAATGCTTCGCACTCGGCCCGGCTGTTGATCATGGGGCAGATGATTCCAAAGGCGCCCGCATCGAGCATCTTCATGATGGTGCCGGGCTCGAGCCAAGGCACGCGCGCAAACGGTGTCGTCGG
>Ga0207648_10002673_pt1 | contig 18988 bp, 16 predicted proteins | sample KBSMisM32_FD_184310 | JGI IMG/M metagenome (GOLD analysis project Ga0207648, IMG submission 184310) | Miscanthus rhizosphere microbial communities from Kellogg Biological Station, Michigan, USA - KBS Miscanthus M3-2 (SPAdes) (version 2) | ecosystem: Host-associated > Plants > Roots >...
GCCCGAAGGCGTCGAGCGCCGCATCCAGGTACGGCCGCAGCATGCCATGCGTCCAGTTCCGCCAGTCGGCTTCCGTGACGAGCCCCGACAGCTTGCACCAGACGTTCGGCATTTCCGCAAGGCGGACCAGGTGGGTCTGCCAGTGGCGGTACTCGCCGTGCCGGATGTCCGGCTTGCCGAGGTGGTCGAGCACGAAGTGTTGATCGGGAAAGGCCGCGGCGAACGACACCGCCGCCGGCATCTGCCGCGCGTAGACGAGGATGTCGTAGGACAGCCCGGTGCGCGCCAGTTGCGCGATGCCGCGGCGGAACTGCGGCCGCGCCAGGAAGTCGTCCGGCTCGGCCTGCACGATGTGGCGGACGCCGACCAGGCGAGCATGACTCGTGAACGCGTCGAGCTGCGTGCCGAGCTCGTCAGACTCGAGATCGACCCAGCCCACCACGCCGGCGATGCAGGGGTTGCTGTCGGCAAGCTCGAGCAGCCATCGCGTTTCCTCCAGCGTCTGCCGCGCCTGCACCGCAATGCACGCGTCGACGCCGGCACGCCGCATCACGTCTTGCGCGTCGGCCGGAAGGAAATCGCGCCGCAGCGGCGACATCGTGCCGTCGATCCACGCGTACTCGACAGGGTCGTACTGCCAGAGGTGCAGATGAGCATCGACGACGTGTCGGGGCTGCGCGCTACTCATCTCACCGGTGTCCCGCCGCGCGTGCTCGACTCGTAGCACGCCTCCACCACCGCCATCGTCTTGATCGCGTCGTGCACCGACCCCACCAGCCGCGCGTCTTCGCCGCTGACGACGCGCTGCAGGTTCGACATCGGGCCTTCGAACGCTTCGGTGAACCAGGAGCCGCGCAGCGGCACCGGCGTCCAGTCACCGCCGTCGAGCGCGACTTCCATCGTGTCGGCCGGCCCGGACGGATAGGCGAGATTCACGCCCCACGTCACCCGGGCCGCCCCGTGCACCCCTTCCACCAGCATCTGCGAGGCGCGGTGGCGCGGCCCGGACCGATGCGTATGGTTCAGCACCAGCGAACAGCGCAAGTGGTCGCCGTAGTCGAGGATGATCGAGCTGCGCGTGTCGCGCAGGTCCGGAAGAGAGGGGTGCGCCACACCTTTGCAGTAGACGCCGCGCGGCTCGCCGGCGAGGGCGCGAATCGCGTCGATGTAGTGGATCGAGTGATAGACGACTTCGACGCGGGGCGCCTTGCGCAGGAACGTCCAGAGATGCCACGGCTGATCGATGACCACGCGAACGTCCATGTCGACCAGCGTGCCAACCTCTCCACGCTCGACGAGATCGGCGAGCGCGAGCATGCCCGGGCTGAAGCGCAGCTGGAAGTTGACGGCCGCGACCAGCGCCCGCTCTTCGCAGATCGCGAGGATGCGGCGCGCGGCGGAGAGGTCCGGCCCCATGGGCTTCTGCATCAGCACGGCGGATCCGCGCGGCAGCCGTTCGAGGATGCCCGCGATCTGATCGCCGGGGACCGCGAGGTCGAAGACCACGTCCGGCGTGGCGGCGGCCGCTTCGAGCGAAGGAAACACCGTCGCGATCGAGAAGGCCTGCGCGGTCGCGCCCGCCTGCTGGCGATCGACGTCGAAGATCCCCGCCACGGGGAAGGCGAGGCGGCGGTAGGCGGGAAGATGCGCGTCGCGGACGATCCCGCCGGCGCCGACGATCACGATCGGCCGGGGATGCGCGGGCCGCGGCCAGGCCTGGAGCAGCTGGCGCATCCGCTGACGTTCAAGCCCTTCGGGCCGACCCGGGCCTGGGCCGCGCGGCGTCGGAGTCGGCATCCCCATAGATATCGACATTCAGATCGAACACCGGCTGCATCACCGCCCACCAGTCGCCGGCGGCCGATCCCGGAGCGGGCTGCTGCATCGACTTCATCAGCGCTTCCCATTCGCCCACGCGCGGATCCGACGCGACGTGCTGCGCGAAGGCGCGCGTGAAGTCCCGGCCGGGCGCCATGTCGACGACCATCACCAGGCGGCGGCCGAGCAGGTAGATCTGCATGTCGGCGATGCCGACGCGGCGCAGGCTGTGCAGCACTTCCGGCCAGACGCGGCGATGGTGCGCCTTGTAGGCCTCGACGACGGCCGGGTCGTCCTTCAGGTCGACGGCCAGGACGTGCCGCGTCATGCGTGTGCCGCCACTTTCTGCCGCGCCCGGCCGAGGCGATCGATGCCGAGCTCGACGACGTCGCCGGCGCGCAGGTAGATCGGCTCGGGCTTCATGCCGAGCGCGACGCCGGCCGGCGTGCCGGTGCTGATCACGTCGCCGGGCAGCAGCGTCATGAACTGGCTGACGTAGCTGACGAGCGCGGCGACGCTGAAGACCATGTTGGCGGTGGTGCTCCGCTGCCGCGTCTCGCCGTTGACCGTCAGCCACATGCCGAGCGCCTGCGCATCGGGGATCTCGTCGCGCGTCGCGAGGAACGGACCGATCGGCGCGAACGTATCGGCGCTCTTGCCCTTGACCCATTGCCCGCCGCGTTCGAGCTGGAAGGATCGCTCCGAGTAATCGTTGTGCAGCGCGTAGCCGGCGACGTGCTCGAGGGCGCGCGCCTCGTCGACGCAGCAGGCCCGGCGGCCGATCACCACCGCGAGCTCGACCTCCCAGTCCAGTTTCGTGCCGCCGCGCGGGATCACGACCGGATCGTTGGGGCCGGTGAGCGCCGTCGTCGACTTGAAGAAGATCACCGGCTCCTTCGGCAGATCCATCTGGCTCTCCGCGGCGTGATCGCGGAAGTTGAGCCCGATGCAGACGATCTTGCTCGGGCGCGCGAACGGCGCGGCGATGCGCGCGGCCGGGTCGATGCGCGGCGCCGAGACGCCGCCGTCGGTGAGCCACGCCGCCAGCGCGCGCACGCCGTCGCCGCCGAAGAAGGCCTCGTCGTACTCGCGCACGAACGCCGACGCGTCCACGCGCGCACCGTCGTCGAGCAGCACGGCGGCGCGCTCCCCGCCGGGATCGCCGAAGCGGGCCAGCTTCATACCGCGGTCACTCCACCGTCGAGCGGATAGGCCGCGCCGGTGACGAACGACGCTTCGTCGGAGCACAGGTAGAGGGCGAGGGCGGCGACGTCGTCGGGCGTCCCCATCCGGCCGATCGGCTGGTACTCGGAGAGCGTCCGCATCATCTCGGCCTCGCGTCCGGGATAGTTCGTCGCGAGGTAGCCGTCGACGAACGGCGTGTGCACGCGCGCCGGGCAGATGCAGTTGCAGCGGATGCCGCGCTTCACGTAGTCGACCGCGATCGACCGCGTCATCGTCAGCACCGCCCCCTTGGTCATCGAGTAGGCGAAGCGATCGGGCAGGGCGATCAGCGAGGCGATCGAGGCCATGTTCAGGATCACGCCGCGTCCCTGGCGCAGCATGATCGGGATCGCGGCGCGCGCGCAGAGATAGACGCCGGCGACGTTGACGCGGTAGAGCCGGTCGAAGTCCTCCGGCGTGGTCTGTTCGATGGTTCCGACATGCGCGATGCCTGCGTTGTTGACGAGAATGTCGACCCGGCCGTTCGATCCCAGCGCGTCGAACAGGGCGCCGACCGCGTCCGCATCGGCCACGTCGCAGGTCTCGGCCGAAGCCCGCGCCCCCTCCCCGGTAATGTCGGCGGCCGTCCGTGCGGCTGAGGCGGCGTCGCGATCGACGGCCACCACGGCAGCGCCGCGGCGGGCAAATACGCGCGCGATGGCCGCCCCGATCCCTGAACCCGCCCCCGTGATCACGGCCGTTTTTCCCTGCAGATCGAACATGCGCCGGCGGGGCGAGCCTATCACACCGCCGAGCCTCGAAGTCAACGCATTCCAGTTTACTTTAACGCTAAAGTGTGGTCTCTTACCGGCGGCAGGAAGGGGGGAGGGCTCATGAGACGCGTCATCGTGCTGATGCTCGCGCTGGCTGCCGTGTCGTCGGCGGCTCTCGCGCAGGATTTCCGCGGCGCCATCACCGGCCGGATCACCGATTCGTCGAACGCCCGCATGCCGGGCGTCACCGTCGTCGCCACCAACGTCGAAACCAACGTCGCGCAGACCACCGTCACCAACAGCGAAGGGGACTACACCGTCCTCTATCTCAATCCCGGCACCTACACGGTGACCGCGGAGCTCTCCGGCTTCAAGAAGCTCGCCCGCAACAACCTGCAGGTGCGCGTCGGCGAAAAGATCGGCGTCGATTTCACGCTCGAAGTCGGCGCGATGGCCGAGACCGTCCAGGTCAGCGCCGAAGCGCCGGTGCTGACGACAACGTCGGGATCGACGGGCCAGACGATCAGCGAGAAGACGATCGCGATGATGCCGCTCTCGGACGGCAACCCGTTCGCGCTGGCACGGCTCGCCCCCGGCATCGCCTACAACGGCGACCTCAAGTTCTCGCGGCCGTTCGACAACGGCGGCACGTCGGGCATCGTCACCGGCGGTGCGCCGGGCGGCAACGAGTTCTCGCTCGACGGCTCGCCCAACATGGCCAACGGCCGCCGCGTCGCGTTCGTGCCGCCGGCCGGCGCGGTGCAGGAGTTCAAGGTCGAGACCGCCAGCTTCGACGCGGGCAGCGGCCACACCGCCGGCGCGACCGTCAACGTCACGCTCAAGAGCGGCACCAACAACCTCAAGGGATCGGCGTACACCTACTACCGGTCGGACAAGCTCGCCCAGACCGACTTCTTCATCAAGAAGAACAACGCCGACAAGCCCGAGCTGGGCTACAACCGGCCGGGATTCACCCTCGGCGGCCCGATCGTGCACGACAAGACGTTCTTCTTCGCCGCCGTCGAATGGCTCTACGATCGCTTCCCCGAGCCCCTGTCGCAGACCGTGCCGACCGAGGCGATGCGCAACGGCGACTTCTCGGCGCTGCTGGCGCAGGGCATCCAGCTGTACGACCCGCTCTCGGCGGAGATTTCGTCGGGCACGTCGGTCGTCCGCCAGCCGTTCGCCGGAAACATCATTCCGCAGAACCGCATCAACCCGATCGCGCAGAAGGTGCTGAGCTACTACCCGCTGCCGAACCAGCCGGGCGACGCCGGCGGACGCAACAACTTCTTCTACGAGAATCCACGGACCGACGACTTCTACTCGGTCTCGACCCGCTTCGATCACGCCATCGGCGCCAACCAGCGGCTGATGGCGCGCTACACGCGCAACGATCGCCGCGAGTCGCGCAACGCGCAGCTCGGGACGGTCAACGGCATCGTCCCGACCGGCAACTTCCTGTTCCGGAAGAACGACGGCGTGACCGTCGACCACACGTGGACCCAGACCAACACCTCGGTGTGGGAGTTCCGCGGCGGCTGGCAGCAGTTCCGCGAGCCGAACGTGCGCCAGCACGAAGGGCAGTTCGACCCGGCGTCGCTGGGATTCTCGCCCAGCGTCACGGCGCTCTTCGGCGGGGCGAACTACTTCCCGTTCTTCGACTTCGACACGTTGTCGGACATCGGCGACAACCTCGCCGGCAACACGACGCACACCATCTACTCGTTCCAGCCGACCTACACGAAGCTGATCGGCGATCACTCGATGCGCGCGGGCTACGACCTGCGGAACTATCGCGAGTTCGGCGCCAACCCGGGGCGCCAGGCCGGCGAATACGTGATGCGCAACGCCAACGCGTTCACGCGGCAGACCAACTCGTCGGCGGCGCAGAATTTCCAGGATCTCGCGACGTTCCTCACCGGTTTCCCCACCGCCGGCACGATTGACATCAACGCCGAGCGCAACAACTACCAGTGGTACCACGCGGTCTTCGTGCAGGACGACTGGAAGCTGACCAACAAGCTGACGCTGAATCTCGGTCTCCGCTACGACTACGAGGGGGCGCCGACCGAACAGAACAACGCCAACACGCGCGGCTTCGATCCGGCGGCGATCCTGTCGCTGACGGCCGCCGCCGAGGCGGCGTATGCGGCGCGGCCCGACGTGATTCCGCCGTCGCAGTGGCACGCGCGCGGCGGCCTCGGCTTCGCCTCGAGCGACACGCCCGGCATCTACAATCCCGACCGGAACAACATCCAGCCGCGCGTCGGCTTCGCCTATCGCTGGAACGAGAAGACGGTGATTCGCGGCGGCTGGGGCCTTTACACCTCGCCGTTCGTGTTCTCGAACGGCATCAACCAGATGGGCTACTCGCAGTCCACGCCGTTCACCGCCAGCCAGAACAACGGCCTCACGTTCCTCTCGACGCTGAGCAATCCGTATCCGTCCGGTGTGCTGCCGCCGGTCGGCAATTCGCTCGGCCCGAATACCTTCCTCGGCCAGAGCTTCTCGACCTCGCCGACGCGCGTCGCGCCGGTGGACTTCCAGAACGCACAGCTGTCGCGCTATCTCGTCAACGTGCAGCGCGAGCTGCCGGCGCAGTGGCTGCTCGAAGTCGGCTATGCCGGCAGCCACGGCTACAACCTGACCACGAACGAGGAGCTGAACGCGATCCCGGCGCAGTACCTGTCGTCGAGCCAGGCGCGCGATCAGCCCAACATCGACTTCCTCGCCGCGCTGGTCGCCAATCCCTTCGCCGGCGGGCTGCTGCCGACCGGGTTCACCGCCGCGACCGTCGCGCGCTCGCAGCTGCTGCGGCCGTTCCCGCAATTCAACAACGTCCCGATCTACGGCGACGAGGGCACCAGCCAGTACGACTCGGCGCAGATGAAGATCGAGAAGCGCTTCACCCACGGTTACTCGATCATCGGCACCTACACCTTCTCGCACTTCACCGAGCGGGTGTTCCGACTCAACCCCACCGATCCCGGCTTCGAGAACCGCCTGGCGCGCGACGACGTGCCGCACCGGGTCACGACCAGCCTCCTCTACGAGCTGCCGTTCGGGCACGGCCACTCGTGGGGGGGCAACGCCTCCGGCGTCGTCAACGGGCTGATCGGGGGCTGGAGCGTCAACGCCATCGGCCAGTTCCAGAGCGGCCGCCCGCTCGACTTCGAGTCGCGCAACATCTATTTCAACGGCGACGTCAACGCGCTGAAGGCGAAGTACACCAACGACAGCGACGCGCCGGTGTTCGACATCAGCGGGTTCTACTTCCACGACGCCCTGGTGCAGACCAACGGCGTGGACGACCCGGCGAAGCAGCGCACCGACACGCGCATCCGCCTGGTCAACAACCTGCGCTACTTCCCGTCGCGCGTGGACGGCCTGCGCAGCCCGTTCCTGAAACTGTGGGACATCTCGATCGTCAAGCAGGTGCCGCTGAGCGGACGGATGCGCGCGCAGTTCAACATCGAGTTCCTCAACGCGTTCAACGTCGTCGTCTTCAACGACGCGAACACGGACCCGACCAACGCCGACTTCGGCAAGGTGACGAGCCAGAACAATCTGCCGCGCGACATCCAGCTGGCGGCCAAGATCATCTGGTAAGAACGAAGGACACGAAGGACGGCGAAGGAAACGAAGGAACACGAAGGAAGGCGAAGGAAACGAAGGCCCTACTGCTGACCGCCCCGGGCACATTCGCGTTCAGTGACGTGGACGCGCCCGGGGTCGGCCCGGCGGACGTGCTGGTCCGCGTCAGCGCGTGCGGCATCTGCGGCAGCGACGTCCACGGCTATCGCGGCGCGACCGGCCGTCGCATCCCGCCGCTGGTCATGGGGCACGAGGCGGCCGGCACCGTCGAACGCGTGGGGGAGTCGGTCGCCCGCGTCGCGCCGGGCGATCGCGTCACGTTCGACTCCACCGTCTACTGCGGCGCCTGCGAGTTCTGCCGCCGCGGCGAGGTCAACCTCTGCGACGCGCGGGTCGTGCTTGGCGTGTCGTGCGGCGACTACCGCCGTCACGGCGCGTTCGCGGAATACGTGAGCGTCCCCGAGCGCATCGTCCATCGCCTGCCCGACGCCATCCCTTTCGAACACGCGGCTCTCATCGAAGCGGTCGCCGTCGCGGTACACGCGGTCGCGCGACGGCCGCCGTCCGCCGGCGAACGCATCGTCGTCATCGGCTGCGGCACCATCGGGCTGCTCTTGATCCAGGTGCTGCGGGCGCGGGGATGCGGCGCGATCGATGCCGTTGACGTCGATGCGGGACGGCGCGACCTCGCCGTCCGCGTCGGTGCCGCCAGGGCGCTGCCGGACGTCCCCGCGGACGGCGTGGATCATGTCTTCGAGGCGGTCGGCCGCGCCGAGACCGTGGCCGCCGCGATCCGCGCAGTGCGCAAGGGGGGCGCGGTCACCCTGGTTGGCAACCTGGCGCCGGAAGTGCCGCTGCCGCTCCAGTCCGTCGTCACGCGGGAGATCACGCTCTTCGGCTCGTGCGCGTCGCGCGGCGAATATCCCGAGGCGATCGCGCTGATGGCGTCCGGCGCGATCGACGTGGCGCCGCTCATCAGCGCGGTCGCGCCGCTCGAAGAGGGAGCCGCGTGGTTCGAACGGCTGCACCGCGGCGAGCGCGGGCTCTTGAAAGTCGTGCTGACGCCGTAACGAGGCGAGGTTGACGTGTTCGATCTGCGTGGAAAGAACGCTGTCGTGACGGGCGCGAGCCGTGGGCTGGGGCGGGCGTTTGCGCTGGCGCTGGCGAAGGCGGGGGCGGACGTCGCAGTGACCAGCCGCGACCGGGACGCGTTGCGCGAGACGTGCGACGAGGTCGAGGCGCTCGGGCGGCGGGCGGTGCCGCTGGCGCTCGATGTGCGCAACCAGCGCAGCATCCATGACATGGCCGCGCTCGCCCAGGCCGCGTTCGAGCAGGTGCACATCCTCGTCAACAACGCCGGCTGCAACGTGCGAAAGCCGGCGCTCGACGTCACCTGGGATGACTGGAATCTCGTGCTCGACACCAACCTGCGCGGCCCGTTCTTCGTCGCGCAGGCCTTCGCGTCCGGAATGATCGCCCGCCGCTACGGCCGGATCGTCAACATCGGCTCGGTGACGTCGGTGTTCGGCTATGCGGGGCTCGGCCCGTACGGCGCCAGCCGCGGCGGGATCCGCCAGTTGACGATGAGCCTCGCCGACGACTGGGGTCCGCACGGTGTGACGGTCAACTGCCTGGCGCCGGGCTGGTTCAAGACGGCGCAGAACCAGGTGATGTACGAAGACGAGACGTGGGTGTCCTACCTGATCGATCGCATCCCGCTGAAACGTCCCGGCACGCCCCCCGACCTCGAAGGGGCGCTGCTCTTCCTGGCGTCCGACGCCAGCGCCTACGTCACCGGCCAGACCCTGCTCGTCGACGGCGGCATCTCCACCGGCGCCACCCGCGCGCTCCCGCGCTAGGGGTCAGGTCTGCAAAACGGCGCTTGGTCGTGCCAGGCCTCGCAGAATCTGCGCAGAAGCGCGCAGATTCTGCGAGACCTGGCACCTCCTGGCGCCGTTTTGCAGACCTGACCCCCGATCCCCGGATCTACGACAGGGGCCAGACGTCCGATGCGGTGAGGCCGTTGGCGAGCGGAATCGACGGCCAGTCGGGGGAGGTCGTGAGGATCTCCAGGCGGCCGTCGAGCAGCAGGGCGGTGTCCTCGATCTTGGTCCCGGTGATCGTCGGGTTCCAGGCGAACGCCTGGCGGGGCTGGACGACTTCCGCGGACGCCGGATGCGCGACCCACTCGCGGGCGCGGTAGCCGATCGCACCCCCCTGGTGGTGCTTGCGCTCTTCGCCGGGATAGCCGGCCGCGGCGTAGGCGTCGGCGGCCACGCGAAACAGATCCGCACCGGTCGCGCCGGGACGCGTGGCGTCGAGCAGCCGGCCGAACACCGACGCGGTCGCGCGCGTCTTCGCGTCGAGATCCTCGGGGGCGCCTGACACGACGATGCGTGAGAGGGAGACGACGAGGCCGTGCCGCTCGGCGCAGAGCGCCAGCATCACGACGTGCCGCCATTTCGTCGCGGTGGGGACCGGATGGCGGTAGCGGCGAAGGCGATCGTCGCAGCCGACGAGCGCGACGATGGCGCGGGCGCGCATGGCGGCGGCGCCGTCGACGAGGAGGCCGGCGATGTCCCGCTCGTCGTCGCCCGGCGACAGCTCGCGGCAGATGCGCGCCATCAGGCGCCCCGCCTCGGCCCCGAGCGCGCGGTAGCGCGCGATCTCGCCGTCGGTGAGCAGCGCGCGCGTGCGCGCCAGCGACGCCTCGATCGGCGTCGTGTCGGGCAGCGGCCAGTCGGCCGCGAGAGACGCGCCGGACGCGATCCGCGCGCGCGCCGCGCGCACCGCGTGCGCCGGATCCTGATCGTCGGTCCAGGAATACTCGATCGGCTCGTAGCCGAGCCCCGCCAGCTCCTCGTCGACCAGGCGCGGCATCTCGATCGCGTTGGCGAGGACGAAGCGGCGGCCGTCCGCGGTGACCAGGAGGCGCGCGGATCCCGCTTCGCGGCTGGCGTCGATGCGGTTCGCCGCTCCGCCGGTGAGCCACGCGATGTTGTGATGCCCGGCGAGGAGGATGCCGCCGGCGCCCGTCTGCGCCGCGAGGCGGGCGAGGCGCCCGAGCTTTTCCTCGTGCTCGGCGCCCGCCTCAGCCGGCGTCACCGCTGGCCCGTCGATGGGGCACCTTCCTGCGCGAACGCGTTCGACTCGCGCTCGATGCGATCGCGCGACGGCGGCGCGCTCAGAATCAGGACGCGGTAGCGGAAGGTCACGGACTTGCCGGGCTCGAGCGTGTAGTTGAAGTCACGCGGCTCGTTCAGCTGCCGATCGCCGAGCGGGTTGGCTGCGAACAGGCCGTAGCCGCGCGCGTGCCAGTGCGTCGGGTAGCCGACGTTCGACGGATGGTCGAGAATCGCGAGCGTCACCGGCTCCCCTTCGACCGTGCCGCCGAGCAGCGTCCACTTGCCGCGCGTGCTCCACACCGCGTCCCCTTCTTTCCCTTCGCTGCTCACGTACTTGCCGCTGACGCCGGTGTTGTCGAGCACCGGCACGGCGGTCGCCTTGCCGGACGCGTCGGTGAAGACTTCCGGCTTGTCGGCCGGCTGCTCGAGCTCGCGCCGCACGCGCATGCCGAAGAACGCCTCCTTGCTGTCCTTGAACACCACCTTCTGATCGAGCGCGGTCAGCGTCGTGATGCGGTCGATCGTGCGCGAGTCGGCGCCGCCGCGGAACACGAATGTCGTCGTCTCACGCAGGAGCTGCGTGTTGTCGTGGGTCATCCACGCGGTCTCGACCGTGAGCTCCCCCTTGTCGGCGCCGCTCTTCGCCGAGAGGATCTTGCGGTGGTAGATCGTGCCCATCTTCGGCGCCTGCTCGGCGGGGATGGCGTCGGAGTTGTTCCAGAAGTCGAGCCCGTTGACGTCGCCGTGATTCAGCCACAGGCCGACGTGATGCGGATGATCGACACGCTCGCGCGGCCGCGGATCGAGCGGGAACCCGCGCGTCACCGCCGTCCCTTTCGCCGTCCGCAGCGGATAGAGCACCGGCTTCTTCAAGGTGGACGGCCAGATGTACGACGTGAAGGGCTTGCCGTCGATCGTGACGTCGACACGCTTCGCCGCCTCGTTCACCTTCACCTCGACTCCGGACTCGAAGAACGCGAAGGAGGCGAAGGACGCGAAGGACGCGAAGACGGCGATCAGTGAAAGCCAGACGACCTTGCGCATGGGACCTACACCTTCCGCTTCAGGGTTTTCTCGACGAACTGCTTGCTGATGGCCGCCGCCTCCTTCGGCGTGCGGCCGTAGACCCGATCCAGCTCGATGATCGCCCAGCCCTTGTAGCCGGCGCGATCGAGCGCGGCGAACACGTTCGGCAGGTCCACCTTCCCGCGCCCGAGCTCGACGAACTCGTACGGGCGCGACTCCGCGCCCGGCGGAGTGAACGGGCTGGCGACGTCCTTGAGGTGCAGGAAGAGGATCCGCTGCGCGTACTTGTCGATCGCCTTGACGGGATCGCCGCCGCCCTGCTGGTAGTGCGCGACGTCGAGCTCCAGCTTCACATACCGCGGATCCACCGCGTCCATGATCGCGTCGACTTCCTGCGGCGCCTCGCCGAGGCTGTTCATGTGATTGTGATAGCTCAGCGGAATGCCGATGTCGGCGGTGCGCTTGCCGAGCTCGCTCATCACGTAGGCCAGCCGCTTGAAGTCGGCGGCGGTGACCTCTCGCTTCGGCCGTGCGTCGGTGACCTGCAGGTACAGGCCGCCGGCGTTCTTCACGAACGTCGCGTTCTTGAAGTGCGCGGCCTGGTCCTCGGCCTCCTTCGCGGGATCGATGGCGATGTTGCCGCTCGACAGGGCCACGAAGGTGAGCCCGCGTTGCTGCAACAGCTCGCGCAGCGCCGCCGGCTTGTCCCCCCACTCCGGCATGATGTTCGACCGCAGCTGGATGCCCTTGAAGCCGAGCGCGGCGATGTCGTCGATGGCCTGCTGGTCCTTGCCGGCCCAGCTGATCGAGGCGTAGCCAAAGGTGATATCGGCCGTCCGCCTCCGCGCCTTCGGCGCTTCCACCTTCGCGGCTGACGCCGCTACGATGGACAGGTCGGCCAGCAACGCGCTTCCCGCGAGTGCTCCCATTCCGGCTAGAATGTCCCGTCGTGACAGAAGAGATCGGTTCATCGCGCCTACTTTAGCGGTAAAGGTGTATCACATGTCGAGGCATTTGATCTGCGCGTTTCCCCTGCTGTTCGCCGCCGCCACGCTCGCCGCCCAGGCCCCGCCGAAAGCCGACGGCAACGGCAAGTCCGGCTGGATCCAGCTCTTCGATGGCAAGACGCTGAACGGATGGCGAGGCTACAACAAGCCCGACACCTCGACCACGCGTTGGAAGGTCGAGAACGGGATGCTCACCATTCCGCAAACCGGGGCCGGCGACACCAAGGGGCAGCAGGACATCATCACCAAGGAGACCTACGACCAGTTCGACCTGCGCTGGGAGTGGAAGATCTCGCAGGGGGGCAACAGCGGCGTGAAGTACTTCGTGCTCGAGGACCAGCCGAGCGCCATCGGCCACGAGTACCAGTTGATCGACGACGAGCGGCATCCCGACGCGAAGATCGGCCCGCACCGCCAGACCGCGGCGTTCTACGACGTCATGCCGGCGCACGATCGGCCGATGAAGCCGGCGGGCGAGTGGAACACCAGTGAAGTGATCGTACGGGGCAAGCACGTCGAGCACATCCTCAACGGCAAGAAGGTGCTCGAGTACGAGCTCGACTCGCCGCCGCTGCGCGACGCGATCTCGAAGAGCAAGTTCAAGGACATCGCGCGCTTCGGCAAGCCGCAGAACGGCCACATCCTGCTGCAGGATCACGGCGACCAGGTCTGGTACCGCAAGGTCGAGATCAAGCGCCTGCCGTAGCGGCGGATGCGGATCGGGATCCTCGGCGCGGGAGGGATCAGCGCCACCCACGTGCGCGCCGCGCAGGCGATCCCGGGCGTCGAGATCGTCGCGATCCACGGCGCCAACGCCGGCAAGACGGCGGCGCTGGCACAGCAGGCCGGCGCGGCGGCGTTCGACGATCTCGATCGCTTTCTCGCGCAGCCGATGGACATGGTCGCGATCGGGAGTCCGTCGGGGCTGCACGCGCGGCAGGCGATTGCGGCGGCGCGCCGCGGGCTCCACGTGCTCGTCGAGAAGCCGCTCGACGTCACGACGGCTGCCGTCGACCAGTTGATCGAAGAAGCGGATCGCGCCGGCGTCACGGTTGGCGTGTTCTTCCAGGAGCGGCTGGTGCCGGAGATCGTGGCGATGCAGGCGGCGATCGCCGCAGGGGAGATCGGAGATCCGGTGCTGGCGTCCGGCCACGTGCGCTGGTACCGCCCGCCGGAGTACTACAGCGGATCGCGGTGGCGCGGCACGTGGGCGCTCGACGGCGGCGGCGCGCTGATGAACCAGGGCATCCACACCGTGGACCTGCTGCTGCACCTGCTCGGGGCCGCGACCCGCGTCAGCGGACGCGTCGCGACGCGCCTGCACGCGATCGAAGTCGAGGACACGGCGAGCGCGCTGATCGAGTTCGCCGGCGGCGCGTGCGCTACGGTGGAGGCGACGACCGCGGCATACCCGGGGTTTCCGCGGCGCCTGGTGATCACGGGCACACGCGGCACGCTCGCGCACGAGGATCCGCCGCGGCCGGCGGCGGTCGCCGACGCGACGCCGCACCGCCGCGTGTTCGAGGATTTCATCGCCGCGATCGCCGGCGGCGGCACGCCCGCGTGTGACGCCCGCGAGGGGCGCCGCAGCGTGGCGGTGGTCGAGGCGATCTATCGGTCCGCGCGCAGCGGACGCTGGGAGCAGCCATGAAGAGGTTCACGGTCGGCGGTTCAAGGTTGACGGTTGACGGTTCACCGTTGACTGTCGACGGTTCACGGTTCACGGCTGGCGGCTGGCGACTGCTGGCGGCGGCGCTGTGCCTGCTCGCCGGCGCCGGGATTCACGCGGCGGCGACCGCGCAGAAGCCCGCGCCGGGCGGCTACGTCGTCGAACACGATCGCCAGGTCGCGAAAGAGGAGCCGGGCACCCACAACGGCGGCGGGACGACGATCGGGTATTCGTTTTTCAAGGACGTGCCCAACCTGAAGCTGGTGTTCCGCAAGCGGGCGCTCAAACCCGGATCCGGCATCGGCCTGCACGAGCAGAAGGAAGACGAGATCTACTACGTGCTCAGCGGCACGGGGACCATGGTGCTCGACGGGAAGACGGTCGACATCACGCCGGGCACGGCGGTGCTGACGCGCACCGGCAGCACGCACAGCCTCAAGCAGACCGGCGGCGAGGACCTCGTCATCCTGATCAACTACGAGGTCGAGCCGAAGAAGTAGGGCACGGTGATCCGCCTCGTTGCGCTGCTGCTCGTCGCGCTGCAGTGGCCGCAGTTCCGCGGCCCCGAGGGGAACGGCGTGGCCGCCGGCGGCGGACTGCCGCTCGAGTGGAGCGAGTCGCGCAACGTCCGCTGGAAGACCGCGATTCACGGCCGCGCCTGGTCATCGCCCGTCATCCTCGGCTCGCAGGTCTGGGTGTCCACGGCCACCCCGGACGGACGGCGGCTGTCGGCGGTCGCGCTCGACAAGCGCTCGGGCCGCATCGTGCACGACCTCACGCTGTTCGACGTCCCCAATCCGCAGTACGCGCACCCGTTCAACAGCTACGCGTCGCCGACGCCGGTGATCGAGGACGGCCGCGTTTACGTGACGTTCGGCTCGCCGGGCACCGCCGCCATCGACACCGCGACCGGCAAGGTGCTGTGGACGCGGCGCGATCTCGAGTGCAACCACTTCCGCGGCGCGGGCTCGTCGCCGATCCTGTTCCGCGATCTGCTGGTGATGCACTTCGACGGCAGCGACGTGCAGTACGTCGTCGCGCTCGACAAGCGCACCGGGCGGACGGTATGGAAGACGCCGCGGTCGATCGATTTCCAGGATCTGACGCGCGAAGGCAGGCCGCAGGCCGACGGCGATTTCCGCAAGGCCTTCGCGACGCCGCAGATCGTCGTCGCCGACGGGCGTCCCGTGCTGATCAGCCTCGGCTCGAAAGCGGCCTACGGCTACGACCCGATGACGGGCAGGGAACTGTGGCGGATCGAGGAGCGGGCGCAGTTCTCGGCCAGCACGCGCCCCGTCGCGGGGAACGGCCTGGTCTTCTTTCCGACGGGATTCAACACCGGCCAGATCTTCGCCGTGCGTCCGGCTACGGGAGAGATCGTCTGGAAGAGCGCGCGCGGCGCGCCGAACAAGCCGTCGCTGCTGCTAGTCGGCGATCTCCTGTTCATGGTCAACGACGGCGGGATTGCGACGTGCCTCGACGCGCGGACGGGCGCCGAAGTGTGGCACGCGCGGCTGCCCGACAACTACTCCGCGTCACCGGTCGCCGCCGGCGGCCGCGTCTATTTCTTCAGCGAGGACGGCACCGCCACCGTCATCGACGCGGCGCGCGAGTTCCGGATCCTGGCCCGCAACACGCTGGACGAGGGGTTCATGGCCTCGCCGGCGATCGACGGCCGCGCGCTGTTCCTGCGCACGCGCACGCACCTCTCCCGGATCGAAGCCCCCGCCGACTGACCGCGTGGCCGCGGCTTGTAGCTGCGCGTCTCCCCGGTACGCTCGTTGGTGACGCTGAAGCTGCCGTCGCGGCGCGCCGACAGCCGGATCGCGTGCGCCCCCGAGTCGTCCACGTTGGCGATCATCGCCGGCGGCATGTTGGCGTCGCCGGCGTTCTCGGCGTAGTGCAGCTGCCAGAAGTCCTGCAGCCCGGGCGCGCTGCGCACGGCCCGCATCGCTTCGGCCGAGCCTCCCTTGGTCGGCCCGTTGTTCATGATCGCCACGCGCGGCCGGATCGCGTGCACCAGCACCGGCGCGCCCGACTGTTCCAGCCCGTGGTGCGTGGTGAGATACACATCCACCTGGCCGAGGAGATTGTTCGGGCAGACCAGTTCCTTCTCCTTGTTCCACGTGAGGTCGCCGAGATCCAGCATCCGGAAATTGCGGTAGGTGATCATCGTCCCCACCGATCGCGCGTTCTCGCTGGGATCGGGATCCTTCGAAGTAAACGCCGCACAGAGCGGGTTGGCGTTCGCCGAGGGCACGAGCGGACGGGCGAGGTGCGCGCCGCCGGCTGAGACGATGGTGAACTCGACTTCGCCGAGCAGGATCTTGGCGCCGGGCTTGGCCAGCATGTGGCGGGCTCGGCCGCGGCCTTTCACGTAGCCGCCGTAGAGCGCTTTGGCGTCGGCCGTGGTTTCCACCGTCTCCCCGTGATCGATGAAGGTCGTCACCGGCACCTTGGCGGCAATCGCGGCGGCGTTGCCGACGTGATCCGTGTGGTAGTGCGTGACCAGCAGGAAGTCGAGGCGCTTGAGCTTCGCCTGCTTGATCGTGGCGAGCACGCGATTGAGGTCGCGATCGCCGTTGCCGGGAAAGCCGGTGTCGATCAGCATCGACTGGCCGGTCGGCGTCACGAACAATGTGGCCTGCCCGCCTTCGACGTCGATGAAATAAATGTCCAGGCTCTTCTGCGCCTGCGCCGATGCGCCCAGCACCCACAGGCCGCAGACGAGGGGGATCAGGATCAGTCGCTTCATGGAGTTGCTCCTACTGCGCGCGCTCGAGGCGCATGACGAACCCGCCGCGGGGCTGCATCGGGACAGCGAAACTGCTGGTACGGCCGGGCGGAACGTCTTCGATGTCGGCGACGGCCACCACGAATTCCCGGTCCGAGGTGCCGTCCTTGATCAACGCGCCGCGCCACCTACCCCCGCCGAGAAAGGCGACGTTGAAGCCGGCGGAGCCGCGGATGTCCTGTCCGTTGATGCCGCCGATGTACCAGACGTCCCCTTTCCGCCGCGCGATGAGCACCTTGACCCCGGGTTCGCCTTCGAGCACTCGCGTCTCATCCCAGGCGGTCGGCACCTGCTTCAGGAAGGTCTTCACGCCGGCGGGCACGCCGCGGTACGACTCGACGCTGTCGGCGAAGTGCTGGATCGGGTTCTCGAAGACGATCGACAGCGCCAGTTCGTGCGCGTTGGTCGTCTGGTGCGGATACTTGGCGTCGCTGAAGGTCACCGGGGTGAAATCCATCGGGCCGGCGACATTGCGGGTGAAGGGCAGCACGGTGTTGTGCCACGGCGCCCTTTCCGCGTAGCCGTCGCGGAACTTGTACTGCTCGGCGCCGAATACCGCTTCCATGCCGACCAGGTTTGGGAACTCGCGCGACCAGCCGCGCGGGATCGTCGAGCCGTGGAAGTTGACCATCAGCTGGAACTCCGCCGCGTCGGCCAGGATCGCGCGGTACTGGGCGATACGGTCCTGCTTGTCGCTGTGCCAGAAGTCCACCTTCACGCCTTTGACGCCCCACGCCTTCAGCTTCGCGAACTCCTTCCGCCGCGTGTTGCGATCGAGCATGCGATCGCGCGGCGCCTCGGTGACGTCGTTGTGCGGGCCGCCGGAGTTGTACCAGAACAGCAGCCCGACGTTCTTCGCCTTCGCGTGCGCGATCACGTCCTCGATCGTGCCGCTCTGCATCGCGTTCCAGTTGGCGTCGACGAGCGCGTACTCCCATCCCATCTCCGCCGCGAGATCGGTGAAAGCGTTGAGGTCCTCGGCATGTTTCGGGCTGTCGCTCTTCGACCACCAGCTCCACGCCGCGCGCCCCGGCTTGATCCACGAGGTGTCGTCGATCCGCGACGGCGGCGCGACGTCGAGCACGAGATCGGACTCGAGAATGCGGCCCGCCGCGTCACCGACGATCACGACCCGCCACGGCATCGTCCACGGCAGCGTCCACTCGGGCTCGACCTTGCCGACGCCGAGCCCTTCCTTCGGATCGGGAAACTTGATGCGGTAGACGCCGCCGCTCGCGTCCTGCGCCAGGTGCGAGCCGCAGTAGCTGTCGTCGAGCCCCGACTCGGTGATCAGCAGCCACTTGTCGGCCGTGGTGCGGAAGAGCGCGGGGAAGGCCCAGCCATCGGCGCGCGCCGACGAGGTCCCGGCCGGGACCGACATGTAGAAGTCCTCGTAGGCGGGACCGTACTTGTGAACCTCCTGCTGCGGCATCACCCAGGCCTTCGATCCGTCCGGCAGGTGGAACCCGGTGCGCTCCTCGACGACCGTCTTCCGGCGGCCGTCGGTCTCCGGAAACCGGTAGCGGAACGCGACGCCGTCGTCGTGCGCGCGCAGGACGATCTGCAGCTTCGCGCCGGCCGCGTTGGCGAACGTGACCGTGCGCTCGTTGCCGACGACGTGGTGGTTGCGGCGCTTGCCGGCGGGCGTGGTGTAGGTCTCGTCGATGCGCTGCACCGGCGAGCTCTCGACGACGCGCAGGCCGGTCGTGAAGTCCTGGTCGGCGCGCCTGAGGCCGAGCGGCGAATCGGCGACCAGCTCGTAGCGGTCGCGGGCCACGCGCCAGACCAGGCGTCCGTCCTCGAGCCGCGCGACGGCGATCGTGTTGTGGCTGTCCGGCGAGTTGACCGCCCAGAGGTCCTGCGCGGCCGCCGGGGACGCCACGACGAGCAGGATCACTGCGAGAAGGGCTCTCATCGCCGGTTACTTTACTGCTGAAGCGGACTTCCGCCTAAAGGCGGCGGCACTTCCGCCTAAAGGCGGAAGCCACGGTGAGGGCGAGGCGTGGTGTAGTCTG
>Ga0207648_10002674_pt1 | contig 18986 bp, 10 predicted proteins | sample KBSMisM32_FD_184310 | JGI IMG/M metagenome (GOLD analysis project Ga0207648, IMG submission 184310) | Miscanthus rhizosphere microbial communities from Kellogg Biological Station, Michigan, USA - KBS Miscanthus M3-2 (SPAdes) (version 2) | ecosystem: Host-associated > Plants > Roots >...
CATATACGCGATCCTGATCGCTGTTTGTGTAAGCATCATCGCCAGGCTATTGGTATTCCTGATAAACCTGGTCACCAATCTTTTTTTCTTCGGACAATTCTCATTAGCCAATCATAGTCCTGCTGCAAATTCACTGGGCTGGTTTGTAATCGCTATTCCTGTTATCGGCGGAATACTGGTTGGATTGATGGCATTGTTTGGTTCAAGAGCCATCCGTGGGCATGGTATCCCTGAAGCAATGGAGCAAATATTAACTAACAAGAGCCGGATCAAACCTTCCATTACTTTTTTAAAACCACTTTCTGCAGCACTGGCTATCGGAACCGGTGGCCCCTTCGGTGCGGAAGGACCTATTATTGCCACTGGCGGCGCATTGGGTTCAACTATCGGACAGGTATTACGCATCACACATAGTGAACGCAAAGTATTGCTGGTAGCGGGAGCAACTGCTGGTATGTCGGCCATTTTCGGAAGTCCTATCGCTGCAGTTTTTCTTGCGATTGAATTATTATTATTTGAATTCTCACCTCGTTCAATAATTCCTGTTGCACTGGCTTGTATCACCGGTGCAGCCGGCCACCATTTTCTTTTTGAAGCAGGGCCCGTTTTTACCGTACCCATTATCCATCAACTTCCCGGTAATTATGAATTATTGGGATATAGTGCTATCGGTATAGTCATTGGTTTATTATCAGTAGTGGTGACAAAATCAGTGTACTGGATTGAAGATATGTTTGAGCATTTACCTGTTCACTGGATGTGGTGGCCGGCGATAGGGGGACTATGCGTGGGAGTTATCGGTTATTTTGCTCCACATACCCTGGGTGTGGGATATGATAATATTTCTACCTTATTGTCCGGTAGCGCCCCTTTAAAAATGGTATTATCGCTTTGCTTTTTGAAATTTCTTTCCTGGTCGCTGGCATTGGGTAGCGGAACTTCAGGTGGAACACTGGCACCTCTGTTAACTATCGGCGGAGCCTGTGGTGTTTTGTTGGGGACCGCATTACATTCCCTGTTCCCGGCACTGGAGATCTCATTGGGATTGGCTGCATTGATTGGTATGTCATCCATGTTTGCCGGTGCGTCAAGGGCTTTGCTTACATCAATAGTATTTGCACTGGAAACAACCGGACAGGCAAATGCATTGCTGCCATTACTGGCAGCCTGCACAGCAGCCTATATCATTTCTTTCCTGTTTATGGAGAATACCATTATGACGGAAAAGATTGTAAGGCGTGGTGTAAAAACACCCATGTCATTTGAACCCGATTTTCTAAAGAAGATCACTGTTCAGGAGGCCATCCCCAATGATAAAATATTGTTCAATGAGAAAATGAAAATGGCAGAAGTGAAGCAGGCCATCAATCGTAAGACCAGGACTGCCGATCACCATTTTGTACTGGTAGATAATAATCAAAAATATGTTGGACTGGTAAATGTATTGGATCTGCTGAGCGATAATAAGAAAGAAGAAATGCCCGTTGCTAACCTTGCTTTTCACCCCACGGGCTTTGTAAACCCTGATAACACTCTTAGTGAAGCTGTTTCCATCATGACGCTTCAAAACACCGATGTGCTTCCCGTTTTATCCAAAGAGGATAAAACGGTAGTTGGAGTTATTTCTTATAAAGATGTGCTTAAGGTGTACAGTCGGGATGCAGTAAGCCATGAACAGAAACGGGCACATATTTCTTTAAAAAGAAAAAGCCTGAAGATCCTTGTCCTCGGTAGAAATCTCATGAAGATTGGGGAGAATGATAATAAGGAGTGATCGGACAATTGTACCCCGACAACAGGTCCTTTTGGTTACAGCCCATCAATAAATTATTTTACAACTTAACAAATTCAACTCTCCTGTTATTAGCTTTTGCTTCAGGAGTGGTATTCTTGTCAACTGGTTGAGTTTCCCCTTTACCATCTGTTTCAATTCTGCTCTCACTGATTTCGAAATCTTTGGCCAGGCTGGCCTTAACTGATTCAGCTCTTCGTTTGGAAAGAGCAAGGTTATCGGCATCGGCGCCATCACTATCGGTATGGCCGATTATTTTTACTCTCACCGTTTCATTTTCTTTCAATACTGCGGCAATATCTTTTAATGTTCCGAAGGATTCGGGCTTGATCTTGTCGCTGTTTACATCGAACAATATCCCGCGTGTAACAAATCTTCCTTCGGTGATCAGCTTGTTGCGGGTATCGGGTGCACCAATTGCCAGTTTGATATTGTTGACCAGGAACCTGTCATCTTCTTTAGCCATATTGTTCCATATTTGGAACACCGTGGAACTGTATTGCTTTCCTGCAACGAAAGCCCTTGGCAGGTCGAATATTTTTTCTTCATTCCAGTAAACCCGCAGGCGTTGTTTTTGCCGCCAGATGGAAACGGCAACCTTGTTCTTCCCACCATGACTGTTGAACTGTCCGGAGGTCACCGAGTTATTAATTACCTGGGCACCATCTTCAAATGTCTGAACAGAAGCCTCACTGCTGTTACTTCCCGGACTAACGGGATGAAAATATAATTTGATACCAGATCGCTTATCCACCTGGATAAATGAATTGTCAAACAGGAGTTTGTCATTGGAACCTGTTACTATATAAAGTTCAAGACCAGGAGAATAATAATTGTATTTTTCATTAGACATTAAGTTGAACTGCAGTGTGAAATTTTCAGGCAGTTCGTGAATGTATTCAGGGAAAAAACGTCCCTTCTTATTCATCATGAGCCAGTGGCCCGGTTCATTGTTCACGGTTACCACTTCGCCACCGGAATTCGTATTCCATTTTGCCGGGAAATCACCTACCGCATCCTGGGAAAAATCTTCAAAGGCGATTATTTTTTCTCCCGGAATGAAATCATATTTGGAATAGAATTTAAAACCGGTAGCCTGGTTGGCAGAACTGTTCGTATTTTCTCCTGGTGAAGTGTTATTATCGGTCTTGTTAGTATTGTTTGAATTCCCGGTATTCTCATTTGTTCCACCTTCAGGCTGCCCCGGCTTTTTTTGACCCGCACCTTCTGCTTTATCCAGGCCTTTATCGATGGTATTGTCAATTTTCTGGTTGGCTCGCTGCTCCGCTTTTTGTTTGGCGCGGTTTCCAATATTCTTTAAAAGTTGGGCGGTAGAGGTGGTAGAAATACAAAGTAAGGTGGCTGAAACAAACAGGGTTATTACAGTTAGTTTCATACAATTTCAGTTTAATTAATAAAGGTTTAATAGGAGAGCATGAAGGTACGGAAATGATAACCCCACGGATATAGCCTGTTTGTGGTATTTCCGTGGGGTAACGATCTTTCTATTTGAATTGAAAACTTACAGCTTCAAAGACACTTTCTTCCCGGTCTTTATGGCTTCATATATCGCATCAATGATCTTCATGTCTTTTACACCTTCTTCTCCATTAACAGCTACGGGTGGTTTTTTATCCTGCAGGAGAATTGCGGAAAACTCTTCCATTTGCACGGTCTGGTGAGTAACATGCGGGAAATCCAGTTCACCTTTATTGGTGCGTCCTTTAATAGGTCCATAACCAGTGGAAGGAACCATTTCAGCCCAGCCCCTTTCTCCATTGAGGAAGAACTTGTCAAGGTTATTCATATTATAACTGGAAAGGCAGGAGGCCTGTGCGCCACTGGGAAAACCAAACTGGAAAGTGATGGTCTCATCCACTCCATCTTTAAATTTTACATGGTCAGTTTTGGTTTCCTGGGCAGTTACCCATATTGGTTCTTCGCCCACCATATACCGCGCACCATTTATAGCATAGATACCGATATCCATCATGGAACCTCCCCCGGCCAGTTCTTTATTCAGTCTCCATTGCGTTGGATCTCCAATACGGAATCCGCATAATCCCTGGAAGAAAAGGATCTTTCCCATTTCACCATCCTTACGCATACGGATAACTTCCAATGTCTTGGGTTCAAAATGCATTCTGTATCCGACTAATAATTTAACACCGGCTTTCTTGCAGGCATCTACCATATCCTGTGCATCTTTTGCATTAACGGCCATTGGCTTTTCAGAGATTGCATGTTTACCAGCTTTTGCAACACGGATTATTAGTGGTTTATGCAGGGAATTCGGAGTGGTCACGTATACTGCATCGATATCAGGATTATTTTTTATCTCATCCATGGTCTGGTAGTTATAGCAATTCTTTTCAGGAATGCCATACTTGCTTTGCCATGCTGTAAGCTTGGAAGGAGTACCACTGACTGCACCTACCAGTTTCGCCTGTTTGCAGGCCTGCATGGCATCTGCTACCCGGGTACCATAACTTCCCAATCCACAGATCGCTACACGCAAAACGGGACCATCATATTTTTTACCAGGGGCATATTTTTTTTCTTCGGAATTAAAGGCTGATAAAACAGGAAGCGCTATTGATGCAGCGGTCAGCTTATGAAGGAAATCACGACGGGTGTTCATATTGGTTGGTTTTATTATCAAATATACGGATGTAGATTATCAGATGCACCGCAAAAAGGCCTCCGATTTTGAAATAAGTCCTTTGTTTTCAGATATTTTACGGCGGTAAATAATGTACTTCGGAAATTCCTATGGGGGGAAATTAGCCACTAGCTATTAGCCGTTAGCCATTAGTAGTTAATGCCCGGAACACCTACCAATAGGCCACCCCCCGCCCATCATTCCTTAATAAAGGCTAATAGCTAACAGCTAACGGCTTTCTTTTACCGCTCATGTTATAAATTCCCCAACAAATAAATAATCTTTTGTTCGTACGAAAAATTTCCTACCTTAGGTTCATGAAAGAGAATAAAAGAAATATTGACCCCACAAAGTCAGAGCTCGAGATACTACAGGTGCTATGGGAATTCGGCCCCTCTACCGTTCGGTTTGTGAACGACAAACTCAATGAACAAAAGAGGGAAGTCAATTATACTACATCGCTGAAACTAATGCAGATCATGACGGAGAAAGGAATTCTGCAAAGAGATGAGAGCACCATGAAACATGTATACAGTCCCACCGAAGAAGAACAGAAAACCAAAAGTTTTCTTCTTAACCGCTTCGTGGATAATATGTACAATGGTTCATCCAGCCGTTTGCTAATGCAGTTATTAGGTAACAAGAGACCTTCCAAAAAAGAACTGGACGAGATCAAGCAACTGATCGATAAACTGGATAAGGAAAAATAAAATTTTACACTGCGTTCGGATCTTTTCAGTCAGCCGGTGATTACTGGTTCCGCTCACATAATCTCTGGAAACTGAAATAAGCGAACAAAGAAAAATAAAGCACCGTTAGCCTTGAATAACTCATCGGTCAGCTCCGGGATTTGTCCGTCAACAAAATATATCCCGGTTCTGACTGATAATCTGAAAACACCAAATAAAACCAACCGCTATGTCTCTACTCTTTATCGACAACTGGTTTAACAACGCCTTCATACAGGCATTAGGATGGACACTGTTTCATTCCTTATGGCAGGGATTTTTATTAGTAGTACTTATATCCCTTGCAATCGTAGTCACAAAGCGGTCATCAGCAGCTACCCGGTACCGGATCTTTTCAAGTCTCTTTTTTATTTTCATCGGTGCCACTTTATGCACTTTCATTATAGAATTTAGTTCACTGAGATCAATACCAACTCCATCTTTGCTAACCGGCAATGACATTGGGGATACCCTTACACTATCTACCAATACTCATACGGCGGCGGTTGATTTAAATGTTCCACTCCCCGGCCGGTTGGCTTTTTATTTCAATGAATATGGTCCCTGGTTGATGCTTCTCTGGTTTATTGTCTTCATGCTGAAAAGCATCCGTCTCGGTATCAATTACGCGCAGGTTCAACGCATTCGCAATGAGAAACCTTATTTACTTCCTGCCATTGAAAAAAGAGTCAACGAACTGGCCAAACTGCTTCGCATCCGCAGAAAAGTGATACTGCGGGAAACAACTTCCATTACCGTACCCGTTACTATCGGTTTCCTGAAACCCCTGATCCTGATACCCTGTGGATTGATCAATAACCTGCCACCGGACCAGGTTGAAGCTATCCTATTACATGAACTGGCACATATCAGAAGAGCGGATTACCTCGTAAACCTTCTCCAATGTATGGCTGAAACTGTTTTCTTTTTCAATCCTGCCGTGATCTGGCTTTCCTCTCTTCTACGGGAAGAAAGAGAGAACTGTTGTGATGATATTGCTATCACCGTTACCCAAAACAAATCCCTTTTTATTCATGCGCTTGTAGCTTTCCAGGAATACCATGCGGGACACCCCATGGCCCCAGGACTCCAGGGTAACAAATACCCCCTTCTTAAAAGGATCCAGCGCATTGTTTATAACAACAATAAAAAATTGAACCATATGGAAAAGATATTTTTAGCAGCAGGCCTGGTGGTTACTGGAGTCGTTGCGCTTGCTTTTACTACCCCGGCTACTAATAAGAAGCCTGATGCCAGGGTTAGTATAGATCAAAAATTCCAACCCGCTTATAGTGCATTAAAGGATACTGTTCCGGAACAAAAGGTCCTTAACGGTTCCCTCAACTCAACTATTGATGGTAAGAAATATAAAGTGGTAGTAAAGAATGATAAACCAGTTGAACTATATATTGATGAGAAACGAATTCCGGATAGTGAACTGGAAAATCATCACCAGGTAATGGAAAGGATCATGGAAGCATTCCGTGGAAATTCTTTGGACGCCAGAGCGCATGATGAAGAAGCAAAAAAACTGATGGATGGACTGTACCAGGGACAGTCCCGCCAGGCGCAAAAGCGTAATGAAGAAGCTGTACTAATGGAAAAATTGTTCAGAGAGCAGGATCAGCAAAAAGGTTTGGCTAACCTGGAAACTAAAGCGGATGTGGAAAAGAAAATGAAATTGTTCCAGGATGATCAGAAGGGTAATGAACTCTTCAATCAACAGAAAAAAATGGAACTGCAGGAAAGATTTCTCAAGGAACTCAAGGATGACAAATCTCTTAATGATCTCCAGAAAGATAATTTCCTGAAAGACCTTCAGAATGATAAAGAAGGAAGGCTTTTCAAAGGAGATAATGAAAATACCTACAAACTTTTATTGCTTGATAAGTTGAAAAAAGGCGGGGAGGATGAGAAGTTAGCGAAAGAATATTTGCAGCTGCTTGAAAAACAGAATAAGAATAACAATAAAAACAGGAACGAGGCTGAAAAGCAACTCTATCTTGAAAAAAATCTTCAGCTATTATACCAGGATACTTCAAAACCCAAAAAAGTAGACGAAAAAATAAGGGCCAGCAAAGAACAGGCTGAATATGAAAAGAGAATGGCACGCCTCGAAGACCAAAAGAAGAAAATGAATGATCGCATGAAGGAAAAAGATGAGGATTATAAAGAGCGAATGAGGAGAATGGATGAGTACAAGGCAATGTTAAGGAAGGAATTGCTGGAGACAGAAGAGAAGATGGATAAGGAAAAAAGGAATGCCGAAAAAGAAGGAAAAGAAGCAAGGAAAGAGAATGATAAGGAGAGAGAAAGAGTAGAATTATTGAGAAACAGCAACAGAAATGAGAATCATTCAAGAATAAAAGAAGAAAGAACAACCATAAACAGGAATGGCGATGTGAAAATGGATTATAAACTTGAAGTAAATGGATTGAAGGAGAGGGAAAAAGCTGAATTAGAAAGGGAGAAAAGAAACGAAGCAAATGCTGAAAGAGTAAAAGAAGCAAAAGAACGGACGGAATCTCAACGCGAAAGAACGGAACAACTCCGTAAAGAGCAAAGAGCAGAATCTGAAGAACGCAGAAAGCAAATGCAAAAAGAAATGCAGGAGCGGCGTAAAGAACAAGCTAAAGAAAGGGATACTCGTCGCGCAGAATTGATCCAATCACTGAAAGATGATGGTATTATCGATAAGGATGCTAATAGTGTTTCCATTCATATCAATGACCAGGAGATGATTGTTAATGGTGTTAAGCAACCTGATGAGATTTTCAAAAAGTACCGGGAAAAAATGGGTAAGAAAACTACTCAACCCAACATGCCCAAACCGGCTCCCGTAGTTCCCGTGCTCAAACTAACGCCAACTACTTATGAACCACGCACTATTAAACTATCCCCGGTAATAAAAGAGCCTACTATAAGCAAGCCTGCGACAAAACCTGTATAATTGATCTAATCATATAAAAGTACCCAACCCGGTCCATCTCGCAGCACAGCACGCCCTGGTTCGTGTCTCACGAACCAGCAACCCGGTCCATCTCGCAGCACGCACGCCCTGGTTCGTGTCTCACGAACCAGCAACCCACCTGACGGAGCATGACTTTTTCACCTTCGGTATGTATCTTTATTATGTGTTACTGCTTCGCTACCTCTGCCTGGCTTGCTGTGTGTGGGCTTCCTCTGTTGTTTTTGCGCAAACAACCCAATACGCTTTTACCAGGCTGGATATCAGCAACGGTCTCTCCAATAACCAGGTCAATTGCTTTTATAAAGATAAAACAGGGTTCCTCTGGACAGGTACCATGAGCGGCCTCAACAGGTATGATGGCTACCAGTTCAAGATCTTCAGTCATGATCCTCGCGATAGCAACTCACTCATTGATGATTTCATCTCCCGCATCCTGGAAGGTCCGGAAAATAAACTCTGGATAGATACACGTAAAGGGTTCAACCTGTTTGATCCGCTTACAGAAAAGTTTACACCCAACTACGCCGCCGCACTTCAGCAAATGAATATTGCCGGCAACCAGGTCACTGATATTCAAAAAGATAGTAAAGGCGGTTACTGGTTCCTCATGGGCCGACAGTTCCTGTATCACTGGAATCCTCAAACTAAAAAAGCAAGGATTGTCTTCAAGAGCCTGTTTCAACAGGATGAGATCTCCTTCTTTTGCATGGATAAAAAAGGCCATTGTTTCCTGGTTCATTCCAATGGCGTCATCACAATATTAAATACTGCTGATGGTAAGATCATTAGCACTAATGATATTCCTGCGCGCGTATTTGGAAAGAACCCATTTCTCTATACCGGGTTCATGGATGCGCAGGATGACCTTTGGTTATTTATTGAGTCCGGTAATATGGGCGTTCTGCGCTGGAACTTTTCCACTGGCACCTACATGCTATTTGGGAAAGACAAAGGCCCGTCTCCACTGAATTCAAACCTGGTGGTCAGTATTCAGCAGGACAACCAGGATAATATCTGGATCTGTACCGATCATGGCGGAATCAACATCTATAATAAGCGGAATAACAGCATCCGCTATATACTTCACAATGATGACGAACGCAAGAGCCTTAGCCAGAATAGTATTACCGCTGCTTATAAAGACAACTCAGGTATCATCTGGCTCGGCACTTATAAACAGGGCATTTCTTATTACCACGAGAATATCATCAAGTTCCCTATCTATAAAAGGCAATCATCTGATCCCTCCAGCCTTCCTTTTGATGATGTAAACAAATTTGTAGAAGATGCAAAAGGCAATATCTGGATCGGCACCAATGGAGGCGGATTGATCTATTTTGATCGTACCAATAATAAATTCACCCGGTATTTGCATGATCCCAATAATACCAACAGCATCGGCAATGATGTGATCGTAAGCCTATGGATCGATCATGAGCAGAAACTCTGGATCGGCAGTTACTATGGCGGACTGGATTGTTATATTAATGGCAAATTCATACATTATAAGAATGATCCTGCTGATCCTAACAGTCTTTCAGACGATAGAGTTTGGGAGATCTATGAAGACTCCCGTAATAATCTCTGGATCGGTACGCTGAATGGTGGCCTGAACCGGTTCGACAGGGAAAAGCATATTTTCTATCGCCTGCAATACCCTGATACTTCCAGTCACTCCGGTTATGTTTGTGCATTTGCAGAAGATGCGCAGGGTAGCCTTTGGAGTGGAACAGGTAACGGCATTGATGTGCTGGATAAACATAATAATATCACGTATTACTCTGCTTATTCCGGACAGCTATCGAATAATAATATTTTATCGCTGTTCAGGGATAGTCGCGGGTTAATGTGGATCGGTACTCGGGATGGACTGAATGTTTTCGATCCCACCAAAAAATCTTTTCAGTTCTTCCGTACAGAAGAAGGATTACCCGGTAATACCATTCAGAATATCCTGGAAGATGGAGAGGGGCATTTATGGATCAGCACCAATCATGGATTGGCCAGTATAACGGTTACTTATGATAAAGCTAATCCCATCAGGATCCGCAGCGTGAACTATGATGAACTGGATGGATTGCAGGGAACGGAATTCAATGAGAACGCAGCCTTGAAAACATCCAAAGGAGAAATGATTTTCGGTGGTGCTAATGGTTTCAATCTCTTTCAACCATCGTTGATCAAAACGGAAAGAGTAAAATCAGCTATCGTTATCACTGATCTGCAACTTTTCAATAAGAGTGTGGTGATCGGTGAGAAAATTAATGGCAGACCCATTCTCCTTACATCCGTTTCTGAAACATCAGGTATCAAACTCAGGCATAATGAGAATATCCTTGCTATTGAATTTGCCGCATTAAATTTCTCTAACCCGGAAAAGATAAAATATGCGTATCGACTGGATGGGTTCAATAACGACTGGGTATATACCGATGGACGCATGCGCAAAGCCATCTACACCAACCTGGATCCGGGCAGTTATACTTTCAGAGTAAAAGCATCTGATGAAGATGGCCAATGGAATAACAGTAGTGAAACAACACTGGCAATCAGCATCCGCCCGCCATTCTGGAAAACTCCCTGGGCATTCATACTCTACGCCCTGGCCATTGCATTGGCTCTGTGGCTGGCGAGAAGAATTGTACTGGAACGGGCCAGGATGCGGTTTGAAGTAGAACGTCAGCGCCAGGAAGCAGAACGTATTCACCAGGTAGATGCTCTCAAAACAAAATTCTTCACGAACGTGAGCCATGAATTCAGGACGCCCCTGAGCCTGATACTATCTCCCCTGGATAAAATAGTAAAGAAGGCCGGTGATCCTGAGCAGAAGAAGCAGTTACAACTGGTGCAACGCAATGCCAAGAGATTACTCAATCTCGTTAACCAGTTGCTTGACTTCCGGAAAATGGAAGTGCAGGATTTCAGTATTCATTTAACGAGGCAGGATATCGTTCATTTCACCCGGGATATTGTCTTTTCTTTTTCCGATATCTCGGAGAAAAAGGATATCGCCCTAACCTTTTCTTCTGTCCTTGATTCACTGGAAACCTATTTTGATAAAGACAAGCTGGAGAAGATACTATTCAACCTCTTAAGCAATGCATTTAAATACACGCAAGGTGGAGGCAGGGTGAGCGTGGAACTGGATTACCTGAAGGATGAAAACGCTACCGCGCAAATAGCGCTCAAAGTAAAGGATACAGGTATCGGTATTCCACCTGAAATGCATGAAAAGATCTTCGAACGGTTTTATCAACTGAATGTACCTGGTGATATTCAAAGCAGCGGAAGTGGTATCGGTCTCGTGATCACCCGCGAATTTGTAAAACTGCATGGCGGCACAATTAAAATAGATAGCGAACCGGATAAAGGAACTGTCTTTACTGTGCTGCTTCCCATAAAAGAAGTGCACGAGCCTATATCCCTGAATGGCAACGGGGCAGAAGTAATCCTTACCGGTGATAGAGCTACTAATGGAATTGAAGAACCTGAGATGGGGAATCCCGACAGTACTGTTGGGACAGGTCAAAATGCTGAGATCAGTCACCGTAAGAAATCAATTCTGTTAGTGGAGGACAATGAAGATTTCCGGTTTTACCTGAAGGATAATCTTCAGCAACGATACCAGGTTACCGAAGCAGTAAATGGAAAAGATGGCTGGGAGAAAGTAAAGGAATTGCAGCCTGAACTGGTGGTTAGTGATATCATGATGCCGATGATGAATGGTATAGAATTATCCAGGAAGATCAGGACTGATCCCCGGACTTCACATATCCCTGTTATATTATTAACGGCCATGGGCGATGAAGAAACCGAACTGGAAGGATTCCGTGCCGGCATAAATGATTATATCTCCAAACCATTCACCTTTGAGATACTGGCTTCCCGCATCAAAAGCCTGCTGACCATGCGGGAACAGTTGCGCAAGAAATTCCAGCAACAGGTGGATATTACACCCGCTGATGTAACCGTGACCCCCGTAGATGAAGAGTTCATGAAACGAGCCTTCGAGATCGTGGAGAAGAATATGAGCAACCCTGAGTTTAGCGTGGAAGACCTTAGCCGGGAATTGTTCATGAGCAAGGTAGGGCTTTATAAAAAGATCGTATCCATCACCGGCAAAACGCCCATTGAGTTCATTCGCATCATGCGACTCAAACGCGCAGCCCAGCTTTTGCAGCAGGGCCAGACCAATATCGCCAGCATCGCCTATGAGGTTGGCTACAACAATCCCAAGATCTTTTCAAAATACTTCAAAGAAGAGTTTGGAGTGATCCCATCAAAATACACCTGGAAAAACGAGACGAGAGAGTGATCGGCAGACGAAGTCCTAAAGCCTATTCTGTAAAATTATCTTTTCCAGTTCTTTCACTTCAGCTTCTGTTGGCATGGATAAAGGTGGACGAACATCGCCGGCACTTTTCCCAATGATTTTTGCACCAGCTTTAATTAAACTAACTGCATACCCATTTTTTTTGCTGCGCAATCTTACCAATGGGATATAAAAATCACGGGTGATCTTAGCCACCGTTGCGTGATCACCAGCCCGGAGACTTTTATAAAAATGATTGGCTAATTCAGGAACAAAATTGAATGCTGCTGAAGAATAGGTATTCACCCCGATAGATAAATACGCCTCTGCAATGATCTCAGCAGTGGGTACTCCCCCAATATAAGAGAGCCGGTCGCCAACTGTTTTAATAGTATCGTTCAGATCCTGCATATTACCTGTACCATCTTTCAACCCAATTAAATTAGGACATGCATCTGCCAGTCTTTTAATGTAATCGGTTGACAAAACACCATTACCCCGGTTATAATATATTACCGGTAGCGAGGTATTCTGAAGAATTTCCCTGGCATATTCATAGACTCCATCCTGTGGGCACTCCGTCAGGTAGGGTGGAAACAACAGCAACGCATTAATGCCTGCCTGGTCAGCCATTTTAGCAAACGCTATGGCTTCGGGGATACTTCTACCTACACTCGAAATAACAGGTATTCTCTCTTTAACAGTGTTTACAGCAATCGTAATTACATCCTGGTATTCACTGGCAGAGAGTGAAAAAAACTCACCTGTTCCACCAGCTACAAATACAGAAGACACATTATGACCAACAAACCATTCAATCCGGTCAGCATAAGTGCCGGGTTTAAACGCTCCTTTCTCATCAAAATCTGTAACAGGAAAAGAAAGAAGGCCGTCTTCCAATGATGATTTTATTTGTGCTAAGTCCATATTCTAAGATTCTAAGAAATTAATTTAAGTGACGAAATCGATTCTGATTACCATCTCGTTGCTTTAAACGCCCAACCTGGCTGCACTTTTTGCATTTCTATTTCATCGTTTCTTTTAGTCAGGCCACAGTCCAGGTAATTCTGGTGAAGCCTGGCCAAAGCTTTTCTATCCAGTTCCACACCTAAACCTGCACCCGATGGTACTGCCACCTTTCCATCTTCAAATTTAAGTCGCCCGCCAACAATGACTTCATCTGACTGCCATGGATAATGCGTATCCAGGGCATATTTTAAATTCGGTATCGCCGCACCTAAATGTACCATTGCTGCCAATGAGATCCCCAAATGAGAATTAGAGTGCATGGATAGATCCCGGCTAAAAGTTTCACATAAACCTGCAAGGGTCATGGATGCCTGCAACCCACCCCAAAAATGATGGTCACTTAAAATAATATCTTCTGATCCCAGCTGGATACCCCGTGGAATATCTTCAAAGGAAGTGGTACACATATTAGTTGCCAGCGGTGTTTTTAAGGATTTTCGCACCATTGCCATATTTTCCTGGCCACGCACAGGATCTTCCAAATACTCTATCACTCCTTCCATTTCTTTTCCGTATTTGATAGCTGTTTCAACTTCCCAAAGCGCATTGGGATCAATACGTATAGGTGTATCCTTCCCAAATGCTTCACGAAGTGCGAGTACAGCATCCACTTCCTGTCGTGGTTCAAAAACTCCACCTTTTAATTTGATCGACTTAAACCCGAATGCCGCACACATGGCTTTAGCCTGTGCTACTATTTCGGTTGGATTCAACGCACTTGCCTGCCTTGCAGCATCCCAACCCCTGGCATCGGGATCAGTTCCAAATCCTAATTCACCTCCTGCGCCTTCGTATTTATAAAAAAGATAGGCTGAAAATGGAACGCTATCACGCCGCCTGCCACCCAATACATCAACTACCGGCCGGTTGATTATTTTACCAATGATATCCAGGCAGGCTACTTCAACAGCGCTAAAAATATGTACCAGTGTACGCTGGTCCCAGGGAGCATCACCTCTTTCAGAAGCTTTATCAGTTCCAAATTGAGCAACAAGGAGATCTCTTATTTTATTCAACTGAAAGGGATCCTGGCCAATGATCAATGATTTACTTTTTTCCAGAGCCTTATCAATTGTAATATTTCCAGGGATCTCACTGATGCCACTGATATTATCTTCTGTTACTAATTCTACAACAGTCCGGAGTGCATAGGGAGCATGTAGCCCGGCTGCATTGAGCAATGGTGGGTCAACTACAGCGATGGGTGTTATGTTAAACTCTTTGATGGTTGGTCCTGACCTGGTCATTGTTTATTCAATTATTCCATTTAATAGTTAAATCATGTAAGAGGTCCCGGGTTAAACAAAACGAGGTCATTATAAATACCTAATTTGTCTGTCGCTACTTTTTTATTACCACTGGCTACTTCAAGTATAAGATGAAATAACTCCCAACCCATTTCGGCAATTGTTTTCTGTCCGAATGCAATGGGGCCTGCATCAAAATCAATCAGGTCATGCCAGCGGTTACTGAGTTTTGAATTTGAACTTACTTTTATTACCGGCACCATATTTAATCCGTAAGGTGTGCCCCTGCCGGTAATGAAAACATGGATATTCATTCCGGCAGCCAGTTGTAATGTGCCGCAAACAAAATCACTGGCCGGTGTGGCAACAAAATTCAAACCTTTCTTACGGATCTTTTCGCCGGGAGAAACCACATCAACTATGGGACTGGTACCCGATTTAATAACAGATCCCAATGATTTCTCTACAATATTGCTTAAACCACCGCCTTTGTTACCCGGAGTTGTATTGGCGCTACGGTCTGCACTTCCTTTTTGTAAATAGTTATCATACCAGGCCATTTCCTTCTTTAATGCATTGGCAACTTCCTCGTCAATGGCTCTTGGTACCAGTAAATGAATGGCATCACGGACTTCTGTTACCTCTGAAAAAAATACAGTGCCCCCGGCTCTTACGATGAGATCCGCTGCAAATCCAGCAGCAGGATTTCCTGTTAAACCGGAAAAAGCATCACTACCACCGCATTGCATACCAACCATTAGATCGGAAGCGGGACAGGTTGTACGTTTTCGTTGATTGAGTTTTTTCAAATGCGCATCCGCCATCTGCATTATTCCCTGTACCATATCTCCAAAACCTTCAAATGCTTCATCCTGTAAGTACAGGATTGAGTTTTCCCCCGCGCTCTGTCCATTGGGCAATAACCTTTCAGGACGTAATTTCTCACAACCCAAACCGATGATCATGATCTCACCACCGAAGTTGGGGTTCTGGGCAATATGCTGAATGGTCCTGATGGGCACTATTGCTCCCGGCGCATCTATTGCAACGCCACAACCATAACTGTGATTAAACACCACTACTTCATCCACATTGGGATATTGTGGCAACAATTCTTTCCTGATCTTCTGACAGATAAAATCAGTGATGCCGGCCACACATTGCACACTGGTTGTTATACCTAACACATTTTTAGTTCCGGCGCTGCCATCTGCATTCTTATAACCCTGGAAAGTATATCCCTCTAACGGTTCAACAGCCGGTGCTGTATTTTTTATGTAGGGAATTTCATTTAGATCAGGTGGCTGGGGCAGATTCATCTTGCTTTCATTGACCCAACTTCCTTTTGCAATGGCGTTATTTGCATGGCCAATTATTTGGCCATAACGTATAACGGCATCATTTTTTTCCAATGATACTAAAGCCACCTTATGCCCCATTGGTATATCTTCCTGCAAAATGATATCGCCTGTAACAACAGCGCCCTTTTTTAATCCGGAGGGATTGGCTACTATTCCTACATTATCACGTGGAGTTGTTTGTATGATTATGTTTTCCATCTCTGTTACCTGGTTTCCTCAATTCAATTTATAGCAGCGGAAAAAGTTTTGCAGCAATCATTGTCAAAATTAAGCCTGTTATGCCCATCAACGATTGCATGGGGGCAATCGTTTTAAGGGCTTCTCTTTCTGTAAGATTACTTGTTTTGCACATGATCCAAAAACCGGCATCATTCATCCAGGGGATCAATTTGGCACCGCTTCCAATAGCAAGGCATAGATATACCGGGTGAAATCCCAGGTTTTCATTCTGTGCCATCCCTGCTAATATTCCTGATGCGGTGATCAACGCTACTGTTGCCGATCCTTGTGCTGTGCGCACAACGGCCGTAATTAAAAACGCCATTGGGATCAATGCAATCTGATAATGTTCGGTTGCATTGGCTATGCTTTCGCTGATACCGGATTGTTGCAACATCCCTCCAAATGCACCACCGGCAGCCGTAATTAAAATAATACCGCCACCGCTCATCAGCGCTGTTTGTACAAATGAAGTCAGTTTTTCCCGGCCTGTCTTTTTCTGATTTGCCAATACTATCAACGCAAAAATGGCACCCATCAGCATGGCAATATTTTTATCGCCAAAGAACAGGATCACATCTAATATCTTATTAAGAACAGCAGAATCAGTTAATGGTGAGCCTGGTTTATGAAATGATGCTACAAACGAATGAATACAAATAGTGACCAGGGGAAATAATGCTGGCAGTAAGGCCCAAGCCAGTGAGGGTAATTCTTTATCGGGTTTATTAGCAATGGCAGCTATATCTTCCAGTCGCGCATCAGGAGAATCGCGAAGTGGTATGGGCATTTTTTTGTTTAACCACACTGCAATAAAGTATCCTACTGTAATGGTGCAAATTCCAAGCAATACTCCACAGATCATCATCAGGCCGATCGGCACATTCATGGCACCTACCAGGAACAGGGGGCCCGGTGAGGGCGGCACATAAGAATTGGCCATCACTGCTCCTGCAATAACAGATAGTGCGAGTAGCAAATAATTCTTACCCAATCTCATTCCCATAGCTTTTGCCAGGGGCATCATTAAGAAGATAACGGCATCAACAAAAACAGGAATGGTGAGAAAGAAGCTACTTAATACAAAACCTACCGGCGCTTTTTTCTCTCCGGTTATTTTCAGTATAGCCCGGATGATCTTTTCAGCAGATCCGCTATCAAGCATGCTTTTTCCAATGATCGCTGCCATGGCTATCAGGATACCAACTTTGGCACAGGTATTACCAAATTCTGTTGCTATTCGTTCTCCAATACTTTTATGGGATTGCTGCAATGCCTCTGCAGCTGACATGCCTTTGGACAGGAAGAATTGCTCAACTGATGCCAGTGGTGTAAGTACCGCCACCGCCAGTGCCGCCAGCAATAATGACAGGACCGGGTGGAGCTTAAAACCAATAATGCCTCCTACAACGATCAGTATGCCAACCAGCAGAATAAAAATTGGATTCCCCATAAACAGATCCCGCTGGTAATTACTTTAGAATTACCCGGGGATGTACCAAACTTACCGATTTTTAATATATGGGAATTAGCTAATGATTAAATTGAATATTCATCTATTCCTGGGTCAGGGACTTTTAGGGCAATTGTTATCTGGTTGTTTTCCTGCTGCCTTTTGTATTGTACGGGATGGTTTCTTTGTACCTGGTTTTCGGATCATTAATTTACCGAACCCGGATCGATAAACAATGTTTGCAGGTTATTGTTTTATCTTTGATTACTTTTTCAATTCCAAACCTGTTATATGGAAGAACAATTACAAATCATTAGTAACGAACAAAAAGGAACCTGGAACAAAGTGGCCTATAGCTGGAAGAAATGGGATGAGTTCACTATGAACTTTTTAAGGCCAATGGGTGATGCAATTATAAAAGCGCTGGACATAAAAACGAATAATGTAGTACTGGATATTGCATCGGGAACAGGTGAGCCTGCATTTTCAATTGCAGCCAAAGCTGAAACTGGCAAAGTGTATGCAACCGATCTGTCTGAAGAAATGCTTGCCATTGCCAAAGCTTCTGCGCAGGAACGGGGTATAAACAATATTGAATTTAAAGTGGCGGATGTGTCCAAACTTCCTTTCAGCGACAATTTCTTTGATAAGATAAGTTGCCGGATGGGTTTTATGTTTTTCCCTGATTTGCAATTGGCTGCAAAAGAGATATTTCGTGTTTGCAAAAACGGTGGCAAAATGGCGGTTACTGTTTGGGGTACGGCTGAAGATAATGACTGGTCTACCACCATAACGAAAGTCCTGTCAAAGCATTTTGAAATTCCCCGGCCGCCTGCCGGTGCTCCAGGCATGTTTAGATGCGCAACTCCCGGATTAATGAAACAATTGTTTGAGAATGCAGGGTTTGAAAATGTGAAGGAAGAAACTATTTTCGGCACAGTAGATTTTGAAACAGCAGAAAATTACTGGCTAAACAGAACAGAAATGTCTGAGTCAGTGGTAGCCTTATTAAGTAAGACAACCGAAGAAACCCGCAATAAAATAAAAGCTGATTTGCTTGCAGAGTGCAATGGCAGGCTAACTAACGGAAGACTTATTATGAATTGGTCTTCCCTGATAATATCGGGTGAAAAATAGAAACATAAGATTACCGGCCTCTGGTTTTTCTAACTCGTTCCTGAACAGCTTCTGAATCAGTTCCGTAGAAATGGG
>Ga0207648_10002675_pt1 | contig 18959 bp, 15 predicted proteins | sample KBSMisM32_FD_184310 | JGI IMG/M metagenome (GOLD analysis project Ga0207648, IMG submission 184310) | Miscanthus rhizosphere microbial communities from Kellogg Biological Station, Michigan, USA - KBS Miscanthus M3-2 (SPAdes) (version 2) | ecosystem: Host-associated > Plants > Roots >...
CATGAATGTTAAAATGAATGATACCGTCCTTGCCAAACAAACACTAATGGATGGGTGGAAAGGTTATGCTCAACCTGAAAATTGCTTAAAGAATTATTTTGATATCATCCTGGAAAAGGAGAATACTGAAGTTGAACATTCTGTCAAAGAGGTCTACAAAAAACATACTCCTCCTCTGAAGCAGATGCAATTTTTAAATGTGCTGGACCATGTTAACAGGAAAAAAGGTAATGCTGAGTTTGCAGTTGCAGCCCAGGATATTGCCTATGAAATAGTAAACAATGAGGTAGAAAAAGGAAATCTTTCTTCACTAAGCGCCATAAATAAATTCTTACCGGCAGATAAACTCATTAGTTCCGATACGAGCCGGTACGCAAATGTATTCCGTCCTGAGCGCATTCTACCTTATAAAAAAGAAGGGATACATCTAGAACAAAGTATAAAATGGATAAGAGCTATCTGGCACCGGAATCAATTTCTTGTTATTGGAATCAAGAACAATATGCTGCAGATGGCCAGGTGTAACTGGTACGGGAATATTGAGTATTATTCCTGGTCCAATACCCTAAAATCAGCCGGTTTCACACTTATTAACGCACCCTACTATGTTAATACAATAATCTTAAAATCGTTCGATGAAATTCCAATCACCCGTAAAAATCTTCCAAAGAATAAATATTTTACCGAAAGTCTTTTAGTTTATTGTCCTGTATGGATGCATAAAGGTTCATCGGCCTGTGTCATTAATGAAGCGAAAAATATATGTCAACTTAGTGGTAAGGACAACCTTATAATGGATCATTATGATATGGATGGTAAGCTACTAAAATCTGTTAATTGCGTAACCGCAGGAAATAAATTTGTTTTATTCCCTGCGGATATGGCGAAGCAGATGATAGTATTCGACAACGTTTACTATGCACGCGCATCTAAAACATTTTTGATTATATCCGGAGATAGCGCAGTAACGAATTTAATTGAGTTTGATTCGATCATAAGGTTCTTTGCAGCTTCCCATTCCATCAAAGAATTATACCTGGTGATCAGTACCAATAAAGGATGCCTGCTTTGCAAGCCTTCAAAAGGCGAGCTAAACCAGGCGCAAGAATATTTTGCCACTGAGTTAATCCCCTCCCATATTACTTTTGTATCCTCTGGTGTTTTCATTATTGCGGAAAAAAAGAAAGCCTGGGCATTTGAAATAGTAGACAACGCACCCAGGATGATAGGAAAATTTGTAGTTAACAATCCCATTATTGGAGTTTTGCCTACATCTGATAAATTTAAATTCGGCCTCCTTGAGGAAAGCGGTCGGCTAACAATATGTGAGATAGATGGCTGATAAACCCTATACCTGGCATAAGATTGCAGAGAGCGCAGAAGAATTGTTCTTTAATGAGAACAACCTGGCTACAGCAGAAGCCAATGGAAAGAAGATATGTATTGGTCGATTTAATGAGTCCCTGTTTGCTTTTGCGCACAAATGTCCACACGCAGGAGGGCATTTATCGGATGGCTATATTGATGCGTTGGGCAATGTTGTATGTCCCCTTCACCGTTACAAGTATAACATGAGCAATGGCAGGAATGTGAGTGGGGAAGGTTATTATTTAAAACACTGGCCTGTGGAAATAAGGGAAGATGGAATCTTTGTTGGTATGGAAAAGAGTTCCTGGTTTTAAATTTTGTATATTTGAATATCCCACGTACTAAAAAATGCCAAAGATTATAATTTATAATCTTTGGCATTTTGATTTTTAAACTGCTATTATTTTATCATTATCTGGGTGCTGGTTTCTTATACCCTGGCGTATTCCAAAAGATAAATGTTCCCCTGTTTGTAGCAGATATGAGATCAACAGCGCCGTCATGATTAAGATCGATTGCCGTTACCTGCGATCCTGCGCCCGAACGGTTATGTATAAGTTCTGGTACAAACTCAGCACCACCTGGAGCATTTTTATTGCGCACAGTTTTATACCAATAAATTACAGGAGCTCCATATGCATCCGGATCGAACATATTATCCAAATGAGTAAAATGCCGTTTGCCCACAACGAAATCCATTATGCCATCATTATCAATATCTGCAAATGTGGCGCCATGCCCCTGCGAAAATGTTACGTTTCCAGCACTTTTTTGAGAATAATCATCACTAATGATATGCCTGACAAATGAGATATTGCCACCCGCATCCCTTTTTTGTTCAAACCAGGCAAGCCCAAATCCGTGCGCATTTAAATTGCTTACCACATCGTTCAGGCCGTCCCCGTTTGCATCATACACGGCCATCAAACATCCACCTACATTGCTTGCCCTGTTTTTATATCTGCCGAAAGCATAGGGATGATACTTCCAGGGAGTCTCTTTATTTAATATTGCAGGTTGTTCCCACCATCCCGTTGCAGCAACAATATCTATGCGCCCGTCTCCATTAATATCCCCTGTACCAATTCCATGTGCAAGGGAATAACCCTTATCCGAAACATTATATTGCTCCCATTCTTTGGCAGCACTCAATTTGGCAAACCTGTATTGATTCTGTGCCGCATAAACCATCTCTGGTTTACCATCCTTATCTATATCTGTTAAAAGAGTTGTTTCACTTTGTGTATTACCAATGGGCCTGTAACTCGCCCATCGTCTGGATTCATTTTTGGGATTGATATATACAGTAGGTGCAGTCCATCCCGTAATGACATCTGGCCATCCGTCCCCATTAACGTCATAAGCAAATTGGTGATTGATAGGTGTAAACTCCTTGGAAGGACCAACAGCAATCGCCGGATATATCTCCTTATACCGTGTAAAATCCGGGCCGAAATATATATAAGCACCGGAAACAATATCCGTGTTACCATCTTTATTGAAATCTGCCGCATCCGCTCCCCAGGAATAATAAAAATCACAGATCCGCTGTACTTTAAATCTCGGAGAGGATTGCTCTTTAGGTGTAAACCGGATTGAAATATCCTTATACATCACATCTTTAAAATGAACTTCACCCGGGCCACCTACATATATTGCAACCGGACCAAATCCGCTAAGAGCAGATTCACCATCTATTGCACCACCAATCTCCTGCCCATCGTTTAAAAAGGACCGGATAACATTTGTTTCAAGAAATAGCTCAATTTCATTCCAGTCGTTTTCGCGGAAAGAAGTTGATGGAGGTAGAAGGGGCAGATCAGCCGGAACAGGAGGGCGTGTGAAATTAAAATTACCCCTCCTGTTTGTTGCAGTATCCGGTGGTGGAGCAATGCGATAATTAATACCCCCCGCTGTTCTTAATTTTTCACGTTTTATTTCATTTCCCAGGGCATCGAGAATAATGCTATAGGGAACTATATCATCTTTTTTTAGCGATAAAAGCACTCCCCGGAAACCTTCATTTACTTTTTCCATTCGTAATAAAATGGCCGTTTCACTGTTTCCGGTAGTTTTAAATAAAGAATGAAACCCTATATCCTGGAAACCCTGGTCCAGCACCAGCCATCCTCCGGCTGATCCACTTTTTGTTTTGCCCACCAGTTCTCCATCCTTTAACTGCCATTCAGCGCCTCCCATTATATGCCATCCCTTAAGACTGGACCCCTTCAGTGTGTAATCAGGAAGAAAGGATAATCCGAATGTAGACAAGCCCGGACCTGTTTGCGACTGGGAAAAAGCCACGCAGACACTTCCCAGAAGTGCAATTGAAAAGAAGAAGGATTTCATATATATCTCATTTTTGGCCCATGATAAATTAGCATTTGAAATGGGCATAAAAAAGCGATTGGCAACGTTAGTTTTAACGGTTCTCTGTTACTTATTTCTAAGAAAGACCGATTGGTACCAAATTTCTTCATTTCGTTCATAAATAATTTCCAACCAATTCACAATAAGTGATACTATAGTTACTGAAATTTGCTCAAAGAAGGCCCCGGTAAGTAAATTTTATATCTTTTCTGTCTGAAAAAGCATTTACTCAAACATCACTAAAAAAAGAAAATGGAATACAGGCAATTAGGAAGGTCAGGTTTAAGAGTATCGGCACTTAGCTTTGGCGCCGCAACATTTGGAAGTGGTTCTGATTTTTTTGAAGCATGGGGAAGTAGCGCCGATGTTGAACAAGCCAAAAAACTTATCGGGATTTGTGTTGATGCCGGCGTTAACCTCTTTGATACTGCTAATGTTTATTCACGTGGTTCTTCCGAAGAGGTATTGGGAGCAGCTTTAAAAGGAATTCGCAACAAGATTCTTATTTCCACCAAAGCCACTTTTCCTATGGGTGATGGTCCAAATGAAATGGGATCGTCCCGGTATCACCTTGTCCAACAATGTGAGGATAGCCTCCGCCGTCTTCAAACTGATTACATTGATATTTATCACATGCACGGCTTCGATGGATGCACAGCCGTTGAAGAAACACTGCGTACATTGGATGATCTGGTAAAAAGTGGAAAGATCAGATACATTGCCTGTTCCAATTTTTCCGGCTGGCACCTGATGAAATCGTTGTCAGTATCGGATCGTTATGGATGGAACAGGTATGTAGCGCACCAGGCTTACTATTCACTGATCGGCCGGGAGTTTGAATGGGAACTTATGCCCCTTGCTGTTGATCAGGGGATTGGTACGCTCGTTTGGAGCCCTCTTGGTTGGGGAAGACTAACTGGTAAGTTTAGAAAGGGCATCCCGGTACCTGAAAACACAAGACTCAAAGTAATCCCCGACACCGGACCTGAAGTACGGGAAGAACACCTTCATGCTGTTGTGGAAGCAATTGCAGCGGTGGCCAGCGAAACTGGAAAAACCATACCACAGGTAGCACTAAATTGGCTTCTTCAGCGACCTACCATTTCCAGCCTGATCATTGGTGCAAGAAATGAAGAGCAATTGATTCAAAATCTTGACGCTGCTTCCTGGTCATTGACCAGTGATCAAATGAACAAATTGAACGCCGCCAGCGAACAAAGGCCCATCTATCCTTACTGGCATCAGCGTGACAACCTGAAATTAAATCCCATTCCGGTTCTGTGAAATACAGGAATAACTTTTTATACTTTCAACATTATAACATGAAAACAGGTTTTATTGGTTTAGGTGCTCTGGGTAATATAATGGTCCGTAATCTCCTGGAGAAAGGAGTGGAAACACATATATATAATCGCACTCCCGGAAAAATGGAAGAATTCAGGAACAGGGCAATATTACATAGCAGCATTGCATCATTAGCTGGATCATGTGATATTATACTTTCAATCGTATCTGATGATAAAGCCCTGGAATCAATTTGTTTTGGCGAAGGCCAATTGTTACAAAGTATGAAACCAGGCGCAGTACATGTTTGCCTAAGCACGATTGCAGCTTCTACTGCTACACAATTGAGCAGGGAACATAGAACTAAAGGAATAGATTATACTACTGCTACAATAATAGGGAGACCTGAAGCAGCAAAGAATCGTAACCTGGTGATCTGTTATTCAGGAAAAACAGAAAAGCAGGAACAGGTTTTTCAATTATTAAATAACCTTGGAGGGGCAAAAATTTTCCAGTTTGGTGACGATCCCGGAAAGGCTGCCGCTGTAAAACTCTGTAACAACTTTATAATCGCTTCAGCAATTGAAGCTATTGGTGAAGGATTTAACCTGGCGGAACGGGCTGGTGTGGATCCCAGGGCATTTTATGAAATGATCACAGATTTCCTTTTCAATTGTCCGATTTATAAAAATTATGGTAAAATAATCCTGGAAGAAAATTATAAGGAGCCGGGTTTTTCTTCCCAGTTAGGTCTAAAAGACATGCGATTAGTGGAAGGCCTCGCAAATGAGGTATCAGCACAAGTGCCTTACGCTGAAATTGTCCGAAACCGGTTAACTGCAAATATTGAGCGCGGTAGAAAAGATTGGGATTGGACATCCTTTGTAGCTCTAATCAAAGAAGAGAGCAAAAGCTGATATAAGCTTTTGCCTACGGCAAATCTTCAAATTCTGCTCCGCCTACATTTATAGTAATACAAGATTAGGAGAATACTCTCAGGGTAAAATTGACTGTTAATAATCAAACTAAAGCCCGGAATTTTTCCGGGCTTTAGTTTGTAACAATGCCAGGAATTCTAACTCTTCCTTATGCTACCTTTTTATTCCATAAAAATTAAGCTTAGGATAATTCAAGAACACGTCGAAGATAATTTACCTGGCCAAGATGATAATTTAAATGAGCCAGTAACTGCACCAATAAATAGGTATTCGATCTCTTTGCTCCATCAAAAACTATTGGATAATCGGCTTCCATATCTTCTGGCGAAAATTCATTTAATAAATTCCTGACCATTTCAATTACTTCTTCGAGCTCAGTTATCAGGACTTTTCTATCTACTCCCTTCTGGGTAAATTCCAGATCGCGGTTACGAACATACCCTCTTTTAGCAAGTGTGGCACCAATTAAAAATTTTGAACCGCCAATAATATGTAATACAAGATTACCCGCAGGATTCTTTATTGTTCCCTCAGTTTTCCAAAGATTATCCTCCTGCTTAAAAAGGTTTATCTCTTCGATTAATTTCCGGAAATCTCTTTCATAAAAATCAGCCAGAATAGTATTGAGCATATTTTATCCCGCTTTTATAAATATCTGTGTTAACAATGACTCAGCTTACAGAAAGATACACTAAAATTGAAGCGATATAATTAGGATTGGTATATTAGTAGTCCAAATTTACTCCATGAATAAGGATGTCAAAGCTTATAACAGCGAACAAACTGCACCCAACAAAAAGATCTGCAACACACTTGCGGAGGAGATCAATCTTCATTTGCCCGAAGCGGAGAATAAGATCTGGCATGCACATCCCGTCTGGTTTTTGGATGGGAATCCTGTTGTAGGTTATAGCAAACTGAAAGATTCCGTTCGCCTGCTGTTCTGGAGTGGCCAGTCATTTGAAGAAGAAGGCCTGGAAAAAGAAGGCAGCTTTAAAGCCGCCCAGGCGAGATATATTTCTGTTGACGATATCAATAAAAAGGACCTGAAACGCTGGCTTAAGAAAGCCAGGGATATACAATGGGATTATAAAAATATTGTTAAGCGAAAAGGTGTTTTGGAAAGATTAAAATAAGAGACTCGAAACAGTATTATATTTAATGAAATTTATTTTATGTACAGGTTGCTAATCCTTTGCTTTCTTTTTGTGAATTGCACTTCTTCCCAGAAAGCAAATTCCCAGAACGGATGGATATCCCTTTTTGACGGCAAAACGCTCAATAACTGGAAAGCGTCTGAAAACCCAGCCACCTTCAGGGTAGATAGCGGGATGATCATTGTCAACGGTCCCAGGGCACATCTTTTTTACGAAGGTGATGTAATGAAACATGATTTTAAGAATTTTGAATTCAAAGCGGTATTAATGACAACACCAGGTTCTAATTCAGGTATTTTCATTCATACAGCCTACCAGGAAACCGGATGGCCTTCCAAGGGATATGAAATACAGGTAAACAATTCACATACTGACTGGAGAAGGAGCGGAAGCCTTTATGCAGTAGAAGATGTAAAGGAGGTGTATGTAAAAGACTATGAATGGTATACTGAGACCATCATTGTGAAGGATAAGCACATAACCATAAAGATCAATGATAAGATCGTGGTAGATTATACAGAGCCTGATGGAGTCGAAAACCTGGAGGGAAGAAAGGAGAAGCATTTGTCAAGTGGCACCTTTGCCCTGCAGGGTCATGACCCAAATAGCAAGGTATATTATAAACAGGTAATGGTAAGGCCTCTTTAATACCTGTTAACGGCTCAATCGTGGAAAACACAGAACTGAATATCCCTACCTTTTGCTATTACCAACCAAACAAAAAGCATGAAGCGTCGGTTATTTCTTCAATTTCCACTTTTAGCCTCTGTAGTGGCAGCTAATGCAAATATTGCCTCAAACGAGCGCCCCTTAAAAGGATTCAAGGTTGCCGCCAACAAAGACAGGTACCAGGAAGATCTGCTGATCATGGGGGGTAAATTTGATCTCAAAGTCTCCAGTAAAGATACCGATGGTGATCTGCTGATCTATGACACATTCCGTCATGAAAAAGGGGGTCCTGCCACTCATCTACATCACAACCAGGATGAATGGTTTTATGTATTAAAAGGTGAGTTCATCATTAAGGTGGGTGATGAAACCTTTAAACTTTCTCCAGGCGATTCTGCCTTTGCCCCGCGAACCATTCCTCACGCATTTGCCATGACCAGTGAAGGGGAAGGTCAAATGCTGGTTCTTTTCCAGCCTGCCGGTTCTATGGAAGACTTTTTCAAAAAAATGGGAGAGGTCACCAAAGGCATCCCTGAAAATATGGAGAAGACAATGAAAGAATTATTTGAAACTCATGGAATGAAAGTAGTTGGACCACCCTTGAAATTCTAAGCCTTGTTTTATACTTTAGCACTGGAAAGACTACAATGTCTTCCATTCAACTGGATTTCATAAAAAATCAAAACCAACAATTATGAGGGAAACAATGCTCATTTTCCATTTTATCGGCCTTGCCATGGGCTTGGGAACCGGCTTTGGACATGCTTTTCTGGGTGCTGCTGCTGCAAAAATGTCAAAGGATGATGCCATTAAATTCCGGTTAAATACACTTGTATTAAGTTATATGGGGCATGTTGGAATTGCCTTATTGCTTATTTCCGGCTTTTATATGATCACACCCTACTGGAAGTCTCTTACATCTATGCCCCTGTTAATGGTCAAATTGGGCCTTGTACTGGTTTTGATAGTTTTAATTAGCCTTCTCAGCATTGCAGCTAAAAAAGCAAAAAATGGTGATGCGGAAAATCAGTTCAGGAAAATGGCCATCCTTGGAAAATTAACGCTGCTTGTAGCTCTTGCTATTGTAGTAGTTGCCGTTAACGTTTTCCATTAGACTTTCTAATCGCAGGGCAAATTAATACACAAATAGTTTGCACATGGCAATTGATTTAGGTTCTTCGATATCTAAACTCACCCTCCGATAAGGCCAAACTATGAGATTTTAACGGTAAATGATGGGGGTTAATAAACGGTATTTTGCCCCGTTGATTTTTACTTTTAACTCACAACCATCTCTGGACAAATAAATTACGAATTTAAAGCTGTTGGAGTCCCGCCTCTATATTTAGTTTATCTGGTAATTCTCAGATTACATGTTTTTGGAAAATTCCTGATCATTCTGTAACTAGAAGTCTCTTCTGGTTATTAGCCTGGGCATAGTTACTGCTTTGGACCCTTTAATTTCTTCCGGTCAGGTATTTATGGTTCTGCAGTTGTATACACTCTAATCCTTTTACTGGTTTATTAATTAATTTATTTTCTTTTATGATACATATAAACCGAGATCCTATAGTACCGAAAGCGTTTAGTAGTGATGCCATACTTAGTGATATCAGGAAGTATGAGGAATTTTATAGCCGTCCTGCGCCATCAAGATCACAGGAAGCATTCTCCGCTTCTGTGTATGGGGATACCAGAGATACTCTTGAAGCAATTTCTGTAGCATTCAAATATAAATGTGCAGCCTGTGAAAGAAAATTAAAATATCTGGAAGTTGTTAGCGATAGCTGGCGTCCACGCCACAACGCAAAAGGGTTGGATTCTGAGTTTTCAGCTGAACATTATTGGTGGCTTTCCTATGATTGGAATAATAAATACGCCCTTTGTACAAAATGTAATAACTATAAGGGGACCTGGTTTCCGGTAGATGGCAATCGTGCACCATTGAGAACAGGTTATATGGAGATTCTAAAAATAGAAGATGCTTTATTGATAGACCCGTGTCACGATTACCCTGAGGAGCATTTTTATGTAAGTCCTAAAGATGGATATTTATACCCATTGAGCAAAAAGGGGGAAGTCACTATTGAGATCCTTAAGCTTAATCGCAATGATACAGTTAGCGACAGAAAATTTACCATAAAGGAAATAGCTGACCACATAAAAGCATTAAATAAAATATGGGTAAATGCATCTCCAAAGCCTACCCATGTCGGCAAATCGTCCTCAAAAGAACTCATTACTAAACTCAGGAAAATGCGGAGGGTATTTGCCCTTCATCCTCAAAGGGAATATGTATTGGTATGGCGACAAATTCTGCTCAATTGGTTAAAAGAAAATCCGTCTTTCAGTGATTCAGATGCATTCACTTCTGCATTTAGCAGTTCGTTGAACCCCGAAGAATTAAAAGATTGTTTAGAAGCGATCAGGATATTCCATTCCCTGTTTGAATCACCCAGAAAAGAAATTCTCGGTTTTAATGTAGAAATCATCTGCGCGCCAGTATCAGGATATCTTCAAAAAATCCCCCCAAATGCCATTAGTAAATCTATTTCATTTGATTCAGGCCGAAAAGTCACTGAAAAGAAAGCCAAATCAGATACAAAACCTTCAAGGTCTGCCAGTCAAAGCCCGGAGACTCTGACCTGGACAGATAATGTATCCCAAAACACTGGTCTGGTTAGACTTTATCCCGAAAAAATAGAAGTCAGCAATTTTAAATCAATATCCCATTTAAGCTTTTCATTCAAAATACCGGTCGCCTCCCAAAATACTTTTGGATTAAGTTCAACTGTTGCTAAAGAGCCATGGAAATTTCTTTTAGGAGAAAATGGTGTTGGGAAAAGCAGTATCCTGCAGGCTATTTCCCTTGTCCTCTGTGGTCAAACTTATATTAAATCGCTGGATATCGATCCAGCTGAATTACTCAAACATGGTACGAAGGAGGGCTTTGTCAAAATATGGTTTGTAGGAACCCCGGATCCGGCTACCCTCCAATTCAATAAACAATCTTTATCATGCAATTTTCCTTCCGGGAGGATGAATGTGCTTGGATATGGATCTACCAGATTAATGCCAAAAAAGAATACCACACTCCAGCCTGAGGTCACTCATTATCCTGTAAAAGTGAAAAATCTCTTTGATTATAGTGTGTCTCTTTCAGATCCGGACTATTGGTTGCTCAATATTGACCTGGAAACCTTCGATCATGTATCCAAAGCATTGAAGGATGTACTTGATCTACCATCTGTTGAAACTTATTTTATCAGAACCGATGACAAAATCTATTTTTCCCGTCAGCAGGAAACGCTCAACCAGTTGAGTGAGGGATATCGCTCCGTAATTGGTCTGGCCATAGATATTATGAAATCGCTATCCGAAGCAAGCAATTCAAAAAATGCTTCCGGTAAGTTATCTTATGAAGTCATAGAGGGAATAGTATTAATCGATGAAATCAGCAGCCATCTCCACCCAAGATGGCAAATGAAAATTGTTAAGGCATTCAGAAAGGCATTCCCTAAACTTCAATTCATTGTAACCTCTCATGATCCGCTTTCTTTAAAGGGTGTTGAAAGCGGTGAAGTGTTGCTCTTGAAACGTAATGAATTGGGGGAAGTAATCAGTATTGAAAACCTGCCCGATCCTTCTTCCCTGCGAGCAGAACAACTATTAACTTCTGAATTCTTTGGATTGAATTCAACACTTGATCCTGATCTCGAGATATTATTCAATACTTATCATACCCTGCTCACAAAAGAACAGCGTACTCCTGCAGAAGAAGAAATGCTTGCAAATCTACGAAATGAGCTAAAAGATAAGAACCATTTGGGCAACACGCTTAGGGAAGAGCTTATGTACGAGGTCATCGATCAATCCGTTGCCAATTATACGATGGGTCGCGTACAACAGGATAGAAAGGAACTGTTTAAAACAACAAAGGATAAAGTCTTTTCAATCTGGGAAAATCTTTATAACAAAAAAGAATGATCCGCATCAAACGTATATCCCCGCCGGAAATATTTACCCGGCGGAACGGTCCTGCCGATAAAGAGAAGAAAAAGGCAGAAGAGTATTATTCAGCAGCAGAGCTGCCCGAAGAATCATTTAAGTTTAAATTTTATTCTGCTTATAAGGATCAATACAAGGATGATCTTTTGAAAATGTTTAATTCCCGTTGCGCCTATTGCGAATGTTTCGTGACAGTAGGAGGCCGTGGTGATATTGAACATTTCAGGCCCAAAGGGGAATGTACGGCCCTGGATTCTAAAGTTGTTAGACCTGGTTATTATTGGCTTGCAGCAGACTGGGATAATCTGTATCTATCCTGTACTAATTGTAATCAATCCACCACATTCAAAATTCTGGACGCCAATAATCCCGGGGAAATCATCGAGAAAACCGCTGGCAAAATGAATCAATTCGGATTAAAAGATGAACAATTTCGCAGGAATTGGCATACTAAACCGCTACTGGAAGAAGAGCCATACAGGTTGTTAATTGACCCTTGCAAGGAAGATCCGGAGGAATTTTTAGAATATACAAAGGATGGTCTGGTGAAACCCCATTCAAACATTGGAATAGCTAAAGAAAAAGCAATCTATTCAATTGATGTATATGCTTTGCAACGGGAAGTACTTGTAAAGGCAAGAAAAGAAAAATATATCCAGGTAATGGGTAAAATTATCTATGTAGACAAGGCATCGAAATTTGTAATTGACGACATAAAGCAAAATCAGGAAGGTGAAAAAGAGAAATTTGATCAGGAGCAATTACAACTCGCATTCAGGGAACTTATGGACTTTCTGGATGTAGAAAAAATACCCAATGAATACATCGGACTTGCCAGGCAATATATTCAGCCCTTTTTAGCTGATTATAGTGAGATGCTGGCAGAATTGCTGGATCCCATAAATAATAACCAACCCTGGTACCAGAAAATGGTTGAATATTTAGAGCAACAGGTGACCGCCATTAAGGACTACTTAAGTAAGACCTGATCTATTGATTTATCTGATGTAAAGATTAATAGTTTTTCTTGCCTGCCTGCTCTTCCATTATACTGTTCAGCGTTTCCAATGACATATCAAGGTAAGACGCGATATAGGAATGTGGGATACGCTTGAACATGGTGCTATTCTTCACCATGAAATAGTTGTACCGGTCAACAGGTTTGCTAAGCCTTGACAATAAGGCCCGGTCCTCAGCATAGATATAATAATACTCCGCTATTTTTCTGCCAACAATATTGAATTCCGGGAAATGCTCATACGCATAATCCAGATTTGAATGGTGCATTCCCAGGATATAACATTCTTCCAGTGCCTCTATATCCTCCACGGTTGGCAATTGCAGCACATAACCACGTACAGAAGAGAATATCTGGTTCTCTGCAGTGATCCAGGTAGTAACCTGGTTACTGCTATCATTGATATAACCTCGCAAAACCCCCTTTATTACAAAATAAGAATAGGGACATAAAATCCCTGACTGATGTAATAGATCACCCTTATTCAGTCGGCGTTCAAAAGCATGTTTTTTGAGATAGGCAATACATTCTTCACTCATCGGGCTAAAGTAAGAGAGATAGCCGATTGCGCTATCCAGCGCCATTTGGTATTCTGCCTTGTCTGTAAGGGTTGGTGTTTGAAGGGTTGGCATGGAGGTAAAAGCTTGTTGCTAAGATACGTCTTAATATCCAAACACTTCTTTTCTGATTTCACTGTATTGGGTGGCTTTTTCATTTTTATTGATATCTCTGTTCATTGAAATAAGTAGATCAAGGATCATTGCATTGTTGCCATGTAGAGCAACAAATTTTTCAAGGAATGCAATAGCCTCCTTCTTTTGATTTCCTGAAAAAAGTGCAATTGAATAGCCATAGATCATCTGTGCATCTCCGGGTGCAAGATCAGCAGCTGTCTTCAATTCATCAATGCCCTGTTTATTCTCATTATTGCGGACAAACCACAGACCCAACGCATAATGCAATTGGGCATTGTTTGGAAGAACGCTGAGTCCATTGTTTAAAATTATTCTCGCCTCTGTATCCTTATTTTGATCATGGTATAGATCAGCAAGATTACTATACGCCGGGCCAAATGAAGGAAACCGCCTGATACCGGTCTTGTATAATTGTTCAGCATTAATAATATCCCCGGTTGCCTGATAAAGAATGGCACGGTTATAAAATCCCTCAGGTCGGTGACTCATTCTTTCCTGGACCCGGATATATTCGGTCATAACTTTTTTAAAGAGCTGCTGATCTTCTGCCAGTAATAAATTATAAGACGGGGAAATTGTATTCATCGCTTCCATCCTCACGGCAACTATTTTATCCGCAAGCAGGGGTGAGAGCTTTGATACAATATCCTGTTGGGGATAATTGTTCAGCCCTTTTATGGCATTCAGCCTGATCAAAGGATCATCACTGTTCAACTCATCAACTAATTTTGAGAAGATACGGGATGAAGTAACCATTCCATATTCTTCCATCGCTGAGCCCCTGATAATGGCAGGGTATTTTTTATCAGATAATAAAGCAAACAGGGCTGGCTCACTCTTCTTATTCAAACCTGCTATATAATGCTTAAGCTGAATCCAGGAACTGGTATCCTGCATGTGGCCATACCATTTAACAAAATTGTCCGTTGCCCATTTTACCGTCTTATTGGAATGGCATTGATTACAGGCATTGGGGCTGTTATCAGATAAAGAAAGATCCGGTCGTGGGATTCGAATACTATGATCTCTTCTATCATCAATTACCATATAGGTAGTAACAGGCATATGACAGTTTACACATTGGTTCCCTGTACTGGTCAATCCATGAAAACTGTGTTGAGGACCGTCAAACTTTGCCGGAGCATGGCAGGAAGTACACAATGCGTTTCCAGTTTGTTTCACCTTCATGCTGTGTGCATCATGGCAATTAATACAGGTTATTCCTGAAGCATACATTTTACTCTGAAGAAATGACCCGTACTCATAATCCTCCTCCCTGATCTGTCCATCCAGGAAATAGTTAACGTTTTCAATACCTGCCGGAATATGGGTTTGTAATAAGGACTGGCCATGTACATAATGATCACTAAACCGTGTGGCTCTTGCATGGCATCGGGCACAGGTTTCAACCAGGGTATCATTCATAACAATAGATTCAGGCATAGCGATCTGCTTAACTGAATCCATTTTCCAATTCACTTTCTTAGAAGCCAATGAGATGGCAAATCCTTTGTAAGCTTCAGCTGCCTTATCCTTCGTCCATTCAATATGGTTGGAAGCAGGACCATGACAGCTCTCGCAGGAAACATTGGCTATTTTCCAGGTACTGGTAAAAATATTGGCCTTAACATTAAAGTTTGTTTTGAAATCTGTGGTATGGCAGTCTGCGCACATATAATTCCAGTTCTGGCTAATGCCCGTCCAGAACAACTCGTCTTTATTTGAAATATTCTCCTTACCATACAAATGAAACCAGCGCTGTCCACCTTTTTCTTTTGGTCTGGTATCCCAACAAAAAGGAAGAGCCTGTATTCGACCATCAGTAAATTTTACGAGATACTGTTGCAAAGGCCTCCAGCCAAATGTGTAGCTCACCTGGAATTCTCTTCTCAGGCCGGTTGAATCTTTGGTAGAAACAAAATAGTGGTTATTCTTTTTATAAAACAGGCTGGTGTCACCAAAATAAACAAAGCTTGAATTATCAAAATCGCCTAATACTGAAGACCGGGATACGGTATCCATTGCATGAAAATGATCAGACTGACTGTAGAGAGAGAATTCATTCTGGTGACAGGATTGGCATTTTTCGGAGCCCACATAAGTTGGCTGCTTTACCGATTTCTCCGAATTGCCACATTTCTGGAAAAGCAAAACTCCACAAACAAGAATAGATATAATGCCTATCTTTTTCATGACATACGAATATTTGCCTTAAAACTATCCTGAATATGGAGTTAACCTAATTAGCTGTTACGCTATACTTCTATGGTTTACAGATCTCCTTAATAAACTTTACCTCTTCCTTGCTGAAGGGAGTATGATCTCTGCGGTAAATATCATGAAACCATAGTGGAGGTTCTTTTCCATCGCTTATTGGAGTATCCCATGCAAAAATGGTATTTGTCTTGCCACTCACGAATCCCCAATTAATAGCTCCAACATTTTCTTTTTTCAACAAAGGCATGATCAGTTGAAAAAGGCTTCCGTTTCGTCTAGCCATATATTCTGTACATATTAATGGCCGGCCGTATTTTCTAAGTGTATCAATATTATTGATGTGATTATCCACGTAGGAATAATTATGATACGTAATGATATCTGAGTTCTCCAATTGAAATTTATTAAGCTCTTTGAAATTATTACCGTCTGACCATACGCCAGCTGTTACAGGTTGTGAAGGATTTACTTCTCTTGCCCATTGAAAAACACTTTTCAACAGTGGCATACTTTTTTCAAACTGTTGCCAATTACCAGGTTCATTATACAGGTCCCACATCAAAATGCGCTTGTCATTTTTAAAGGAGGTTAATAAGTCTTTAACATAACCTTCCAGTGTTTTTAAAGTATCAGGGTTTTTGTAGATCATAGTACCAGGGTCCCTTACCCATCCGGAATTATGTGTTCCGATCTTTGGTTCAGGCTGTTTTCCCAGCAAGGCAGTATCATTCCAGCAATCATCAAAGATCACAAACAGGGTTTTTATTTTATGCTTGCTGGAAATAGTTAAGTAGGTATCCAGACGCTTCTTAAAACCTGCCTTATCTGATGCCCACAAAAGATGATGAAGGTAAACCCGCATAACATTTAATCCAAGATCCTCTGCCCAGCCTAATTCTTTGTCGATCGTTTGGGGATCGAATGTGTCAGGTTGAAACATCTCCAGTTGGTTTATCGCTGTACTTGGTTGAAAATTACATCCTCTTAGCCAGCCCTGTTGTTTATACCAGGAATTGGCTTTTTCTACAGTCCATCTTTGTGCATTGATTCCCGATATCACCAGGAAAATGAAAGCGAATACAAGGGCAGGTTTCTTCATTGCGTAATTTTAAATGAAATAAAGATAATTATTGAAGGGGTTTTAATAATAGCCAGTATTCTACCTTGAACATAGAGTTTATTTAAGTCTGCTATCGGTCCTAAGGTTGGGCATATGATTCCATTTCCCCATAGGTTACGGAAATGATTAATAATCAGCATAATACTCATTTTTCCCATAGTACTGCAAAACCACTGCTGACGCTTTTCGTCAAGCAGATATAGCGGCTGGTAAAAGAGATTTCCGGCTTAAGATGGAATATGGGACTTTTATAAAAACTGAAAAATGAAAGTCATTGCATTATTGGCCCTGGCTGGTCTGATTCATCTTTCTCCTTTTAAGGAATCGGTATATGTGGGCTGCACCCCTGTAGAATCCACAGTGAGAAAATTCTTTGGAATCTCCCTGACCGATTCTATTGATTTTATGCGATGGACCCTGAGTTTGCAGAATGGTATTTATAAAGTAGGTGTAGAATATGGTCTGGCGAAAAACGGTACACCGGGGTTCACAAATGGGAAGCATATTGTATTATCTGGAAACATGAGAAAGGAAGGCAATTACTATTACCTGGATAATCATAACAAAATCCTGATGGTTGAGTCAATAAATTCTAATCTTCTACACATACTGGATGAAAATAAGAATATGCTTATTGGCAATGGTGGATACAGTTATGGGTTAAGTAACACACATGCGGTGAAAAGCGATCAAATTGATATTCCCCATAGAAAATATAGTCTAAATGAATACCAGGTATATGAAGGAAGAACTCCCTGCCAGGAGATTTCTGCTGATGCAGGCATGAACAAGGGACCTGAATGCAATAAGATGAAATGGTATATGATCCTGTACACTGACCCTGTTACACATCAACCTTCTTATTACCTAAAAGGTGGCAGGAGTTACCGTAAAGAGACGATGGACAGAGGCAAATGGAAAGTATCCCATGGTAAAGATGGAAGAACAATCTATACAATAAGTCCCGAAAAGGAACCATGGTCATTTTACCTGGTACAGGTAGATGATAATATCCTGGTGTTTACAGATAAAAACGGAAATCTGTTGGTGGGTAATGATGATTTTAGTTATACACTGAACAGGAGAAAGGATGAGCACCCGGTAATGAGGTGATGCATATTTGATCACCGTTGCAACTCACCTTTTTCCTCCTTACCTTTTTCATCAAGTATTTGGATATTGGAAGAAGGCCCCAGATCAGGGTTTTTCCATTGATGCAATGCCCAAACCAGTTTTTTATCAGGTGTGACCTCCAGTACCTGGGTCACTTTTTCCCAGTCTTCTTTAATTATGGAACCACCCCAGTTACTGATAACTGTATTGCCATTAGCCAACCGGTTTAATCCCTGCACGGTGTAAAGAGGAAACCCCGGATAATCATCTTTATTTATTTCCCACACAGTTTCACCTTTAGGATTTACCTCCCGAACATATCCATGTTGATTCCCGCTGATAAGCGTATTGCCATTCTTAAGACGGATGGCCAGCCAGGCAGAAGGTGCATCTACTGACAAGATCACCTTCCAGTTCTTATCATACTCTATCACTTTACCCATATCCATATGTGCCAGTAGAAAAGTGCCGTTATTTGTCATTCTAATATTTCGGAATTGACCATGCACGCTCTTTGGATCATCAGGTCTTGCAGTTTGCACAATATGTTCCATTTCTACTTTCCCTGTTTTCTTATTTATGATCATCACCTTTGCCGGTAGCCCATTCTGGCAAAGAAATACCTTATCCATTCCTATCGGTTGGGCAGAATGACATTCCGTTCCTGTAGGACATTCATAACTCCATATAACTTTCCTGTCCATCGTTACTTCTGCTGCGCCGGTCTTACAGGCATAAAGTACATTGCCGTTAGACAACTGATGTATATCGCTAAATTCACTAAGCTCACCATTGCGATCCTTAATAGGTATGGACCAGGTCCAAACAACCTTCCCATCAACTACACGGAATATCGTTTGAGTATCTTTTCGGGTATCCCACCCACCCGCATATAAAAAATTATGTTGTGCAAGACCCTTGCCTGGCAAAACCGTTGGTACATCTGCTCTTGCGCCTGGGCGTTGCGTTGGAGCTTTGGGTTTGGTGGTATCTGTGATCTGT
>Ga0207648_10002677_pt1 | contig 18952 bp, 19 predicted proteins | sample KBSMisM32_FD_184310 | JGI IMG/M metagenome (GOLD analysis project Ga0207648, IMG submission 184310) | Miscanthus rhizosphere microbial communities from Kellogg Biological Station, Michigan, USA - KBS Miscanthus M3-2 (SPAdes) (version 2) | ecosystem: Host-associated > Plants > Roots >...
GGTCTCCCGTTCGCCGACGTCAGCCACTGGCACCGCTCATCATCAGACCGAGCTGGGCAAGGTCAATGTCGCTGCGTTGCATCTGGCCGACGATCCGGCCGTTGGAGATCACCACGATCCGGTCCGCGAGGTCGAGAATCTCTTCGAGCTCCGTCGAGATCAGCAGCACGGCGACGCCGGCGTCGGCAACGGAGCGCAGCTGCGACGACATGTACTCGATCGCTCCGACGTCGAGGCCGCGAGTCGGCTGGGCGGCGACCAGCACCACGGGATCGTGCGACAGCTCGCGAGCCAGCACAACGCGCTGTTGATTGCCACCGCTCAACGACCACATCGGCGCCCGCGGGCCGGTGCACAGAATGCCGAACTGCTCGATGAGCTCCGATGCCTGCCGATCCATCGCCGAGCGGTTCATCAGTCCGTGCGTGGACGCGCGCTCGGGGTCGGCGATGAAGATGTTCTCGGCGACGTTGAAGTCGAGCACGCATCCGCTGTCGTGACGATCCTCGGGGATCACCGCAATCCCTGCTTCGGCCATCGCCCCCGCCTCGCCGCTGGGCACGCGCCGGCCGTTGACCTCGACGTGTCCGGTGTCGAGCGTGACCAGACTCGACAACACGTCGGCGAGGGTCCGCTGCCCGTTTCCTTCCACGCCCGCGAGGCCGACAATCTCACCGGCGCGGACTTCCAGGTCGAGCGAATCGAGCAGCACTCGACCGTCGCGACCGCGCACCGACGCGTTGCTGACGGTCAGCATCGTCGGCCCGAGATCGGCGCGTGCCGAGGTTGGCGTCGCCGGGGCGGACTCGTCCAGAACGCCGAATGCCGCGTGCTCGCGTCGCAGGACCACGTCGCGGCCGACCATTGCTCGGGCCAGGCTCGCCGGTTCGCTGCCGGCGGTGGGACGCGACTCGACCACCTTGCCATCGCGCATGATCGTGATCTCGTCGCTGGCGGCGATCACCTCGGCGAGCTTGTGGCTGACCAACGCAACCGCCTTGCCCTCGTCGTCGACGACACGGCGCAGCGCGGCGAAAAGGAACTGCGATTCGGCGGGCGACAGCACCGACGTCGGCTCGTCGAACACGAGGATCCGCGGATCGCGCCGCAGGCACTTGATGATCTCGACACGTTGACGCATGCCCGCGGTGAGGTCGGAGACCCTGTCGTCCGGGTCGATCTGCAGGCCGTACTGCTCGCTGATCTCGGCAACTCGCCGGCGTGTCTTGGCCGAGTCGAGCTTGCCGGAGTCGCCGAGGGCGACGTTCTCCCACACGGTCAGCGGCTCGACCAGGCTGAAGTGCTGGTGCACCATGCCGACGCCCAACCGAGCGGCTTCGATGGGATCGGCGATCGCGACCTTCGAGCCGTTCAGACGGATCTCGCCCGCGTCGGGGAGCACCAGCCCGATGAGCATCTTCATCAGCGTCGATTTGCCGGCCCCGTTCTCACCCAGGATGCCGTGGATCCGGCCATACCAGAGTCTGAGATTGACACGGTCGCAGGCGACCACCTGCCCGAAACGCTTGGAGATGTCGATGAATTCGGCAGCCGGCGGAGAGTCGGGCTCCCCGCCGGCGCGGTGATCGGCCGCGGCAGCGGTCACAGGTTGTGGTCAGCCGCCGGCAAACGCCGTCGCGTCGATCTGGTTGAACTGATCGGTGAACTTCCCCGCGGCGATGTCCTTGTACACAGCGTCCATCGCCGCCTGCTGATCCGGAGTGGCGTTGCAGATGACCGCGCCGGGCTCGGGGTCGACGCCGACCTTGAACGTCTTGGTGTCGCCCTCTTTGAAGGTGCCGGCGACGATCTCTTTCATCACTGCCTTCACGTAGTCGCCGCCGTCGAACTTCACGGCGATGTCGTAGTGGAGGTCCTGCCCCGGATCGCACACCTTCGACGAGCCGGCGCTCATCGTGATGATGCCGGCGGTGTTGGCGGCCTGGACAACCGGGCGCAACGCGCCGCCGAGATACGGGTACACGGCGTCGGCGCCGTTGTCGAGCGCTGTCTGCAGCGCGGCAGTGGCGTTGGCGGTGTTGTCGAAGTCGAACGGGAAGTCGCCGCTCTGGACGTACGTCTGCGTGTACGACGGGTCGACGGCCTTGAGGCCGAGGTCGAACGAGGCCACGGCTTGCTTCTCGAAACCGAGATCGCAGCAGCCGATGATGACGACCGAGTCGCCGCCCTTCTCCTTCAACTTGAGGCCTGTCGCGTAGCCGGCGGTGTACCCGATCTCACTGCCGCGATCGAGGCTCTGCGACAGGCCAGGGTTCGGCGGGAAGCCGGCACCACAGTTGCAGTACCAGAAGATGTCGGGGTACTTGGCGATGAGGCTCGGCAGTGGCTCGGCGATCTCCGATGCGCCGACGATGATGACGTCGACACCCTGCTGCGCCAGATCGCCGATCACCGTTTCGGCATCGGCCGCTTGGATGTTGTCGACCACGATGGGGTCGGCGAAGCCGTTCGCCGTGGAGATCTCCTTGGCCGCATCGACGACCGCCTGGTAGTAGGCGCCGTCGTCGGCGGGGCCCGCCGCAGCGATCCCGAACACGACTTTGCCGTCGTGGTTGGTGTCGAGATCGGTCTTCGAGACTGCAGCGGCGGTCGTCGCCGCGGCCTCAGTGGCATTCGGTGCCGTGGTCCCCGAATTCGATGTGGCCGGTGTCGTCGCTGCCGCCGGCTGCGTCGCGGCCGGAGCCGCGGCGGTTGTTGCGGAACTCGAGTTGTTGTCGGAACCGCATGCCGCAGCAACCACCGATATGAGCGCCAGCGCGGCGAGTGTTCGCCCCGCAGCCGTACCGAAACTCCGACTCTTCACGTCGATCTCCCCCTTGTGTCGCGGACTGATGGTCAGACCATTCCCCACCGACGCACCATAGTCTCGCGACGACGGGCTCGGTGACACGGAAAGGCCGGATTCACCCGAGAGACGGCGCCGTCCGACGGTCAGACCATCAGTCCATCGATGCTACGTTCGCGGCCATGCAGCCGAACACCCTGATCTTCGTGGATCTGCCGAGTGACGATCCCGAGGCCTCTGGCCGGTTCTACGCCGAGGTGTTCGGTTGGGAGGTCGAGGGCCGGCCGGCGGGGCAGTTCCATCGCATCGTCCCCGGTGGTCACTTCCCGCTGCCCGACGGTTCACCGTCGGAGATCGGCAACCTCCACATGGGCATCTACAACGTCGCTAACGCCCGGCCGCACCCAGAACCCGCGGGCGTCGAACCGCGCTCCGTCAGCACATCGGGTCGCACCGCCCGGGTGTGGATCCTCGTGTCCGACGACGACAGCGACGAACGGATCCTCGACACTGCCGTGCGCCTCGGTGCCACAGAGTTATGGCGCCGTCACTACTGGGCCGAGTTCAACGGGTTCAACAGCGCGTTCCTGGATCCGTGGGGCAACACGTTGGTGCTGTGGACCAAGGGTGGATCGGATCCCGTCGTTCCGGAGGGTTGGACACGTGAGTGAGGTCGCCGACAAGTTCGCCGTTCATCCGCCGTCGATGCGGTGGACACACATCGCCCTGCCGGTCGTCGACATCGACAAGACCATCGCGTGGTACGAGCGGTTCACGCCGCTCGAGTTGCTCGACCGCCGCGAAGACGCCGACGGTTACGGTGCCTGGCTCGGTCATCGCGATCAGATCGACAAGCCGTTCATACTCGTGCTCGTCAGCTTCTTCCGCGATCAGTCGAAAGGCCCGCAACCGACGATGGCGCCGTTCGCCCACATCGGCATCGAGGTCACCAGCCGCGCCGAGGTCGACGACATCGCCAAGAGGGGTGAGGCCGAGGGATGCCTGGCATGGCCGCCGACCGAGATGCCGCCGCCGATCGGCTACATCTGCGCGTTGACCGATCCCGACGGCAACATGATCGAGTTCTCCTACGACCAGGGTGTGTACGCGACCGTGCAGGAGGTCTGGGGTAACGGCTCGTGACCGAAGCCGAGCCGACACCGACGGAGATCTGCGTCGGTTACCTCGAAGCATTCGCGACCGGTGAGGCCGACGTGGTGGCGTCGTTCGTCACCGACGATTTCGTCAACGAGCACACCGCCGCGCTGGGCAGTGGTTGCGAGGGCATCGACGAGTATCGACGACGGTTGCCGGGCTTCCTGTCGTCGATGCCCGGGTTGCGCTACGACGTCGAAGACGTCATCGCCGACGGCAATCGGGTGTGGGCCGCGTACACGCTGCGAACGACGGCCAACGAGCGCCCGATCGCGGTGCGCGGAGTGATGCGCTTCGTGGTGCGCGACGGCCGCGTCGCCCATCGCGTCGACTACTGGGACAGCCTCGTGTTCCAGCGCCAAGCAGGCATGGCCTGACTGCCGTGGAACATCGTCGGCTCGGCGCCAGCGGGATCGAGGTCAGCACGCTCGGCTTGGGCACGATGATGTTCGGGCGATGGGGGAACCCGGACGAGCAGCAGTGCCGGCAGATGGTCGACATGGCCATCGACGCCGGCATCACGCTGTTCGACACCGCCGACATCTACGACTTCGGTACATCCGAGGAGTTCCTCGGGCGTGCCCTCGCCGGCCGCCGTGATCGGGTCGTGCTGGCCACCAAGGTCGGCAACGCGATGAGCGAAGATCCTGCGGAGCGCGGGTTGTCGCGGCGCTGGATCGTGCACTCGTGCGAGGCGAGCCTGCGCCGGTTGGGCACCGACCACATCGACCTGTATCAAATGCACCGCCCCGACGTCGATACGCCGATCGAGGAGACGTTGCAGGCGATGGACGAGTTGGTCCGATCCGGCAAGGTCGGCGCCATCGGCACTTCGACGTTCTCGGTCGACCAACTGGCCGAGGCGAGAGCGTCGGCCGAACGTCTCGGTGTGACCGCCCCGTCCAGTGAGCAACCGCCGTACTCCATGCTCGTGCGCGCCGTAGAGACTGGCGTGTTGCCATGGTGCCGTGAACACGATGTCGGCGTGTTGGTGTGGGCGCCGCTGAACGGTGGCTGGTTGACCGGCAAGTACCAGTCGGATGCCGTTGCCGACGGTTCGCGGGCAGCTCGCGAACCTGACCACTTCGACCATCGCGACGCGGCCATCCGCGCCGAGAAGCGTGCGCTGGTCGATCGACTGAGCGCGATTGCCGACGGAGCCGGCGTCACGCTGGTTCAGCTGGCGCTGGGATTCGTGCTGGCAAATCCGGCCGTCACGTCGGCGTTGATCGGTCCGCGAACTCCCGACCAGCTGGCCTCGTTGTTGGCCGCCGCCGACGTCGCCCTACCTCACGACGTCGTGGCCGCGGTCGACGACGTCGTCGCACCCGGCGTCACCGTCAACCCGGTCGACAACGGCTGATCGGCGGCTCGCGACGCGGCGTACAGCGTGTGCACCGCCAGCGCGACGAACACGATCGACCCACCGATCAGCGCAGGCACTCCCGGGTACTCGGCGACGAAGATCCACACCCAGATCGGCCCGACGATCGGCTCGATCATCGAGAGCAGAGCGACGTCGGTGGCGGGTGCATGGGCGGCCCCGATGCTGAACACGGCGAGGCCGATGCCGAGTTGGGCGAAGCCGAACGTGAGCAGCAGCACAAGGTCGTGCGTCGAGATGTCGAAGGGATGGGCGAACGGCACCGAGATCAAACAACTGAACCCCGCCGACAGCAACATCGCCGGCGCCATCGCGATCTCCGAGTGGCGACGGATCATGACGGTGCCGAACCCGAACGCGATCGGGATGATCAGGGCGATCAACGCGCCCGCTGCCGAGCCGCCGGCACCAGGCCCCGACACCATGAAGGCGACACCGGCAACCGTCGTGCCGATCGCGATCCAGGTGTAGCCGCGGATGCGTTCGCCGATGATGATCCGCGCCATCACAGCGGCGGCCAACGGGCTCAAGGCGAAGATCACGAGCACGATCGCGACGCTGGTCTTGGTGAGGGCGACGACCATCCCGATCGATGATGCGCTGAACGCCGCACCGACGGCCCACCCCGGCCGACCGATCCTGATCACTGCCCGGAACGGGTCGGTCCTCTCTCGCCACACGATGAGCAGGGCGAGGCTGAAGCAGGCGCCCAACGAACGCCAGAACACGGTGCGCCACGCTTGCGGGTCGTCGAGCTCGCGGATGAACAGACCACCGGTGCTGAAGATCAACGCGGAGACCGTGAGCAGCACCACGGCCTTCGGGGAGACCCGTGTTCCGGGGGCGACGTAGGACACGGCAACCCCGCCCTCGCCGGCGACCGCTGTGACGCTTTCGGCGGCGTGGGGGACGTCGTCAGCCATCGGGGCCAGTCTCACAGGCCGTCGCCGGTCGGCGACAAGTTTTACGAGCCGCTGCCGTACGGGCGGGTCAGCACCTCGAGGAAGTGGCCGCTCGGATCCTCGAAGTAGAACCCTCGGCCACCGTCGTTGTGATTGATCGTGCCCTCGTTGCCCCGCCACGGATGCGGCCAGTACGTGATCCCTCGTTCCTGCACACGAGCGAAGATCTCGTCGAACTCGTTCTCGGTGATGAGGAACGCGTAGTGCTGCGGATGGATCTCTCCGTCGGAGTCCGCGTAGTCGAGCGAGACGTCGTTGCCGGTGGGCACCACCATGAAGTGTCCGAAGGCCGTGGGTGCCGGAAGGCCGAGGATCTCTGAGAGGAACGTTGCCGACTCGTGCTTGTCGCGAGCAGCGACGATCGTGTGGTTCAGCTGCGCAACCATGCCTACAGCCTACGGAGCACGACCCAGGCGGCGTCGTCGCTCACGACGGAGTGCTCACAGAGCTTCGATCGTCGCCACGTGGTCGACGGGTGTCGGCATCGCCGCGACTTCGGTGGCGACGCGGGCAGCAGCGTCGTTGAACCGAGCGTCGTCCAGCAGCCTTTCCAGCGCCGCAGCGATGTCGGGTGCGGAGCGTTGCTCCAACTCGCACGTGACTGCCACTCCTGCTCCGGAAGCTGCATCCGCGTTCTCCCATTGGTCGGCCCAGATCGGGTTGAGCAGTTGCGGAACTCCGGATGCGGTTGCGCCGAGCAGTGACCCGGCACCGGCGTGCGACATCACGACGGCCGCTCGATCGAGCACGAACTGTTGTGGTACGAACTGCTCGACACGCACATTGCGCGGGATCGGCCCGAGCGTCGCCGGATCCAGGTGCCGACCGATCGTGGCAATGGCGTCGACGTCGAAGTCGCCCAGCGCTTCCAATGCGGCCGCCCACGGTCCCTGCACTCCTGCGGGCTCGGTGCCGGAGGTGAGGTAGACGAGAGGACGACCGATCCCCAGCTCGGCGAGCCACGTCGGTGCAGCATCGGCGGCGCCCCACACCGCGGAAGGCCGCATCGACTGCACGCCTCGCACCGGCGGAGCCTGATCGAAGCTCGGCGGAAACGGGTGGAGGTACAGGTCACCGCAGACGTCTTGGAAGGTCGGAGGGGCGAGGCCTTCGTCGCTCCACAGCGGCGCCAGAGCCGCCAGCACCATCTCGTGCGACCACTCCGGCACAGCGCCGCTGAAGGCAACGGTCACGCTGGGTATGTCACGTGCCTTCGCCAGTGGTGCGGCCGCGAGCTCACCCGTCTCGTGGATCATGACATCGGGACTGAACTCGTCCATGATCGGTGCCAGCTCGATGCGCATCGCAGGCGCCGCGGCCCCGGCGAACATGATCGAGAACAACAACCCGCGGCGTCGGCGCGGTGGCAGCGCCATCACCTCGGGCTGCCGAGGAGCGAGTGCGGCGCGGCGTTCAGCGGGGGTGATGCCGGCCGGGCGCACCTCGAACCCGAACCCGGCGACCACCTCGCACGACTCTGCCGTGGTGACGAACAGCACGACGTGTCCCGCGTCGCGCAGCGCCGATGCCAGGGGTAGGAGGCACGTGAGATGACCCATCCCAGGCGTCGAGCTCACAAGGATCCGCATCTGCGCGGAGGCTAACCCCTGAGACGGGTGTCAGTCGCCCGCGGTCACTTGGCGGGGTACACCGGGTGCCACTGTTCGAGCGAGGATGCCGAGGGTGGCGCGAAGCGCGTTCTCGGAGATGATCGGAAAGCCGATGCGTCCGCGATACGCCTCATCCAGAGCGGACCAGTCGTAGTACGACGTGACCCGTGTTCCTCCTTCAGCGCTCTCGAGCTCGTACCCGTACACGTGACCGAGGGGTGGATTGAGGAAATCGGTGAGGATCGTCCACTCGATCGCGCGGTCCGGCTCGAACTTGGTGAACGAGACGGTGACGTCGTAGAGGTCGAGTGGAAAGTCCCGCAGTGAGTCTCGATCCATGTGGACGAGAAAAGTGTCGCCGGCCTTGGTGGCAGGGTCGCCTTCGGCACACATGAGCATGCCTGAACTGTCGATCGAGACGTGCCCCTGAGGGCTGCGCAGGACCTCGAAGATCGCGTGTGGCTCGGCCGGAATGATCCGATCGACCTCGAGTCGTTCGCTGGGCATGGGGCCTCCAGGTGAGGAGAGGGTCGAATGCACGTCACGGGCCGTGACGCCGTCGGGAGCGTAGCTACTCGATGAGGGCTCACGAACGGTCGGCCGTCGCGTGATGCCAAGGTCGACGGCGGCGGCTCTAGCTGGTCACGGGTGACGGCCAGTGGCGGCGGTAGCGCTGGACGAGCCAGCGGTTGAACTGCACGTGGCTCTCTTCCTGCCACGAGTAGCGACCCCGCGCCGCGAAGCGCGAGTGCATGCCGCGTTGCACCTTCGTCGTCGCGTCCTGATCCTGGCGGACGAACACCTGCACGCCGGCGTCGCTCATCGCGAACAGATGCTCGAACATCGGATGCTCGAGTGCGCTCGGATGCAGCAGGTAGCCGATCTCGACGTCGATCGTCTCCGTCGTCTTCGGTGTGACGATGAAGTAGAACGCCTGGTCAGGCGCGGTGCCCAGGCAGAGCGTGGGTGGGATCAACGCGAACGTCGACCGCCACCTCTCCTCCTCGGTGAGCTCCGGGAACACCGGCAGCAATGCCTTGGTCGTCGCGTTGAACCCGCCATCGATGTGTGTGTAGCCGTTGGTGCGGAAGATCACGTTCGACGATTCGGCCCACGGCACCGGGAACGCGGCGAGATTGCTGGGGCAGAAGTCCTGGATGGTGTGGTGCAGCCGATTGGCGTGGTAGCCGTCATTGAAGTTCTCGAACATCACCTTCCAGTTCCACGGAAGGTCGGTGAGGGTGAAGCTGCCGGGTGAGGCGGCGTTGGAGAGGTCGTAGTGCTGCAGATACGGCTCGTAGGCCGCGAGCGTGGGTGCCAACGGCTCGGCGTTGCGGTCGAAGTTGACGAACAGGAAACCCAGCCACTCCTCGACCAGCAAGTTGGGAAGCCCCCACTCCGATTTCACGAAGCCCGCAGTGCGCTCCATCGCCGGCGCACCGAGCAGGCGGCCGTCGAGTCCGTACACCCACTGGTGGTAGGGGCAAGTGAAGGTGCCGCAGTTGCCGCAGTCGTCGGCGATCTGCATCCCGCGGTGTTGGCAGATCGCCGAGAAGGCATGCACCACGCCGTCCTTGGATCGGGCGATGATCAGTCGTTCACCGTTGACGGTTGCCGTGAAGTAGTCGCCAGGATTGGCAATCCGGTCGGCGCGTCCGACGCACAGCCACTCGTGGTCGAACAGAGCGTTGCGTTCGAACGCGAGGAACTCGTCGCTCGTATAACACGCTGCCGGGAGGGTGCAGGCCTTGTCGACATCGAGCACGGAATCGTCGAAGGCGCCGAGCAGGTCGGTCGTCAACACTGAGTGATCGCTCATGCTGAGACCTCCTTCTTGTTCTCCTCCTCCACAGCGCCGTAGCCGCCACCGCCGGGCAGTTGGAGGCTGACGTGATCGCCGGGTTGCAGCGTGATGCGCTGCTGGGTGCGGACCGCTTCGCCGTTCACCGTGAACGAACCCGCCGCACCGGGGCCACCTCCGAAGATCCCTTCCGGAGGCACCGAAAGGCGCGAGGTGACGGCATTGAGCTGCCAAGGGCGCGTGGTGTCGACGCTGAACTCGACCGTCTGACCGAGCCCGCCGACCTGCTTGCCCTCACCGCCGCTGCCGCTACGCAGCGCCTTGCGGTGGAAGCGGATGGGCGCCGACGCTTCGACCACTTCGACCGGCACCGCGGCAACGCCCGTGGGGTAGGAGCAGGCGGAGAGACCCGGCTTGCCGGCGCGGGCGCCGACGCCCCCGGCGTACGTGAACATCGCCGTGATGAAGGGCCGGCCGTCGTCGTGGTTCCCCGACACCTGCATCGTCCACACCGCGCCGCTGCCCTCGGCCATCGCCTGTTCCGGTTTGATCTGCGCCAACGCCTTCAGCAACGCATTCGGCAGGAACATGCCGACGACGTGACGAGCAGTGCACGGCTGCGGCGACACGGCGTTGACGATCGAACCGACCGGGGCCTCGACCTTGATCGGCGCAAGGCTTCCGTGGTTGTTGGGCAGCTCGGGATTGAGGACCGAACGCACTGCAAATGTCGTGTACGCATGGGTGTAGTTCTTCACGACGTTGATGCCGTACGGGCTGGCGCCCGACGAGCCCTCGTAGTCGACGAGGATCTCGCCGAGTTGGGGGTCGACGGTGATCGCGCAGACGATGTCGATGCGGCTGCCGTCGGCCAGGTCGAGTTCGGCGGAGGCGCGATAGGTGCCGGCCGGTAGCTCGCGGATGGTCGCTCTGGTTGCGGCCTCGCTGCGGTCGATGATCTCGTCGGCGAGCGCTTCGATGTCGTCGAGACCGTGTTGCGCGCACAGGCTCAGCAACCGTTGCGCGCCGACCTCGCCCGACGCCATCTGGGCGTGCAGGTCGCCGGACATGTGGTCGGGTTGGCGGACGTTGCTGAGAATGAACTTCCAGACGTCGTCGTTGCGTTCGCCGGCCTTCATCAGCTTGCAGATCGGTATCCACAACCCTTCCTCGAACACGTCGCGCGCCCCGGCGCCGATGCCGTAGCCACCGACGTCGGTGTGGTGGATGGTCGAGCCGAAGAAGGCGATCGCCTTGCCGTCTCGGAAGACGGGATACAGCACGGTGACGTCGAGGAGCTGCCCTGCCGTCTTGTACGGATCGTTGGTGATCAACACGTCGCCGGGAACCAGCGACTGCGGCGGGTACTGCTCCAGCACCGCGGTCGCGGCTCGTGCCAGGGAGTTGATGTGGCCGGGGGTGCCGGTGATGGCCTGGGCGACCATGCGTCCGCGCTGATCGAACACCGCGTTGGCGAGATCGCCCGCTTCGCGCACGATGGGGGAGAAGGCGGCGCGTTGCAACGCCCTGGCCTGCTCGTTGACGGTGGCGATGAGGCTCTGCCACAACACCTCGAGTTCGATCGGATCAAAGGCCATCAGTTGCTCCTCTCGGCGACCAGCGAACCGTCGTCGGCGACCTCGACGACCCAGCCCGGTCTGATGACTGCGGTGGTCTCTCGTTCTTCGACGATCGCCGGCCCGACCAACCGCTGGCCACGGCCGAGGTCGACGCGTCGGTACACCGGTGTGTCGAGGGCTTGCGCCGTGCGGTCGAATCGCACCTGTCGGACGGTGCGCGGCTCACCGTGGTCGGCGCCGACCTCGGCAACCGGCTCGACCGTGTCGGCGTTGGCGTAGGCCGACAGGCGCCAAGTGACCGCTTCGACCGTGACGTCGGGAATGGTGAGGCCGTAGACGCGGCGGTAGTCGCGTTCGAAGTGCTCGACGACTTCGGCGTCGCTCGCCGGCCACTGCTCGCCGTCGCCGACCCAGATGGTCAGCTCGTTGCCCTGGCCGAGGTAACGGGCGTCGAGGCCGTACCGGAAGCGGATGCGATCACTCGGCACGCCGGCGGCAGCCAGTACACGCCGGCCCTCCTCGCGCAACTCATCGAGCAGGTGGTCGCGTTCCGCATGGTCGATCGCTTCGAACGAACGGACCATCGAGCGGGCCAGGTCGATCCTGACGGGCGAGACGAGCGTGCCGAACGCGCTGAGCACGCTGGCGTTGACGGGAAAGATCACGCGCGGCGAGTCGAGCAGTTCGGCAACACCACATGCGTGGATCGGGCCGGCCCCGCCGAAGGCCAGCAACGTGACGCCCCGGAGATCCTCGCCTTGATCGACTGCGTGCATGCGCGCTGCGGCAGCCATGTTCTGGTTGACGAGCTCGTGGATGCCGGCGGCGGTGTCGCTCTGAGGTAGTCCGAGGCCGGTGGCGATCGAGCTCAACGCGTCGGCGTTCGCGGACAGGTCGAGCGGCATGTCGCCGCCGAGGAAGTAGCCGGCGTCGAGCATGCCCATCGCCAGATCGGCATCGGTGACCGCCGCGCCGCTGCCCCCACGCCCGTAGCACGCGGGTCCGGGATCGGCGCCGGCTGATTCCGGACCGACCTTCAACAATCCGAGCTCGTCGATGCGCGCCAGGCTGCCGCCGCCGGCGCCGATCTCGACGAGATCGACCGACGGCACGGAGACGGGGAAGCCGGAGCCCTTCTTGAAGCGGTAGATGCGGGCGACCTCGAACGTGTTGGTGACCTCGGGCTCGCCTCCGACGATCAAGCACGACTTGGCGGTGGTGCCGCCCATGTCGAAGCACAACAGGCGATCCTCGCCGAGTCGCCGGGCGAACCAGCCGCCGGCGAGGGCACCCGCGGCCGGGCCGCTCTCGACGAGCCGGATCGGCGCCCGCGCGGCATCGTCGGCGGAGACCACGCCGCCGTTCGACAGCATCATCAGCACGGCGCCACCGAAGCCCTCGGCGGCCAGCCACTTCTGCAGCTCGTCGAGGTAGGGCCCGATGACCGGCATGGTGGCCGCGTTGCACGCGGTGGTGATCATCCGCGGGTACTCGCGGATCTGCGGGGATATCTCGGCGGAGACGCACACGGGCACACCGAGCTCGCGGCGCAGATGATCGGCGATCAACCGCTCGTTCGCGGGATTCGCGTAGGCGTTGATGAGGCACACCCCGACCGCCTCCACGCGTGCCTCGCGCAGAGCCGTGGTGACAGCTTCGAGGTCCGCGACCGACGGGCTCTCGACAACCTCTCCCATCGGGTTGACCCGCTCGGCGATCTCGACGACCCGGTCCCGAGGCACCGGTGGAGTCGGGAACTCGATCTGCAGGTCGTACATGTCGTAACGGTGCTCGTCGCGGATCAGCATCGTGTCGCCGAACCCCGCGGTGGTGACGATGCCGGCACGACCGATCTTGCCTTCGATCAACGAGTTGGTGATCAACGTCGTGGCATGCACGATCGGGGCTGTGATCTCCGACGGCTGCACGCCGGCCTTGCTCAGCAGTTGACGCACGCCCGTGCGAACGCCGTCGAGGGGAGCGGCAGGCGTGGTGAGCGTCTTGTCGACGATGACGCGACCGTCGAGGGCGTTGATCAGCACGACGTCGGTGAAGGTGCCGCCGATGTCGACCGCCAGTCGCCAGTCGGATGTGGTGGACGCGTCAGCCATTGCGGAGGTCCTCTCGCGGCGGGGCGAAGACGTCGAGGATCCACACCTCGTTCATCTCGTCGTCGCCGACGAAGATGCTGTCGCCGTGCCAGACGGATCGGGGAGCGAGGTACACCTCGCCGGGGCCGAGTTCGATGCGCGACTGATCATCGGGTTCGCCGATGCGGAAGTCGAGCTTGCCGCGCACGACGATGCCGAGCTGTTCGTGATCGGTGTGGTGGTGCAGGAACGATCCCGTCGACCCGCCGGCGATGCGCCAGAAGCACAGCTGCAGCAGATCACCGGTGATGACACGGCGGCGGAAGCCCTCGCGGTCGGTGTCGTTGAACGCGGTGTCGTCATAGAAGTGGCAGTAGTGGTTGCTCAAGTCCATCGGCGGCCTCTCATCACATCAGCTGATCGATCATGCGGCGTTCGACATCGTCGAGGTGGGCCTGCACCGCGGCGATCGTGGCCTTGCGTCGCGCCGCGACGACGGCGTCGGCAATGGCCCGGTGGGCGGCCGTCGACGAAGCGATGATGTTGGCGACCTCGCGCTGGTTGATCTCGGCGTACAGCAGTGAGGCGAGCTCGCTCGACGCGAAGAGCGCACCGAGCGTCTTGCCGTAGACCTCCTGCAGCAACGGATTACCACAGGCGCGCGAGATCGACGTGTGGAAGGCCCGGTCGATCGTGCGGAACTCGTCGAGCTGATCCGTCGACCTGGCGGCCAGCGCGGCGATATCGGCGCGTTCCTCGTCGGTGGCCCGACGGGCGGCGAGCTCCGACATGGCGGGCTCGATCGTGCGTCGAACCTCGAACAGTTGACGCACCAGTGCCTTGCGTTCGTCGACTGTCGTCGAGTCGCCCGTGAGGCGGATCTCCGGCATGCGTTCGGCGACCACGGGGCGGTTGCCGCGGCGCTCGAGGTACCCGGACGCGGTGAGGCCCTGGATTGCCTCGCGCACCGATGTGCGGGCGACGCCGAACTGCTCGCACAACTGCCGCTCGGCGGGCACCGGGCTGCCCGGCTGCAGCTCGCCCGTGCGAATGGCCTCGAGCAACTGGGCGCGGATCTCCGACGAGATCGTGCGCCGCGTGACCGGTGCGAATTGGGTGTTCGTCGCCATCTGGCCTCCTGCGCACCTGGTCTGGTTGTCAGACCATATTCCATTGTCGAACGCAGCGGCGCCTCGGCGAGCTTGACAGCGGCACCTTGAATACAAGTACAATACAAGTTGTGGCTGACTGGAACCCGGAGCAGTACCGACAATTCGCCAAGGAGCGGGGACAGGCCTTCTACGACCTGCTCGAGATGATCGAACCCGCACAGCTCGACCGTGCCGTCGACCTCGGTTGTGGGCCCGGTGAACTGACGACGGCAGCGGCCGCACAGCTCGATGTCGGCGAGATGATCGGGATCGACAACTCGCCGGCGATGCTCGACAAGGCAGCCGAGCACGTTTCGGCGAATGTCCGTTTCGAGTTCGGCGACATCGGCGAGTGGAAGTCGACAGCAGATTTCGACCTGGTCCTTGCCGCGGCGAGCCTTCATTGGCTGCCGGATCACGCCCGTGTCATCGGGCAGTGGGCCGCGGCCTTGCGGTCTGGAGGTCAGATCGCGATCCAGGTGCCCGCGAACTCCGAGCAGCCTTCCCACGTGGTTGCCGGCGAAGTGGCCGGACGCGAGCCGTACCTGTCGCTGTTCGGCCCGGACGGCCCGCCATTGGACCCGGTCCGCGAGTACGTGCTGGAGCCCGAGGAGTACGCCCAGATCCTCTACGACCTCGGCTTCGAACGACAGCTCGTCCGGCTGCAGGTGTATCCGCACGTGCTGCCGAGCAGTCGTCACGTCGTCGAGTGGGTTCGTGGCACGACGCTGACGAGATTCGAGAAACGTCTCGACGCCGCCACGTTCGCGTCGTTCGTCGACGACTACGAACGGGAACTGTTGGCGGTGCTCGGTGAGCACGAGCCGTTCTTCTTCCCGTTCCGCCGCATCCTGATGTGGGCCCGTCTTCCAGAATGACGGCGTGACGCCACCGACACCCGAGCATTCGATCTACGCAGTGAAGTACGCCGGCCCGTTCAGCGTGTACAGCGGCTACAACGTGTGGCAGTGGGACATGGCCACGAACGAGTTCGACTTGGAGAACTGGTACCTGTGGTGCATCACCGGCGGCGATGCAACCGTGGTGGTCGACACCGGTGCGGATCCAGAGCTGACACAGCGACGCAAGAAGTCCGAACTCGTCGAGAGCCCGGCGGTCGCGTTGGGTCGACTCGGCATCGAAGCCGCTGACGTCGAGCATGTTGTCCTCACCCATCTGCACTGGGATCACGCCGGTGGCGTGCACCTGTTCCCGCGGGCCACCTTCTACCTACAGGCTGCGGAGGATTGGCCCAGCGCGTTCAGCATGGACCTCGCCGGGTGCCTGCGCACCTACGAGAAGTTGCGGGCGGCAGCGTCGTCGCCCGACATCATCTTCCCCGGGCACGATCCGTTGATGTACGACGCCTACCCCCGGATCGCCGAAGGCGTGACCCAACTCGTGTGAGCATCATGCACTGTGGATCAACGATGCGTCGCTGACGTCGCGCCACTGGTCGATGTCGTGGGCGGTCAGCAGTTGCGCGTCGAGATCGGTCAGGCGCTGCAAGCTGATCACCGCCCGGTACTCGTCGGTCGGGCGGCCCGTCGGACGGTGCTCGATCACCGCCTGCAACGTGTACGCCGCGTCGCCGACGCACGCGAATCGCGCACCGTCCTCGAACGAGACGAGCAACGCTTGATGACCCGGCGTGTGGCCGGGGGTCGAGATCAACGTGAGGTTCGGCGTCAACTCGAACTCGTCCTCGTAGTCCCAGTCCGGCGCGGAGATGTCGTCGAGGTCGCCGGCGAGTACACCGCGCGGCTTCGCCGACACCTCCCACGCCCATGAGAGTTCGCGAGCGCGGACGTACTGCGTGGCGACCGGGAACGCGGCGTTGCGTCCGGCGTGGTCGAAGTGGAGGTGCGAGTTGACGACCCAGCGGACCTCGTCGACGGAGTATCCGGCCTGTCGCAGGCGCTCGTCCACCAACGCGTGGCGCGGACAGCGGATCTCGAACAGGTTGAGCATTGCCCCGAAGTGCGCCGCGGGATCGGGCCCACAGCACGCCTCGTGCAATCCCGTGTCGAACACCAGGACACCGTCACCTGTGTCCACCGCAAAACACATCACGGGCACCTCGCCCATGGTGCCCGCCGGCTGGCCGGTCACCAGACCGCCGACATCGGTGTAGAGGTTGCCGCAACGGAGAGCCCACAGCTTCATGAACCGACCGTATCCCCGCGAGTCGTGTCATCTACGATTGCCGGTATGGCTCGATTCGGACGTGTGCTCAGCGCGATGGTCACCCCCTTCGACAGCGACGGAGCACTCGACCTCGATGCTGCGGTGGTCCTCGCCAAGTACCTCCAAGAGCACGGCAATGACGGCCTCGTCGTGGCCGGCACCACCGGCGAAGCGCCGACGTTGAACGACGACGAGCGGCTGTCGCTGTTCGCCGCGGTGATCGGCGCGGTCACCATCCCGGTCATCGCCGGCACCGGTACCAACGACACCCGACATTCCGTCCACCTCACCAAGGAAGCCGAGGCGCTCGGCGCGGCCGGCGTGCTCGCGGTGTGCCCCTATTACAACCGTCCGTCGCAGGCCGGCATCGACGGTCACATGCGTGCCATTGCCGCGGCCACTCGACTGCCGGTGATGGTCTACGACATACCGATCCGCAGCGGCCGCAAGATCACCACGGCGACGTTGCTCGGGATGTTCCGCGAGGTCGACAACATCGTCGCGTTGAAAGATGCCGCAGCCAACCCCGGCGAGACCGCGGCACTGATCAGTTCGTTGCCTGCCGGGTGCGAGGCGTACAGCGGCGACGATCTGATGACGCTGCCGCTGTTGGCCAGTGGAATCGTCGGCACCGTCGGCGTTGCCACCCACTGGACCGGCGAAGACCACCAGGAGATGTTCGATCACTGGGAGAAGGGCGACACTGAGGGTGCCCGCCTGGTCAACAGCCGCATGCTGGAGAGCTTCGCGTTCGAGACCGGCGACGACGCGCCGAACCCGATTCCGACGAAGGCCATGATGCGGTACCTGGGCATTCCGGTCGGCCAGGCCCGCCTTCCCATGGGCGACGCGCCCGAGTTCGTCGACTCGCGTGCCCCGCAGGTCTGGGCCAACCTGCAACGATGGCGAGATGCCTTTCCCGACCGTCCGCTGTGATCGCCGAGCTCGCTGATGGCTGAACCGGTCCGCGTCGTCTTCCTCGGCGGCCTCGGCGAGATCGGCCGCAACTGCATGGCGATCGAGCAGCAGGGCAGGGTGCTGCTGATCGACTGCGGGCTGATGTTCCCCGATCCCGACATGCACGGCATCGATCTCGTGCTGCCCGATTTCACGTGGCTGCGCGAGAACGCCGACAGGATCGAAGGCGTCGTCGCCACGCACGGCCACGAGGACCACGTCGGTGCGCTGCACTACCTGCTGCGCGAGTTGAGCTTTCCCATCTTCGGATCGGCCGTCACCCTCGGCCTGGCCCGCAATCGCATCGAAGAGGCCGGACTGCTGGGCAAGACCGAGCTCGTCGTCGTAGCCGACGGCGAGCGTCGTCGGATCGGTCCGTTCGACGTCGAGTTCATCCCCGTCACGCACTCGGTGCCCCACGCGCATGCGATCGCCATCCACACGCCACAGGGTGTGATCCTGCACTCCGGCGATTTCAAGATCGACCTCACTCCGGTCGATGGCCGGCGCACCGACCTGGCCCGCATCGGAGCGATCGCGTCCAACGAGGGAATTCGCTTGCTGCTGGCGGACTCGACCAATGCCGAAGAACAAGGGCACGCACCGTCGGAGACCAGGGTCGGCGCGGTGCTGCGCGGCCTGTTCGCCGAACAGCGCGGGCAGCGCATCATCACTGCCAGCTTCGCCAGTCACCTTCACCGGATCCAGCAGATCGCCGATGCGGCGATCGCCGAGGGGCGAGTCGTGGCGACGCTCGGCCTCAGCATGAAGAAGAACCTGCGGATGGGCCGCGACCTCGGTGTCGTGCACATCCCCGACCAGTCGCTCGTCGACATCGAAGACATCGACGACTACCCGCCGGGCAAGGTGTGCGTCATCTCGACCGGCTCGCAGGGCGAGGCGATGTCGGCGCTGGCGTTGCTCGGTCGCGGCGAGAACAAGTGGGTCAAGATCGGCGAGACCGACACCGTGATCCTGTCGAGCCACGCCATCCCCGGCAACGAGAGCAACGTCAACCGGGTGATCGACGGGCTCCTGCGTGCCGGCGCGCAGGTGATCCATTCCGGTGTGGCCGATGTGCATGCCACCGGCCACGCACAAGCGGACGAGTTGAAGACGTATCTGTCGTTGACCACGCCCGATTTCTTCGTGCCCATCCACGGTGAGTACCGCCACATGGTTGCCAACGCCAAGCTTGGCTACCTCATGGGCGTGCCGCGCGACCACGTGTTGGTGTGCGAAGACGGCGATGTGCTGACACTCAGCGAC
>Ga0207648_10002678_pt1 | contig 18951 bp, 14 predicted proteins | sample KBSMisM32_FD_184310 | JGI IMG/M metagenome (GOLD analysis project Ga0207648, IMG submission 184310) | Miscanthus rhizosphere microbial communities from Kellogg Biological Station, Michigan, USA - KBS Miscanthus M3-2 (SPAdes) (version 2) | ecosystem: Host-associated > Plants > Roots >...
AGCGGTAACTGAGTTTTCGATTGTAAGATTCAAGGGTGATGAAAAAACAGCAGACAGTGTATATAATGGGTTAAATCCGTTATCAGCAAAAGAAGTGGCTGATGTAATTTATTATTGTACAACATTGCCTCCACACGTTTGCATTGATGATCTTATACTTACGTGTACCCGGCAGGCAGATGGGATCTATTTTTACAGGGATGAGATAAAATGATTTCAATGCGCCTCCCAATTACAGTCAGAAAAAACAAAAGGATATTCATTGTTTCTCTGGCTATTCCTGTATGCATCCCTTCCCCTTATGATGCTATCATTCGGCATGGTCATTCCATCCTGTATTATTAGTATCTATATTATTGGGCGCTCCAAACATTATGGTGCCTTAACTTCTATATTGTGCCTTCTTATGGTGTCATCGGTTTTTCTCTTCTATTTGATAATCCTGATACTAATAATGTGAGATTTTATAGTTCAATCTCTTAACTCACTGAATATATGATCTGCCTGTTTTGTGTGACAATTGAAGCAGGCGGTTCTTACTGTTTCAGTTAGCATGCGTTCTGTTTTACTGCTTCCCTTGAATTCTTCATATCCCCAGCCTCCGGTATTGGCGTATCGCAGGCTGTCTTTCATCATAACATCCACATGATTTCTTTTTCCTTCTATTGTACTTCCGTCTGCTTCTACTCCATCAATGACATCAAATACAACTACTGATCCCTGTGGGAAATACCCAGAAGTATATCCCTGCATTGCCTTGTCATTTGCATAGATATGATGAAATCCGCCAGTTGACTTAAAAGCAGGGCTGTTGGGACCTATCAATCCAGTTTTAATATGTGTCCATTTTCGAAATCCTTCCGGGTAGGGAACCGGCTCGTCTGCTTTAGGGTGAATGATGAAACTAAATCCTGTTACAGACAACAGGATTATAATAGCTGTTACAATGATCTTTTTCATTGGTTGATTTAAGTAATTACTGGGAAAGAAAATTATATGTATTAGCTATTGAATTTACTGGATCCTGCCTTTAAAAATTTGACAATTCTTTGAATTGCGAGGTTGGTAGTACAAATCGCCAGTTTCTCCTGCCAGAAAGCAACTGTATTTTACCTGAAGAACAGGTTTAATGCGGAAGCAAAATAGCCCCTTTTCTGAATTGTGGCTGCTAACCCTGCAGTTCATAGAAGCTTGCCAAATAAAAATATTGCTATCCTGGTGAATACCAGAAAAGGTTCCATTCCACCCTCTCTGAATATCCCTGGTCTGAAAATTATGCTGAGAGCGAAAATATGTTGGGGAAATACTTTTTTAGTGAATAATCCAGGATTCACCTAAGCAATCACTCTCTATTTACGCAGTAGTATTATTAACCCCCGAAATCATTCCGGGGTTTTTTATTTAGTTGCGGTAAACCGACTCAATACCCATTCCCCCACTTTTAATCCCTGAATTCTGCCATTATCAATAGCATCCATAAAATGGATTCCTCCATAAAACCTGGAAACACCTGCTTCTTCAGCAGCCCGGTAAAAAGATTTGAATTCTCTCGATGGCAATCCGTACGGAACTTCCACACTGTCTGTATAATTAAAATTATCTCCAAAATAATGGGTAAGAATGGTAGCAGAAGATGATGAGATGGTAGAATGCCCGCTAAGATATTCCGGGAAAGGTGGAGTTTGCAATAAGGGCTCCCATGATGGATCAATGTATTTCCTTATAGCTGTTTCCGGACGAATTCGGTTGCTCCTGAATTTCTCATCCCAACAGCAGATAAATGCATCCATTAATCCAATGGACACCATTGAATATATCTGCATTGACTCATTAAATGATTTATTAGCTTTCTTACAAACTATCCCGGTTATACCCAGCCAATGGGCCCCTGGTGAAATTTTCTTGAATCCATATTGCAGATGACCCTGGTCCTGGATGGCAAAAGGATTGCAATCCCAAAAAGAAGCGATTGCCTGATGTTCTGTATTCGGCTGAATGCCTTCTTTATAAACTGCATCAGCCAGCAAATAGAACCTGGAACCTTTTTTTGAATCAAAACTGGTTGGTGGTACTGGTGCAAATTGTGAAGATTCTTTTAGTGTAAAAGATCGAACCGTATTAAAATAAGGTTCCACTGCAGCCATAAAGCCCGGGGGCGTAGGGAACCAGTATCCTTCTTTTTCAAGTGGGGTATACCTGGGCAAATTGCTTATTTTGTTGTAACCATCAGCTTTAGCATAAGCCAAAATTTGCTTACTTATGAATTGCGCATAAGCCTTTGAAGAATCGATTACATCTTCCTCAAAACCTATTCTTTTGCAGGAATCTAAAAACCTGGATTCATACATGTCCAGTAATTTCCCGGATGGCTGCATTTTCCTGGCCGTTTCAAGCATGGCAAGCAAGGCTGCTAACTGGTAATTATACGATTTTATTGAATCAGTCTTCCTGATATCCGGATAACCGTTAAGCTTCCCATACATGCTCACCATTTTTTTGTCATGCTCTGCTACCACTTCGTAACCTGCAAGGCATGCATAGGAAAAAAACCTTGCCGCCAATGGAGGATTGGTTATGTCATGGACCATTACGTCAGTCATTTGCGAAATGATATGACTAATATCATCTGCAGTAAATTCAGGCTCCTGTCTTTTGGGCTTGCAGGATGTGAAGTTTATAACAAAGGTTAAAAATACTACCACCGCGTAGATGGTATTGCGACAATTAGTTATATCGCCTTGACTAATAGAATGTTCTTTTTTCTCCTGCTTCATTATTTAATCTTATAAGCCTTTAGAGGCTCCTGGTTGATACCAAATAATAGAATATTGTTTAGATGAATAACACTGCGAACATCTCCCCGAATATGAAAGCCGGATTGCTGTTGGCTGATATATCTGAAATTACCCTTTCCATCACCCTTCAATAACACTCCGTAATTAGCATCTGATTTTCCAAAACGTAAACGGGCATGATTGATATTCCCGCATAACAGTAGATCAGATTTTCCATCTTTATCATAATCGAGGTCAGTTATGGTAAAGACGGGTGAATATTGCGCTTGCAGGGGCAAGTCCTTCTCATGAAATTTTATACCAGCACCAGTTTCAAAGTACATGGTCCTGAGACAATTTGCTATCATGTGTTTAACGTCTTTCATCTCCTCCTCTGTAAATACCTGGTTGATTGTTGCATCTGCGTAACTTTTGTAATCCGTGAACCGGGTTCGCATACTGCTCATTTGGTCCAACAACTCATCCCTGGTAATATAGGGATAGCTTTTGCCCTGTATGTAAAAACAAAAGACGGGATCTACAGATCCATTATTATCAAAATCCTTGTAGTACATCTCTGCAGGTTCTTTATCACTTACCTTACACTGCGTGTTTAATCCTGTGTTTCCAACTATCATATCCCGTTTGCCATCTCCGTTCAGATCAGCCAGGAACAGTTTATTCCACCATCCGCTGTATTCTTTATCGAAATAATCCCGGGTCCTGTTTTCCAGCTTGCCGTTTGAATTTATAAATACAGATACAGGCATCCATTCTCCCACTGCTACAAGATCAGGTTTATTGTCTCCGTTCATATCAATCCATTCAGCATCAGATATCATCCCCGCTTTTTGCAGATCCGGGGCAATTGATACGATCTTATCTGTAAAATTTCCTTTCCCGTCATTGATGAGCAGATAACTTTGAGAAATTTCAGGATACTGACCTGGCCTCGTTCTTCCACCAACAAAAAGATCCATATTTCCATCTCCATTGATGTCACCTGCAGAAACACAGCTTTTACTTCCACTCATGGGTGGCAAGGCATTCTCTGCCTTTACAAAATTGCCCTTCCCATCATTCACATATAATCTGTCCTGCAATGAAGGATCATTAATTGTGTAATTATGATATCCGCCGCTTACAACATACAGATCAGGAAAATGGTCATTATTTACATCTACAAATACAGCATCGGCATCTTCGCATAATTTGTCCTTATCAAAAACAGGTTGCTCCTTTTTGACAAACTGGCCGTTCTTTTGCTGAATAAATATGCCAGCAGCCTGTCCACTCCCGGCTCCTGCATAGATATCTTCCAGTCCATCACCATTTATGTCTCCTTTTACCAGGGAGGGGCCTGAAAAAGATAGTGGATTAACCAACAGAGGTTGCCTCTTAAAATCATTGATCTTATTAGCTGCGTTACTATATTGAAGCGGTGATTTTATTTCCTCAAAAACTGGCTTTACCGTTGTTGTGATGCTTTTGACAACAGCTGCGTCTTTTTCGTTGAGAGTAAGCGTCTGATTTGATTTAACATTGGTCAGTAATTGTACTTTGCCGCTAAGCCAAACTATTTTCAATGAATCGGCCGAACTCTCCTTTGCCAGGCCAAAGTGCAATACAGAAGATACAGTAGATTGATATCCCCTGGCTGGCATACTTTCCAGGTATTGCATCTGACCTTTGTTATATAGATAGAGTTTTGCCCCGATGCCCCCGGTATTTTTATCTTCCCCGTGGAGCTTTATATTCAAATAATTGTTTTTTAGTTTCTTATCAGATTCATTCCGGAAAATAAATGCAGGCAGGTTTACATTATTTACTACAAGGTCCAGGTCACCATCATTATCCAGGTCTGCATAGGCTGCTCCATTACTATTAGAAGGTATTTCAGTACCCCATTGTTTTCCCGTGTTACTAAAAGTCAGGTCACCGTTATTTTTAAAAAAATAATTCACCACATTAGACGCCGGCATTTGTTGCAGTATCTGTAATACGTCCTCTCGTTTTAACCTGCCTTTTGAAGCAACATAATCATTCATATACTTGAGGAAATCCATATTGGTAAAATCCTTTGTATAACCGTTAGTAACATAAATATCTTTCCAGCCATCATTGTCGTAATCTGCAATTAAAGGCGCCCAGCTCCAGTCTGTATTGGAAATACCCGACAGTTGACCTATCTCGCTGAAAGTACCGTTTCCATTATTCAACTGAAGCATATTACGCATGTACTGGTAATAAAACCCGGTGCGAACGGTTATATCAAATTTTTCATAGTTATCAGGTGCAAATAAAAGCTTCTGCCTGCGATTCTCTTCCGGAAGCATATCAAGGACGAATATATCCGGAAAACCATCATTATTAATATCTGAAACATTATTACCCATCGAAGATCTGGAAGTATGGCCCATCATGGATTGAAGCTTATCGGTAAATGTTCCGTTCTTATTATTAATATAAAGAAAATCAGGTACCGTATAATCATTGGCAATGTAAATATCCTGCCAGCCGTCTCCATTGATATCGGCAATCCCGGCACCAAGTCCATAGGTTAATACCGAACTACTAAGACCTGAATTATCTGTTACATTATCAAAGTGGTTATTGGTGTTCTTAAATAATTTTACACCGATTGACCTATCTGTCTTTTTTAACCATACAGCCGTGCTTGCCTCATCCAAAACAGGAATATTATTGGGATTATGATTTAAAGAAAACATATCCAGATCACCATCGCGATCATAGTCAAAAAAGTAAACCTGTGTACTGAAGGCAGAATCTGCCAGGCCATATTGGGAAGCCTGCTCACTAAATCGCGGGATACCCTTATTATCATTTCCTGCATTAATAAATAACTGGCTCACCCTGTTTTCACCTCGTACTTTACCGGAATAACTCACATATATATCAGGCCTGTCATCACCATTTACATCGGCTATCGTTACTCCAGTCCGCCATGGCAAATGGCGATTTTCAGCACCCGATATCCCTGTAATATCTTCAAACTGCATATTCCCTTTATTCAGGTAGAGTTTACAATCAGACATATTGCCCGTGAAATACAAATCTTCCAATCCATCTCCATTTAAATCACTTACCGCAACACCACCACCGTTATAAAAATATTCGTAGATCAATACATTGGTGTTCGGTGCATCTGAAAGCGCATTATTAAACTGTATGCCTGTTTGTTCAGCTGGCAACAATGTAAATAAGGGATCTTCCTTTTGAGCATTGAGGTCAGACTTAGGGGTATTATTGCATGCAGTCAATAGAGTTAAGACAATGCCCGTCAGTAGGATATTAAGGGGTTGTCGGTTTTTAATATGAAACAAGGTTTCTAATTTTTGCAGTCCTGGTATAAGAATTACTCTAATATAAAAAATATAAGCTGACAAGAGATGTCAGCTTATACCTTTTTTAAAATTGAAGCTTAGTTGGTGTTAATATCCGGGATTCTGAACGAGTTTAGTATTTATTTTCATTTCATCGCTTGGTATGGGTCTGAAATACATCTTATCCAGCCACACCCTGTTTTCCTGTGAGTTATTTTCTACAGGAGTATAGATGTAATCGTATTTCGTTTCATCATGTTTATAAGGATTAGGCGCTGTGGCACCGGCCTTTAAATTAGCCGTCACATCAATATACTTGATCTTCCTGCCAAGAGTTGCGGGAGCAATCATCCAACGGCGACAATCATGATAGCGCTGGTCTTCATAGACCATTTCTATCCTTCTCTCATTCCGGTAACGGTCTTTCAAGGCTGCCCCAACATCGGATATGGCTGGCATACCGGCACGGAAACGGATCTTGTTAAGCCATGCCCTGGCTTCAGGCTCATCACCCAATTCTATACAGGCTTCTACATAATTAAACACGGCTTCTGTATAGCGGAAATAAGGCCACGGAATCACCTGCCGGGTAGTATTGTCCCTGATTGAAGGATCCGGATCAATGAATTTTCTCACATAATAACCGGTCCAACTGCCATTCCAGTTTTCAACCGGACCTGCGCGTGTATCCAGGCCAGGAGAGTAAACACCACCGCCTTTATCATATTTACCACTTTGTATCTGGTTAGCCGGATCTAAGGTACCACCACGTGGTTTCCAATCAGCTCCATCATACAGTATAGAAGCATAAAAACGGGGATCACGGTTCTCGTACGGTTTTGCTTTTTGAACCGGGTTGGTCCAGTCGAATTTGGTACCATCCATCATTTCATAATCATCTACCAGTTGCTGGATAGGTGTATTACCCGCCCAGTTATTATAACCATTGGGACCGTTTGCCAGGCCTACGTACATGCCGGCATATTCATCTTTGGCACTTGTCCAGTATCTACCAAACAATATTTCACTTCCAGCAGCGGCATCAGCATCACTGGCCTTACTATATCCTCCCATGGCAAGTGATATATAATTCTTTTTGGCATCGGCCGCAGTAGCAGGTGCAACCAGGTTGAATTTATATCCTTTGCCTGCCGAAGCATCCATCACGGCTTTGGCTGCAGTTCTGGCAGCAGTCCAGCGTGCCGTGCGGTCTCCGCTTACATATCCCAGTAATTCTGGTTTGGAGAAACCATTAATTATAGTGGATTTTGCTTTTGCTGTGGGCATATCATGAAGATCACTGGCTGCGTACAGTAATAAGCGTGCTTTTAATGCAAGCGCACCAAGATAGGTAGCTCTTCCCACAGCCATCGTTTTGCCGTTGAGCAGCAATGCTGCACTATCACAATCTTTAATAATATAGTTCACGCATTCTTCCCAGGTATTACGAGTAGCCATATAATCTTCACCCAATCCGTATGAACGGGGAATGATGGGCACGCCACCGTAATAGCGGATCAATTGAAAATAGAAGAATCCACGGAGGAAATGCGCTTCTCCCTGCAACCTTTCATTCAGGGGTTTATCATTAAAGGTAGCGACCGGCAAATTCTCCAAAGCCAGGTTGGCATGCCTGATCTTTGAGTACATATCATTATTACCACCATCCTTACCCCAGCGGTAATTTTGATTCACCCAACCTATGTTAGAAGGGTTTAAGGTCCCCTCATTAATTATATTGATACCACGACCGGGGTGAGTAAACATCGCTTCATCTGAGAGGGCAGCAAGCATTTGCTCATCAAAGCCACCCTGACCCAAACCTGCGTAGATGCCGGTTATAAATGCTTCGGCAAGCGGACCGTCTTTCCATGCATCAGCAGAAGAAACTCTGTCAAGTGGCTGTGTATTCAGGAAATCCCTTTTACACGCGCCAAACAGAACCCCTGCAAGTATGACGAAAGAAATATTTTTTAAAATCCTCTTCATATTGTTGAGTTTTAAAAATTTTTAAAAAGTTACCCTTGCACCAAAATTCAGGATCCTGGATTGGGGATAATACTGACCATTACCGCTGGTAGATTCTGGATCCCATATCTTCATCTTATCCATGGTAAACAGGTTAATACCATTTGCATATATCCTGAAACTGCCAACACCGTATTTAGTCAGTAACTGTGATGGAATATTATAACCAATCTCAAAATTCTTTAAGCGGAGGTAATTGCTGCTTCTTAACCAATATGTGTTTGTACCAAAAGCGCCGCCAGCATAATAGGTATTACCCCTGTTGGCCAAACGCGGGTCAACAGTGCTTGGATTATCAACAGACCAGCGATGATCATATGAATACTTCAGGAAGTTTCCAATATCCCCTGATTCAGTACCAAAAAACAGTAATCCTCCAGTAGCTCCCTGGAATAATATGCTGCAGTCAAAATTCTTATACTGCAGGCCAATGTTTATACCACCTGTGAACCATGGGTCACGGTTCTTATCCAATCTTACACGGTCATCTGCATTGATCTTACCATTGCCATCATAATCCTTGATCTTCATATCTCCAGGACTAAGTTTTGGTGTAGCTGCACTATAATCAATGGTGTTCTTGTTAATATCCGCCTGGTCTACAAATACACCAGCATATTCATACACTAAAAATGCAGGTCCGTTTGTTCCGAAAGTATGGCCTTTGGATAATTGCCAAGGCATTAATCCAGGTGTTTCAGGCAGTTTTATGATCTTATTTTTGGAATAACCACCGTTGATGCTGACGTTATATCTCAGGTCACCGATAGAATTATTATAGCCAACTGTGAATTCAAAACCCTTGTTTTTTACTTTGCCCAAATTTTCAGGAGGAAGATTAAATCCGGCGGAAGCAGGGGTTGTGGCATCAGATGTCATCAGGATCTTACTTCTCAAATTCTGAAAGTAATCCAACTCGAATGTAAGCCGGTTATTCAGCATTGAACCTTCCAACCCTATATCAGCATTATTCGCAACTTCCCAGGTATAGCCAGGATTAGGTACCCCGGTTTCAGTAAGCGTTTTTACAACATTATTGCCAACTATATAAGTATTGAAGCCATAAGTGGATAAGAACCTGTATTCCTGTAGAACGCCATTGAAAATGATATTATCATTACCCATTTGTCCATAGGAAGCCCTTAGTTTCAGGTTATTAACAAAAGGAACACCTTTTTTGAAAAAATCTTCTTCGGATAATCTCCATCCTAAAAGAAGGGCGGGGAAGAATCCAAATCTATCTTCTTCAGGAAAGATATAAGATCCATCATAACGCCAGAGGAATTCAGCAAGGTATTTTTCTTTATAGTTATAATTTACCCGGCCAAAATAACTGAGACGTGCACGCTTATATGCACTACCTCCAATATTTTGTTGCAGGTCACCTCCAGCAAATAGCTGATCGATTGCAGAGGAGATAAAGTTCCTGCGAAAAGCATTAAAGTTTTCGTTGTTGATAGTTTCCCTGGTTACAGCAGCCATTACATTAATAGTATGCGGACCAAAACTTCTGTCGTAATTAATAAACCCGCTCAGGTTGATATTTAACTGGGTTTCCTGGGATTCAGTTAGACGGGGATCCGTAAAGGTTGACCTGATCTTACTAACCAGCTTGGGCGTTTTACCATCTGCTTCAAATTGGGTCCTGTCATCCCAGAAATACAATGACCAGGGAGTTTCCCATCTTTTGGTACGACGTGAATATTTATCAAGAGCTGCACTACCGGTCACTTTTAACCCTTGCACACCCGGAATAAGTATTTCAATTTTTCCATTACTTTGAAAAAAATCCCTTTTGTCATTATCATAACCCGTTTGATTGGTAGTGATCACTATTGGATTCTGACCATTTTCAATATCAGGTCCGGGTTTTCCATTAGGCCAAACTTCCTGTTCAGTAGGCTTACCTCGCATCAACATCCTGAAGATTGGCTGTGCACCTACAGTTGGGAAGAATCGGAATTCTTCTCGGGCACTGAATCCAAGGCTCACATTAACATTCTTGTTTACTTTGGCATCAAGGTTAAATCTGCCATCATATTGTTTATATCCCGTTGCCGAATTTTTATAATATCCATCCTGGTTGTTATAACCTGCAGAGGTAAGATATCTTACAGCATCATTACCACCTGACAATTGGAGGGTGTGACGCGTTTGTGGTGACCAGTTCTTTAATGCAGTACCAAACCAATCGGTATTTGGATATCCCCAGGGATCGGAACCATCTGCGTGCTTTTGAATGACTGTTGGAGAATAAGGTGCCGTAACTATCGCAGCATTATCAGTACGGGTATATTTACCAGTTGATTTGAATGCGGCCCAACCAGCAGTCCACTGGTCAGCAGGCACATCACTAAACAGTTTTAATTCGTTATTGATAATAGCATATTCAACTGCGTCGGACATTTCAGGTATACGAGTGGGTTGTGCCCAGCCATGATTGTAATCATAAGAGATCTGTGGCTTACCCGATTTACCCCGCTTGGTAGTGATCAGGATTACTCCATTTGCAGCTCTTGCACCATAAATTGCTGCCGATGCATCTTTTAAAACCGACATGGTTTCAATATCTGCCGGGTTTAGTCGCTCCAGGCCACCCGCCCTGTCCGGAACGCCATCAATTACTATTAATGCAGCGCTATTGTTAGGAGTGTTGGAACCGCGAATACGTATGGTAGACCCATCATAACCAGGTTCACCGCTGCCCTGAATGGCGGTTATACCAGGCAATCGTCCCACGAGGGCACCAGATAGGTTTACTGCAGGAGATTTCATCAATTCTGTTCCTTTTACCTGGGCAACAGATCCTGTTACAGTTACCTTTTTTTGAGTGGCATAACCAACGACCACCACATCAGAAAGAGAGGAATTAGTTTCCACCATTTCGATGTCAAGATTGTTACGATCACCAATTTTAATTTCCTGGGCGTCAAAACCGATATAGGACACAACCAACGTAGCTTTTGAACTGGATACGTTTATGGTAAACGATCCATCCTCTTTGGCCGTTGTTGAATTGTTTACACCCTTTTCAGCAATGGTGGCGTTTGCTAAAGGTTGTTTTGCTGAATTAAGGACCTTACCACTCACAGTATGTTGGGCAAGCAAAGTGGTGGAAACAAAACTTAAAACAGCAATAAAAAGAACCCGCAAAGCACCAGAAGAATTAAAAAACAGCCAGATACGGCCAGGCATTAGCAGCAATGGTTTCATGCGCAAGTAGATTTTAAATTAAAAATTTCTGATTTGAGAAGTAACAGCAAGTATGCTGCCTTATGAGGGGGCGTAGCAGAATGGGATATCCCCTGCAATGAAGAAGGAAGTATGATACTCATACGGCAGTTATATTATATCACGAAAAGCAAGTACTGTTAGAAAGAATTCATAACATCTGTGGATTCCCAATACATCTGTCTAATGGAATCAGATGATTTTTGTTCTTTTAACAATATATTATGAATGTAGCGAGATTTTTGAACAATAAAAAAATTAAGTGTTCAAAGAACGATTATAAAAAAATATTTGGGCCAGAATTTGAAGATGTAATCGGTTGCAATTGCTTTAACTTCCCAATGAAACTTTACCAGAATTATCAATTATTATCCAATTTCTATCAGATTTTAACATCGGTTAAGTAGAATTTATTACGGCTGCAAGATCAGTGGCACTATTCATTTCATACTGGCTTTATTCTTTATACTACCGTCTTCTTTATTCATTAGTACCTGAATTCTTCTATACCACTCAGTCCTTGCTTACCAAAGTGGATAAATGTTTGATTCTTATACATTAGCACAGAATTTACTGATTCCAGCCACTAGTGGAATAATTCCGAACTTTGGATCACATGGCCACCCTTATTTAAATCTTATAGTAAAATGAAAAGAATTACTCTAATACTCTTGTTCTATATAACAGGTATTTCCTACATATATTCCCAGCAATCCACGACCCCCCAACAGCAAACAGCAATCACACACCTGATTGATCAATACTCCGAAGCAAGGGAGAAAATAGATACCAACCTGTTGAAATCCATATTGACTGCGGATATCGATCAGCTGGTTTCAAATGGCGAGTGGCGAAAAGGAATAGCTTCCGCAGTGGCAGGCATGGTCAGAAGCTCCAGTACTCAGCCAGGAACGAGAACATTAAAAGTAGAAAGTATAAAAATGCTGAGCCCCGCTACCGCTGTAGCAGATTGCCGATATGAAATCACCAATACAGATGGATCCATCCGAAAAATGTGGAGTTCATTTATTGTTGTGGATGAAAAAGGAAAATGGAAGATCAGCGCGATAAGAAATATGCTTCCATCAAGTCAATAAGCTCTCCAAAAGCACGACTATCTTCTTAACAAATCTTTTGTTAAGTAACGCCCAACGCTTAAAAAAGAAAGGTTGTATATGAATGTATACTCAACAAAACCTTTCAACTATGCGAAAAACAATTTATTTATCCATTATTGCCATACTGGTGATCATCTCCTGTAAGAAACAAACAATCGATGAACTATATGAGGATAAAACAGGAAAAGGTCCAAAGCAGGTGTTACCGGTTGTTACCAATTCATTCTGGAGGCTCACCGCTGTCCGTCTCACTTATGCTAATGGATCAACCTATGATAGTATCATCGATGAATGCAAAAGGGATGATTGTGCCACCTACCAAAAGAATGGGGATATGACTATTTTACATGGATCAGCGCTTTGTGGAGGGAATCCAAGTCCCGCAGACGGGCAATTCGGGACATGGCAATTATTAGACAACGCTACAAGGATTCAGGAAACATACCTAAGAGAAATTCGTGGCATACCGGCGATGACAACGCGGAATTACCATATCGATCGCGTGAAATTCAAGGAAATGGTGATCAGCAGGACTATTACTGATCCGAATGGAGATTATGTTGAGACTACAACACTTACGAGATAACTCTATATTTATCTACCACTCTTAAATGCCTGGCCTTTACCTGCCGGGCTTTTTTTGTAAATCCGTTATCAATTGCATCCGGAAACTTTGCCTGTTCCCATTCGGATTATTACATTTCTCCATAATGATAATGCGTAGGAGCAGGACCCGTTATAATGTATTCGCCTGAACCTTCCATTCTTGTCCATAGACAATTTCCCCAATTGTCCAAATCAGCCCTTTATATTGTCTAAATCCCACCTTGAGACGGCCTGGTTCGGACATTAGCTTTGTGTCAGAAAGATTAATAACAGTAGACAGAGGATTCCCCTACTAAACAGAATCTGGCTCAATTAACATACTTAAAAACTATTTAAAACAAATTTTATGACAAAGACAAAAACTATGACAACCCAGGAGGTTGCAGCAAGATTCAATGAATTAGCCCAACAGGAAAAATGGTTTGACATCCAACAGGAGCTTTTTGCAGATAATGTAAGAAGCGTGGATCCCGAGAATTCACCCTACTTCCCTTATGCAGAGGGTAAGGAAGCCGTTCGCAAAAAAGGAGAAAGTTTCGTGGGCCGGGTAACCGCGATGTACAAGCTTAAAACTTCCGAACCCCTGGTAGCGGGTAATCATTTTGCTGTTCAGAGGGAAAAAGAGCTTGAAGTAACAGGCATTGGAAGAGTTCATATCAACCAGATCATGTTATATGAAGTAAAAGATGGTGAGATCGTTCTGGAGCAATTCTTTTATAATGCATAATTCGGATCATTTATTGAAATGACAACCCAGAGTGGGTTGTCATTTTATTTAAGAATACCGATTTGTTACCCTGCAACAGGTGAATTTTCCGCAATTGAGCTAAATTGCTGAAAATTATCCATTAGTTGCCCCTATGCCATTCACGTTCTCGCATCCTGCCGCCGTTTTACCCTTAACTTATTTGCCCAAAAGATGGTTCTCCCTGACCGGCCTTTTCATAGGAAGCACGATACCTGATTTTGAATACTTCCTTCGAATGCGGGGATTAAATGAATATAGTCATACCTGGCATGGGGTATTTTGGCTTGATCTTCCACTGGGCATATTCGTAACCCTGGTTTGGCATGAGGTGGTGAGAAACAAACTGATTGATCATCTGCCAGTATTTATTAAAGAAAGAGTTTATTCATTCAAAAATTTTGACTGGACATATCATTTCAAAAGAAATTCGCTGGTAGTCATACTTTCCCTACTTATCGGAATTACCTCTCATATACTCTGGGACGCACTAACACATGAGCGTGGAATATTTGTACAGCATTTGCAGGTCCTCCGAGGATCAATTGATATTGCCGGACATGTAAATCCCATATATCACATTCTTCAGCATGTAAGTACAATAATTGGTTTAATTGCAATTTTTTTAGCCTTTCTCCAATGGCCAAAAACCAGTGGTGTACCTTATCAGCCAATATTCAGGTATTGGTTCCTTATTTGGCTGATAGCCATAACCATCATAACAACCAGATTTGTAATCGGAAAAGGAACGTATGATCTTGGAGATAAAATATGTGTAATCATATCCGGATTCATGGCCGGAGTTGTCCTGGTGTCCTTTTTAAAAATTTCAAACGCTGGTAATATTGGGCTACTGGAAAGACAATAAGAAACGCTGGCTATTATTCACGGTTTTTGGCATAAGCCTTTATGTGATTCTCTATATTATTGCTACAAGATATTACCCTGGCGGTTCTCAGGTTGATAAGAATTCAATTGGTTATAGCTGGACAAATAATTACTGGTGCAACCTGCTTTATGCAAAAGGGATCAATGGAAAACCGAATGTCGCCCGGCCGATCGCACTAACTGCCATGGTTATACTTTGTATCTCCCTTTCCCTGTTTTGGATTCAATTCCCCAGGTTCACTTCTTTAAATAAACCGGCTCAGCTCACTATTCAGGCTTCGGGAACTCTGGCAATGATCGCCGGATCCTTTTTATTTACCAGTTTCAATCATGATCTGATAATAAACACTGCTTCATTCCTGGGTTTGATAGCAATGGCCGGAACTTTCGTGGGGCTTTACCAAAATGGATGGAAATTACTTTTTGCCTTTGGTTTCATTAATATTATTATGATCATCCTGAATAATATATTCTACCATACAGAAGGGCTTATTGTATATCTTCCAATTATTCAAAAAATCACTTTTCTGATATTCCTTACCTGGGTTTGCTGTATAGTCTTTAAGATACTTTTATTTAATAACCCTGAGCCAGGCATAACTAAGGAAAATTCAAAATAATCACTTATCTTATTAGCACAAATTAGCCCGTTATGGGAAAATTAGCAGAAATCAAAACAAAACAAACGGAAGAAAGTGTTGAGAAGTTTCTCAAAAAGGTAGAGAATGAGCAGAAACAGAAAGACTGTTATACCATCCTTAAGTTAATGGAAAAAGCTACAAGGGAAAAGCCAAAATTGTGGGGAGCCTCAATTATTGGTTTTGGTAAATTAATTTATAAAAGCCCTGCAACTGATAGAGAGGTGGAGTGGTTTAGAATTGGATTCTCACCCCGAAAAGCAAATATCACACTATATTTAATGGATATGAAGTCCCAGGCTGACGCGTTAAAGAAACTTGGTAAGCACAAAATTGGCGGTGGCTGTCTTTATATTAATAAATTACAGGACGTAGACCTTAAGGTTTTGGAAGGAATGATTAAAGCTGCTGCAAAAAGAAAATAGTCTCTAATATTTCAAATAGTGAAGCAAATTATTCTCTTAATCTCGCTAATAGTTGTCGATATCTTTTAAATAGGTATAAAAAACTTCTGTCTCATTATTTTAAATGAAACTTCCCGTTCTTCACCGCTATTATGTTTCCTGACCCATCTTTAAAATTAAAAGAAAAAGTCCCACTTCTTTCACCGGTAATTGGGTCATAACTTGTAACTACTAGCTGATTTTGATCATTATCCAGCGGGAAATAGACTTTTCCACTGGGATCTGTATAAACAATCTGGGCCTTATCAGATGAAATAGTGGCTGGCCAGGCTGAAGTATAAAAAGAGCCTCCACCAGTCAGGGTAACCCAAATTCTGTACTTAACCTGGTTGAGATAATATGGTCTTACATCTGGTAGATTTACGGAATATTTTTTTAGAGCAGCATAAGTTCCAGAGCCGGCACCTTTAACAGAATCTATGATCTGGTACGTTTCAGGACTGGAAATAGATTGTTGAATATAGTATTTGTCGATATTGTTTTCAAAGGTAGTTTCAAATTTCATTAGGAGTCTTGAATCAAATGGAGCAATGAAACCATTTTGCAACTTGAAGTCAGAGTCGTTCCAATAAAATGGTGTTAGGGAAGAATTTGTAAAAAAATTAAACGTCGCAGGGCTCTGCACAGTACTTCCGACAAATACTTTTATTTGAGATTTATCAGGCCCAATTGCCAGGTAATCACCTGTTGATTTCCCTTTCCATTTTACACCATTAATGCTGGCTTCAATGAAGTATCCTGCTTCATCATTTTTCTTGCAGGAAGAAAACAGCAGAAGAAATAAGGAGGTTATCAGCAATTTTAGCAACAAGCAATTCATGGCTATTAAATTAGTGCAAATTACTTAATCCATTTATTGGCCACCATCCAGTTAATACAACGCTCCCACCACAGATCAGGAGTGGATTTATTTAGCATACCAAATCCATGGCCGCCACTGGGATATATATGCAATTCTGCCTTTACACCATTCCTTACCAATGCTTCATAATAGTAAATACTATTTCCAACAAGTACTGTTCTGTCATCTTCACAGTGAAGAAGGAAAGTTGGCGGGGTTATTTCTGTTACCTGTTTTTCATTAGAGTAAAAATCCCTTTTTGCCGTTGAAGAGGTATCTTTTCCCAACAATGAACGTCTTGATCCTTTGTGAGCCAGGCTGTCATCAAAACTTATTACCGGGTAAATTAATATGGAGAAGTCCGGCCGAAGACTTGTGTTATTCTTATTATCAATGATCTTATCGTTAAAATGAGTGGAGGCGGTGGAAGCAAGATGACCTCCTGCAGAAAACCCCATTATCCCAATTTTAGAAGGATCTATATGCCATTCAGCCGCTCTTTCACGAACAATCTTTATCGCCTGCTGGGCATCCTGTAAAGGACCAATTGTTTTATCAGTCATGATCTTTTCATTGGGTAACCTGTATTTCAATACAAAAGCCACAATTCCCTGTTTGTTAAATGCCTGAGCTATCTCTGTTCCTTCCTGGTTCATAACCAGGTAAGAATAGCCTCCTCCGGGACAAATAATTACCGCGGCACTCTGTGCTTTATCCGCATCGGGAAAAAACGCAGTAAGTGTTGGGATCGTAATCAAACTTGTACGTATCCTGCCTGTAGATGTGGTATCTGATTTTTCCCAAACTTCCTTTGAAGTTATGGAATTCGGGACTTTATCATACAAGGGAATAACCAGCTGGGCTTTACTAATTATGGGCCAGCAAAACAATACAGCCAGCTTCAACCAATTCTTGTGCATCATTCTTTAATAATCTTTAGTATTTATGTCTTCCAGTTTCACTTCTTCATAAACAATTCCTTCATACGGTCTTTGCAAACCAGCTTCATAGAAACAACCAATATTTCCATTCGGCAATACCGTCATGCAGGAATAGGCTGAAGGCCCGGCGTATAACAATTTTGAAAAAGCCCAGGTTTTTCCATCATCGTAACTTACCCTGATTGTCATTCGTATCCGGGAAGTTTTGCTTGCCGGGTTAGAAAAAAGCAATGCATCCTTTTTCCCTTCATATTTATATCGTAACAGATTTCCTTCACAAACAGGTTCAATCAGTGTTGTATCCGCCTTTATGTGTGACCAGCTTTTACCACCATTTTTACTTATTGCCGTTTGTCGCACCCGTTTCTTACTGGCATTACGCATATTCAATAGAATTCTTCCACCAGACAATTCCGCCACGGTTGTTTCATTTACACTATCCTCCCGGGTAATACCGCCAAGTTTCCAGCTATTACCTCCATCATCAGACAAAATAACCTTGGAGTAATTCTTTCGTGTGTCCTTCGTTACATGATTAGCCGGTATAACCAGGCGGTTTTTATATTTTCCTTTGCTGATCTGTATACCCCGGCCCGGACCAGTTGCATACCAGGTCCAGTTATCCTTTTTAACGGATGTAGTAATTTCTTTTGGGGAGGACCAGGTAAGACCGTCATCAGTAGAATATAAAACAAATACCCTTCTTGTATTTTTGGCTGTATCGGCTATGATCTCTCTTTCATGATCCTTTCCCAGATTCCATGTACTTAACAATACTATTCTGCCTGTTTGCTCGTCCACCACGGGCGCCGGATTGCCGCAGGTATTTTCAGCATCATCCCATACCATCAATATTGGTCCCCATGTTTTGCCGCCATCTGAAGATCGTTTCACTACAAGGTCGATGTCACCAGCATCTCCGCAATCATTTTTCCTCGCTTCGGCAAAGGCAAGTACTGAACCATTTGTTGTTGTAATAAGGGAGGGTATTCTGAAACACTTATACCCCGCTTCATCACTCTTATAAATATAATTTAGCTGTTGGGCAATGCATTTATTATTGTCAGGAAGCAGACCTGATAAAAATAAACACGTTAGTAATAGTTTAAACTTGAATAGTATCCTCATGTATTTTTAATTCTATATACTTATCAATGTTGAAGGGCGTCAAAATCATTTGTTTTCGGTCGCAGGAATAGCAATTGAATGCCTAATGCAACCAAAACAATAACAGATAGCATGGCAAAGCTCTTTCCCAAATTCCCGGCATCCATTGATTTGCCTAAAAAATCAGTTATAAGTGCCCCTGCCAATACGCCTGTCATATTCATTA
>Ga0207648_10002682_pt1 | contig 18937 bp, 19 predicted proteins | sample KBSMisM32_FD_184310 | JGI IMG/M metagenome (GOLD analysis project Ga0207648, IMG submission 184310) | Miscanthus rhizosphere microbial communities from Kellogg Biological Station, Michigan, USA - KBS Miscanthus M3-2 (SPAdes) (version 2) | ecosystem: Host-associated > Plants > Roots >...
AAAAGCCCAGTACTCCATCGCGCGCCTATGACCACATTCCCGTTTCAGATGTTGCTTCAAATCCGCGCTGAATCGATCATTGTCCAGCAGTGTGTTATCGACTGTTTAGGCACTAAACCATCCCTGTTTGCACTTACACTAACCACCTCTGACATTTTTGTTCAACTTGTGTGCCATGCAAAGCTAGGAAGGAACCGAGTAGTCACTAGCCAGTTGAAGGGGGCTTTCCCTCGATTGCGCAATTGAACTGACCGGACGGTAGATCCTCAGGACATCACTATGGATGAAGGATCATTACTCCTTTGTCAGAGAGGCCGTTTCGGGCGTCTGCAGCGAAGGCCATAGCTGCTCTTCCGGCGCGATCATGAGTGTCCCTCGAAAGTTAGGCTCTCCACTTGGACCGCTCACAATATACTTTAGTTCAGCAGGATCTTGAAAACAGACCCCCGCTGTATCATTCCGCTCGACGTTGGCGGTGTACTGATCAAGGTCCGCTCCACCCATTTCCCGGAAGTTCCGCTGACATGTGAGTTGCTGCCTGCCGGGAGCCACAACGGTCACCTGGATGTCAGTCTGACGCTTATTGATCCATCGAATTTCATCTCCAGGTCGAGCCATGATGGAAGTGGGCGAGACGGTGTCTTGAATGACAACATCCTTAACCTCGCCGGTTCTCGTTATGGTGGGCATAGTGTCATGCACAAGCGAATGCTGACAGCCAGTCAAGATAATGAGAGCTGATCCTACAATAAAGTTTTGAATTGGCATGGTTCCATTCCCGACACAACATAGGATCGCAAGCAGCTTCCCGGCTATTCGCTAAGAGAAGCAAGAGTTGCACCTGCGAGAAAGACCCTTTATCTGAACCAACGAAAAGCAGGAATCACATGATCTTTCTAGGGAGAGCATAACCGGAAAGGCGGATGGCCGAATTGAGGAAACTAGCCCGCCGAAGGTAAAGAAGGGACAGTGAGAGGATGTTTTGTCTCTAATGTACCAATGGCTGGGTAAATGGGCTCTGGAGTCCCTCCTTCCGTCGTCGGTGCTTTACGGCTAATCGCTTGCTTCGCACTTGCAACGCTAACACCAAGCTCTTCGGCTTCTTGCGGCGTCATTATCGCCTCTGTCTTGCGAAACATCTCGTTTTTCTCGGCAGCCACATGTGCCTCGACGAGCTTCTGCAATTCCTGGAATTGCGCTACCCACTTGTGGTCGTAAGCCGGACTGATTTCAAAGAGCTTGCGTGAAGAGATCGTCAGCGATTACCACGTAGAGCCTTTCCCACTCGGCGCTCGCTTCGCCCTTAGTCCGCTGCATCGTCCCCTTCGTCAGGGAACCTTATAACCAGTTGCCACAGCATATCCCTGACGACTTGCTCTTCATCTTCAGAGAGGGCTTTCATTTCGAGCAGACTTTTGCCCGCACGAATGAATTCGGTCACGCCTTTACGTACGTCTGCCATAAAGTTAAGACGTCCAGCTGCTGCACGTTTAAGCAACCATAGGGCCAAAGGGACAGAGAGGGATACTGGGAAGGTCCTCAGATGAGTGTGAAGATAGCCACGTTCGTACGCAATTAAGCCTAGATCTTGGTTTGGTCCATTGCGGTGTGCAGGAGAGGGAGGCTTAACTCACGAGTCCGTGGAGCCTTTGCACTGTCGCGATGGCCTTGAGAATGGATTCTTCGAGGAGATCTCCGATTCCCACAGTCTTTTGAAATGCGGCTCGTGCACCGTTCTTCATCGCGAGGTCTAGCAGGAATCGATTCGGCAGCCTTGTCAGGACCACCACGGCGATCTCAGGACGATAGGTACGCGGAACTAACTTTGCCAACACCTCAAACCCGGACATGTCTGGGAGGTCAATTTCAAGGACCACACAATCAATGGGTTGTCTCGCGCAGGTGTCCAGTCCAGATCGGCCAGTTGCCGCTTCGACGACGTCATAATTTGCTAACGATGAATGGAGGCGCTGTGCGTAGTACTCACGGTATTGAGGATCGTCGTCGATAAGAAGAACGGTAGTGGCGTCAGACATGACAACCACCTTTTCCGGAAAATGGCGTGGATAGCGCCTTTACCGGGACCCTTAAGTAGAGAGCCTTTAGCCTATGCGCCTACGAAAGCACCTGTCAATCGGTGGAGAAGTGGCGCCTGGAGCCATTTTTCGGCTTACGTGGTCCAGGCATTCTGACCAAGCAGTTGATATATTATCTCATGGTAGTGAAGAGAGAGATCGCACACGATCTGTGCTAAATGTATGCGAACACATCATGTACATATTCACAATGGCCAGAATGCATAGAAGTGCGTTGATGAGAGTATTCTGTAATCTGCTAACGCCATCTGAGAACTAATTGATGCACGCATCACGCTACCATGGAGTGGATCGCCACGTCGGCAGGACCCCGCTCATCCGCCTGCGTCGCCTTTCGGAGTTGACCGGCTGCGAAATCCTCGGCAAGGCCGAATTCATGAACCCCGGCGGATCGGTCAAGGATCGCGTGGCCCTGAGTATTATCGAGGACGCCGAGGCGAGAGGGCTGCTGAAACCCGGCGGCACCATCGTCGAGGGGACAGGTGGGAACACCGGCATCGGCCTGACGGTCATGGGCCACGCCCGCGGCTACCGTGCACTGATCGTCATTCCAGAAACCCAGTCGAGAGAAAAAATCGACCTTCTGCGCACGCTGGGCGCGGAGGTTCTCATCGTGCCGGAGAAGCCCTACTCCCATCCAGACAACTACAACCACGTTGCCCGGCGCCTCGCGGAGGAAAAGGGCTGGTTCTGGGCAAATCAGTTCGATAACACCGCCAACCGTCTCGCCCACTACCGGACCACTGGGCCGGAAATCTGGGAGCAAACCGCCGGGCAGGTCAGCGCGTTTGTTTCTACTGTCGGTAGCGGCGGCACGCTGGCCGGAACCACGTGGTATCTCAAGGAGCGCAATCCTAAAATCGTCATCGGCTGCGCCGACCCCTACGGCTCGGCGATGTGGTCGTGGTTCACCAACGGCAACACGAACACGAACGACGGTGATTCCTTTGCTGAAGGTATCGGCCAATCCCGCGTGACCAAAAACCTTGAGGGACTGGCCGTGGACAGGGCGTGGCGCATTCCCGACCAGGACGCGCTCACCATCCTTTACCAGCTTATGCGCGAGGAAGGGCTTTTTCTCGGCCTGTCTTCCGGGATCAACATCGCCGGGGCGGTGCGGTTGGCCCTCGAGCATGGACCGGGCGAGACCATCGCGACGGTCCTTTGCGACTCCGGCGCGAAGTATCAATCAAAGCTCTTCAATCGGGAATGGCAGGCGGCCAACGGACTGAGGGCGGATGTGTCCGTCGATACCCTACTCGCCTTGTGATCCCGAAATCGCTATCAGCTGATGGGGGTGGTGAACCGGCTAGGAAGCTCTCTACCGAAGTCGCGGCAATGCCGTCGTCATCGCGGTGACGAGCGGGATGCTCTGATGTTCAGGCACTTCGTTAAATTGTTCTGATTCCTACCACAGGACGGTTCGATAGTACTAGTTGCCTCTTCGGCGTTTACGGACCTTAGCCGACGTAATGTTCGGCAGCCAGGGAATCATTGAAGTGTCGGGTGGTTCCTGGAAGGGCTTGCGTGTTCTCACGTGAGTCCTCCATCCCTTACCAGATACTGGTTTGCGGCCTGCTTGCTTTTTTGGCATCGCATTATCCTACCACATGAAGAGGTATGCGGGTCGCTCTTGAAAGCACTCTCCGATCTCAAACATAACATGGCAACTCGAGAAGCAACCATTATCCGGGATCATTTGGGGGTATGGTATCAACAGTCAAGGTAGGATTCTTAAATGATTGACCCGCCTCTTCCGAATATGGTTGTTGCAGACGGATCTCTTCAAATTGGCTATGGACTTGTTCTGTCATACTGCCAAACGCAGGTATAAACTTAACCAGAGAATCCTCAGTGCGGAGCATCACCTCTCCGCCTCTGCATCACAGTGGCTTTAACGACGCTTCGATGTAGCTTCGCTGTACATTCATCCCATGCCGGTTAAAGCCGACTGTGACGGAATGATGTAACCCTCTAACGTTCGGTGATTCCCCGCCGAGTGGCATTATCACGCGATTATTTCGCAGTGTCCCCACTTCAGTACAGTTCCTGTACACCGCATTACCCTATTCGAACCTTAGGGCACAATTGTTTCATGGCCTTAAGGATGGCATGCCGATTGCGTTAGCGACTACCTTCGTGCATTACCGAAAACTGCGCCAGCATGAGGACGACAATCACTAATCGCAGGAGGGGGTATGGATTCGATGCCTTTGATTCTAGCGCGGGTGACTGTGTCAGGACTGGCCATTATTAATTTTCTTCTACTGTGGCTCCTCGTGAAGCAGGATTCAAACGGAGTTCAGCGACGCCGCATGAGACGGCACGCCATTTTCTTACCCGTGGAGGTTGATGGAAAGAAGGGTGTGAGGGGGTTAATCAACGATCTTTCCCTAGTCCTATAGTTTCGATTAACCCTGAAGCCGACCTTCTCTTGGAAAGATTCCCAGCTGTAGAGCCCCAAGGATGAATATGATTCTTTTTAGGCTCTAGCCATAGGTCCTTAGGACAAACCCAAAGGACTAAATACCGTTTCCTCTTACTTTATGGAGGAGTACAGTTAGATAGCTCCCGTAGGGTGAGAATCAGGCAATGCTAAAGCGTTGGCTTGTTGGAAATCCTCTGAAGACCTCTCAGGCCGCCCACCAGCGCCTCTCTAAGCTTGTTGCCCTCGCCGTCTTTTCCTCGGATGCCTTGTCCTCGGTGGCATATGCCACTGAAGAAATCCTGTTAGTATTGATCCTCGCCGGTACAGTCGCATTGTCCCTCGCCATACCCATCAGCGTAGCGATTGTTTTTCTTTTGATTATTCTTACGGTGTCGTACCGCCAGATTATTTATGCCTATCCCGAAGGTGGTGGCGCGTACATCGTGGCTAAATCGAACATTGGAACCTGGGCAGGGCTTGTGGCGGCCGCAGCGCTGATTATCGATTATGTGCTGACCGTCGCCGTCAGTACAGCAGCAGGGATCGCTGCCGTGACCTCAGCCTTTCCTGTCCTTTTCCCTCACCGTGAAACCCTGTGTTTGATGACTATTGTGATGGTAGCGGTCATGAATTTGCGCGGGGTGCGGGAATCCGGTCGAATCTTTGCTGTTCCTACCTACTTATTCATTGGTTCGTTTCTCATCATGATCGGAACGGGGCTGTTCCAGCTATACGCGGGACAGTCGCCGAACATACTTCCTCCTTTAAACAATGCAGCCGTCGAGGGGATCAGTATCTTCCTTATTCTCAGAGCTTTTTCGTCTGGCTGTACAGCCTTGACCGGAATTGAAGTGATCTCCAACGGAGTATCCGCGTTCAAAAAACCTGAACCACATAATGCGGCTGTCACCATGCTTGGCATGGCCGCAATACTAGGCGTGCTCTTTGTGGGAACCAGTGCCCTGGGTCTGCACTATGGCGTGATCCCGAAAGAAGACGAGACCGTGGTCTCACAAATTGCGCGTCTGACGTTCGGAGAGGGGGCGATGTACTTTTTGATTCAAGCGGCGACAATGGCCATTTTGATTTTGGCAGCCAATAGCGCGTTTGCGGGATTTCCTCGCTTGGCCTCGCTGTTAGCTCGCGACGGATATATGCCGCATCAAATGGCTGAGATGGGTGATCGGTTGGTGTTTTCGAACGGCATTATCATCCTAGGTGCCTTCTCCGCTTTTCTGATTTTGGTGTTTCGGGGAGATACACATGCCCTAATTCCTCTCTACGCGGTGGGCGTCTTTCTTTCTTTTACGCTCTCCCAGGCCGGGATGGTTCGACGCTGGCTCATCCACAAAGGTCCGCACTGGCGAAAGAAGCTCGTCGTGAACGGTATTGGCGCCTTGGCGACGGGCACCGCGACGGTCATTATTGCCAGTACAAAATTCATTCATGGTGCGTGGATCGTGATTATCTTATTGCCGGTTCTGATGATCATGTTCCGGGCAATTCACTCGCATTACGTGACCGTGAGCCAAGAGATTGCCCTGACGAGGGATACTCGACCACCGCGCCCAAGGCGAAATTTGGTCATCATTCCCATAGGAGCAGTCAACAAAGCAGTGATCCGCGCTGTTGATTATGCGAGGAGCCGAGGAGGAGAGGTGCGCGCACTCCTTGTGGATGTGAATCCAGAGGAAACGCCGTTGGTGGAGATGAAGTGGGCTCAGTGGGGCTGTGGGGTTCCCTTGATCGTCATTCCCTCGCCGTATCGTTCCGTTCTGGGTTCCCTCTTGGACTACATTGAAGATCACCTTAAGAAAGACCCGGAGTGCTGGATCACGGTCGTGTTGCCAGAAATCTTGCCCGCTCATTGGTGGCAGAATGTTTTACATGGTCAACGAGCCCTATTGCTGAAAGGCGCCCTCTTGTTCAAGGATCGAGTTGTGGTAACCGACGTGCCATACCACATGACGAGGTAGGCGCGAAGCTAAGGACTCGGTCAACGGAGGAGGCGCCGAGGGAAGGAGGTTAAACACACTTCACAATCTGTCGACTTTGAGGAAAAGACAGAAACCCAAACCATAAGGATTCCCAGGACGCGATTCATAATTGCGAGGTCGTGTGTTGTGCCGGGTTATATTAGGAGCCGCCTGTGACTCGAACCCAGGGCCGTCGCCTTAAGTGTGAGATTCTTGTTGTTTGCCGGCGCCTACGCGACGGGTTCCAGTTTGGACAAGACGACGGGGAGAAATTCTGCAACCGTTGGATGGATATGCATTGCGCGCTGGACGAGCGTATACGGCGCCTTCGCATACATGACGTCCAGCAACACGTGAATCACTTCATCGCCTCCTGTCCCGAGAATCGCCGCACCCAGTATGTGTTGTGTTTGGGCATCGACCGAGATTTTCATGAATCCTTGAGTTTCTCCCTTCTCAGTAGCCCGGCCCACTCGGCTCATCGGAAGTTTCGCCGCGAGAGCCGCCCGCCCGGACTTCCGTATTTCAAGGTCGGTCATGCCACAACGGCCCAGCGGTGGATCTGTATACAATGCGTACGCCTGGATTCGGTCTGACACGCGGCGGTGGTCTCCATTAAGCAGATTATCCGCCACGATCTCGTAATCGTTGTACGACGTATGCGTAAAGGCGCCGCGACCGTTGCAGTCACCCAGGGCCCAGATCCCGGGCACGTTCGTTTGCAACTGTTCATCAACGACAATGTACCCGCGAGGGTCGGTCGCAACCCCGGCCCGATCGAGACCGAGGTCATTCGTGTTGGGAATACGTCCCACCGCGAGAAGAACATGCGTGCCTACTACTTCCGGCGGCCCTTCGTCGCATCCCATGCGGACGACGACACCGTTGTTGCGCTTCGCCAGGGATATGCACTTCGCGTTCAATCGAATCTGTATTCCCTCAGCCTCAAGAATTTCGCGCACGGCTTCCGAAATATCTTCGTCTTCACGCCCAATCAGGCGCGGCCCCATCTCGACAATCGTGACGTGGCTTCCAAAGCGCCGATACATCTGACCGAATTCCAACCCAATATAACTTCCGCCGACGATGACGAGATGTTCCGGCAAGAAGTCGACATCCATCATCGAGGAGTTGGTGAGAAATGGGACATCCTGAATCCCCGGCATCGCGGGAACAGAACTGCGTCCTCCAACATTGATAAACAGTTTGTCAGCTTGCAGGACTTCATCATTGACCACGACAGTGTGTGACGACTGAAAGCGTGCATGGCCTTGGATCACCGTACAATTGTTGAGCCCTCGTAACCATTCCTCCACGCCTCTGTTCGACCGTCCCGAAACGTCATCCTTCCGAGCCTTCACGCGTTTCATATCGACGCGCACGTCGCCAGTGACGTCAAAACCATATTCGGCGCCCCGGCGGGCCACATGGGCCGCGTACGCGCTGGCGACGAGCGTCTTGGTTGGAATACATCCTGTATTCACACAGGTGCCGCCAAATTTGTGGCGTTCAATAATGGCGACCGTCATGCCCGCGGCCGCAAACCGCGCAGCCAACGCCGGGCCTGCCTGGCCGGTCCCGATAATGATGGCATCGAAATGCCGCGACACGAGACACCTCCTTTAAAGAAGATTGCTGGCCTTCATCGCTCACGCCGGCAGCTCCGTCCCAGCCTGCTCCGCCACCATGTATGCGGCGTACCACTCGGGCCAGTTTTCGTCGCGCTGCCCGCCCAATACGTTTTTTTCGTGTTCTCCATGGGCAGCTTCTGCACGCCGTAACGCGCTCGCCAAATCGTTCGCCGATGCAAAGGTCGTTGTCGCGGAGTCGATGCGACCGGGCAGCCGAGAGGTGATCTCCTGAAACAGCCAGCCGTTGCCGTCCGGATCATGGAACGAGGCGAACGAGCGGTAGCTGCGATGCTCAGGGTCCGGACCGCTGACCCGGAGCCGCCCGAACAGGTACGGTTCATCCGTCCCAGCGTACACACCGCCGGCGTCGTGAAACACCTGGCTGATCTGGATCCCGCGACTAAGCAGCTCTTTGCGGATGGCCTCGATGTCGGAAACGATCAAGTACAGGCCCTGGGCGGAGCCGGGTGCGGCCGCGGTGACATTCTTACCGAAGATGACGGAACACCCGGAGCCTGGCGGTGTAAATTGAATCACGCGGAAGTCCTTACCGTTGTCGTAGTCAGCGTCGAGCCGCCACCCGAGCCTTCCGTAGAACTCCTTCGCACGGTCAATATCCGAGACGGGGATCACGACGATCTCAAACTTCATATCCACTTTCGCGGCGACGGCCCTGTCGGTCGCGTTGTCACTACGAACTTCAGTGATACTCATGGCTACCTCCTATGTTGGGCAGAGTGTCGATCCCCGAAACAATTCATGTGGTTCTCATTGATCGAATTTTACCGGCCAGGCTAGGCCGCACATGGGTAAGAGTTGTCGGTAAGATGCTGCTCAAAAGAACATGTAAAGAAGTAATGCCAAAAAACCGGAATGACGTTGTGACGAGTTATTATCGGGGCGCCGAGTTTGAGCTTTCTCATTGATTCGACAACTAGCACATCCCCTAGCCCTAGTAATTTTCCCCATATATTGGACCTCACGGTGGCCGTACGATGACGAAGGACGCGGCTCGGTGCTATCGTGAGGACATCCGGCTGCTGTTCGTGAAGGGAGATGCGAATCGATGATCACTAAGACAGAGACGACAACCCATCTCGCGCAGATGCTGACTCGCGCTCGTGCGGGCACCGATACCTTATTTGGCCTCGTTCGACCAGAGGCCTTTTATGAACGACCGGTCCCCGAGCGGCACCGGCTCATTTTTTACTTCGGGCATCTAGAGGCCTTTGACTGGAACCTCATCAGCCACGCAGCCGCGGTTCCATCATTCTGTCCTGAATTAGATCAACTCTTTGCGTTCGGGATTGATCCGAAACCAGGACAAACCCAGCAGGACGAGCGCTCGGATTGGCCGGACATCGCAGAGGTACGGGAATACAATCGTCGCGTTCGGCACACACTCGACGACGTGTTGAACCAGACATTGGATGAGCTACTCTCCATTGCCCTGGAGCATCGGTTGATGCACGCCGAGACCTTTGCCTATCTCCTCCATTCCCTTTCGATCGACCAAAAACATATCCCCTTGGTGGCGGCGTCATGCCCTCAGAGCGCTGCTCCCATTCAAGTGATGCTCGAAATTCCCGGCGGAGCGGTCACGTTAGGTCAAGCCCGCAAGGATGCCTATGGCAAGAATACGTTTGGATGGGACAACGAATTCGAGAGCCATGAAGTGTCTGTCGCCTCGTTTGCCATGAACAAGTACAAAGTGACCAATGGAGAGTATCTCGAATTCGTTCGCGCCGGCGGCAAACCACCTCACTTCTGGCGGTGGCATGAGGACCAGTGGTACTGGCGAGGCATGTGGGAAGAGGTTCCGCTGCCATTGGATTGGCCTGTCTATGTCACCCACGAAGAGGCATCCGCCTTTGCTGCCTGGAGCGGCAAGAGATTGCCCACCGAAGCCGAGTTTCATCGAGCCGCGTACGGGACGGTGCATGGTGAGGGAGAACGGGCCTATCCGTGGGGCGATGAGCAGCCCGATAGCCGGCGGGGAAACTTCGGCGGGAACCGATGGGATCCTATTTCCGTGACTGCCTCTCCGCTCGGAGACAGCGCCTTCGGAGTTTCTCAACTGGTCGGCAACGGATGGGAGTGGACGTCCACGGTCTTCGAGCCATTTCCCGGATTCCAAACCTTTTCATGCTATCCCGGCTACTCGGCCCGGTTCTTTGGTGGCGACCATTATGTGCTCAAGGGGGCGTCTCCACGGACAGACGCTCGATTGCTGCGGCGATCGTTTCGCAACTGGTTCCGGCCCAACTTCCCTTATGTCTACGCCGGATTTCGGTGCGTGGAGGCCTAATGCCCTCACAGACTGTGCACACCGATAAGCTCCGCGAGTTCGCCGTCGCAGTGAGCGACAGCCTCGGGAAGGTCGGCCAACGTGAACTGCCGTCAATGTACTTGTACGATGAGCTGGGCACCGCATTATTTGAGGCGATCACCTTGTTGCCCGAATATGGGCTGACGCGTGCCGAGCTGCGGCTCCTGAGTCGCCATGCCGGAGCCATCGTCGAGCATCTCCCCCCGCCTGTCTCAGTGGTCGAACTGGGGAGTGGCAGCGGTCGAAAGACCCGCTGGATATTGGAAGCACTTGCGGACCGGGAGCCCATCGCCTATTTTCCCATCGATGTCTCGGCGGCGGCCCTCCTCAAGTGCCATCAAGAGCTGGGACATCTTGGGTCGGTCAGCATGGTTGGATTAGAACGATCGTATCTCGAAGGGATTCAGGAAGCCGCGGCCCGCCGCCAGGGGGATCAGACGCTCCTGGTCTTGTTCCTCGGAAGCAGTATCGGGAATTTTGACCGGCCAGCGGCAGAGCATTTTCTGCAGGACCTCCACCGGCATTTGAAGCCTGGCGACGCCCTCCTCCTGGGGACTGACCTCGTGAAATCGGAGGCAGACATGCTGTTGGCCTATGATGACCCGATGGGAGTCACTGCTGCCTTCAATCTGAATCTGCTCGCTCGGATCAATCGGGAACTCGGTGGAGATTTTGTCCTACGGCACTTCGAACATGAGGTGCGGTATCAAGAGGTGCACCGTCGGATCGAAATGCATCTCCGCTCGACCAAGAACCAAACCATCTCGATTCGCGCCGCGGATTTCAGCCTTACGTTGAATGAAGGGGAAACGATCTGGACGGAAGCCTGCCACAAGTTCCGCATTGAAGAGATTCCTGGTCTCGCTCGACGGACGGGATTCCTTTGCGAAGCGCAATGGATCGATACGGAATGGGCGTTTGCCGAGAATCTCCTGATCGCGGATTAACGAAGGAGCAACCCTGCTTCCCGTAAGAACTGCTCCGCCACCTCCCGTACGGGGCGATGCTCGCCGTCCACCTGATGGTTCAATTTGCGCATGGTCTGATTACTGAACCGTCCGACCAGTTCGACGAGCGCCTGCTGCAAGGCGGGATGGTCTTTCAAGATCTCAGGACGCACGACCAAGCCACAGTCATAGGGAGGGAAGTAATGCTGGTCATCCTGCAGGACCACCGCGTTCAGAACCGACAACTGGCCGTCGGTGGCATTCCCTGCCACCATGCTCACTTGTCCCTGTTCGAGCGCCTTGTAAAGCAAGCCGAGATCCATGGTCTTCGGCGTGCCGTGGAGAGGAAGCTGATAGGTCTTCAGCAGTCCGGCGAGCCCATCCGGCCGCTGCTGGAATTCGTATCCCACACCAAGGGTCCAACCAGGAGCATACTGCGCCGCATCGCTCAACGTGACAATGTTGTGTTTTCGAGCATCTGATTCGCGGATCACCATGGCGAACGTATTATTGAAGCCCAACGCATCCATCCATTGCAGACCAAATCGCGCCTGATATTCTCCTCGAACGAGCGCGATACTCGCGGCCGGATCATGAGCCGGCGGCAATTTGAGAATGGCGGTCAGCGCGGTACCCGTGTACTCAGGATAGAGGTCGATTTCTCCGCGCACGAGCGCCTGATGCGCCAACATGGTCCCGCCTAAGTTGAGTTTGCGATCGATGCGGCGGGCAAGACGATGTTCCAGGTGCTGCGCGACAATTTCGCCGAGGACGACTTGCTCGGTGAAATTCTTCGAGCCGACCGTGATCGGCTGGTCTCTTGTGCAGCCCGAGATGCCGGCTGATACACAGAATCCGACGATTATACAGGCGACAATTTCTGTTCGACCCATTCGAGTCCCCGATCCGCCGCCATCGCGATCAAGGCAGCCGGAACCGCACCAGCCAGAAGCAGCGTCGTATCGACGGATGCCAGGCCGCGAAAAATAAACACCCCGAGCCCACCGCCGCCAATGGCTGCGGCAATCGTCGCTGTCCCGATCGTCGTCACGGTCGCGATTCGCAGGCCAGCCAGAATCGTCCTGGCCGCCAGCGGGAGTTCGACCTCCCAGAGCAGCTGCCGTCCCGTCATGCCCATGGCGACCGCCGATTCACGCACGGCGGGGTCCACGCCAAGAATGCCGGTGAGTGTATTGCGCAGGATCGGCAAGAGCGCGTACAGCACGAGCGCGACAATCGCCGTGTGCTTCCCGATCCCGCCAAGAAACGGAAGAGGAATTAGAAATCCGAAGAGCGCCAGACTCGGCACGGTTTGCATGACGTTCGCAAATCCCAGCACCCATCGTTGAAGCAAGGCGCGACGGGTGAGCAGAATGCCGACAGGAATGGCCAGTGCCGCAGCGATCCCGATGGAGAGGCCCACCAGGAACAGGTGTTCGAGCGTCAGATCAAAAATCTCGCGTGCCAGAAAGGACGACATTACATCCTGTCCTTCCAGCTGTCGCTTAGACAGGTATGAAAGGCCCGGACTTCCGGCTCGTCGGCCTGGAGAAATTCGGTGCGTCCACCGAGAAACACCAATCGCCCGTGGTGAAGCACGCCGAGCCGCGTGCCGAGCAACAAGGCTTCCCGAACATCATGGGTGACGAGCAGCGCTGTCTTGCCGAGTTTGTCGCGCAGGTCGAGGAACTGCTGCTGCAGCTCCACGCGAGTCACAGGATCCAGTGCACCAAAAGGTTCATCCAACAACAACAAGGGCGGATTTGCTGCGAGCGCGCGGGCGACCCCTACCCGCTGACGTTGACCGCCGGACAACTCGCGCGGATAGCGCGTGGTGAACTGCGCTGGTGGAAGCCCGATCTGAGTCAGCAGATCCTGAACGCGAGTGTCGATCTCGTGGGATGGCCAGCCTTCCAGACGCGGGATCAATCCAACATTGGCGGCGACAGTAAAATGCGGAAAGAGTCCTGCCTCCTGAATCACGTAGCCGATTCGCCGCCTCAGCCGGATCAGGTCCCAGGCGGTCGTGCGAACACCCTCGATCGAGACCTCGCCGGCACTCGGAAGCAGCAAGCCATTCACCATTTTCAACGCGGTGGTCTTGCCGGAGCCGCTACGGCCTAGGAGCACAAGCGTTTCGCCGGCCTCCACATCGAAACTTAGATTGTGCAGGATTTCTTTCTGACCGACGCGCGCCGAAACTCCTCGGAAGGAGACCAGAGGACTCACGTGCCTATCATTCACATGCCCCTCAAGTATTCGTGCACGAACTGCACTGCCATGGCCCATCCCCTCACGCGAACTTCCCTAGCGCAAGGACTTTGCGACCCCCCCCGGCACGTCGAGTTCCATCTGATCGACGTAACACCAGGCCCACCGCTCGCCGCGCTCGAATGAGGCCATGACCGGATGGGTCGTGCGTTCGAAATGTTTGGTGGCATGGCGATTGGGCGAACTGTCGCAACAGCCGACATGACCACAGGTCAGGCAGAGACGGAGATGCACCCAGGAAGATCCACTGTTCAGACATTCTTCACAACCTCCCGTGCGAGCCGTCACGGGCTGAACCGCAGATACGTGTGGGCAGGACATGAGTCACCTCCCGGTCACTCCGGAGAACCTCCGCACGGTCCAATCCGTTATTCTATAAGGAAGGGATGCGCTTCGCTCTCGACGAAGGCCGTGCTGGCTAAGATTTTAAGCGTGCTCACTAGGGACTGGCAAACAGTGAATCCAGAAGGTGATCAATGAGGGAAGTCCTCTCGTAAACGATTGAATATACGGCCCTTGCTTCGTTGGATTGGGGTCTCTTCTGTCTCTTCTATTGTTGAGGCAGCGCCGGGTACCACCCCTAGACATTCCCCCAGTGCCAGCCATGTCGATGCAGAAGTATCTTTGAACTAAGGCACGAAGAGGTAAAACATGGATGCCAAGATTCCGACAGGCGCAAAGACCAGCACGCAGGACGTACATGCTCCGAACGATAGAGCCGACGTACTTCATCAATTTGGGCAATGCGCGGCTGTTTTGCGGGATCTGCTCTATGACGATAGGGCCCTAGATGAGCAAGAATTCGTGTTCATCGACAAGCACTTTCAAATCATGAACATGGCCTATCTCCGTTGGAAACGGAAACATAGACCGACAGATGAGGCTCATCCTTCAATATAGGGTTTGATCGCAAATCCATCCCCCTCCTGAACTTTACCTAATTAAGGGCCTAGATTGTCTTACTAGTTTCAGCTTCTCCCTCTAAAGCTGGGTTGCTCCCCCCCATGTAATCAACTTAAAATCCGCGTCGGAGCCTTAGAACTTCGACGTTTCTCTCATCCACACGTAATATTCTCATCCTTGACATGATCAAAACTCCTGAATCAGTACCTAAAACTGGGGTAATCCAAACTGACGTTTGCATTGTTGGTGCCGGAGCAGCGGGAATTACGCTCGCACGTGAATTCATTGACCAGCCATTTGAAGTATGTCTTCTGGAAAGCGGGGGCATGAGTCCTCATAAGAGGATGAGATCTCTTTCGAGAGGTCAAAATATTGGACAGGCGTATCGTCCTTTAGAGTATACGCGCGCGAGAGCTTTCGGTGGCACGACCGATATGTGGGGTGGCGGATGTGAGGAACTCGATGACCTGGATTTTGAAACACGGCCCTGGATCCCGCATAGCGGCTGGCCATTTCCCAAGGCTCATCTTCAACCCTTTTACGCTCGTGCTAGAGCCATTTGTCAATTACCGTCCTACGCCTTTGACAAAGGATGGGAACGTTCCTTCGTGGCACACCTTCCTATCAATGGCAACGATGTAACTAAGGAGGTTCTTTATCGAAGTCGATTCTGTCATTTCGGGAAGCTATACAGTAGAGAACTCTTTAGTGCATCCAATATCTCTCTTTTCCTTAATGCAAGTGTGACTGAAATCATAACAAACAACCAAACAAAGCAGGTCATGAGACTCCGCGTGTCCACTTTGGATGGGCATGAATTTTTCGTTAAGGCGCAACTGTTTATTTTGGCAATGGGTGGAATTGAAAACCCACGGTTACTATTGGCATCAAACCAAACCCAAAAGGAAGGATTCGCTAATCAACACGATCTTGTCGGCAGGTTTTTCATGACACATCCTGAGGTAGACTCCGGCATATTGTTTCCCTCGGATAGTTTACAAAGCGATTGGTACCGATATCACAGAGCTAATAGTAGATACCCGAAGACAACTGTTAGGCTTTCGCAGAAGACACAATATGAGCAAGCATTACTGAATCTCAACATAACCCTCCACGCCACATATAAAGAATCACTCTGTAATGGCGTAGCCTCCCTTTTATACCTACTCAAAGAGATCTCCATGGGACGTGGAGGTTTTGTTCCCAACCACTTTGCCATTAATTCGCAAATGATTCTGAAAGATCGCTCAAGCGTCGCCTCTTACGTATTAAAAAACCTCCTGAAGCTTCGCCTCCTCACGAGGAAGATTGACGCATTCTATCTCACCAATCGGCTAGAGATGGCGCCAAATCCAGATAGTAGGGTGCAGCTATCAACAGAGCGTGATCAGATGGGCATCCCATGTGTCAAATTAGATTGGCGGTTGAGTCCGATGGACAAATTGAGCTTACGCCGTTCCCATGAGATTTTTAGCGAACAGCTGACATCCAGCCGGGTCGGTCGAATGCTTATCCAAGTGGACAATGATGAAAGGTCCTGGCCAACAACCCTGATAGGGCCTTGCCATCATATAGGCACAACCCGCATGGATGAGAATCCTAAATTGGGTGTTGTTAACAAAAATTGCCAGGTTCATGGCACTTCTAACTTGTATATAGCAGGCTCTTCTGTCTTCCCTACATCCGGAAGTGTTGCCCCTACGCTTACGATTGTTGCTCTAGCCCTCAGACTAGCCGACCACATTAAACACACAATGAGATGCACCATCTAATGTGGATTTCTCGTTGATCGAGCTGAAGAGTGTGCAGGATTCCTCATTGTCAGCGCCCTTTGTCCCATCCACTATCTTTACTGTCCAGTCTTAGGTAGGTGTATCATGCATAGACATCTCCTCTTGACAGGCATTCTTCTTAGTTCGTTCAATCTCTACCCCCGACCCTTGCCATCAGCTACTTCACCCAGCATTTTTGGATTTAACGACTGCAACCAACTCTCACCTCTCACAAGGGAGCCAGTTTTCTGCACATGTCTATGATCTGGCGCTGCACGCTTGGTCGCACTTTGGTAAAGACGAGGCCGAACTCCCGATGACCATTCCATTGAACGGTGGCTTCCTCCACGGCAAAAGGGTGGCCGTTCTGCGGATAGATCCAACATTCGACCGCAGTTCCCAGAGGGACTCGCACGGGACTGGTAACCCGGCAGCCTGAAGCAGAGAGATCTCGTATCTCGCCCTCACCAGCCACAATGGGTATCTTCGAGGAAAATTGACTCAACATCTGGACGGCGATCCGACTCTGGCGACGTCGCTCTCCCTCCTTTTGTGCCAGTACCGCCCGATCCATCGGCGATGATGCACTGCAGTACTTGGCTGGAATCTTCTCGCAAACGCTCGAAGACATGTGCATGACTGGGCGAGGAGTCTCCAGCATGTCCCCATACCGAGCAAGTCGTTGCCAAGTCTGGGTCAGCAAAGAAGCCACCTGTGGCTTGAGTTGTTCCCAGAACTTTAAGACATCTTCCCTTTGATGAGCGCTCCAGAGATGGCGACGAGATTTGAGTCTGCCTGAACTCAGGTCTCGAATCCTAGCGTCCACGTCTTGAAAATTCGGGTGCTCTCGTCTAATCCGGCGATAGACCACCAGGGCTTCAAACTCCTCGTCGAGCGATTCCAGCGTCTGTGCCAGCAAATACTGGATCTGCACGCGTTCTAGGCTGGAGCAGGACCCGGTCTCTAGCGCCTGGCGGAAGGCCGTCACCGCTTCGTCCTGACGTCCCATTGTCTTGAGGCACTCCCCCACTTGCGCAAATGCTTTGCCTGCCTGCTGCGGGTCGGTCGTAGCTTGTTGGAATTCTTTGAGAGCCATGTCGAAAACCTGGACCTTCTTCAGAAGCAGCCCCCGCTCATAAAACCCTAATCCAGACATTTTTCCTGACATATAGGCTCCTCCCATAGTCGTTAAATGGGTCGTGGAGTGAGCAAGTGAGCAAGAATGAAGCCGTCCAGGAGAGCGGCTACGAGCACAGCAAGTGATGTTGGCAGGTTTATAGACAATGGCTGGGAAAGTATGCGCCTCCGAGCGTCATGCTGAAATCGTTGTATTTTGGCGCGTTCCAACCGAAACCGGTTAAGCGAATCTGAGGATCGGATCGGTACCAACCATGGCGCGTGGGTGGTGCATCGAGCGCGTAGCGAAGGATACGTATTGCCGCATCCTGCACAGCCAACCCTCCGAACTCTCCGAGAGGCGCGTGCCCGCTTCTTCGCGCGATGACGCGAATCGGATGGAAAGGGGTAGGGTTTCTTCCTGAGAAGAATGAAGGAATTTACGTAAAAGAAAGGGGCATTAAGCCGTAGGCAGTCTCAAGCAGTTGTTTACAATCTCGGGAGATTCGGAGACACAGTCTGGATGGTGTCCCGTTTTATTTGTTGAAACGTACAACAATGGCCCCCATGACATCACCCTTCTTGAAGTCTCTTTTTGGGCTGGTGGGATGAGTATTATGGCAGGCGACGCAGGTATTCTCGATGGCGAGGTCTACTGCCAGGCCCTTGAACTGGTTCCCATCTTCAAAAGTGAGCATGCCGGTGGATGGATTGGCCATCAGTTTTTTCAGAGCGTCTTCCTCTGCTTTGGTCTTCGGTAAGTTCTCCTTATAGATGGGTGTCAGCCCGATTAGGCTAAGCTCAAAGTCTTCTAGTTCCCTCCCGGCCGCTTTGAGAAATTGAGCTGGAAGCATGATCGCATGATCATCCTTCGTCCAATCCTCGTCTGGGTTGACATTTGATCTGGCCGCCTGCGCGACAACTTGCTTGGCATAGACAGTTCGAAACGCTTTCGCAATTGCCAGAATATATCGAGCCGTATGCGGTTCAGCCAATACCATGACACTCTGCCCGGGGAGACAGACAGAGGAAGCGGTGGCCGTGCCAGGCGCTCGTAAACCCCATGCCGTTGCAAGTGCGTGGCAGGTTAATTGGTGGATACCTTCCGACAGGTTTGTAAAGTCTTCCGTTGATTGTGCCTTTCCACTCCAATCTATTTCACCAGTCTCCGCATTCAATGCACGGACGAATAGCGAAGCTTTGTACATCGTGGATTGCCCCAAAAAAGATAACATCTCATCTCTTCGCGATTGGTAGACATCCGCATCAACGAAAACCACTTGATTGGCTCCCAGGGTTTTTGCCAACTTCAGGACGTCTGGGTTTGAAACGGGTTGATGCAAGCCTTTTTCGTGCGCAAGTTGGTTCAGTTTGACATCGTCGATCAGAGGGATGCGTTGCTTTAGAAGCCATGTCTTAAGACTTTTAACGGACTCCGGTTCAGTCCCCCACACACATCGCTCTCCGG
>Ga0207648_10002685_pt1 | contig 18931 bp, 20 predicted proteins | sample KBSMisM32_FD_184310 | JGI IMG/M metagenome (GOLD analysis project Ga0207648, IMG submission 184310) | Miscanthus rhizosphere microbial communities from Kellogg Biological Station, Michigan, USA - KBS Miscanthus M3-2 (SPAdes) (version 2) | ecosystem: Host-associated > Plants > Roots >...
GAACGTCAGCAGGTAGACCGCGAAGAACTCGGGCGCGCCGAACTTCAGCGCGAACTTGGCGACGAGCGGCGCCAGGAACGTGATCGGCCGTGGGGGCGCGACGGCCGTGCAATGCCCAAGCGAAGGGGTTTACCCTATTTGCGGGTTTACCCTATAATCTTGCCAACCCGATAGTCAGCACACAGGAGATCGTCCATGTCCACCACGACCAGCGCCACCTTCAAGCCCTCGGCCCAGACCTCGGATGCCGCTCGCGTGTTGCGCGATATTTTCGAAGCGACTCCGCTGTACATCTTCTGGACCGCCGCGAAGCAAGCGCTGCAGCAGTCGGCGCGCTGAGCCCGGCGTTTGGCAACGACACCGCGCGCTAGCGGGTGTCGGCTGCATCGGCCCCAGAAAGACAAACCCCTCTGTCTTTCGAGCAGAGGGGCGGGTGGCTCTCGCCACCATTTGGGGCTCCGGAGGAATAAGGTCCGGGGCTCCTTGAGCGCAGTGACTGCGCCAGTGGGGTTGCCTGCATGCAGGCCTTCCAAACTTAGAGCACGCGAGCCGGCCCTTCAAGCGCCGCAGACTATCGCCTGCCCTCTTGTCACGCCGCCGGTTTCATGATGGTGTCCACCAGGTCGCGCATCCGTCGTTCGACGGCGGGCTCCATGTGAATCGGGCGGCCCCACTCGCGGGTAGTTTCGCCGGGCCACTTGTGGGTGGCGTCCAGGCCCATCTTGCCGCCCAGGCCGCTGACCGGTGACGCGAAATCGAGGTAGTCGATCGGCGTGTTGTCGACCAGGGTCGTGTCGCGCACAGGGTCCATGCGCGTCGTGATCGCCCAGATCACTTCCTTCCAGTCGCGGATGTCCACGTCGTCGTCGGTCACGACGATGAACTTGGTGTACATGAACTGGCGCAGAAAGCTCCAGATGCCGAACATCACCCGCTTCGCGTGACCGGCGTAGCTCTTCTTGATGCTGACGATCGCCATGCGATAGCTGCAGCCTTCGGGCGGCAGATAGAAATCGGCAATCTCGGGAAACTGCTTTTGAAGGATCGGCACGAACACCTCGTTCAGCGCCACGCCCAGAATCGCCGGCTCGTCCGGCGGCTTGCCGGTGTAGGTCGAGTGATAGATCGGATCGCGACGCTGGGTCAGCCGCGCGATCTCGAAAACCGGGAACCAGTCCTGCTCGTTGTAGTAGCCGGTATGGTCGCCGAACGGCCCTTCGAGCGCATGAAGATAGCCGCCGATCTCCTTCAACTTCACGCCGTGTTCGCTCATGCCGGCGAAACCTGGGGATGCCGGCGGTATGTGGCCTTCGAGCACGATCTCGGCGCCGGCCGGCACCTGCAGCATCACACCGGCATCGCCGACACCGGCTTCGACGACTTCGGTTCGGCTGCCCCGCAGCAGCCCGGCGAACTGGTACTCCGACAAGGTGTCCGGCACAGGCGTCACGGCGCCGAGGATCGTCGCCGGGTCGGCGCCCAGCGCAACCACGATCGGGAACGGCTGGCCGGGCTTTTGCAGCGCAAAGTCGCGGAAGTCGAGCGCGCCGCCGCGGTGCGCGAGCCAGCGCATGATGACCTGATGGCGAGCGATCACCTGCTGACGGTAGATGCCGAGGTTCTGGCGTTGGCGCGCGCCCGGCGCGCCCTGCGGGCCACGCGTGACGACAAGGCCCCACGTGATCAGGGGGCCGGCGTCATCAGGCCAGCAAATCTGCACCGGGAGCGACCCGAGGTCGACATCGGGACCTTCAAAGACCGTCTCCTGACACGCCGCATGGCGTACCAGCGCGGGCTTCATGTCCCACAGTGCCTTGGCCATATGCAGTATTTTGCCGGCGTCTTTCAGGCCCCGCGGCGGCTCGGGCTCCTTCAGGCTCGCGAGCAGGCGGCCAACATCGCGCAGTTCCCCGACCTCCCCGGCGCCCATTCCCATCGCGACCCGCCGCGGCGTACCGAACAGGTTTGTCAACGCTGATATTTTGTAACCGGCGGGCTGCTGGAACCACAGCGCCGGCCCGGCGGCGCGCAGAACGAAGTCACTGACCGCTGTCATCTCCAGCCGCGTCGACACTGCCTCGCTGACCCGCCTGAGTTCTCCGGCCCGTTCCAGGCCGTCCATAAAGTCACGCAAGTCCCGGTATTTCATACAATTTTGTAATTACATTTTCAATTGTTAGTCTTGACTAGTTATGAAGACGCTTGTTAGATTTCGTCTCTCACTGGATCGATAGGGATAACCCTTGGTCCCGCGCCGCGGCGCGGGTCCGTCGATTTCCCGGCTGTGGGGGTGGCGAGCAATGCGCCGCCATCAAGCAGCCACCAAATTATCGCCGTCGTGTTCATGGCGCCCGGTCCCCAGACCGCGCACAGACCGGACCGAGGGGCGAGGAGGAGGTAGATATGACATTGCGCCGATTGACATTGGCGGCGCGCCGGTCGCGCACCGCTGCGGCCGATGCGGCTTCGGTGTTCCTGCGCGACGTCGGGCACGGCTTGCTCGAGGTCAGCCACAACACACTCGCTCTGATCGGCCTGATGCTGGCCGCAGTATTGGTGTTTACCGCGGGCCGGGCCGACATCCGCCACGAGGTCGAGGCCTGGACGCTCGGTTGGCTGCAGGCTCGCCAGGAAGCCCGTGAACTGCCGCCCAGCGCCGATGCGGCGCTCGCCGCCTACCTGAGCGAACCCGATGCCGTCGCCCGTGCCACCGCGTCGGATCCGCGCGAACTCAGCCGCCAGCAGGCCGCGGTCGCGAAATGGCTGTCGCAACGCTACCGGGTCGCCCCCGAGCCCGTGAGCCGGCTGGTGCAGGAAGCCTGGAACGTCGGACGCAAGGCCAGCCTCGACCCGACCCTGATCCTCGCGATCATGGCGGTGGAGTCGAGCTTCAACCCGTTCGCGCAGAGCTCGGTCGGTGCCCAGGGCTTGATGCAGGTCATGACCAAGGTCCACAACGACAAGTACGAAGCCTTTGGCGGCAATCACGCGGCCTTCGATCCGGTGACGAACCTGCGCGTCGGCGTGCAGGTCTTGAAGGAGTGCATCACGCGCGCCGGCAGCCTGGAAGCCGGGCTGCGCTTCTATGTCGGCGCGGCCAATCTCGCTGAAGACGGCGGCTACGCGGTCAAGGTGCTGAGCGAGCAGAACGCGCTGCGCCTCGTGGCCGACGGCAAGAGTGTGCCGACGCGGCCTGCGGCAACGACGAATGCCGCCGCCCCCGCGGCGCCGAAGCCGGACGCGACGCCCGCCGCGCCCGAGGCGGCGCGTTCGCCCGACCAGGTCGCGATGCTGCGCTGAGCGTGTCTTGCCTGCTCCGCTACACTGACGGGGCTGCGCGACTGGCGATGCGGCCCCACTCCTTCGAGCCGGGGCCTGAGGTGGGTTACCACCGGGAAGCGCGGTCGGTGCCTGTGAGGCAGGCGCCGTTCAGCCGTTCGCCTGGGCAGCCCCGTGGTCGCGTGCGGCCTGCGCGCGATGACGCCCCGGGGACTCCGCATGAAGAGGACTGCCAACCATGTTTGACCGCGCCCAATCAACGATCGCCCATGTCGACCCCGATCTGTGGTCAGTCATCCAGCGCGAGAACCAGCGCCAGGAAGACCACATCGAGCTGATCGCCTCCGAGAACTACGCATCGCCCGCCGTGATGGCGGCCCAAGGCACGCAGCTGACCAACAAGTACGCCGAGGGCTACCCCGGCAAGCGCTACTACGGTGGCTGCGAGTACGTCGACATGGTCGAGCAGCTCGCGATCGACCGCCTGAAGCAGCTGTTCGGCGCCGAGTACGCCAATGTGCAGGCCAACTCCGGCTCGCAGGCGAACCAGTCGGTGTTCTTCGGGCTGCTGAACCCCGGCGACACGATCATGGGCATGAGCCTGGCCGAAGGCGGCCACCTGACGCACGGCATGCCGCTGAACATGAGCGGCAAGTGGTTCAAGGTCGTCAGCTACGGCCTGACCGCCGATGAAGCGATCGACTACGACTCGATGGAACGCCTCGCGCACGAGCACAAGCCCAAGCTGATCATCGCCGGTGCGTCGGCCTACAGCCTGCGCATCGACTTCGCGCGTTTCGCGAAGGTCGCGAAAGACATCGGCGCCTATTTCATGGTCGACATGGCGCACTACGCCGGGTTGATCGCTGCCGGCGTCTACCCGAACCCGGTGCCACATGCCGACGTCGTCACGTCGACGACGCACAAGAGTCTGCGCGGACCTCGCGGCGGCATCGTGCTGATGCGCGACGAAGCGATCGCGAAGAAGATCAACAGCGCGATCTTCCCCGGCATCCAGGGCGGGCCGCTGATGCACGTGATCGCCGCCAAGGCGGTCGCGTTCAAGGAAGCGCTGTCGCCCGAGTTCAAGCTGTACCAGCAGCAGGTCGTGAACAACGCGGTCGCGCTGGCCGACACCTTGACCGCGCGCGGTTTGCGCATCGTCAGCGGCCGCACCGAGTCGCACGTCATGCTGGTGGATCTGCGCCCGAAGGGACTGACCGGCAAGGAGGCCGAGAACCTGCTGGGCGCCGCGCACATGACCTGCAACAAGAACGGCATTCCGAACGACCCGCAAAAGCCGATGGTCACAAGCGGCATCCGGCTGGGCACGCCAGCCATGACGACGCGCGGCTTCAAGGAAGACCAGGTGCGCCAGACCGCCCACCTGATCGCCGACGTGCTCGACAAGCCGAACGACGAGGCCACGTTGGCCGCGGTCAAGGCGAAGGTCGCCGCGCTGACCGGGGCCTTCCCGGTCTATGGCCACTGAGAGGGCGGCCGGGTCGCTCGCGCGGCCCGGCGTCGGCTGATGCGCTGCCCGTTCTGCAGCCACGAAGAAACCCAGGTCGTCGAGACGCGCGACTCGGACGAAGGCGATGTCGTGCGGCGGCGCCGCCGCTGCCACGCCTGCGACAAGCGCTTCACGACCTATGAACGCGCCGAGATCGCGCTGCCCTCGGTCGTCAAGAAGGACGGCACGCGGGCCGAGTTCGATCCGGCCAAGATCCGCGCCTCGATGACCCTGGCGCTGCGCAAGCGGCCGGTCAGCGTCGAGCAGATCGACGCCGCGCTCGAGCGCATCCAGGACAAGCTGCTGAACAGCGGTGCCAAAGAGGTGCCGTCAACGCGCCTGGGCGAGCTGGTGATGCGCGAGCTCAAGCGCATCGACAAGGTCGCTTATGTGCGCTTCGCATCGGTGTACCGCAGCTTCGAAGACGTCGACGAATTCAGGCAGCTGATCCGCGACATCTAGCGGCATTCCGACCGCACCCCCGAACGGGGGTTGCCTCGCCGGGGGGCCCGGCAGAGGGTCCCTGCGTTCCCACCTCAAGGGGACGCGCGTCAAGGCGCCGATTTCTAAAGTCTGTGCATCGGATCACCCACCGGAGCACAGATGAACACCAGCCGCACTGCCCAGAGCCCCGCGCGTCGCCAGCGCGGCGTGACACTGATTGAGGCCAGCGTCGCGATGGCCGTGACCGCGGTGCTGGCGTCGACCGCCGCGCCCGGCATGCAAGACCTGATCGACACACGCCGCCTCGACGGCGCCGCGACCCAGCTCGCGACCGATATCCAGTTCGTCCGCAGCGCGGCGGTGACGCGCAACCAGCCGGTGCGCCTGAGCTTTCGCCCGAGTGCCGCCGGCAGCTGCTACGTGATCCACACGGGCGCCGCCGACGCCTGCGACTGCGCTGCGGCCGGCCCGGCGGTTTGCAGTGCGGATGCTCGCGAGATCAAGACCGTGACGATCGCGAGCAGCGACCACGTCACGCTGGCGGCGAACGTCGGCTCGGTGCTGTTCGATCCGCTGCACGGCACCAGTTCGCCGACCGGCACCCTGCGCGTGATCGGCACGCGCGACCGCGCGGTGCACCACGTCATCAACATCATGGGGCGAGTGCGCTCGTGCTCGCCGAACGCCGCGATGCCCGGCTACCGCGCCTGCTGAACGGGGACCACCATGCCGACGTTGACGATCCCCATGCCCTGCCCGATTCGCCAAGACCAGCGGCGCGCCCGGGCCGACGAGTGGCCGGCCGCGCAGCCTCTGGCGACGCAGCCCGCGCCGATAATTCAGGCGCCATGCGCCTCCCATCCCGCCGCCGCGACGGCCTCGGCTCGACAGCCGCTGCGCCCGGGCGCGCGCGGCTTCACCCTGATCGAGCTGATGATCGCGGTCGCGGTAACCGGCGTGGTGTCGAGCGTCGCGCTGCCGAGCTTCGAAGGCCAGCTGCAGCGGGCGCGGCGCGCCGATGCGCTGGTCTCGCTGATGCAGCTCGAGGCGACCGAAGAGCGCTTTCGCAGCAACGGCGCGCGCTACGGCAGTCTGGCCGAGATCGGCGCGGCGAGCGCCTCGCCGGCGGGCCACTACAACCTGCAGATCGTGACGGCCGATGCGGCAGGCTACGAAGCGCTGGCGACAGCCACCGGTGTGCAGGCGCGCGACACGGCATGCCGCGTTCTGAAGCTGAGCTCGAGCGGCATGAACACGGTCTACGCGTCGGGCACCGATGCCAGCGTCGCCAATCCGGCCGACGTCAACCGCCGCTGCTGGAACCGGTGATGCGCGCCAAAGCCTGCGCACGCCGCGCGCAACGCGGCCTGTCGCTGATCGAGCTGATGGTCGGCATCGCGATCGCGCTGTTCATCGCCGCCAGCGGTGCGACCCTGCTCGCAGGCAACCTGCGCGAAAACCGCAGCCTGTTGCTTGAGGCGCGCCTGATGCAGGACCTGCGCACCGCCGCCGACGTCGTCGCGCGCGATCTGCGCCGCGCCGGTTATTGGGGCGCTGCGACCGACGGCGTTTGGTCGGCCGGCGCGAGCGGCGTGCGCGCGAATCCGTACACCGCGCTGAGCCCCGGCGCCGCGGCCTCCGACGCGGTGAGTTTGCGCTACTCACGCGACGCGACCGAGAACCACCTCGTCGACAGCAACGAGCAATTCGGCTACCGGCTGCGCGCCGGCGCGATCGAGATCCAGCTCGGCGCCGGCAACTGGCAGGCACTGACCGATGCCGGCTCGGTGCGAATCGTCGAATTCACGGTCACGCCGGCGGTACAGGACATCAACCTTGCCGGGTTCTGTCCCACCGCCTGCCCAGTCGGCAGCAGCACCTGTCCGCCGCACCAGCAGGTGCGCAGCCTGGCGGTCGTGATCACCGGCCAGATGGTGGCCGACGCGAGCGTGACGCGCAGCGTGCGCAGCCATGTGCGAGTGCGCAACGACCCGGTCGTCGGCGCCTGCGCCGGATGAACGCGATGCGCAAACTGCACGTCACAGCGCCCGCGCGCCAACACGGCGCCGCGGCCCTGATCGTCACGATGATGCTGTTCTTCGCGATGGTGCTGGTCGCGGTGTTCGTCAACCGCAATCTCGTGTTCGAGCAGCGCACCTCGGCGAACCAGTACCGCTCGACGCAGGCCTTCGAAGCCGCAGAGGCCGGCATCGAGTGGGCCATTGCCCAGCTCAACGGCACGAATCGCATCGGCGCCGATTGCCTGACCAGCAGCGAGACCACGGCGACCTCGTTCCGCGCTCGCTATCTCGGGTTCAATCACGCCAGCGCCGTGTTCACGCCGACCGCATGGCTCAACGGTCCGGTCGCGATGGCGCTGCAGCCGAGCTGCGTGCGCGGCGCCGCCGGCTGGTCGTGCAGCTGCCCGGCCAGCGGCGCTCCGGCGCTGACGCCGCCGGCCGGCGCGGCCGCGGCGCCGGCGTTCAGCCTGCAGTTCCTGCCCTCGGCGGCGCCGGGCGTCGTGCGTATCGCCGCGAACGGCTGCACCAGCCTGGCTGGAGCCTGCTTGCCGGGCTCGGCAACCCGCCCGGACGCCAGCGCGCGCATCGAAGTCACTCTCGGGCTGCTCGCCGCCGTGCGCACGCCGCCGGCCGCGGCGGTCACGGCGCGCGGCGCCTTCCTCGCCGAGGCGCCGGCGCTCGGCCTGCACAACCCAGATCCGGCCACCGGCATCGCCGTCCACGCCGGGCGGTCGATCGCGGCCGGCCATGCCCGCCTGACGACGCCTGCCGGATCGTCGCTCGCCAGCGCACTGGTCGGCGGCGACGCCAGCCTCGCCGGGCTCGACACCGACCAGTTCTTCGCCGGCACCTTCGGCATCGACAAGGCGACCTGGAAGAATCAGCCGGCGGTGACGCGCCTGAGCTGCAGCGGCGACTGTGGCGCGGCGCTGACCAGCCTCATCGATGCGGCCGCCGGCAGCGCGCTGGTCTGGGTCGACGGCGATCTCACGCTGGCGGGCCCGATCACGCTCGGCTCGGCAACCCGTCCAGTCGTGCTCGTCGTCAGCGGCGCGGCCCGGCTCGACGGCGCGGTCGCGCTGCATGGCGTGCTGTACGCGGCATCGGTCGACTGGAACCACGCCAGCGGCGGCGCGTTCGTGCGCGGCGCGGTGCTCACCGAAGCCGATTACCAGGGCGACGGGGCACCCGAGTTCTTCTACGACACCGCGGTGCTTGGCACGCTCGCCAGCGACGCCGGCAGCTTCGCGCGCGTCAGCGGCAGCTGGCACGACTTTTAAGCGGCCTGAAATGACGACCCCCACGTCACTGCGTTCCTGCGACATGCGCACGCCGTCCATCCCACGCCGCCAGCGCGGCACCTCGCTCCTCGAGGCGCTGGTCGCCTTCCTCGTGCTGTCGCTCGGCATGCTGACGGTGGCGCGCGTCCAGACGCAGTTGCGGCTCAATGCCGACGTCGCGCGCCAGCGCTCGGAAGCAGTCCGCCTCGCTCAGGAAGACCTCGAGACCCTTCGCGACTTCGCGGTCATCGCCGTCGCCGCCGGCGCGCGCGCGTACGACGCGATCGCCAGTGCGTCGCGCAGCGTGGACACCGACGCCGGCGCCACGCACTACACCGTGGCGCGCCAGATCGACGCCGCCGATGCGCCGCATGCAAAGAGCGCCGTCGTCACCGTGAGCTGGATCGACCGCAGCGGCGGCGCACAGCAGGTCGTGCTCAATTCGCTCATCGCCGGCGTCGATCCGGCGATCAGCGGCGCGCTGGGCCTGGCCCGCGGCACGACGCCGTTGACCGGGCCGCTGGGCCGCTCGATCCGCGTTCCGCTGGCCGCGAAGAACCTCGGCAACGGCACCAGCGTGCTCAAGCCGGTGAGCACCGGCACCGACGCGCTCGTCTTCGACAACACGAGCGGCGTCGTGACCGGCCATTGCAGCGGTGTCAACCCCGCCAGCGCGACACGCGACCTGAGCGCGGCCGACCTGGGCAGCTGCGACACCACCGTCGGCCAGCTGCTCAGCGGTGTCGTGCGCTTCTCGTCGACCGCGCCGCCGGACGCGGCACATGCCAACGACCTGCCGCCCGCGTTGTCAATCGCACTCGCGGTCGGCGGCAGCGCGGCGCCGTGGTGCGCGAGCGAGGCGATGAAGACGGTCGCGCTCAGCAGCGCCTCCGGCCTGCGCGTCGACGCCGTGCCGCTGGCGGCAACCCCGGCATCGCTCGGCGTCGCCAGCTGGACGGACACCGGCGAGCGCTTCGTCGCCTACCACTGCGTCGCCTATCCAACGGGCGGCGCGGCGTGGTCGGGCCGTGCCACCGTCGTGCCCAGCGGCTGGACGATCGGCAGCGGACCGACCGACCGGCGCGTCTGCCGCTACAGCAGCGACCTCGACGGCAACGGCACGGCCAGCGCGAATCTCGAGCATCCGGCCGACTACGCCGGTGTCGCCGCCGCGCTGGCGCACCAGAACTTCCTCGTCGTCGGCGGCACCGAGACCTGCCCGGCCGGCAGCGCGGTACAAGTCGCCGGCAGCAGTGCCGATGTGTTCGTCGACCGCGGCACCGTGGCGCATCAGCCATGAGTCGCCGAGCCCAGGTGAATTCCGAAGCACGCAGCACGAAGCAACCCAAATGAGTCAACCCATCGACCCGATGCAGGAGGCGCTCGCACTCGCGCAGCGCGCAATCGGGCTGTCCGACCCGAACCCGCGCGTCGGCTGCGTGATCACCGCGGCCGACGGTCGCGTGCTCGGCCGCGGCCACACCCAGCGCGCCGGTGGCCCGCATGCCGAGGTGATGGCGCTGCGCGATCTGCAGGCGCGCGGCGAGAGCGCGCGCGGCGCGACCGCCTACGTCACGCTCGAGCCCTGCTCGCACCATGGCCGCACGCCGCCCTGCTGCGACGCGCTGATCGACGCCGGCGTCGCCCGCGTCGTGATGGCGCTCGAAGATCCGAACCCGCTCGTCGCCGGCCAGGGTGCGGCAAGGCTGCGCGCCGCGGGCATCGCGGTCGAGGTCGGCGAACTCGCCGAAGCGGCGCGGGAGCTCAACATCGGCTTCTTCTCGCGCATGCAGCGCGGCCGCCCGTGGGTGCGCCTGAAGGCGGCGGTCTCGCTCGACGGCCGCACCGCGCTGAACAACGGCGCCAGCCAATGGATCACCGGGGCGGCCGCGCGCGCCGACGGCCACGCGTTCCGCAAGCGCGCCGGCGCGGTGCTGACCGGCGTCGGCACCGTGCTCGACGACAACCCGCGCCTCGATGTGCGCCTGGTCGAGAGCGCGCTGCAGCCCTTGCGCGTCATCGTCGATTCGCGCCTCGAGACGCCGCCGGCGTCGCGCATTCTCGATGCGCCGGGCGAGGTGCTCGTCTACGCCGCGCTCGACGATCCGCCGCGCGGCGCCGCCCTGCGCGACCGCGGCGCGCAGATTGCGTTCGCGCCGGGCGCCGGTGGCAAGGTCGACCTGCCGGCGATGCTCGCCAACCTCGCCTCGCGTGGCATCAACGAGCTGCATGTCGAGGCCGGCCACAAGCTCAACGGCTCGTTCGTGCGCGAAGGCCTGGTCGACGAGTTCCTGATCTACATGGCGCCGCGGCTGCTCGGCATCGGCCGCGAGCTCGCCGCGTTCGGGCCGCTCGACACGCTTGACGCCAGCCTCGCGCTGCGCTTCGTCAGCGTCACGCCGATCGGAGACGACCTGCGCCTGATCGCGCGGCCGCTGGCGCCCGCTGCGACAATCGCCTGATGTTCACCGGCATCATCAGCGGCCTCGGCCGCATCACGCAATCGCGCGCGCTCGGCAGCGAAGCCGAGCACGGCAGGCAGCTCACGATCGAGGCGCCGCCCGGTTACCTCGACGACGTGCAACTCGGCGACAGCATCGCGATCAACGGCGCCTGCATGACGGTGACGGCGCTGGACGCAGCCGCGCCGCGCTTCACGATCGACATCTCGGCCGAGAGCCTGGCCAAGACCGCCGGCCTGGCCGAGCCGGGCCCGGTGAACCTCGAGAAGGCGATGCGCGCGAACGACCGGCTCGGCGGCCACCTGGTCAGCGGGCATGTCGACGGCATCGGCAGCGTCACGCAATTCGCGCCGGTCGGCGAATCATGGGAGTTGCGCATCCGCACCCCGGCCGAGCTGGCGCGCTTCATCGCCTACAAGGGCTCGATCACCGTCAACGGCGTCAGCCTGACCGTGAACCGCGTGATCGATGTGCCTGACGGCTGCGAGCTCAGCATCAACCTGATCCCGCACACCCTCGAGCACACGACCCTGGGCGAGCTCGCGGCCGGCCGGCGCGTCAACCTCGAGATCGACCTGATCGCTCGCTATGTCGAGCGCATGCTGACCGCACCCAAGGCCTGAGGTTGAGGGGCCATCCGGCGCGGCGCTGCGGGCGCAGGGGCTTCATGGGCCCCACCTACAATTCGGCATGGCCATTTCCCCCATCCCCGAGCTGGTTGCCGAGCTGGCAGCCGGCCGCATGATCATCCTCGTCGACGAAGAAGACCGCGAGAACGAGGGCGATCTGTTGATCGCCGCGGACCACATCACGCCCGAGGCGATCAACTTCATGGCGCGTTTCGGTCGCGGGCTGATCTGTCTGACCCTGACCCCCGAGCGCTGCGACCGGCTGCATCTGCAATCGATGACCGCGCGCAACGGCACGCGCCATGGCACCGCGTTCACGGTGTCGATCGAGGCCGCGACGGGCGTCGAGACCGGCATCTCGGCCGCCGACCGCGCCCGCACCGTGCAGGCTGCGGTGGCGCGCGATGCGAAGGCGAGCGACCTGGTGCAGCCCGGCCACGTCTTCCCGCTGCGCGCCCAGGAAGGCGGCGTGCTGATGCGCGCCGGCCATACCGAGGCGGGCTGCGACCTGGCCGGCATGGCCGGGCTGAGCAGCGCCGCGGTGATCTGCGAGGTCATGAAGGACGACGGCACGATGGCGCGCCTGCCCGACCTGATCGAGTTCGCGCGCGAGCACCGGCTGAAGATCGGCACCATCGCCGACCTGATCGAATACCGCAGCCGCAACGAGACCCTGATCGAGCGCATCGGCCGGCGCCCACTCGTCACCGCGCAGGGCGAGTTCGATTGCACCGCGTTCCGCGACCGCACTGGCGGGCTGCATCTGGCGCTGACGCATGGCGAGTGGTCGAGCGACGACGAGGTGCTGGTGCGCGTGCACGAGCCGCTTTCAGTGATGGACCTGCTCGACGCCGGCCGGCCGTGCCAGCATTCGTGGCCGTTGCCGAAGGCACTCGCGGTGCTGCAGGCCAGCCCGCGCAGCGCTGCGGTGCTGCTCAATTGCGGCGAACACGCCGCCGCGCTGGTGCAGCAGGTCGTGCCGCAGGCGTCGGCCGCGACCAACGGCGCGGTGCGCCAGCCCGGCCAGATGGACCTGCGCACCTACGGCATCGGCGCGCAGATCCTGCGCGAGCTCGGCATCGCGAAGATGAAGCTGCTCGGCAGCCCGCGCCGCATGCCCAGCATGACCGGCTACGGGCTCGAGGTGACCGGCTTCCTGGCGTCCGAGACCGCACCGGAACGCTGAACACTGCGAAGGACCCGACCATGCAAGACGCTGACAAGAGCGCCGCCGCGAGCGGCGGCATCACCGCCCTGATCGACGGCCGCGACCTGCGCATCGGCATCGTGCAGGCGCGCTTCAATGTCGCGCTGACCGACCGCATCGCGCGCGCCTGCCTCGACGAGCTGCATGAACTCGGCGTCGTCGCCAAGCACATCAAGCACGTCACGGTGCCCGGCGCGCTCGAGGTCGCGCTGGCATTGAACGCGCTCGCCGAAAGCGAAGACTACGACGCGCTGGTCGCGATCGGCTGCATCGTCCGTGGCGAGACCTATCACTTCGAGCTGGTCGCCAACGAGAGCGGCGCCGGCATCACGCGCGTCGGGCTCGACCACGAGATTCCGATCGCCAATGCGGTGCTGACTGTCGAGAACGAAGCGCAGGCCGCCGCCCGCGCCGACGAGAAGGGGCGCGACGCCGCCCGTGTCGCGGTCGAGATGGCGAACCTGATGGAAGCGCTTTCGTGACCGCATCGACACCGACGCCCGCGGCGCCCGCCGCCGCCAAGAAGGCCGCAGCAAAGACGCCCGACCGCCGCGTCAAGCCGAAGTCGGCGCGCCGGCGCTCGCGCGAGATCGCGCTGCAAGGCCTGTACGAATGGCTGATCTCGGGCGCCGAGGCTGGCGTCATCGATGCGCACATGCGCGAGCAGGAGGGCTTCGACAAGTGCGACGCCGCGCACTTCGACGCGCTGCTGCACGGCTGCATCCGCGAGGCCGCCGACATCGATGCGGTGCTGACGCAGCATGTCGACCGCAAGACGACGCTGCTGTCGCCGATCGAGCATGGCGTGCTGATGATCGGCGTCTACGAACTGCAGCACTGCATCGAGATCCCGTACAAGGTTGCGATCAACGAGGCGGTCGAGCTCGCGAAGGGCTTCGGCGGCACCGATGGCCACAAGTACGTGAACGGCGTGCTCGACAAGGCCGCGGCCGGACTGCGGCCGCTCGAAGTCGATGCGGCGCGCGCGAAGCGCGGCTGAAGTCGATGCCTGCGTGATGCGACGCGCCGTGCACCACGCAAGCGCATGAGCGCGCCCGGCCGCTCCGAAGCGCTCATCCCGCAGCGCGCAGCGCGAAGGGTCGTCAAGTGAGCACGCCGGGCCGCCATGGGCCACGAACGGGCCCACTTCGTGGACCCCTGAGCGAATTCCGGAGTGCGCAGCACGAAGGACCCCCAATACGGCTCGCGGGGCGGCTCGCCCACATCGAGCCCTTCTACGTGATGGAGTGCGCGAAGGCCGCGGCCGAGCTCGCGCAAAGTGCCGCATGCGACCCGCGCGTCGGCGGCACGCCGATGATCTTCCTGAACATCGGCGAGCCCGACTTCACCGCCCCGCCGCTGGTGCGCGAGGCGAGCGAACGCGCGGTGCGCGACGGCCGCACCCAGTACACCGATGCCACCGGGCTGCCGGCGCTGCGCGAGCGCATCGGCGCCTGGTATGCGACGCGCTTCGGGCTGTCGATCGACCCGCGCCGCATCGTCGTCACCGCCGGCGCTTCGGCGGCGCTTCAACTCGCGTGTCTGGCGCTCGTCGACCGCGACGACGAGGTGCTGCTGCCCGATCCGAGCTACCCTTGCAACCGCCATTTCGTCGCCGCGGCCGAAGGCGTGCCGGTGCTGTTGCCGGCGTCGGCCGAGGCGCGCTTCCAGCTCAGCGCCGCCGGCGTGCAGGCGGCCTGGTCGGCGCGCACCCGCGGCGTGCTGCTCGCGTCGCCGTCGAATCCGACCGGCACCTCGATCGACCCGGCCGAGATGGCGCGCATCGTCGACACGGTGCGTGCCCGTGGTGGCTTCACGATCGTCGACGAGATCTATCTCGGCCTCAGCTACGACGAGCGCTACGGCCACAGCGCGCTGGGCCACGACACAAGCGGCCACGGCGACGACGTGATCTCGATCAACAGCTTCTCGAAGTACTTCTCGATGACCGGCTGGCGCCTCGGCTGGATGGTCATGCCGGACGCGCTGGTCGCGCCGATCGAGAAGCTCGCGCAGAACCTGTACATCTGCCCGTCGACGGTCGCGCAACACGCGGCGCTGGCCTGCTTCGAGCCCGAGTCGATCGCGATCTACGAGCGCCGGCGCGACGAGTTCAAGGCGCGGCGCGACTATCTCGTGCCGGCGCTCGAGGCGATCGGCCTGCCGGTGCCGGTGGTGCCCGACGGCGCGTTCTACGCCTGGGCCGACTGCTCGGCGCACAGCGCGAGCAGCTGGGATTTCAGCTTCGACATGATGCGCCGCGCCCATGTCGCGATCACGCCGGGCCGCGACTTCGGCCGCGCCGCGGCCGAGCGCTTCGTGCGCCTGTCGTTCGCGAATTCGATGCCGCAGCTGCAGCAGGCCGTGCAGCGCCTGCAGCAGGCGCTCGGCTGAAAACATGGCGGACCCGGCGTCTGGCCTGAGCGCGACGCGGCGGGGCGGGACGCGGGCCGCCGGGCCGTGCCGACCCGCTCATTCGTGAGCACGTGTGACGAAGCCGTGGTTCGCGCGCCATTTCAGCCGATTGCGGCCAGGCGGCTCGGCTAAGCTGCCGCGGTGACGTCGCTCATCCCTCCGCCCGCGCCCGGCCCACGCGACTCGCAGCCGGCTGCGGCACCGAGCCTGCCCGACGATGCTGCGCTCTGGGACGACACCGACATGCACACCCTGCGCGGCCCGCCCGCGGTGTTCTCGACGCAGGCGCCCGACCCGCTCGATCCGCAGCATCCGACGATCGGCCACATCGGCCGCTATGCGCTGAAGCACCAGCTCGGCGAAGGCGGCCTGGGCACCGTCTATGCGGCGCACGATCCGCTGCTGTCGCGTCTGATCGCGGTCAAGACACTGAACGTCGAGATCGAGCAGCCCGAGCGCGAGACCTTCAACGCCTTGTTCCTGAACGAGGCGCGCGCTGCCGCCGGCCTGAACCACACCAACATCGTCACGGTGTTCGACGCCGGCATCAGCGACAACCGCGCCTACATCGCGATGGAGCTGCTGAAGGGCCGCGACCTGCGCCAGCTGCGCCTGGAGGGCTGGCGCGCGCCGCCGCCGCAGGCTGCGCTGATCGTGCGCCGCGTCGCCGACGCGCTCGCCTATGCGCACAGCAAGGGTGTCGTGCACCGCGACATCAAGCCGGCCAACATCTTCATGATCGGCCGCGCGCAACCGAAGGTCCTCGACTTCGGCATCGCCCAGATCGCGCACCGGCACGATGCGCACGGTGCCGGCGAGTTCGCGGCCGGATCGCCCTACTACATGGCGCCCGAGCAGGTGCGACAGGAGCCGGCCGACCGGCGCGCCGATGTGTTCTCGCTCGGCGTCGTGCTCTACGAACTGCTCACCGATCAGAAGCCGTTCCGCGGCTCGACGCTCGACGAGATCACCGCCGCGGTGCTCAAGCACGAGCCGCCGCTCGCGCACCTGGTCGACCCGCTGGTGCCGCCAGCGCTGTCGGCCATCACCGCGAAGGCCCTGGCGAAGAACCCCGAACACCGCTACCGGTCGGCGCGCGCGCTGTCGCGCGAACTGCGCCACTGGCTCGACGAAAACACGATCAGCTCGGTCGACGGCGAGATGCCGGTCGCCAGCGAGCGCCGGTCGCACCGAATGCGGCTGTGGGCTGGCGGCGGCGTGCTCGCGATCATGGCGCTGGCCGGCGTGCTGTGGATCGCGCTGGCACCGCATGGTGCGATCGCGCCGGCGACTGCGGCGACGGCCCGGCCGGCGCAGGCCGATGCGCCGGTCGCCGCGACCATTGCACCGGCGATCCCGCCGGCGGCGGTCGACACCGCCACGTCGAGCGGCGGGCCGGCCGTGAGCGTCGCCGCGGCCAGCGCGGCCGACGCGACATCCTCATCCGGATCGCCGGCGATGGCGGCGCAGCCCTCGACTGCAACCACGACCACGCCGACGACCACGCAGCGCGCGCCTGCCCTGCCCGCCGCAGCCGCACAAGCCGTGCTGCCAGGCGCGAAAGATTCGAAGGAATCCGCGAAGGAGCGCCGCGCGCGCGAAGCCCGCGAGCGCGATCGCGACGCACGCGCGTCAGGCAGCACTGTCGCGGCGCCGCCCGCCAAGGGCCTGGTGCGCGTCGCGATCAGCCCCTGGGGCGAGATCGAGGTCGACGGCCGCCCGGCCGGCACATCGCCGCCGGTCACCGAGCTGAGCCTGCCCGAAGGCCGGCACCAGATCGTGGTGCGCAACACCGACCTGCCGCCGCTCAGCGTCATCGTCAACGTCAGCGCCGATCAACCGGTGGCGCTGAAGCACAAGTTCTGATGCGGACCCTCCGGTTCAGCGTCGTGCTCGCAGGCCTGTGCGCCGTGCTCGCCGGCTACGCCGTCGCGCCCGTGGCCCAGCCGGGATTGATCGACGTCGTCGAGCGGCCCGCCGAGAAAGCGCTGCTCGCCGGCATGCGCGCCTACGACGATGCGCAGTATGCCCAGGCCGAGCAGTTGCTCAAGCAATCGCTCAAGCACGGCCTGGCGTCGCCGCGCGATCGCGCCGCGGCACACAAGCACCTCGCGTTCATTTACTGCACCAGCAACCGCGCGTCTGCCTGCGAAGACGCGTTCCGTGCCGCGCGCAGCGCCGACCCGGCTTTCGCGCTGAGCAAGGCCGAGGCGGGCCATCCGCAGTGGGGCCCGGTCTATGCGCGGGTGCGGGGCGAGGCGCTGCGGCAATAATCGGCGGGTGCTTCAACCTGACTCCGATTCACTGGCCTTCCGTTTCGCATTGCGCGTCTACTGGGAAGACACCGACGCCGGCGGCGTGGTCTTCTACGCCAACTACCTTAAGTTCTTCGAGCGTGCCCGCACCGAATGGCTGCGCTCGCTCGGCCATGAGCAGGAACGTCTGCGCCACGAGACCGGCACGGTCTTCATCGTCACCGACACTACGGTGCATTACCGTCGACCGGCGCGGCTCGACGACATGCTCGCGGTGACGGTGCATGTCAAGCATGCCGGGCGCGCGCAGATGACGATCGTGCAGCAGGCCTGGCGCCAGCTGCCCGGCCGCGAGGAGCTTGTCGCCGAAGGCACGATCCGCATTGCCTGCGTCGACTCAGGAACTTTCAAGCCACAGCGCATTCCGACCGCGATCGTGGATTCACTCACCTCTATGCCATTGGCCCATGACACGACCCACGTCCATTGAATGCCGGCGCTCCGCGCGCCGGGCCCGTCTTGAGGCCATCTGCACCAGTTTTGCGACGAACCCGGCACGCCAGCCGGCACCGCGCTTCACGCAGCCCTCGGCCGAAGGGCGCGCATGAACCAGGAATTCTCGATCCTCACACTCGTCACGCAGGCGAGCCTGGTTGTCCAGCTCGTCATGGCAGGGCTGATGATCGCGTCGCTCGCGAGCTGGACGGTGATCTTCGGCAAGCTCTTCGGCCTGAAGCGCGTGCGCGCGTCCAACGAAGATTTCGAGCGTGATTTCTGGGCCGGCAAGAACATCAACGACCTGTACGCCGACGCCATCAAGCGCACCGACGGCTCGCCGATGGAGCGCATCTTCGCGTCGGGCATGCGTGAATTCATGAAGCTGCGCGAGCGTCGGCTCAACGATGCAGGCGCATTGCTCGACGGCGCGCGCCGCGCGATGCGCGCGAGCTTCCAGCGCGAGCTCGACGTCATCGAGGCGCATCTGTCGTTTCTCGCGACGGTCGGTTCGGTGTCGCCCTATGTCGGCCTGTTCGGCACGGTCTGGGGGATCATGCATGCATTCGTCGGCCTGTCGAACATGACGCAGGTGACGCTCGCGACCGTCGCGCCCGGCATCGCCGAAGCCCTGGTCGCGACCGCGATCGGCCTGTTCGCAGCGATCCCCGCGGTGATCGCCTACAACCGATTCGCACGCGACATCGACCGCATCGCGATACAGCTCGAGACCTTCATCGAGGAGTTCTCGAACATCCTGCACCGCAATACCGGCGCGCCGGTGGCGGCCCAATAAGATGCGGCAGCACACCGTTGGCAGTCTTCGCGGGCAGGCGGCTTGCGGCCCCTTGCAGACGTTCGCGAGCGGCCGCTTGCGTGCATCGTGCGCGCATCGCGGCAGGCGCTGCCCGCCGGGGGCTCATACGGTGGC
>Ga0207648_10002686_pt1 | contig 18927 bp, 18 predicted proteins | sample KBSMisM32_FD_184310 | JGI IMG/M metagenome (GOLD analysis project Ga0207648, IMG submission 184310) | Miscanthus rhizosphere microbial communities from Kellogg Biological Station, Michigan, USA - KBS Miscanthus M3-2 (SPAdes) (version 2) | ecosystem: Host-associated > Plants > Roots >...
ACCTTCAGGCCGTGCACAAGGACGGGCACCTGCACGTCCAGCTTGCCGATGATGGACCCGGGCAAGGCGGCGGTGGCGGAGCCGGAGCGAAGGACTTCCCGCCGCTGATCCAGGCCGCAAAGACGATCGCGCCCGGCATCGGATACATCCGCTTCAGCGCCTTCTTCGGCACCGACGAGGAAATCGCTGGCGTCCGCAAGTGGCTGGCGGAGAACAAGGACGACAAGGTCCTGATCTTCGACCTCCGCAATCACCACGGCGGCGGCCTCGACGAGCAGGATGCGATCTTCTCTTACATCTTCGCCAAGAAGACTCCGCTCGTGAAGATGGCCACGGCGAAGTCGGTGTTCGACGAGCGCGGCGCGCCGATCCAGTCGGGGCCAACGCTCCAGTTCCAGCCCGAAGGCGAGAAGATGGTGGCTACCCATGTCGCGATTCCCGCTGAGGATACGCCGCTTCGCAATGCGAAGATCTACCTTCTGGTGTCCAATCGGACGGCATCAGCCGCGGAGCATTTTTCGCTGGCGATGAAGTCGACCGGCCGCGCGACGCTGATCGGCGAGGCGACCGCTGGCGCCAACCATTTTGGCGGTCCCGCCGAGCTCAACCAGCATTTCGCGGTGTGGATGCCGGTGGGACGCACCTACGACATCAAGACCGGGAAGGACTGGGAGGGCAGCGGGGTCGCACCCGACATAGCTGCCGATCCGAAGCAGGCATTGATCCTCGCTCTCGAGAAAGCCGGTCTTTCCCATGAAGAAGCGGTGAGACTGGACGCGGCGGAAGTCCCGGCCGAGCCGGTCCACAGCGACAAGCTGAGGGCCAGGTGATGCCCCGCCGTTCGTGCTTGCCCGCGCCCCTTTCGTCGAATGGCGATGGATTGCGCGACCGAAAGGACAAGACGTCGCCTTACGCTGCGGAGGTTCACGCATTGCCTGCAACGCAATCGGCCGACTTGCCCGTTAGACCCTTCGGGGCCGAGCCGGCCGCGCCGGCGCTCGCGGCTGGAGCGCCCCCCGACGCTCCGACCGCGACGCCGGCTAGAGCGTTGCTCGCCTTCTTTGGAATCTTGCTTCTTTGCTCGGCCGTTCCCGTGGCAGCTGGCAAATGTATCGACAAATCGCGGCATCGCGCGGTCACTTGCCCGATAAAGGCACGCCAGATGGCAGCGGTGACTCCGCCAGCGAAGAAGGGGTCTCCACCGACCGTGGTACTGAGGGGCGCCGGCGGCGGGTCGGCCCATTGGATGCCGATCGCATCCGATTTGATGCCCTAAGCGCTGGCGAGCGCTTCGGCGATCAGCTTGCGGCTGTTGTCGATCCCGTAGAGGGCAATGAAGCTGCCCATTCGCGGGCCTTGGCTTGAGCCGAGCAAGGTCTCGTAGAGCGCCTGGAACCAGGCGCGCAGGTTCTCTTTGCCGTAATGCGTTTTGCCGACTTCGAAGACCTGGTTCTGGATCTCGTCGGCGGAGGCGTCGGCCGGCAGCTTGGCGATTTCGGAATCGAGGTCGCGCAGAGCCTTGGCTTCCTGCTCGGTCGGGGCGCGGCGCTTCAGGCCCGGTACGACGAAGTCGCGCGAGTAATTGACCGCGAGCTCGATCAGCTCGTCCAGCTCGCGGCTGTCGGTCGGCTGGCCAAGGTAGTTGTCGACAAATTCAGCCAGCGTTTCGGCGGTTGCCTGGGTGCCGAGGACGGCCGCGAGATTGAGCAGCAGGCCGTAGGTCACGGGCAGCGTCTCGCTCGGAACCTCGCCGCCGTGGATGTGATGCACGGGATTGCCGAGCTGCTGCTCGACCGGCTGGTTCGGATAGTTGCCCCGGAACTGCCAATATTCGTCGACCGCGCGGGGGATGACGCCAATGTGTAGGCTCTTCGCGCGCTTCGGCTCGCGGTAGATGTAGAAGGAGAGGCTCGGCTCGCTTCCGTAGCGCAGCCATTCGTCGAGGCTGAGGCCGTTGCCCTTCGACTTGGAGATCTTCTCGCCCTTTTCGTCGAGGAACATCTCGTAATTGAAGCCCTCGGGCGGGCGGCCGCCGAGCACCCGCGCGATTTTTCCCGACTGGGTAACGCTGTCGATCAGGTCCTTGCCGGCCATCTCGTAATCGACGCCGAGCGCGACCCAGCGCGCGGCCCAGTCGACCTTCCACTGCAGCTTTGCGAGGCCGCCGAACGCCGATTGCTGCACGCGTGCGCCGTCCTCGTCGTCGAAAGCGATGAGCCCAGCCTCGGCATCGATCACCTCGACCGGGACCTGGAGAACCCGGCCGCTCGTCGGCGAGAGGGGGAGTACGGGCGAATAGGTCTTGCGGCGGTCCTCGCCGAGCGTCGGGAGCATCACGCCCATGATCGCGTCCCAGCCGTGCAGGACCTTGCGGATCACGTCGTCGAAGCGGCCGCTGGTGTAGCAGTCGGTCGCGGAGAGGAATTCGTAGTCGAAGCCGTAGCGATCGAGGAAATGACGCAGCATCGCATTATTGTGGAGCGCGAAGCTCTCGTGCGTCCCGAAGGGGTCGGGGATCTGGGTCAGCGGCTTGCCGAGATGGGCGGCGAGCAGTTCCTGATTGGGGACATTGTCGGGGACCTTGCGGAGGCCGTCCATATCGTCGCTGAAGGCGATCAGCCGGGTCGGATTGCCGGTCAGCTCCTCATAGGCGTGGCGGACGAAGGTCGTCCGTGCGACCTCGTTGAAGGTACCGATGTGCGGCAGGCCCGAGGGTCCGTAACCGGTCTCGAAGATCATCGGCTGGCCGGCCGGCTTCCCTTCGGGCCAGCGCTTCAGGAGCTTGCGCGCCTCCTCGTACGGCCAGGCCTTGGACGTCATTGCGGCAGAACGGATTGCTTCAGCGTCCAAACTCGTTGCTCTTCTGTTCTCGTAAAGCCAAGGTCGCGGGGATGGCCGCTCCTTTGCCTCTTCCCGCGCTCCACGCAACCCACGCCGGAATCTGGCTGGCAGGCGGAGACGGGCAGGCTCGCGAGGCGACCCGAGGCGAGGCGATCGCCCGCGCCGCCGAAACGCCGCATATCATCCTGAATGCCCCGCTGGTCGGGCAAAGGCTGGGCTATCCCGAGCTGAGCGGCCTCGACCTCCTCGAGCTGTTCGCCTTCGTCCACCCGGCGCGGTTTGCAGTCCCGACGGTGGGCGGGTTGAGCCGAACGCTTGGACTTGAGCCACCGGCAAGCGAGACCGAGGCGGCTGGCGCGCTGCAACAGATCGCCGAGCGGATACTGGCAGTGCTCGCCGATCCGGACTGGCGCGAACGCGAGGGCGCGTGGACGTCGAACATGACGCTGCACCGGCTTGGTTGGGGCTGGGCGCCACTGATCGGCGCGCGGCTCGAGCGGCCGGAGCGCGGCGAACGAATGCTGTTCTCGCGGCTCAAACAATGGGAGGAAGCCGGGGAGCGGCCGCCGCCGCGGACGGTGTTGGTCGATCCATTTGATACCTGCGCCAAGCTCGACAAGCTGACGGGACGCGCCGAGGCGCGCGAGGGGCAAAAGGCGATGGCGCAGGCGGTGGCGCAGGTGTTCGCGCCAAAGCCGGCCAAGGGATCGCCGAACGTGCTGCTCGCCGAAGCGGGGACCGGGATCGGGAAGACGCTCGCCTATCTCGCGCCGGCATCTTTGTGGGCCGAGCAGGCGGGCGGAACGGTGTGGGTGTCGACATTCACCAAGGCACTGCAGCGGCAGCTCGACGGGGAGGGGCCGAAGCTCTTCGCCGACGCCGAGGAGCGCGCGCGGCGGATCGTCGTCCGCAAGGGGCGAGAGAATTACCTCTGCCTGCTGAACCTCGAAGACGCCCTGCAGGGTGCGTTTACGGGGCGCGCCGCGATCCTGGCGCAGCTGGTTGGACGCTGGGCAGCCTATACCAAGGACGGTGACATGGTCGGCGGAGACCTCCCCGGCTGGCTTCCGAGCCTGTTTCGGCGAGCAGGTGCCACCGCGCTCACCGACCGCCGCGGCGAATGCGTCTATGCCGGCTGCCCGCACTATCGCCGATGCTTCATCGAGCGCGCCGAGCGGGCGAGCCGCGAGGCTGACATCGTCATCGCCAATCATGCGCTGGTGATGGTAAATGCGGCGCGGGCCCGGGAGGACGCGCCGGGGCGGATCCTGTTCGACGAGGGGCATCACCTGTTCGATGCCGCCGATTCAACGTTCGCCGTCGCGTTCGGAGGGCAGGAGGCGATCGAACTCCGCCGCTGGATCGTCGGGCCGGAGGGACGCTCGCGGGGACGGCGCCGCGGGCTTGCGGCGCGGTTGATGGACGTTGCCTCCTACGACGAAGAGGGCAATCGGGCGCTCGATGCTGCTGTCGAGGCAGCGAAGGCGCTGCCGTCGGACGGCTGGCTGCAGCGGCTGGTCGAGGGCGATCCGTTCGGGCCGGTCGAGGCGCTGCTCGCCGAAGTCCGCGGGACGGTGTTCGCGCGGGCCAAGGCGCAGGAGGCGGGCTACGGGCTGGAGACCGAGCTCGCCGAACCGGATGGGGCGCTGGTGTCGAGTGCAGCGGCGGCCGTGGAGATTCTGGAAAGCCTGGCAAAGCCCCTGGCTGCGCTTTCGCGGCGGCTCGAGGCGGTGCTCGAGGATGCTCCCGATTGGCTCGATTCGCAGGCGCGGGCGCGGGTCGAAGGCGCGATCCGCGGATTGTCGTGGCGGCGCGAGACGGTCGCCGCGTGGATCGCCTTGCTGTCGCGAATCGGTGGTGAGGCCGACCCGGAGTTCGTCGACTGGCTGGCGGTCGAGCGCGTCGACGGGCGCGAGTATGACGTCGCGATCCACCGGCGCTGGCTCGACCCAACCAAGCCGCTCGCGGGTGCGGTGATCGCGCCGGCAGATGGTGTGCTGGTGACGTCGGCGACGCTTCGCGGCGGCGAGGATTGGCCGGCCGCGGATGCCCGCACCGGAGCGCTTCACCTTCCTGCCCCTGCCGCTCATTTCGAAGCGGAAAGCCCGTTCGACTATGCGGCGTGTTCGGAGGTGCTGATCGTCACCGACGTGAAGCAGGGCGACATTGCCTCGCTGGCCGGCGCCTACGCACGGCTGATCGAGGCGGCGAAGGGCGGGACGCTGGGACTGTTCACCGCGATCCAACGGTTGAAGGCTGTGCATGCGCGCGTTGCCGATCGGCTGGCGCGCGAGGGGCTTCCGCTTCTGGCCCAGCACGTGGATCCGATCGATGCCGGTACGCTTGTCGATATCTTCCGTGATGACCCACGCGCTTCGCTGCTCGGCACCGATGCGCTGCGCGACGGAGTCGACGTTCCGGGCGAATCGCTGCGGCTGGTAGTGATGGAGCGCGTGCCCTGGCCGAGGCCGACGGTGCTTCACGCGGCGCGGCGCATGGCGGGCGGTGGCAGCGCCTATGACGATCGGGTCGTTCGCGCCCGGCTCGCGCAGGCGTTCGGCCGGCTAATCCGGCGGCAGGGCGACAAGGGTCTGTTCGTGATCCTGTCGGCGGCGATGCCGTCGCGGCTGCTGAAGGCCTTCCCGCCCGGAGTGCCGATCAGTCGGGTGGCGCTGGACATTGCGATCGACCGGGTCGAGGGGTTCCTGCCCTCGCAAAGGAGCAGCGATGAAGAAGCTCGCGATCCTGCGGCACGCCAAGTCGAGCTGGGATGACCCCGGCCTCGATGATTTCAACCGGCCGCTGAACGACCGCGGGTGGAAGGCGGCGCGGAGGATGGGCCGTGTGCTCAGGAAGCGGGGAGTGAAGTTCGACCTTGTGCTGTCGAGCACGGCAGCGCGGACGCGCGAGACCATCGATGGGATTCAGGAGCATTTCGACTTCGATGCGCCCATCGAATTCAGGCCGGAGCTTTATCTCGCGAGCGAGGAGGCACTGCTGGAGACGATCCGCGGGCTCGATGAGAAGGTGAAGGCGCCGCTGATCGTCGGGCACAACCCGGGACTCGAGCTGCTGGTTACCGACCTAAGCCGCGATGACGATCGGGGGTTGCGGCGCCGCGTCGCGGGCAAGTTCCCCACGGGAGCGCTCGTGATCCTGGAATTGCCCACGCACCATTGGAGCAAGGTGAAGCCCGGCGAGGGCCAAGTCGTGGAACTGATGCTGCCGCGCGAGCTGGACTAGCCGTCGAGCGCGTCAGCCAGGCGATTGCGAAGCGAGATCAGGCGGAAAACATCGACGCCGCCCGGCGCTTCGTCCGGCTCCGGCCCCTCAGGCACAGCCGCGACTGCCATCCTCGCTTGCGGCAGGCCCTCCGGGACGCCGTCGCCGCCCTTGTCGCGCAGCACCTTCTGCACGCCGCGGACGGTATAGCCTTCCTGGTTGAGCAGACGGTGGATCTTTCGCGCGAGATCGACATCGGCCGGCCGGTAGTAGCGGCGGTTGCCCGCGCGCTGCATCGGCCTCAGCTGCGGGAAGCGGGTCTCCCAGTAACGCAGGATGTGTTGCGCGACTCCAAGCTCCTGCGACAATTCACCAATCGTCAGGAGGGCGCCGGGGTCTTTGGCTCCGGCGGTTGCCAAGCTCAGCCCTTCGCGATCCGGTCGCGCATGATCTGGCTTGCGCGGAACGTCATTACGCGGCGTGGCGCGATCGGCACTTCGATGCCGGTCTTGGGATTGCGGCCAACGCGCTGGCCCTTGTCGCGAAGGATGAACGTGCCGAATCCGGAGATCTTCACATTATGGCCGTCCGAAAGCGCATGGCACATGTGATGCAGCACGCGTTCGACAAGGCTCGCGGATTCCGCGCGCGACAGGCCGAGCCGGCGATGCACGACATCGGACAGGTCAGCACGCGTCAGCGTCGCGCCGCTATCTGCATCATTGGTCATCCGCGCGATCCCGAGATCGGCCATTGAAATTCTCCCGCCCGTGACGGCGCCCCCCGCCGTTTTGATTACGCTTTCGTAACGGAATTCCGTCTTGTCGGCAATTCACCTTCTCGCCGGATATTCCAAACTTTTCAATACCTGAGCGCTGCTGCACCCCATGTAAAGCCACCGCCCATCGCTTCCAGGACAATGACATCGCCGCGCTTGATTCGTCCGTCCTTGACGGCCGTGTCGAACGCCAGCGGAACCGAGGCCGCCGACGTGTTCGCGTGCCGATCGACGGTGACCACGACCTTCTCGGCCGGAAGGCCTAGCTTCCTCGCCGTTGCCTCCAGGATTCGCGCATTGGCCTGGTGCGGCACGACCCAATCGACATCGTCCGAGTTGAGGCCGGCGCCCTCAAGCACTTCGCTCATCACCGAGGCGAGGTTGACCACCGCGTGGCGGAAGACCTCGCGCCCCTTCATCCGGAGCTTGCCGACAGTCCCGGTGGTGGACGGCCCTCCGTCGACGAACAGCAGGTCGTTGTGCCGACCGTCGGCATGGAGCTTGGTCGAGAGAATGCCGCTTTCGCCTTCCTCGGCGCTCAGGACCAGCGCGCCCGCGCCGTCACCGAACAAGACGCAGGTGGCGCGATCTTCCCAGTCGAGGATCCGGCTGAAGGTCTCGGCCCCAATCACCAGCGCCTTGGCAGCGCCGCCCGAGCGCAGCATCGAGTCGGCGACCGACAGAGCGTAGAGGAAGCCGGTGCAGACCGCGTGCACGTCGAAGGCGATGCAGTCGTTGATCCCAAGCGCGGCCTGGACCTTGGTCGCGGTCGACGGGAAGGTCTGATCGGGCGTCGCAGTCGCGAGGACGATGAGGTCGATATCGGTTGCTTCGAGGCCGGCATGTGCAAGCGCCTGGCGGGCGGCTGCAGTGGCAAGGCTGGCCGTCGTCTCGCCGTCGCCGGCGATGTAGCGGTTGCGGATTCCGGTGCGCTCAACGATCCATTCGTCTGTCGTGTCGACGGTCTTGGCCAGTTCCTCGTTGGTGACCTGACGCTTCGGAAGCGCGCTGCCGACCCCGGCGATGACGGAGCGACGAGTCATTCTGCTGCCTCGCCGGCGAAGGCGTGGGCGCGGAAATTGTCGAGGTCGTCGCCGATCTTCCGGGTGATGTCGTTGCGCACCATGCTGGCGGCAACACGGATCGCATTGGCGACGCCCTTGGAGTTGGCGCCCCCGTGGCTCTTCACCACCAGCCCGTTGAGGCCGAGGAAGACCGCGCCGTTGTGGTTGTTGGGGTCGAGGTGGACCTGCAGCAGGTTAAGCGCCGGACGAGACAGCGCGAACCCCGCCTTCGATCGGAACGAGCTGGTGAAGGCGCGGCGGAGGAGATCGGTCACGAAGCGAGCGGTACCTTCCGCGGTCTTGAGGGCAATGTTGCCTGAAAAGCCGTCCGTGACGACGACGTCGACAGTTCCGCGAGACAGCTGGTCGCCTTCGGTGAATCCGTCGAAGCGGAACGGCAGGTAATCTGCCTCGCGGAGGAGGGCGGCCGCATCCTTCAATTCGTCGGTGCCTTTCAGCTCCTCGGTACCGATGTTGAGCAGCTTCACACGCGGCCCGCTAATACCAAGGACGCAGCGCGCATAGGCCGCGCCCATCACCGCGAACTGGACGAGATTCTGGGCATCGCACTCGGTGTTGGCACCGAGGTCGAGCATCACGACGTCGGTCTCGCCAAGCGTCGGCAGAAGGGCGGCAAGCGCCGGGCGGTCGATGCCGGGCATGGTACGGAGCGCGAGCTTCGACATGGCCATCAGCGCACCGGTGTTGCCGCCCGAGAGCGCCGCGTCGGCGATATTTTCCTTCACCGCGTTGATTGCCATGCCCATCGAGGTGGTCCGAGCGCGGCGGATCGCCTGGCTCGGCTTCTCGGTCGCGGCGATTGCCTCGGCCGAGTGGACGATCGTCGCGCTCGACGCGAGATCGCGATGGGTTGCGATGAGCCGCTCGACCTCCTGCTCGTCCCCGTAAAAGGTGAAGCAAAGGCTCGGGTCCTTGCGAAGCGCGCGGGCGGCGCCGGCGATCATTGCTGCCGGACCGGCGTCGCCCCCCATGGCGTCGATCGCAATTCGTGGCCCAGCGGCCATTGTGCGGCCGGTCTTCTTTTATTCCCCGGGAGCGACGATTTCGCGGCCATTATAATAGCCGCACGCCGCGCACATGTTGTGCGGCAGCTTGAGTTCGCCACAGTTCGGGCATTCCTGGAACTGGGTCGCCTTCAGCGCATGATGGCTGCGGCGCATGTTCCGCTTCGACGGCGAGGTTTTTCTCTTAGGGACAGCCATTGCGGCACCTTTGAAATATTCGGGACAAACAATAAAAATTGCGACGATCTGCGCCTCATCTCAGCGGGCTAACCCGCAGGCGGCGGCCTGATCGTCGCGAACCGCGGCCCCTATAGCGTATAAGGCCGGTGTTGCAAGCGCGGCGTCGCAGTGCACGGTCTAGGCCGCTAGTGCGGCGTCACTGACGAACGGGTTCGTCGCCCGTTCGTGCCCGAAGGTCGACATCGGCCCGTGGCCTGGGACAAAGGCCGTGTCATCGCCCATCGGCCATAGCCGCGTCGTGATCGACTGGATCAGCTGCTGCTGGTCCCCGTGAGGGAAGTCCCAGCGTCCGACCGAGCCGCGGAACAGCACGTCGCCGACCAGAGCGAGCTTCGATTCAGGCTGGTGGAAGACGACGTGGCCAGGCGTGTGGCCGGGGCAGTGGCGGACGTCGAAGGCCAGTTCGCCGACCGTCGCCCGGTCACCGTCGACGAGCCAGCGCACAGGCTGGAAGGGCCTGCCGACGATGCCGTACTTGGCGCCATCCTCAGTGAGGCGCTCGATCCAGTAGATGTCCGCCTCGTGTGGGCCCTCGATCTCGACGCCGAGCTCCTCGGCGAGCACGCCGGCACTGCCGCAGTGGTCGATATGGCCGTGGGTCAGCAGGATCTTCTCGATCGTGACGCCGACCTGCGCGGCTGCAGCCTTGAGGCGCGGGAGGTCGCCGCCGGGATCGACGAAGGCGCCGCGCATCGTCTTGGTGCACCACAGCAAGGTGCAATTCTGCTGGAGCGGGGTGACCGGGATGACGGCGGCGCGAAGCGGCGGCTCACTCATGGGGCAAGCAACGTTTTCTTCCAGAATTGGACGGTCGACCAGAACTGGTAATCCTGATTTTCCTTCTTGGCGTAGCCGTGGCCCTCGTTGGCGGCGATCATGTGCCAGACCTCGGTGCCGTTGGCGCGGACGGCCTTCACCATCTGCTCGGCCTCCGACCTAGGAACGCGCGGGTCGTTGAAGCCGGTGACGACGAACAGGGGATCACGGATTTCGCTCGCGCGGCGGATGGGCGAAATCTCGAGGAGCTTCGCGCGCTGCTTGGGGTCGCGCTCATCGCCATATTCGACGCGGCGCAGATCGCGGCGATAACTCTCGGTATGCTCGAGAAGGCTGACGAAGCCCGACACCGCGACCGTGCATTGCGAGCTCTTGAGCCGCGGGCCGTAGAAGATCGACGAGGCGTAGCACATGTAACCGCCGTAGCTTCCGCCGGTTACCGCGATGCGATTGGCGTCGATGTCGGGGTCGGTGGAGAGCTTGTCGAGGAAGGCGCCGATATCCTTGACGCTGTCCTCGCGTTTCCAGGGCCCGTTATCGAGGCTGACGAAGCGCTTGCCGTAGCCCGTCGAGCCGCGGACGTTCGGGTAGAAGATGGCGATGCCGAGCTCGTTGATCAGGTAATTGTTGCGGCCGAGGAAGCCGGGTCGGGACTGGCCTTCGGGCCCGCCATGAATGTTGATGATCAGCGGGCGTTTGCCGGGGAATTTGCGCGGGTGGGGCCGGTAGAGGAAGCCGGACACTGGCTCACCGTCGAAGCTCTTCACCTCGACGAGCTGCGGTTCGACATTGGCGGTTGCGTCGAGGCCGCCGGTCTCGCTCGCCGTCCAGCGGGTGATCTGCAGCGTCGCGGGATCCAGAGAGAAGGCATCGCTCGGGCTCTTGGCCGAGGAGAGGGAGAAACCGAGCGCTCCCCATGGCGCGAATTGCATGCCGCCCATCACGCCTGCCGGAAGCGCGGCGACCGGGCGGATCTGACCGCTTGTGACATCGAGCAGGTAAAGGCGGCTGCTTCCGGCCTCGTTGACCGAATAAGCGATCGTTCGACCGTCCTTGCTGATGTCGAATTGCTCGACGTCCCAGCGCGACGGCGGGGACACCGGGGTGAAGCGCCGCGTACGCGGATCGAGCCGGCCGAGACGTGCGACATCGCTATTCTCGTCCGACGTCGCCCACAAGGTGCCGTCAGGCGCGAATGTCAGGTTACCGTAGGCGATGTCTTTCTTAAGGTCGCCAATCGGGGTCAGCTTGCCGGTGGCCAGATCGAGCAGGTACGGGTCCGCCTTGGTGACGGACTTGCCGTTCAGGATCGCCGCCTCCTCCCCGCCGGGCGCGAAGTCGGCGAAGTTCCAGCCGCCGCCCTGGACCTGCGCGACGAGGCGATCGGTCGAGCGGTCCTTCGGGTCGATCACATAAAGATCGGTATCGGTGCCGTTCCGACGCGTCGACGCATAGCCGACCAGACGCCCTTCCTTGTCCCAGCTGCCGAAATTGTTGCGGCTCTTGCCGTCGGTCAGCAGCGCAAGGTGCCCGTTCTGAAGAGTGTAGAGCTGGAAGAACTCGCCGCCGCCCGTGTCCTTGATGGCGACCAGCGTCCCACCCGCCGGGGAGAGGCGCCCGGTCACCGGCTCGTCCTCGAAGCTGACCTGGCGGCGGTCGCCCATCGGTGCCGCGACGACGTGAAGCTGGTTGGTGTTTGAGAAGCGCGTTCCGATCAGCATCGCGCGAGTCGCCGCGTCCCAACCGAGGAAGGAGGCGGTGCGGAACTCCATGTACGGCCGCGTGGCGTCGGCGAGCTCATCAGGGACCGGAGGCACGTTCTCGACGGTGATTGCGGCGGGCTTCGGGGCATCGGCCAAGGCTGAGGCGGAGGGGATGAGGCAAGTGGCGGCAAGCGCCCAACGGATCGGCTTCAACGCGTCACTCCTGGCTGCGGTGTGGAGAGGCTATTTGCCGGTGTCGACCTCGGACAAGGCGGCAGGCTCATTATTCATCGAGGCCGCGACCTGTTCCGCCTGGCGAAGCACGCGAAGCACGTTGCCGCCTGCGAGCTTCGCGAGGTTCGCGTCGGACCAGCCGCGGCGGATCAGCTCGGCGAAGACCAAAGGATAAGCCTGGACCCCGGTCAGCCCATCGGGCGTGAAGGGGATGCCGTCGAGATCGGCGCCGATCCCGACATGGTCATAGCCGGCGACCTTGGCGATATGCTCGATATGGTCGGCGACATTGGCGACGGTGACCGGCGGACGCGGGTGTGCGGCTTCCCAGGTCTTCAGCCCGGCTTTGACGGCCGCCGAATCCTCGCGGTGGACCGCTTTCAGGCGCGCTTCCTCGGCGCTCTGATCAGCGCCCCAGTTCCACACCGCGTCGGAAAGGAAGTTGGGCACCCAGTTCGCCATGACCACGCCGCCGTTGGCGGGCAGAAGCACGAGCACGTCGTCCGGCACGTTGCGCGGGTGAGCGCCGATCGCCCGCGCCGAGGAGTGGGAGAAGATGACCGGCGCCTTGCTGGCCGCAATCGCTGCCTTCATCGTCGCCGGCGAGACGTGGCTCAGGTCGACCAGCATGCCGATGCGGTTCATCTCGTGGACGACCGTTAGTCCGAACGGGCTGAGGCCATTGTATTTGGGATCGTCGGTAGCGCTGTCGGCCCACTCGGTGGTCTGGTTGTGGGTCAGCGTCATGTAGCGCGCGCCGAGCGTGTAATAGGCTCGCAGCGCAGCGAGGCTTCCGCCGATCTGCCGTCCGCCCTCGACACCCATCATTGAGGCGATCTTGCCTGCCTTGTGGATGCGAACGACGTCCGCCGCCGTGTAGGCCTGCTCGAGGTCGTTGGGGTAAGCCGCGATCATCCGCTTCACGATATCGATCTGCTCGATCGTCTCGCGGATCGCCGCGTCGCCGGTGATCGTGCCGTCGATATAGACCGACCAGAATTGGCCGCCGACGCGCCCCTGATGAAGCCGCGCCATGTCGGTCATCAGCGGGCTGGGCTGGCGCTGGTCGGTGCCGCTCGCGAGCCCGCTGATGTCGCGCTTGTAATTTTCGGCCAGCTGCTCGGCGATGTCGTTGTGGCCGTCGATCAGCGGCGTCGCCTTGAGGATGCGGTCGATGCGGGCCTGGACCTTGGGGTCCATCTGCTGGGCTGTGGCGGGAGTGGCGATGACCATGGCGGCGGCTAGCATGAGCGAGGCGGTGTGATTCATGGAGGTGTTGTAGAACGGCTATTGCAGCGCGCAATGCGCCCTTGTTCTTTGGCTCGCGCGCGTTGATGAATGGTGGCGATGAGCGACCTTGAAGAGACGATGCATTTCGATCCCGAGGAGGGCATCGCCGACCTCGACGTCCACCTCGACCGGCTCACTGCCTCTGCCGAGGCGCAGGGCTTCAAGTTCGACCGGCACGCCGCGCGCAACGAGCTTCAAGCGGCGACCTTTGGGAAACGCCGTCCGGCGACGGCGCGGCTCGTATTGTCGCCGACGGGAGCAATGGCGATCGAGGTGCGGCCGGCCTAGGCGGCGAGCGGGAAGCGTAGCAAACGGTCCGACACCGGCACGAGCGCCGCGGCGTTGCTACCGACGCTCCCGAGAATTGCCGGATGGTGGGCGTCGAGGCCGCCGGTCAGCGAGCCGAACGCCGGCATGATGACCTTGCTCGCCGATGTGACGAAGCAACGGCGCGAAACCTGGCGGCCGCGGAGGTGAACCCGAAACTTCGGGTGATAGTGGCCGGAGATCTCGGGGCGGACCTCGCCGCGCTGCGCCTCGTGGCGCAGCATGATGCCCCCAAGCTCGACCTCATTCTCGATGCGCCCGCCGCAATGGTCGGCAAAGCCGGGATCGTGGTTGCCGACAATCCAGGTCCAGTCGAGGCGCGAGGTGAGGGAGGTCAGCAAGGCGCGTGCGCTCGAATCCAGCCGGTCGCAGCCAAAGCGGTCGTGGAAGCTGTCGCCTAGACAGTAGAGCCGCGTCGCGCCGGTGCGCTCGACCTCGGTCGCTAGCGCGGTGAGCGTCGCATGCGAATCATAGGGCGGAAGGAACTGGCCGAGACGGGCGAACCAGCTCGCCTTTTCGAGGTGCAGGTCGGCGACGAGCAGCGCTTCGTGCGACGCCCAATAGAGCGCGCCGTCGGCGCTGGCCGCGAACGTTTCGCCTGCGAACGAAAAGGGAACCATGCGGCCGGTCTAACTGCCGGCCGACGGTCAATCCAGAGTCAAATTACTCGTAGTCGCCGCCCGACGGAGTCGGACGCGGCGGCGCGGCGGCGGTGAGGCGCAGCGCCTCGGCTGCTTCGCTCAGCGAGGCGAGCTCTTCGGTCTCGTCCTCTTCGTCGATCCGCACCTTCTGGAGGTTGGTGACGATCGCTTCCTCGAGGTGCTTGGGCTTGACCATTTCCTCGGCAATCTCGCGCAGCGCGACCACCGGATTCTTGTCGCGGTCGCGGTCGATCGTGAGGTCGGCGCCGCCCGAAATCTGGCGCGCACGCTGCGCAGCCATCAGGACAAGATCGAACCTGTTCGGGATCTTGTCGACACAATCTTCAACCGTAACGCGCGCCATTCGTCGCTCCGCAAAGCTATTCCGTTGCTGGAATATGGGATTTCAGGAAGGGTGCGGCAATAGCTTGCGGGGCTTTCCAAAGTCAAGGAAAGCAGGCGGATGGCCGACCAGCCGCCACCTGCGAGAGCATCCATCCGCGCCGAGATCGCCGGCAACCGCCTGGAAGTGATCGAAAGCGGCGACGCGCGGCTGCAGCTACTCCTTGAGCTGATCGGGGGTGCAACGCAGTCGATCAAGATGCTGATGTACATGTTCAACCCCGACCGCGTCGGTGCGCGCGTGCGCGACGCCTTGGCCGACGCGGCGAAGCGCGGGGTCGACGTCAAAGTGCTGATCGACGGCTTCGGCTCGGCCGCTCCGGAGGACTTCTTCGATTCTGTCGACCGTGCCGGCGGCAACCACTGTCGCTTCAATCCGAGCTACGGCCGCCGATATTTGATGCGCAATCACCAGAAGCTGGTGATCATCGACGAGGCTACGGCGATCATCGGCGGGGCAAATATCGACGACACCTATTTGAGTGATAGTGTCGAGGGCCGCTGGCGAGACCTCTGGCTCAAGCTCGATGGACCGGAAGTTGCGTTGCCGAGCCGCTATTTCGAGACCTTGTTCCGCTGGTCCAAGCGCAAGAATCCGTCGCTCAAATATCTGCGGCGCACGATCCGCGAATATAGCGAGTGGCGCGGGCCGCTGCAGTGGAAGTTCACCGGTCCTTTAAGCCTCCGCAACAGCTGGTGGCGGACCATCGGCCAGGACATCCGGCGCGGCCAGCAGCTCGACATGATCTTCGCTTACTTCGCTCCGCCTGCGGCGATGCTACGGCGGATCGGAAGGCTCGGGAGGCGAGGCCGGGCGCGGATCATTACTGCGGCCAAGTCCGACAATAATGCGACGATCGCCGCTGCGCGGAACAGCTACAGCCGGCTGCTCCGGCGCCATGTCCAGATGTACGAGTACCAGCCGGCGAAGCTGCACACGAAGCTCGCGGTCGTCGACGACGTGGTCCACATCGGCTCATCGAACTTCGACTACCGCAGCCTCTACATCAACATGGAGGTGATGCTGCGGATCAAGGACGCCGGGTTCGCGGAGGCGATGCGCGGCTATGTCGAGCGCGAGATCGCGCAAAGCAAGTGGATCTCACCCGAACTCCACAAGCGGCGCGCAGGCCTATGGCGACGGATCAAGTGGGCGCTCTCCCACTACCTCGTGAACATCATGGATTATACGGTGACGAGGCGGCTCAATTTCCGGGCCGACCGTTAAGCCTCGGGCTCGCCTTTGTAGGCCCAGAACAGGGTCGCCGGCGGGACGTTCACCCATTCGAACCCGCGCTTGATCGGCGCGAAGTGGGGCGCGATGAAATCGCGCACCTTCGGGCTGAACTGGTAGACCAGGAATGCGCCACCCGGACGGATCACGTTCGACGTGGCTTCAGCGATGGCATCGCCAACGCCCGGCGGAAGTGTCGAGAACGGTAGTCCGGATAGCACGTAATCGGCCTGGCCGAGGTTGCGCTCCGCGAGGAGTTTCTCGACGTCGGCAGCGGAGCCATTGACCGCAATGAGCCGCGGGTCCTCGATCGACTGCATCAGATAGCGGGTGAAATCGGGGTTTGTATCGATCGTGACCAGCCGCGCATCGGGCTCGAGCCGGTCGAGAATCGGCCGGGTGAAGGTTCCCACACCGGGACCGTACTCGACGAACAGCTTGGTGTTCGCCCAGTCGACCGGGCCGAGCATCTTGTCGATCAGCACACGGCTCGACGGGATGACCGATCCGACCATCACCGGGTTCTTGAGGAAGCCACGCAGGAACTGCCACTTGGGGCTCGGAGAGCGGCGGGCGGAGCGACGCGCAAGGCGCTTGGGGCCCTTCAGTGTCCGCGCAGTTGATGGAGGCATGTTGGTTCTTAGGCTCCGTTGAAGGGGGCGAGCGTTGGCAAATGGTCCGCCGGAATGCAAGTTTCCCAACGCTTGGCGTCACTTTGGTTACAGGTGTCATCTGCGAACCGCACCATTTGCACGACGAAGAGGTTTCGCGGCGCGGCTCGATTCCCTAAGCCTCAACCGTGGCTTCGATCGCGAGTAACCGTGGTGTCGGCGCGACCGCGCTGAGCCCCACCCATTTCCTGCTGCTTTATGCGGCGATGCTCGTCGCTGCGGCGGGCAATACCGCGCTGCAGTCGGTCATGCCGGCGATCGGCCGCGAGATTGGCATCAAGGATTTCTACGTCGCCATCGCCTACACCTGGTCGGCGGTGCTTTGGGTGCTGCTCGCGCCTTATTGGGCGGAGAAGAGCGACCACCATGGCCGCAAGGCGCTGGCGATGATGGGGGTCAGCGGCTTCGTCGTCTCGATGACCCTGTGCGGGATCGCCCTGTTCGGCGGCCTTCATGGCTGGATCGGGGGAGCGCTGACCTTCTCGCTGTTCGCGGTATTCAGGGCGATCTACGGCGGCCTCGGCTGCGCCACGCCGTCAGCGACTCAGGCCTATCTCGCGTCAAAGACGCGGCGCAGCGGACGCGTCGCGGCACTTTCGGCGCTCTCATCGTCATTTGGTCTCGGGACGATCATCGGCCCCGCCGTCGCGCCGTTGTTCGTGCTCCCGCTCGTCGGATTGGCCGGTCCGTTGTTCGCCTTCGCGTTGATCGGCCTCGTGGTCGTGATCTCGGTTGCGCTGTGGCTGCCGAACGACCGGTACGGCCGGCGCGTCGGCCATGGCGCCGCGATGAGCTACCCCTCGCTCGCCAGTCCGCCGACCGGCGCCAGCGTCACCGCCGCGACTGCGCCGCATCGGCAGAAGCGGCTCAGCTGGAAGGACCCGCGGATTCGCCCGTGGATCACCGCCGGGGTGGTCGCCGGTCATGCCCAGGCGGCGACGCTGACCTGCATCGGTTTCTTCATCATCGACCGGCTGCACCTCACCGCCTGGGGATCGGAAGGCCCGATCTCGATCGTGATGATGGCGGGCGCTGCGGCGACGCTTGGCGCCCAATGGGGCCTGATCCCGCGGCTGAACCTGACGCCGAGAGCATTGATCCTGTGGGGCGCGCTCATCGCGGCAGCGGGGCTGGTCGGCACGATGCTTTCGAAGGACCTGTACGGCATCACGATCGGCTTTGCCGTGACTTCATGGGGCTTCGGCTTCACGCGGCCAGGTTACACCGCAGGCGCCTCGCTCGCGGTGCCGCTGTCAGAGCAGGGGGCGGTTGCAGGCGTGATCACCTCTGCCAATGGAATCAGCTACGTCCTCGCCCCGGCGCTCGGCATCGGCCTTTACGGCTGGCAGCACGATCTCCCATTTGCCGTCTTCGCGCTGGTCCTGATTGGGCTCGCCGCCGCCGGCCGAAGCCGCCTCTCGGACTAGGGTTTTCCGCCGGTCTTGGGGCGGAGCATGCCGGGCAGCACGAAGCCGATGCCCCCGAGCGGCGCGGTCGCGTCACTCTTCAGCGTGTCTTGGATGCGCTCATATTCCTCGAGCATCTCCTGGGTTACCGAAGCACGGCTCTCGGTAAGCGCGACCTCGAAGTCGGACTTGGTCACCTTGATGGTGTCGAGGCCGCGGCGAAGCGCCGTCAGGCCCGCGCGGCGGACAAGATCCTCAAGGTCGGCGCCGGTGAAGCGCTCGGTGTGCTGGGCGATCGCCTCGAGGTCGACGTCCTCGGCCAGCGGCATGCCTTCCGTATGGATCGCAAGGATTCGGCGCCTACCCGCCGTGTCCGGGACGCCGACATAGATCAGCTCGTCGAAGCGGCCGGGACGCAGCAACGCGGGGTCGATCAGGGTTGGCCGGTTCGTCGCGCCGATCACGACGACGTTCTGAAGCTCCTCGAGCCCGTCCATCTCCGAAAGGATGGTGTTCACTACGCGCTCGGTAACCTGCGGCTCGCCAAGGCCGCCGCCGCGTGCGGGAACGAGACTGTCGAGCTCATCGATGAAGATGATCGTCGGCGCCACCTGTCGCGCGCGGTTGAACAGGCGCGCGATCTGCTGCTCGCTCTCACCATACCATTTGCTGAGGAGGTCGGACGATTTGGTGGCGATGAAGTTCGCCTCCGCCTCGCGCGCTGCCGCCTTGGCAAGCAGGGTCTTGCCGGTGCCGGGCGGCCCATAGAGCAGGAAGCCTTTGGCCGGCCGAATGCCGAGCCGGCGGAACGCCTCCGGATGTTTAAGCGGCAGCTCGACGCCTTCGCGAAGGCGGTCGCGAGCCTGGTCCAGCCCACCGACATCGTCCCATCGGATGGTGGGCGCTTCGACCATCACTTCGCGCATCGCCGACGGCTGGACGCGCTTAAGCGCGTTCTCGAAGTCCCGGTCCTCAACTGACAAGGCGTCGAGCACCTCGGTCGGGATGGTCGCCTCGGCCAGGTTCAGCTTCGGCATGATCCGCCGCACCGCTTCCAGCGCGGCCTCGCGGG
>Ga0207648_10002687_pt1 | contig 18922 bp, 20 predicted proteins | sample KBSMisM32_FD_184310 | JGI IMG/M metagenome (GOLD analysis project Ga0207648, IMG submission 184310) | Miscanthus rhizosphere microbial communities from Kellogg Biological Station, Michigan, USA - KBS Miscanthus M3-2 (SPAdes) (version 2) | ecosystem: Host-associated > Plants > Roots >...
ATGCTGATCTGCAACGACCGGCGCTGGCCGGAGGCGTTCCGCGTGCTCGCGCTGCAGGGCGCCGAGATCGTCGCGCTCGGCTTCAACACGCCGAGCGAGAACCTGCACTACCCCGAGCCGCCGGCGCTGCGCGTGCACCACCACCTGATCATGGCGCAGTCGATGGCGTTCCAGAACGCCACCTGGCTGGTCGAGACCGCGAAGGCCGGCTACGAGGACGGCTTCCGCATGTTCGGCCACTCGATGATCGTGGCGCCGACCGGCGAGATCGCGGTCAAGAGCCAGACCGAGGAGGACGAGGTCATCTGCTACAGCTGCGACATCGACCTCGCGGCGAACCTCAAGAAGACCATGTTCAACTTCGCCGCGCACCGGCGCCCCGAGCACTACCGCCTGATCGTCGAGCGGGTCGGGGCGGAAGTCACGCCGGCCAACGACTAAGTGTTAACCGCCAATTGAGCGGCGAACGCACGCTTGTAGGCGGGCCGCGCTTCGCCGCGGGCCACGTAGGCGGAGAGATTGGGATATTCGTCCAGCAATCCCGACGCTCTCAACCTGAGCAGCACATGCACCATCATCAGGTCGCCCGCGCTGAACGCGCCATCGAGCCAGTCGGCATTGCCCAGTCGACGGGAAAGCTGGCCCAGCGGGTCGCGCACGCGATCCTCGACCAGAGGCATGCGTTGCGCGGACCAGGACTTGTCGCGCTCGAGGAGCTTGGCGTTTGCCAGCTCGAGGATCGGCGGCTCCACCGTGCTGAGCGCGGCGAACATCCAGGCGATCGCGCGCGCCCGGGCATCCGCATTGCCCGGCAGCAGGCCTGCATGGCGCTGCGCGATATGGAGCACGATCGCCCCGGTCTCGAACAAGACGAGATCGCCTTCTTCGTAGGTCGGAATCTTGCCGAAAGGATGAAGCGCCAGATGCCGGGGTTCCTTCATCGCCCTGAACGAAACAAGACGAACCTCATAAGCTTGGCCCGCTTCCTCCAGCGCCCAGCGGACGCGCGTATCGCGCGCCAGTCCCTTGCCGCCATCGGGCGAGCGTTCAAAGGCGGTAATCGTGATGGTCATCGTGGGGCTCTTCCTTCGAAAATAGGGCTAGTCTAAGTGGAGCTGGAGCTCGCGCAGCTGCCCGTTCTCGAGCGCTACAAGCTGCTCATCGGCCTGGTGATCCCGCGGCCGATCGCCTGGGTCTCCACCTGGAGCGAGAACGGCGTTGCGAATTGCGCGCCGTTCTCGTTCTTCAACGTGATCTCGGAGGACCCGCCGCTCTGCATCCTCAGCTTCAACTGGCGCTCCGACGGCGCGATCAAGCACACCCTCAAGAACATCCGGCGTACCGGCGAGTACGTGGTCAACCTGGCCGACGAGGCCACGGCCAACGCGATGCACCTCACCGGCACCGAGATCCCGGAGGCCGAGAGTGAATTCTCGCGCTTCGGCCTGACGCCCGCGCCGGCGAAGGTGGTGAAGCATCCGCGTATCGCCGAGGCCGCGGCTTCGCTCGAGTGCCGCGTCGAGCGCCGCATCAACTTCGGCCCCGAGCGCGAGATGGTGGTGGGCGAGATTCTGTGGATTCACGCGCGCGACGGCATCATCGACCCGGTGACCAAGCGCATCTCCGAGGATCTCTACCGCCCGGTCGGGCGCTTGTTCGCGGAGCGCTACTGCACCACCCGTCAGCGGTTCAACTTGCCAGGCAAGTTGCCGCCCGGCAAGGCTCCCTAGTCGACGATCGCCTGGTTCACCAGCGCGCCGATGACGTGGCGGTAGTGCCAGCGCATCGGGCCCGGGGTCTGGGCCATGAAGACGACCGCGAGCTTCTCCTTGGGGTCGCCCCACCAGGTGGTGCCATAGGCGCCGGACCAGGAGAAGTCGCCGACCGAGCCGGTGAGGCGCACGACGCCGGGCGTGGTGCGGACCGCGACGCCGAGGCCGAAGCCGTAGTCGGCGCGCGTCGGATCGCCGGTCTGGGCGATGGTGTTGACGGTGCCGGGCGCGAGCTGGTCGGAGAGCATGAACTCGACGGTCTTGCGGCTGAGGATGCGCTTGCCCTCGAGCGTTCCACCGTTCAGGAGCATCTGCGCGAAGCGCAGGTAGTCGGCAGCGGTGGAGGCGGTGCAGCCGCCGCCGCACTCAAATTTGAGCGGCTTGGAAAGGTCGAGGACGAACTGGTCGGCGCGGGTATCGGGGTCCTTCGCGAAGCCCTTGGCGTAGCGCTTGAGGCTTTCGGGCGGGACGACGAAGCCGGTGTCCTTCATCCCGAGCGGCTTCCAAAGCGTGTCCTGCAGGTAGCGGCCGAGCGGCTTGCCGGAAACTCGCTCGATCACGAGGCCGAGCACGTCGAGGCCGAAGCCGTATTCCCATCTCTGTCCCGGCTGGTGCAGGAGCGGCAGGCTGCCGAGCTTGTCGACGAAGGCGTTCCCGTCCATCGCCAGCGCGGCGCCGCTCGAGCCCGAGGGATACATCTTGTGCACGGCGGTCGTGCCGCGGCCGCCGTAGGCCCAGCCCGAGGTGTGGCGCATCAGGTCGGTAATGTTCGGCGCGCGCACCGGCGCGACCAGATCGTAGCCCGCCGCGCCGCCATCGTTCTGCTTGAGCACCGCGACCTGGACCTTGGCGAGCTGCGGCAGATAGGTCGCTACCGGCTCGTCCAGCTTGAGGAGCCCGCGCTCGTAGAGCTCGAGCGCGCCCACCGCGACCATGGGCTTGGTCATCGAGGCGATGCTGAAGATCGCGTCGAGCGGCATCTTCGCGCTTCCCTCCGGGTCGATCTGGCCGAAGGCCCGGTAGTAGACGAGCTTGCCCTTCCGCGCGACCGCGATCACCGCACCGGGCAGGCGGCCCTTCTGGACATCCGCGTTGACGACCTGCTCGATGCGCGCGAGGCGTTGCGAGGACATGCCAACTTCCTCGGGCTTCGCGCGCGGCAGCGGATCGGCGGCGAATGCGGGTAAGGCGACGGTGACAGCCAGGATCAAGGCGAGACGGTTGCGCATGGGTTCCTCCTCGAGCGGTGTCACCTTATCCCAATATCGGTCAGGCTAGTTGCTAGTTGCGCTCCAGTTCAGCCGCACCCGCCCGATCGCCATCGCAACGGCTGCCTGCGTAGGCTCGACGACCGGCACGCCGATCTCGTCCTGAAGCGGCTTGCGGTAGCGCGCCATGCCGGCGCAGCCCATCACTACGACGTCGGCTCCGTGTTCCTCGCGCAGCGTCTTGCCGACCTGGACCATCCGGCCGAAGGTTTTCTTCTCGTCGGATAGCTCCACCACCGGGATGCCGACGGGAAGCTCCGCGGCGAGGCGTTCGGTGACGCCGAGCGCACCGACGTAGCGCAGGTGCCGGGGGATGGATTTCTGCAGGATGGCGATGACGCCGAATTTGTGGCCGAGGGTCAGCGCGGTGAGGATGCCGCATTCGGAGATGCCGAGCACCGGCTTCTTGGTAGCTTCGCGCACCGAATGCAGGCCGGGATCGCTGTAGCAGGCGATGACGAACGCCGAATACTGAGATTCTTTTTGTGAAACCAAAGACAAGAGATGAGGGATCACGCCATCCACGTGCTGCTGCGTCTCGATGCCGGGCGGGCCTTCCTTGAGCGTCACGCAGTCGATGGCGGGGCCGCCGGCCATGCGCAGCGGCTCGACCGCCTCGTCGATGCCGCGCGTCACCGCTTCGGTCGAATTCGGATTGATAACGAGGATGCGCACTGGACAATCCGATCATACAATCGTCCTGTCAATTTACGGGGGAGGTTCTGATGCTGCATCGCCGCGTTGCCTTGATCCTGACCGCCGCGCTTTTCTGCGCGGGGTCCGCAATCGCCCAAACCAAGCAGCCGCCGCTTCGCACCGGGGTCGACGGCACGTTCGCGCCGCACGCCATGCCGAAGCTCGGCGGCGGCATCGAGGGTTTCCAGATTGATCTCTTTACCGAGGTCGCCCGGCGCATGAAGCGCGAGATCACCATCGACAGCGTGAGCTTCTCGACGCTGATCCCGGGCATGATGTCGGGCCGCTACGACTTCATCGCGGCGCCGACCACGGTCACCAAGGAGCGCGCCGAGCAGATGCTGTTCACCGCCGGCTACCTCTGGACCGCGTACCAGTTCGGCATCAAGAAGGGCTCCAAGCCGATCACGGGCTGGGCCGACCTCAAGGGCAAGGTGGTCACGGTCAACAAAGGCACGCCCTACGAGACGCTGAGCAAGAAAATGGGCGAGCAGTACGGCTTCACCGTGCAGGCCTACGACACCCAGCCGGACGCGACGCAGGCGGTGCTCTCCGGGCGCGCCTACGCCACGCTCGGCGGCAATACCACCATCGTCTACGCCGCCAGCAAGAACAAGGACTTCGTCGCCGACCTCGAGCTCACCGACACGCGCGCGCACTGGGGCGCGCCGTTTCCCAAGCAAAGCGTGGCGCTGCGCAACGAGATGCAGGACGTGATGAGCTGCATGAAGAAGGACGGCACCATCGCCAAGATGTCGGAGAAATGGTTCGGCAAGAAGCCGGGTCCCGACGCGCTCGAGCGGGTGATCACGCCCGGCTACGGCGTGCCCGGCATGCCGGGCTACGACCCGACCCCGCACGATCTGAAGTGCAGCTAGTAGTCGAGGCGCGCGGCCTCCACAAGCATTTCGGCGCCCTTCATGTCCTGAAGGGCGTCGACCTCCTGCTGGCCGAGCGCGAGCTGGTGTTCGTGATCGGCCCGTCGGGCTCGGGCAAGTCGACGCTGCTGCGCTGCCTCAACCGCCTCGAGGAGCCCTCCGCCGGCAGCGTGACGGTCGACGGCGTCGATCTCCTCGACCCGAGGACCGACATCAACCATGCGCGCCAGCGCATCGGCATGGTGTTCCAGTCCTTCAACCTCTACCCGCACATGACGGCGCTCGGCAACGTCACGCTGGCGCTGCGCAAGGTCGCCGGCAGGTCGCGCGCAGAAGCCGACGAGCTCGGCCGCGCCGCGCTGGCGCGCGTCGGCCTCGCCGACCGCGCCGGCCACACGCCCGGCCAGCTCTCCGGCGGCCAGCAGCAGCGCGTGGCGATCGCGCGCGCGATCGCGCTCGAGCCGCGGGTGATGCTGTTCGACGAGCCCACCAGCGCGCTCGACCCGGAGCTGGTGGGCTCGGTGCTCGGCGTGATGCGCGACCTGCGCGAGAGCGGCATGGCGATGGTGGTGGTGAGCCACGAGATGGGCTTCGCGCGCAACGCCGCCGACCGCGTGCTGTTCATGGACGAGGGCGTGATCGTCGAGCAGGGCACGCCGGCCGCGATCTTCGAGGCGCCGGCGCACGAGCGCACGCGCGCCTTCGTCGGCCAGATCCAGCGCCACTGATGTCCAACTGGGACCGCTTCGTCGAGACCTTCTTCAACGCGAAGGTCATGGCGAGGTACCTGCCGGACATCGCGTACGGCATGCTGGTCACCATTGAGCTCGCGGCGCTCGTGATCGTCAGCGGTCTGGTCGCCGGCCTGGCGCTCGCGCTGCTGCGCAGCTGGGGCTTCCGGCCGCTCAACCTGCTGATCGTGTTCGTCGTGGATCTGTTCCGCGCGCTGCCGCCGCTGGTGATCATCGTGTTCATCTATTTCGGCCTGCCCGCGGTGGACCTCTCGCCCTCGGGCTTCGTCTCGACCTGGCTCTCGCTCACCCTGGTGCTGATGGCGTTCTCGGAGGAGATCTTCTGGGCCGGCATCACCTCGATCGCCAAGGGGCAATGGGAGGCGGCGCGCTCGACCGGCCTTACCTATGGCCAGACCCTGATGAACGTAGTCCTGCCGCAGGCGCTGCGGCTCACCATCCCGCCGCTCACCAACAGGACCATAGCGATTACCAAAGGCACCGCGCTCGGCACCGTGGTGGCGGTGAGCGAGATCCTGGGCATGGCCTCGTCGGCGGTGTCCAACAGCTACAACCCGTCGCCGCTCACGCTCGGCGCGATCGCCTACCTGATCCTGTTCTTCCCGATGGTGGTCTTCGGCCGCTGGCTGGAGACGCGGATGGCCTGGAAGCGCTAGCGCCATGCTGCAGACCTTCTTCAACCTCGACATCCTCAAGGCCGCGTGGCCGATCCTCCTCGCCGGCCTGGGCAACACGGTCCTGCTTTCGGTGGTGGTCGTACCGCTCGGCCTGATCGGAGGCCTCGCGCTTGCCATGCTCGCCAGCGTGCGCAAGCCGTGGGTGCGCTGGCCGCTGATGGCCTGGGTGGATTTCTTCCGCGCTTTCCCGCCGCTGGTGCTGCTGATCTTCCTCTTCGCCGGCTTGCCGTTCGCGGGACTGGAGCTCGGCGGCTTCGCCTGCGTGTGCATCGCCTTCTTCCTCAACACCGGCGCCTACTACGGCGAAATCCTGCGCGCCGGCATCGAGTCCGTCCCGTCGGGCCAGACCGAGGCCGCGCGCAGCACCGGCCTCGGCCGCTTCCAGACCATGATCTACGTCGTTCTGCCGCAGGCCGTGCGCAACGTGCTGCCCGATCTGCTCTCGAACACGCTGGAGGTGGTCAAGCTAACCTCGCTCGGCAGCGTCGTCGCCATGCCCGAGCTCCTGTTCCAGGCGCGGCAGGCGCAGAGCCTGACCTACAACCCCACGCCGATCGTTCTCGCCGCCATCATCTATTTCATCATGCTCTGGCCGCTGGTGCGGCTGTTGAGCAGGCTCGAGAACCGGGCGCTCGCGCGCGGCTAGGAACGATGCCCGCCGACTGGCCTTCGACGATGGGCGCGAGGTCGAGAACCGGGAGCGGGGTCACTTCTTCTTCTCGACCGTCTGCTCCTCGATTTTGTAGAACTCATCCAGGCCGACGAGCGTCTCGATCTGCTGGCGCGCCTCGACGCATTGCTTGTGGCTGAGGCCGGTGTAGCCACCGGTGCGCTTGATTTCGCCATAGGCGAGCTTGGTGAAGTGGAAGCTCGCCAGTAGGTAGGTCATCGCGTCGATCGCGGCCTTGTAGCCCATGTCGGCGAGCTGCGCGGCGGTCGGCACCGGGCGGCCGTCGCGGTTGCCGCGGCTGGTGACGTAGACCAGCGGAATGCGCGCCTGCTTCGGCGCCTTTTTCATCTCCGCGTCGTTGCGCGGGAAGATGAGGCCCATGTCGGCGCCGGCATCCGCCGCCAGGTTGACCCGCGCGACGGCTTCCTTCAGTCCTTCGAAGCGGCAGGTATCGGTGCGCGCGATGACGACGAAGTCCGGATCGGAGCGGTCGCGCTGCTTGCACGCGAAGCGGATCTTGTCGGCGAACTCCTTGCGCGGCACCGCATGTGCGACGTACTTGTGGTAGTGCGCGCGCTTGGGATAGAGCTGGTCCTCGATGTGCGCGCCCGCGATGCCGGCGCGGATGCATTCGCGCACGGTGCGCATGGTGTGCAGCGGCTCGCCGAAGCCCGCGCCGCCGTCGACCACCAGCGGAATGTCGATCGCCGCCGCCACGTCGCCCGCCACGCGTAGCTGCTCGTCCATGGTGAGCAGCGGCTCGGAGGTGCAGCGCGCCGCGCCGGTGACGAAGCCGCCGGTGTAGACGCAGTCGAAGCCGAGGCTCTGCAGCAGGCGCCCGCCGAGCGCATCGTAGGCGACCGGCATGTAGACGAACGCTTTCTTCTTCAGCAAACGGCGCAGCGCGGTGGTTTTCTTCATGCCTTATATTCTAGGGATGCCACAGAACGACGTATTCGACGTGATCGTCGTCGGCGCCGGTAATGCCGCGCTGTGCGCCGCCATCTCTGCGAAAGAGCAGGGCGCGGCGAAGGTGCTGGTGCTGGAGAAAGCGCCGCTCGAGGAGCGCGGCGGCAACTCGCTGTTCACCGCCGGCGGCTTCCGCTTCGTGCACGGGGGGCTCGATGAGCTGCGCCGCGACGTCCTGGACGACCTGTCCGAAGCCGAGGCCAGCCAGATCGTGCTGCCGGTGGTGAGCAAGGAGGGCTACCTCGACGACCTGCGGCGCGTGACCGAGGGCCAGACCGACGACACGCTCTCCGAGCTGCTGGTCGGCCGCTCGCGCGAAACCATGAGCTGGATGCGCCGCAACCGCGTGCGCTTCATCCCGATGTTCGGCCGGCAGTCCTTCAAGGTCGACGGCAAGCACCACTTCTACGGCGGGGTGAACATCGAGGCGGTCGGCGGCGGCTGGGGCCTGGTCGACCAGCTCGTCAAGCAGGCCGAGCGCCTCGGCGTCGAGATCCGCTACGGCACCGGCCTGAGGAAGCTGCTGCAGGACCGCTCGGGGGCGGTCACCGGCTTGCACGTCATGGGGCCCGATGGCTACGCGGACATTCGCGGCCGGAACGTGGTGCTCGCGTGCGGCGGCTTCGAGGCGAATCCCGAGATGCGCGTGCGCTATTACGGGCCGGGCTGGGAGTCGTGCCGGGTGCGCGGCACGCGCTACAACACCGGCGACGGCCTGCGCGCCGCGCTCGAGATCGACGCGCAGGCCTTCGGCGGCTGGTCGACCTGCCACGCGGTGCAGTGGGACATCAGCGCGCCGCCGTTCGGCGATCGCGTGGTGCTCGACAACTTCCAGAAGCATTCGTACCCGATCGGCATCATCGTCAACCTGAACGGCGAGCGCTTCGTCGACGAGGGCGCCGACTACCGCAACCACACCTACGCCAAGTACGGGCGCGAAGTGATGAAGCAGCCCCAGCGTACCGCGGTGCAGATCTTCGACGCCAAGACCATCGGCATGGTGCGCGACGAATACCGCATCAAGCAGGTGACCAAGGCCGAGGCGCCGACGCTGGAACAGCTTGCGCAGAAGCTCGGCATCGACGCCCGTGGCCTCGCTCGCACCGTGCGCGAGTTCAACGCCGCCTGCCGGCCGGGAAAGTACAACCCGGCGATCCTCGACGGCGTGTCGACCCAGGGGATCGCGCCGCCGAAATCGAACTGGGCGCTGCCGATCGACCAGCCGCCCTATACCGGCTTCGTCGTCACTTGCGGCATCACCTTCTCGTTCGGCGGCCTGCGCATCAACGGGAACTGCGAAGTGCAGGACACGAGCGACCGCACCATCCCGGGGCTCTATGCCGCCGGCGAGATCGTCGGCGGCATCTTCTACGAGAACTACCTCGGCGGCGCCGGCCTCATGTCGGGCGCCGTGTTCGGCCGCATCGCCGGCGCGAGCGCCGCGCAGCGAACCTGATCCGTCGTCCCCGCGAAGGCGGGGACGACAAGATCAGGGCTATTCCGGCTTGATGTTGGCCGCGCGGATCACGCGCGCCCACTTGTCGATCTCGCGCTCGATGTGGCTCGCGAACTGCTCGGGCGTGCCGCCGACCGGCGGGCTGGCGAGCGCCAGCAGGCGCTCGCGCACCTCGGGCAGCGCCAGGCTCTTCTGCGCGGCGGCGTTCAGCGCCTGGATGGCCGCCGGCGGCGTGCCGGCGGGGGCCACCAGGCCGAGGAAGCCGCCGGCCTCGAAGCCGGGCACGCCGGACTGGTCGATGGTCGGCACGTCGGGCAGGCCCTCGAAGCGCTTCGCCGCGCCGATGCCGAGCGCCTTGAGTTTCCCGGACTTGAGGTGCGAAAGCAGCGCCGCGACGTCGGCGAAGATGATGTTCACCTGTCCGCCGACGAGGTCGTTCACCGCCGGCGCCGCGCCCTTGTACGGGACGTGCAGCAGGTCGACGCCGGCCATGAGCTTGAAAAGCTCGGCGGTCAGGTGCGCCGAGCTGCCGCTGCCATAAGAGGCATAGGTCACCTGTCCGGGCTTCGCTCTTGCGAGCGCGAGCAGCTCGCGCACGTTGCTCGCCGGGACCGAGGGGTGCGCGGCGAGGAGGTGGTTGTTCACCACCATCAGCACTACGGGCGCGAAGTCGCGCGGGAAGGTCCAGGAGAGGTTCGGCACCAGCGTGGTGTTGATCGCCGTCGAAGCGCTCGCCACCAGCAGCGTGTAGCCGTCGGCCGGCGACTTGGCGACGAGCTCCGTGCCGATGTTGCCGCCGGCGCCGGCGCGGTTCTCGATGACGAAGGGCTGGCCGAGAATCTCCGCCATCTTCGGCGTGACGGTGCGTGCCACGATGTCCGTGCCGCCGCCGGGCGGGAAGGGCACGACCACGCGCACCGGCTTGGCAGGCCAGGTCTGTGCAAGCGCGGCGTGAGAGGCGATCAGCGCAAGCAGGATGAAAAGGCGTTGCATCATTTGTAGAACTTCCTCGCATGTTCCAGCACGTCCGGCGGGGGGCGCGCGTGCAGGTAGCCGCGGCGGGTGACCGAGATGCCGAGCTTTTTGAAATCCGCCATGACCTCGGCCATCTTCACCACCGCCGCGAGTCCGTCGACGATCGGCACTTCGTCGATGCGCGTCACGCCGGCGCGCACGATCGCCTCGCTGAGGTAGAGCTGGCCGGGGATGATCGCGTCGGCGCCCAGCGCGATCGCTTTCCTCGCCGTGGCGGAAAAAGACTCGACGATGGCGCTGGCATCGTCCAATCCCTTGCCCACGTCGGCGAAGGTGGTGCGCTCCATCAGCATCGTCGGCAGGGCGCGCTCGGAAAGACCGAGCCGCTTGATCCGCAGGTCGAGCATCTGGTCGAAGCGCTCGCCGAAGGCGATGATGACGAAGCGGCTGCCGAGCAGGCAGGAGAAATGCATCGCCGCCTCGCCGTAGCCGACCACCGGGATCTCGAGGAGCGAGCGCGCCTCCTCGATCGCCGGGTCCTGCACCGAGCTGAGCGCGAACACGTCGTAGCCCTCGGCCTGCGCGCGCAAGGCGTTGTCGAGAATGAACTGCGCGTGCAGCGACGCGATGTAGGGATAGATCACCGTTTCGGCCGGCACGCGCTCGCCGTAGACGCCTTCGGGCATGCTGTGCAGGTGGACTTCGGTGCCCGGGCGCGCGACCTTGCCGACTCGCTTGCGCACGCCGTCGAAATAGGCGGGCACGCGGCCGGCGTCGAACAGGCTCTGGTACCAGATCTTCATGATTCGTCGACCACGGCAATGCAATCGATCTCGACGTCGAACTTCTTCGGCCAGGAGCCCACCACGCAGAACACGCGCGCCGGCTGGTTCCGCTTGAAGTACTTGCGGTAGACCTTGTTCACCTCGTCGAAGTAGGCGCTGTTGGTGATGTAGACGGTGCACTTCACCACGTTATCGAACGACGAGCCCGCCGCCTTCAGGCAGACCTTCATGTTCTCGAGCACCATGCGGGTCTGCTTCTCGACCGTGACCAGCGGGATCTTGCCGCTGCGCCGGTCGGTCGGCGTGAGGCCGGAGACGAAGACGAAGTTGCCGGCGCGGATCACGGGGTTGAGCGGGATGCCTTCCTTCTTCAGGTGCTTGCTCACGCCGGGGACGTCGATGACTTCCTTTTTGATTTTCCGCATACGGCCTTTTCTCCGTCGCCCCCGCGAAGGCGGGGGATCAATACTCATAGAACATTTTCTGGATAGCCGCGCGCTCCTGGGTGAGCGTGAGCGCGAGCATGAGCAGGATGCGCGCTTTCTGCGGCATCAGGTCGTCGCAGACGATGAAGCCGCCGGCGTCCTTGCTCGGGGTGGCCACCACGCGGCCGTTCCAGGAGCGGGTGGCGAGGACGACCGGGATGCCGGCCTGCACCGCGCGCTTGCCGGCGTCCAGGAAGGCGGTGGGAAACGAGCCGCCGCCGAAGCCCACCAGCACCATGCCGGCCGGGCGGCGCTCGGTGAGCGCGTCGACCAGCACGCCGTCGGCGCCGGCGTAGGCGTGGACGATGTCGACGCGCGGCAGGTCCTTCCTGCCGCGCACGTCGAACGGCGTCGCGGTCGTGTGCGCGCGCGTGACGCTGCGATAGAACAGCACGCGCGCGTCCGAATCGACGTAGCCCAGCACGCCGAAATCGCGGCTGCCGAAGGTGTCGACGCGAAACGCGTTGGACTTGGTCACGTCACGCGCACTCTGGATCTCGTTGTTGAGGATGGTCAGCACGCCGCGCCCGGCGGCTTCAGGCGCGGCGGCGAGGCGGATCGCGTCGAGCAGGTTGAGGTCGGCGTCGGTGCCGACCGAGGTGGGCGGCCGCATGGCGCCGGTGATGACGACTGGGCGCCCGGACTTTACGGTGAGGTGCAGGAAGTACGCGGTTTCCTCGAGCGTTGCCGTGCCGTGAGTGATTACGATTGCAGCGGGCGTGGTTTCGATGCGCTGAAGAAGTTGCAACCACTCCGCTGGCCCGATCGAGGGACTGCCGACCTGCAGCACGTCCTCGCCGCTCAGCTCGGCGAGCTCGCGTGCCTCCGGAATGCGCGCGAGCAGCTGCTCGATGGTCAGTTTCTTGCCGGACTCCGGATAGAGCGTGTAGTCGAGCCGGTGCGGCCCGATACCGGAGATGCTGCCGCCGGTGCCGAGGATGTGGACTTTGGGCAGCATCAGGGAAGCAGGATCACCTTGCCGAAGAAATCGCGCGAGTCGACCACGCGGTGCCCTTCCGCCGCCTGCGCGAGCGGCAGCGCCTTATGGATGACGGGCTTCAGCTTGCCGTCGGCGACCAGGCCCATCACCTTTCTCAGCTCCAGCACCGAGGCGTTCTTCGATCCGGACAGGCGCAGCTCGCGGCGGAAGAACGGGATGATGTCGAACTGCACCACTTCGCCCGCGTGCGCGCCCACCGTGACGATGATGGCGCCGCGCGCCAGGCACTTCAGGCTCTCGGTGAAGACCTCGCCGCCGATGTGCTCCATGACCACGTCGACGCCGCGCCCGCCGGTGAGCGCCATGACCTTCTCGGCGAAGTTCTCCTTGCGGTAGTTGATCAGGTGGGTCGCGCCGAGCGCTTTCGCCTGCTCGAGCTTCTTCTCGCTGCTCGCGGTGGCGATGATCATGGCGGCGCCGGCCAGCTTCGCCACCTGCACCGCGGCGCTGCCGATGCCCGAGCCGGCGGCCTGGATCAGCACCGTCTGCCCCGCCTGCAGGGAGCCGCGGTTGATGAGCACGTGCCAGGCGGTGCCGAAGGCGATCTGCGCCGCGGCCGCATCCTCGAAGCGCACGTGCGAGGGCAGGGCGTTGAGGTTGGCGATCGGCACCGCGACGTACTCGGCGTAGCCGCCCGGGATATCGAGGCCGAAGTAGCCTTCTTTCACGCACAGGTTGTCGCGCCCCGCGAGGCACAGCTCACACCTGCGGCACGGAATGCGGCAGGTTACCCAGACCCGGTCGCCCTCCTTGAAATCTCCCGCATTGCCGGCGAGCTCGCCGGCGAATTCGCGCCCGAGGATGTGCGGGAAGGTGAGCGGGATGCGCGAGGTGCCCGCGCGGTGATCGAGATCGACATGGTTGATGCCGACCGCGCGCACGCGCACCAGCGCCTCGCCGGGCTTCGGCGCGGGCTTCGGCGCTTCCTCGTGGACCAGGACCTCGGGGCCGCCGAACTTGTGGAACTGCGCGACCTTCATGAAGGCGTCCTTTTCAGGATCTCAGGCGAGATCTTGCGCTTGAGGTACTGACCATCCTTGAGGTCGCCGTGGAATTTGCCGTCGGCGACCATCACCTTGCCGCGCAGCACGGTGACCGATGGCCAGGCGCCGACCTCCTTGCCTTCCCACGGCGAATAGTCGGCCTCGTGCAGGTCCTCGGCGCGCACCGTGCGGCGCTTGCTGGTGTCGAGCACCACGATGTCGGCATCGCTGCCCACGGCGATCGCGCCCTTGCGCGGGTAGAGGCCGAGAATGCGCGCCGCGTTGGAGGAGACCACGTCGACGAATTTCTCCAGCGAGTAGCCGCGCTTCTCCACCGTCTCGGTGTAGATCACCGCCACGCGCGGCTCGACGCCGGCGTTGCCGCCGGTGGTGTCGTCGATGCGGTTGCCGCGCACTTTGACCGACAGGTTGCAGCAGACCTCGTCGGTGGCGACGCTGTGCAGGTGGCCGTTCTGCAGCCCGTCCCATAGCCCCTGCTGGTCGCGCTTCGACTTGAGCGAGGGATAGGTGTGATAGATCTGGCCGTTCGGCTTCTTGTAGTCCTCGCTGGTGTACAGCAAATACTGGTGCAGGGTCTCGCCGTAGATCGGATAGCCGCGCGCGCGGCTGTCGGCGATCGCTTCCACACCGGACGCCGCGCTCACGTGCATCATGTAGAGCGCCATGCCTTCGACCTGCTCGGCGAGGCGGATGACGCGCCGGAACGACAGGTCCTCCGACAGCGTGTTGTGTACCTCCGCGAGGTGCTCGAAGCCGGTGCGGTTCTCGCGGAACAGCTTCTCGTACATGTGGCGGACGATGTCGTCGTCCTCGGCGTGGATCACCGCGAGCCCGCCTTCGCGCGCGAGCACCTTGAAGATCTCCCAGATCTCGCCGAAGCGGATCATCCGGCCCGCACGGCTCGGCGTGATGTCGGTGGTGAAGATCTTGGTCGTGGCGTAGCCGGCCTGCACCGCCTCCTTGAGCTCGGCGATGGTCGACGGCGGCACCTTGCCGCGCAGCATGACGTGATACGCGTAATCGCAGTAGCACTTGCCGGCCCAGTCCTGGTCGCGCGCCTCGATCGCGTCGCGCACGCTCTGGGTGGACGACTCGTCGCCGGCGCGATCCGGCTTGCACGCGGCGAAGTCGAGGAGCGTGGTGGTCCCGCCGAACAGCGCGGCGCGGCTGACCAGCTCGGGCGGGCCGCTGGTCCCCGGCGGGTCGCCGGGGCGAAACGGCGGGATGTACCAGGCGCAGTGCACGTGCGGATCGATGCCGCCGGGCATCACCACCGCGTTGCCCGCGTCGATCACGCGCGCCGCCTGCGAAGCGGGGAAGGTGCCGGGCGCGGCGAGCGCCGCGATCACGCCATCCTTCACCGCAATCTCCCACCGACCGACGCCCTGCGGGGTGACGACGCGCTCGCCGCGCATCAAGAGATCGAACATGCCTTCACCTCCTCGTCCAGGACTTCCAGCAGGTCCTGCAGCCAGCCGGCATCGAGCCCCTGCGAAATGACGACGATGCGGGTGCTGCGATCGTCGTCCGGCCAGGCTTCGAGCCACGCCGGCGGATGGAATACGTGCTGCACGCCGTGGATCAGCGCCGGGCGGCCGGGACTCTCGAGCACGTCGACCAGGCCCTTCAATCGCAGCAGCTTCGCGCCGCAATGCTCGGCGAGGACCTGCAGGAAGAGGCTCAGCGTGACCGCGTGCAGCGGCGCGCTGCGGCGCAGGCAGAAGGTGGTCACGCCGTCGTTGGTGTGGGTTTCACTGCTGTACACCGGCCGGTCATGGGGTGAGCCGTTGAAAAGCAGGCTCGCGTCGACCGCGCCGTGCAGCGCGATGAGCTGCGGCGCCGAGGGATTGATCCTGCGCACCCGCTCGGCGAGGCCGCTCGCCGCGAGGTCGGCGAGGTCCGTCTTGGTGAGAATGAGGCGGTCGGCGAGCGCGACTTGTTTGACCGATGCGGGATGCGCGTCGAGCGTGGCGTCGCCGGCGGCGCAGTCCACGGTGGCGATCACCGATTCGAGCCGCAGCGCGTGCGCGATCTCGCGGTCGGTCATCAGCGCCTGCAGGATCGGCGCGGGATCGGCCAGCCCGGTGGTCTCGACCACGATGCGGTCGAAGGCTGCCGCGCCGCGCGCGCGCCGCGCGAGCAGCTCGCCCGCGGTGCGCACCAGGTCGCCGCGCACCTTGCAGCACAGGCAGCCGCCTTCGAGCAGCACCACTTCCTCGTCGCTCGCTTCCAGCAGCAGGTGGTCGAGCCCGACTTCGCCGAACTCGTTGACGATCACCGCGGTGCGCGCGAGCGCGGGGTCGCGCAGCAGGCGCGAAAGCAGCGTCGTCTTTCCGCTGCCGAGGAAGCCGGTGACGACGCTGACCGGCAGCGGGCTCACAGCAGTGATTGCGAACCGATGACGAGCCGGCCGCCAGCGGCGTCCGGCGCCAGCTCCTCGCGCAGCGAGCGCAGCAAGCCGGGCAGACCGTTGTGCACGCCCAGCGGGCGCGCGTCGCGGAACACGCGCCATCCATGAGGCGCGGCGGGCACGATGCGCACCGTCATGCCGGAAGTCGTACGCACCAGGAATGCGCCCTCGGGGTCGTGCTCGACGCGGGCCGACACCGCCCATACGCGCAACGCGCCGGAGAGCACGCGGGCGAGCCGGTCGGTTTTATGTCTTGACATTTACTAGGAGCAGCGAAACTATGACAGCGAAAGATAGATGTTGCATTCGGTATTTGTGAGATCGATATCACATATCGCCGGCGTCGATAGTGACGCCGGCCAGCGCAATCCCTGAGGAGGGAGGATCGATGAACCGCAAGCTTCCGTTGCTGCTTTCCGTCTTCGGCTGTGCCCTGGGCCTCGCTGCGGGCGACGCGGCCGCGCAGGCGAAGTACAACCTGCGCTGGGGCCACTACCTGGCCGACAGCCCCTTCGTACAGCTCGAGAAGGACTTCGTCGCCGCGATCGAGAAGCGCACCAATGGCCAGGTGAAGATCAGCATCACCTACGCCCAGGGCCTGGGCAAGAACACCGAGCTGCTGATGCTCACCGCCAAGGGCGCCATCGACATGACGGCGACGGCGCCGGGGTACAACCCGGACCAGCTGCACTACTGGCGCGCGTTCCAGCTGCCGCTCACCTTCGAGACCAGCAAACAGGCCATGTACGTGCTCGGCAAAGTGGTGCAGGAGTTCCCGGTCTACAACCAGGAGATGGACAAAGCCGGGGTGGTGTGGCTGTTCCAGCAGCCGCTCGGCGAGTACTACATGGGCGGGCCGAAGGCGGAATGCGACTCCGTGGCGAAGCTCAAGGGCAAGAAGGTCCGCAGCTTCGGCGCGGACATCCCGAAGGGATTCACCGCCATCGGCGCAGTGCCGGTGACGGTGGCGCCGACCGACATCTACGAGGCCCTGCAGCACGGCACGCTCGACTACTCGTTCATCAATCCGGGCAACAGCGTGGCGTTCAAGCTGGCGGAGGTGGGCAAGCAGAACTGCGGCCCGGTGATGGCGATCACCGGCCACAACGTCACCATCAGCAAGCGCACCTGGGCGCGCCTGCCGAAGGACGTCCAGCAGGTGTTCCGCGATCAATCCGCCAAGACGGCGCAGGATTATCTCGCCTGGGTCGGGGACTACGAGGCGAAGGCGGTGGCCACCATGAAGTCGCAGGGCGCCACCTTCATCCCCTTCCCGGCGGAGGAGCTGAAGAAGTGGCGCTCGAGCGCGCCCGATTTCCTCGCGCAATGGGAGAAGGACACCGCCGCGGCCACCAAGGACGCAGCCATGCCGAAGAAGGTCGCGGCGCGCTGGAGACAGCTGCTGGCCGAGAAGCAGTAAGGCAGGACCGGGCGCAGTATGCAGTGGCTTAGCGCGAACGTGCGGCGCCTGGCGGTCTTCATGGTGCTGCTCGGCTCGCTCGGCATGCTGGCCTCGATGGCGATCTGCGTCGCCGACGTGATCGGCACCAACCTGTTCGACTGGCCGGTCCCCGGGACGCTGGAGTTCACCGAGAGCACGATGGTGCTGATCGTGTTCGGCGCGCTCGCCTTCACGCAGGACCAGCGCGGCCATATCCGCGTCGAGATCCTGCACGCGCTGTTCCGCCCGCGGGTGCAGTCCTTCCTGGACATGCTGACGCATCTTGTCGCCCTGGTGTTCTTCACGCTGCTCGCCTGGTACAGCTTCGGCGAGCTCGCGTACAGCTGGGAGATCAGCGAGTCCACCATGGGCACGATCCGCTTTCCGCTCTATCCGGCGCGCCTGCTGCTGAGCGTCGGCACGGTCCTCCTCATCGTGCAGCTCGCGCTCGACGTGATCGCCGACTTCGGGCGCATGCGGCGCGGGGAAGGGCCGCCGCGCGCCGTTGCCCCGGCCGACAGCGCGAAGGTGAGCTGAAGTGCTGCTCGCCCCCGATGTGGCGGGCTACATCGTGGTCGGACTGCTGCTGCTGTGGCTTGCCTTCGGTGCGCACATCGGGGTCGCGCTCGGGCTGGCAGGATTCATCGGCATTTATCTGACGGTGGGACCCGATGCGGCGGCGGCCCAGCTCGCCGCGATTCCGTTCAGCACCACCAACAACTTCGCGCTCGCCGTAATACCGCTGTTCATCCTGATGGGCTCGTTCGCCACGCAGGCGGGCATCGTCACCGAGCTGTTCCGCACCGCGTACCTGTGGCTCGGCAGGCTGCGCGGCGGGCTCGCGATGGCGACGGTGATGTCCTCGGCGGCATTCGGCGCGGCTTCGGGCTCCACCATCGTCAACGCCGCCGTGTTCACCAAGATGGCGATGCCGGAGATGACGCGCTTCGGCTACGACGTGCGGCTGAGCTCCGGCTGCATCGCCGCCGCCGGCACGCTCGCCGCGCTGATCCCGCCCAGCATCCTGATGGTGATCTACGGCGTGATCACCGAGCAGTCGATCGGCAAGCTGCTGATCGCCGGCATCATCCCCGGCATCGTCACGGCGTTGCTCTATTGCGGCGGGATCTACATCCTCGCGCGCGTGCGGCCGGACCTCGCGCCACGCGCCGACATCAACGTGAACTGGGGGCAGCGCTGGCGCTCCCTGTACGGCGTGACCGGCGTCATGGTTCTGTTCGTCATCGTCGTCGGCGGAATCTACGGCGGCTATTTCCCGGCAACCTACGCCGGCGCGGTCGGCGCCGCCGGCGCGTTCGTCATCGCCCTGTGCAAGCGCCGCATGGGCATGGGCTCGCTGGCCGAAGTTCTCAAGGAGGCCGCGGTGACCACGTCGGTGATCTTCATCATCGTGGTCGGCGGCATGGTGTTCGCGCGCTTCCTGACCTATTCCGGACTGGTGGACATCATCTCGCGCGAGCTGCTGTCCTTCGGCACCGGCAAGTACACCTATCTCATCGGTTACGTCGTGCTCTTCACCATTCTCGGCTGCTTCATCGAGCCGATCGCCATCATGGTGATGACGCTGCCGATCATGTACCCGGTGATGGTGGCGCAGGGCTTCGACCCGATCTGGCTCGGCGTGGTGTCGGTGAAGCTCGCCGAGATCGGCGTGCTCACGCCG
>Ga0207648_10002689_pt1 | contig 18917 bp, 16 predicted proteins | sample KBSMisM32_FD_184310 | JGI IMG/M metagenome (GOLD analysis project Ga0207648, IMG submission 184310) | Miscanthus rhizosphere microbial communities from Kellogg Biological Station, Michigan, USA - KBS Miscanthus M3-2 (SPAdes) (version 2) | ecosystem: Host-associated > Plants > Roots >...
TTTTTATATAATTGGAAGGCACATTGGATAGAATGATTCTTTCTTTTTCAAACGCCACCTGTCCAACCAAACCTTCACCAATGGCAAATTCTGTAGGAATGTGCCTGTCAGATTTATATCCATAAGCCGCAAACAAACTCAGGTTGACATTGCCGATATCTTCTTCCTGTTTCAAAATGTAGAATGCACCGTAGTGTGCACGCACCACCTGTGCCAGCTCGGAGAGGATGCGTTGTGTTACCGTCTTCAGATCCTTTTGTCCCTGCAGCATCTGTCCAAACTTCGCCAGGTTTGATTTCAGCCAGTCCTGTTCCTGGTTTCTCAATGTTGTTTCGCGCAGGTTGGTGATCATCTGGTTGATCGTATCTTTCAATGCTTCCACTTCACCTTTTGCATCCACACGTATATTACGGGTAAGGTCACCCTTCGTCACCGCCGATGCCACTTCAGAAATCGAACGCACCTGCGTGGTAAGATTCTGCGCCAGCTGGTTCACATTCTCTGTAAGATTTTTCCAGATGCCTGATGCACCCGGTACGTTTGCCTGTCCACCCAATCTTCCTTCCACACCCACTTCACGTGCAACGTTCGTTACCTGGTCTGCAAACACAGCGAGCGTATCAATCATTTCATTGATCGTGTCGATCAATTGCGCAACTTCACCTCTCGATACGATAGCAAGCTTCTGTTTCAGGTTACCGGTTGCAACGGCTGTTACCACTTTTGCAATACCACGCACCTGGTTTGTAAGATTGGAGGCCATCATGTTTACTGAGTCCGTCAAATCTTTCCACGTACCCGCAACACCTTTTACTTCTGCCTGTCCACCCAATTTACCTTCCGTACCTACTTCACGTGCCACACGGGTTACTTCAAATGCAAATGAGTTCAATTGTTCCACCATTACATTGATGGTATTCTTCAAATCAAGGATTTCACCTTTTACATCCACGGCAATCGTCTTGGAAAGGTCACCACTCGCAACGGCTTTTGTTACCTCGGCAATGTTACGCACCTGTGCGGTAAGGTTACCTGTCATCTGGTTTACAGAGTCTGTCAAGTCTTTCCATGTTCCGGCAACACCCGGCACAAAGGCCTGACCACCGAGTTTACCATCCGTACCTACTTCACGTGCCACACGTGTTACTTCAGATGCAAACGCACGCAACTGGTCAACCATCGTGTTCAGCGTTTCTTTCAATTGAAGGATTTCACCGCGTACATCCACTGTAATCTTTTTCGACATATCTCCGTTTGCCACGGCAATCGCCACTTCAGCGATGTTACGCACCTGTGCTGTAAGGTTACCCGCCATCTGGTTCACCGAGTCGGTAAGGTCTTTCCAGGTACCGGCCACACCGGGCACATTGGCCTGACCACCCAATTTACCTTCTGTACCTACCTCGCGTGCCACACGCGTTACTTCCGATGCGAAGCCGCGAAGCTGATCCACCATCGTATTGATGGTATTTTTCAATTCAAGAATTTCACCTTTTACATCCACACCGATTTTTCGTGAGAGGTCACCGTTAGCCACAGCCGTAGTTACCTCCGCTATATTTCTTACCTGCGAGGTAAGATTGCTCGCCATTTTATTTACACTATCCGTTAAGTCTTTCCATGTACCGCCCACACCCGGCACATCGGCCTGTCCGCCAAGTTTACCTTCCGAACCTACTTCACGTGCCACACGCGTTACTTCCGATCCAAATGAATTCAACTGGTCCACCATTGTATTAATGGTGTTCTTCAATTCAAGAATTTCTCCACGCACATCCACCGTGATCTTTCTCGATAAGTCACCTTTGGCCACCGCCGTCGTTACTTCCGCAATATTTCTTACCTGGCCCGTCAGGTTACTCGCCATCTGGTTCACAGAGTCTGTCAGATCTTTCCATACACCACCAACGCCTTCCACCGTTGCCTGTCCGCCGAGTTTACCTTCAGAACCGACTTCACGCGCCACGCGCGTTACTTCCGAAGCGAACCCACGAAGCTGATCCACCATCGTATTGATGGTATTTTTCAATTCAAGAATTTCACCTTTTACATCCACGTCAATTTTTCGTGAGAGGTCACCGTTAGCCACAGCCGTAGTTACCTCCGCGATATTTCTTACCTGGGAGGTAAGGTTGCTCGCCATTTTATTTACGCTATCCGTTAAGTCTTTCCATGTTCCGCCCACACCCGGCACATCGGCTTGTCCGCCAAGTTTACCTTCCGAACCTACTTCACGTGCCACGCGGGTTACTTCAGATCCGAATGAATTGAGCTGGTCAACCAGCGTATTGATCGTATTTTTTAATTCAAGAATTTCTCCTTTAACGTCCACCGTTATCTTTCTCGACAAGTCTCCTTTGGCCACCGCTGTTGTTACTTCGGCGATGTTTCGTACCTGCCCGGTAAGGTTACTTGCCATCTGGTTTACGGAGTCAGCAAGGTCTTTCCATGTACCGGCCACACCTTTTACATGTGCCTGTCCACCTAACTTTCCTTCAGTACCCACTTCAAGTGCCACACGCGTTACTTCGGATGAGAATGAGTTTAACTGGTCCACCATCGTATTGATAGTGTTCTTCAATTCAAGAATTTCACCTTTTACATCCACCGTGATCTTCCTGGATAAGTCACCTTTTGCAACCGCCGTTGTTACTTCGGCGATATTTCTTACCTGCGAGGTCAGGTTACTTGCCATCTGGTTTACCGAATCAGTCAAATCTTTCCATACACCACCAACACCTTCCACTGTCGCCTGGCCGCCGAGTTTACCTTCCGAACCTACTTCGCGTGCCACACGCGTTACTTCCGATGCAAAACCGCGAAGCTGGTCCACCATCGTATTGATCGTATCTTTTAATTCAAGGATTTCCCCTTTTACGTCCACGGCGATCTTTCTTGACAAGTCGCCTTTTGCCACCGCCGTTGTTACCTCTGCAATATTTCTCACCTGACCGGTCAGGTTACTTGCCATCTGGTTCACAGAGTCAGTTAAATCTTTCCACGTACCGGCCACACCTTTTACCTGTGCCTGTCCACCGAGTTTACCTTCCGTACCTACTTCGAGCGCCACGCGGGTAACCTCAGATGAGAAAGAGTTCAACTGGTCCACCATGGTATTGATCGTATTTTTCAATTCCATGATTTCACCTTTCACATCCACCGTGATCTTTCTTGATAAGTCTCCTTTTGCAACGGCAGTAGTTACTTCTGCAATATTTCTTACCTGCAGGGTAAGGTTACTGGCCATCTGGTTCACTGAGTCTGTCAGATCCTTCCATACACCACCTACTCCTTTTACTTTTGCCTGTCCGCCGAGTTTGCCTTCCGAACCTACTTCGCGTGCCACACGGGTAACTTCCATGGAGAAAAGATTCAACTGCTTCACCATGTCATTCACTTCATTGGCGATTCTTTCAAACTCACCTTTCAAGGTATGACCGCTGATTTCCAACGGCATTTCCTGCGACAGATTTCCTTTCGCTACAGAACTGATCACATGCGCAATTTCGATAGTGGGATGCACAAGGTCGGAGATAAGCGTATTCAATGATTCAACACCGTTATGCCATGAACCTCTTGCTTCAGAAAGTTCGATGCGTTGTGTCAGCTTTCCCTGTTTGCCAATTGTATTGCCGGCTCTTGTAAACTCAAGAACCATCTTTTCATTCAGCGAAATAATTTCATTCAGTGTATCACAAATTTTTCCTGTAAGGCCAACCTGGTCGAACGGCATACGGACATTGAAGTTTCCGTTTTTCACTTCCATCAACACCTTCAGTAATAAACTCTGATCGAGTCCTTCCGCATACGCCTCCTGTTCAGAAGCCCGCGTGCGCAACGTACTATGACCATTGCTTTTCTTTCCATTACGATGCGCCTTACCGTTAGTACCATTGCTATTGCTCTTACCATTGGAGTGCGCGCCATTCTTTTTAGGCGTGTCGGGAGTATTTTTTTGCGATGTGGAAGAAGTTAGTTTTACTGGTTTCTTTTTTGGCTCTGCAGACGAAAGTTTCATAGAACTCAGAATTTGTTTTAAAAAAATAAATCACAGAAATCGCGTAACCGGTGGTTCGCTCCGGTGCAGTCATGACGCTCGTTGAATGCCATAAATATCATGCCAGCCCGCTTTTTGAACAATTTTACCGGAATGAGAAAAAATTTCCACAGGGATATCGGAGACTTTTATAATGCTATAGCGTGAAACAATAGTTCTGCCAATTTAATATAAAAGCCAGTGAATCAAAAACTGTGGGGGAAATTTATTTGAAGCGAATTGTTATCGTTTTCTTACGTAGTGGCTTTTGACAAGGCCGTTAGTATAGGTTTCGGTGGACGAGTGTTGAAAGCGCAATTCGCTATCGTTCTTTTCAAATAATGGAATACCCCTGCCCAATAATATTGGTATGCGTGTAATGATCATTTCATCAATCAAATCCTGCTGCAAAAAACTTTGTATGGTTTTGCCGCCGTCTATATAAAGTGTGCGTATTCCTCTTTCAGCCAGCGATTCGAGTACCTGCTTTATATTCCCTTTTACCAATTCAGCTTTATCGGAAAAGTTGCCGGTGATTTTATCGAGTGAGTTACTCAGCACAAAAACCGGTTTTGTATAAAACCATTTATCAAAAGCCTGTACGGTTTCAAATGTTTTTCTTCCCATGATCATTCCGTCAATTCGTTTCATAAAATCAAAAAATCCATAATCACTTTCGTCGGGTATTTCCGTCAGCCAGTCGATATTTCCGTCTTCACGGGCAATGTAGCCGTCAATACTGGCGGCGATATAAACGATGTTGGGCATACCAGGTTTTATTCAGATAAAATTAATTAAACAAAATTGTTCAGTGCATTAATTGTTGGATTCAAATTATCATTCGTCAGGAAGTACTAAAAAAAAAGCTGCACTAAGCAGCTTTTGATTTATTGAGGTACGCGATGATGCGTGCCCGGCGTTCCCTGAATTCCAATTCATAGAGGATGCGTTTTCTCTCTGCAATGGTTTCCGCCAATTGAGCGTGAATATCTTTTTTAGTTTCCACCGGTGTTGACAGCGCTGCTATCAGGATTTGCGTGGTGATGAATGTGCGTTTCATAAAACAAAATTTTAAAGTTGTGATTTGGTTTTTGTTATGGTTAATTATAAATGAATCAATTTGCCTGATCCTGAAATATCAGAGATCACAAACGGAAAGCCGGCAAAATAAATGGAGCCACTGCCATCGATGCGGGCGTCCAATTGATCAGATACTTTTACTTTGATATCGCCTGACCCGATTACGCGTGCATTTATTCTCCTGGCGGCTACAGCGGAGATATCAATTTTGCCACTCGCATCTGTTTTGAGTTTTCCCTGTATTGTTTCGCCGCCGGATACTACAATACGACCCGACACATTGCTTTCTGCGTCGATATTATCGGTTGCAACATGCAGCAATTGTATATTACCCGAACCATTGGAACGTATAACTACCGATGGCTGATGTATTGGATCCATACTGTAGATACTGCCGGAGCTGTTCAACTCAAGGCGGTTCACTGCGTGACCGGATACCGTAATGTGTATACTTTCATCGGCATCGTATGTTTTGCCATTCTTATACCGGATAATGAGCCGGTTGCCCACTACCGTCGTTTCGAGGATGGGGTGAATGCTTTCTTTTGCAGTGATCTCTATTTTTGACCCGGGATCGTTTGTGTAAAAAACGTTGCCGTTCATTTGAAGATCAATCGCGTTAAATTCAGTTACATATCTTGTTTCGCTTATTACCGGTCCGTCGCCGATAACTTCTTTTTTGCAGGACGCTGTTCCTGCCATCGTTGCGATAAAAAAAATCGCCGGGGTTAACTTTTTCATTCTTTTTGTTTAATGGTTGTGTTTGTTTTTAAATATTGTTGTTTGCAAAAATGTTATCGTTTATAGAGCGGTGATCTTTTCAGCAGGTAGTGAATGCCGTATTTATATGCGTCTGTATCGGAAAGTATTGACCGTCGCGATTTGCTGAATATTTGTTCTCCTTTATCATTGTAAATATCCAGGTCAATATGTGTGCTTAATTGTTGCTTCGTTCTTGAATGTTCTACCTGTATCCTGCGTTTTCTTTCCCAATTACCGAAATCACGCCGGTTCGAAGTGCTTGTATTTGATTCACCCGTTATTTCCTGTGTTACCATTCCTGTCAGCACATATTCCACTTGCAGCAGGTTTGCCAGGTCTTTTGGTGTGAATTCCCTGAAATTGGCTTCAGTAATGCCATGCCGGAGTAATAAGGCATTTGTTTCAGCAGGGCTTTGAAATTTTAATTCCAACGCCTCATCTTTCAGGTACAGGTATGCGATATTCTGAAGCCGGTAACGCATTTCGTCAATGCGCTCTGTATTTCCGTCTGCGATAAAGATGATCGGCAGCACCGCCACTTTATTTTGTGCTGTTGTGCCTGTTACCGGTTCTGTTGTCTGGGCGCTTACCAGCGAAGCGATAAAGAGGAACAGGAAAGAAGTGATAGTTGTATGCTTTTTCATTTTGTTGGTTTTGTCGTGGTTAATTTTTTTTGATTGATTTCTTACACAAAACTACCCCGGTGCAGAAGCAGCGACCGGCGCATTTATACAAACAAGGGGGAGAATTCTACTAAAGCATGTTTAACTGCGAAAGGGCGTTTGCATCGATTGGAAGTGTGCTGAAAACTGCCAAATCCCGGTTTTGTATAAAAAATAAGGCGGTTTGTAGAAAAGCGGCACCGGCGCATATTGAATCATTAGCTTTGATACATGCGCCAACATAATCCGATAATGACGCCCTTTAACAATCCACTGATACGCTTTGTATCTGAACGCAGATACAGGTGGCTTCGGCATACATTATTTATTCTCCTTGGGATCATCCTTGCTTTTAAGGGTGATGTCGGCGTAGGCGATGTTTTTCCTTCGGAAAAAGCAAGACAGGCTGTTTTATTTGTCGACACCGTTTCATTGATCTTTATGCTTTCGATGCTTTACCTGTTGATGCTCGTATTGATCCCTTATCTCTTGTTCCGTTCGAAAGTGTTCCTGTTTTCACTCTCATTTTTTGGAATTCTTACACTGCTTTATTTTTTTGTCTGGTCTCTTGATTATTATTATTTACGACCGGTGAATCCGGGCCGGCTCGCCCATATCGATTTATCCTTGCTGAGCTTTGTACAGATCGGTGCTGTCAGTACCGTGTTGCTCGGAGCTGTTGTTGGATTGAAAGTTTTTCAAAAATGGATCAAAGATGTGCAGCGCATGAATGAACTGCATCAAACCAGTTTGAAAACAGAACTCGAACAATTAAAAAGCCAGGTGAACCCGCATTTTCTATTTAACACGTTGAATAATTTGTTCGTGCTGACAAAAACAGACCCGGAAAAAGCATCGCAGGTTATATTGGGGCTTTCTGATCTGCTTCGCTATCAATTGTACGATAGTTCAAGAGAAAAAATATTATTGTCGAAGGATATCGACTTTATACATAACTTACTTTCATTGGAGAAAATACGGAAGAACGATTTTGAATACAATATTAAAACAGAAGGCAGGATTGATGGGGTAGGGCTGCCACCTTTTCTTTTTATTCCTTTTGTTGAAAATGCGATCAAGCATGGCGCTTCCACCGTAGGGCATTCCTGGCTCAACATAAGCTTCCGCATAACGGACAATCAATTGCATTTTACATCAATTAACTCAAAGCCGCTGGTAAAAAATAATACGCCAGGCGGTCTTGGATTGAAAAATATAAAGCGCAGGCTGGATTTGTTATATCCCGGAACGTATGTTCTTGATATAGACGATGACACCGATAAATACTTCGTAAAACTTATCTTACCATTATGACCTGTATCATTATTGACGATGAACCGTTGGCCCGCCAGGGAATGGAAATGAATATTGCCCAGGTTTCTTCGCTGGAATTGCTGGGCTCATTCAGTAACGCATTAGCTGCAAGCGATTTTATACGAAAAGAAAATGTGGACCTGATGTTCCTCGATATTAATATGCCCGAACTCAGTGGCCTGGATTTTCTGAAATCGCTGCGCGATGCACCCCTTGTTATTTTTACTACAGCCTATCCGCAATATGCATTGGAAAGTTATGAATTGGACGCATTGGATTACCTGGTTAAACCGATAAGGATTGAACGTTTTCTAAAGGCCGTGAATAAAGCGGAGAATCATTTGAAGCTGCTGCAGAATGTAAGCAATAATAATTCGGTAGAAAAAATAGAAGGCGACTTTGTCTTTATCAAAGCTGACCGGAAATTCTTTAAGATTTATTTCAAAGATATCCTCTACATAGAAGGATTGAAAGATTATGTAATCATCTATACGGGAGATAATAAGATTATCACGTCAATGAATGTAAAAACGATTTCAGCGCAATTACCTTCATCCATCTTTGCGAGAGTCAGCAAATCGTATATCGTCAACGTAATGCATATTACTTCCTTCGATAACGAACTGGTGTATATTCAAAATAATGAAATACCGCTTGGCCAGGGATTCAAAGACGATTTTCTGAGGAAATATATTGACGGACGGATTGTAAAACGATGATGGCAGCTTAACCGTTTACGGATTGACTATAAAACAAAAAGCGGGCTATAAAATAGCCCGCTTTATTATTTGTAATCCGTTCTTTCAAAAGCCTCCGAATTTAAACGTAATGTCGGCTGTTGGTGCACTCATTTTCCTATCAGTAATTCCCTGCTGATCCGAGCCGGTGATATAACGGTAACCGCCACCTGCTCCTACACGAAACCAATTGGTCACGGCATATTCCACGTGTACCGATGGCTGTACCACGTAAAATCCTGTGGCATCAATGTCTTTCAATTCATTTGACCCATGATCGGGTATGGAGCCATGCCCTTTTCCATTCTTTAAAATACCCCCGCCGGCAAGCGTGTTTGCGGTGACGTGAAACCTGTCATTATCAAATATGGCATACTCCAGCATTAATCCACCGTAACCCATTTTATATTCATTCTGCTCCTGGGTTTCGGCATTCAGCCCGTACCCTTTATGATTCGTTGCCAGCCAATAGCCACCCAGGCCGATCATCAGTTTATGTTTTATCATCCAGCCGCCGTACGCCCCGGTAAATAAAGCACTCTGTCCATTGAATTTGGAGTATTGCGTTGACAAAGCACCGTATCCTGAATTCCTGGAATTAGTTTCAAAGGATGTTTTGGTTCTTTTTGAATCCTGTGCAAATAATTGTGCACTCATAAGAAGTGCCATTGCGAAAATTAATTGTTTCATTTTTTTGGTTTTGATTGATTTTTGATTTTGTTTATCTGTAAGCATTTACAGGAACAAATCTACCAGCAACCAATACCCTGTTTGTGGATGATTATAGCAACCTGATCATTTTTTATACAAACCGCCTTTGAGCAGCTTAATACTATTTCTTATTGAATAAAATCCAGGCGATGCCGGAAAATACCCGTTTTGTATGCAAAAAGCGGGGTTTTGTAGAAGGATAGGAATGATTTGAGACTATGTGACAGAATGAAAGGCCGGTAAATTCATCTATTTATTGTCAATGGAGCTAATGACAAGCCTGATTAATTCTCCAAGTTTCGCTGAATCCAGCCATCGTGCAACAATGACGAGATCATGTTCATTGTCGATAACGATATAGTTACCACCGAATCCATCGGCATAATAAATATTTTTTGAAACGTCTTTCATGACCTTTTCTTCGTTTAACCACCACATAAATCCATATGATTTATTCGCTGCTGACGGCTGATGCGCTGCATTTACCCAACTTTCTGAAATGAGCTGTTGATTTTTCCATTTTCCTTTTCGTAAAAACAATAACCCAAACCGTGCGTGATCCAATGTGCTGATGAATAGGCCGCCGCCGAAATGACCACCGCCACTAACTGATTGTGTCATCACGCCATCGATATTGACAAACGAGTTATCATAGCCGTACCAGCGCCAGGTCGTCGATGCGCCGATCGGGTCCATGATTTTTTCTTTCAAAATAACCGGTAATGGTTTTCTATAAACCTGCAGCAAGCTATACGCTAACAAATTTACACGTACATCATTATATTCAAATTGCGAACCGGGTTCCAGCAACTTCCTGTTTTTCCAGTCGTCTATGCCGCCCTCTTTTGGTGGACGGTCGGCCCAGTCGCAAAGATCAAAAAGGCATCCGCTCCAGTCAGACGATTGTGTCAGCAGATGCCGCCACGTTATTTTCGAATTGTGTTCACCGTTATACAGGTCATCCCATTCATATTGATTGACAGGATCATCTACATTTCTTATAAGATGATTATCTATTGCAAGACCTGCTACGGTAGAAAGGTAACTTTTTGTCGCGCTAAAGGTCATGTCTACACGCTTTACATCGCCCCATTGAGCTACGAGGTACCCGTTTTTAACGATCACACCTGCAGGCTTTCCTCTTTCTCTCATCGGTCCCAGTATACGGTAGTTGGGTTCCCGCACGTACGACTTCATATTTGCAACGCGCAGATCATAGTCTGTTTTGGTTTCATTTTGTATCGCGAAATTCACTGCACTGTCCAGCAGCCGTGCATTCATCTTTAATTCTGCGGGAGCCTTGATTTGCCAGGTGGAATCAGGATAATAAAGGGACTGGCTATGCGTGTTATGAAAAAATATACAAAGTAATGTAAGCGTAAGTACGCCGTAAGAACAGGATTGTTTCTTCATTGTAAAATAGTATGATTCAAATATAGGTCAACCCTGTAAAATACAAACAGGCTTTTGATTTCCTTTATGCCTTTTATGATCCAGGAGATTCAAAGCGTTTCCAGGTCCAGTTGTTTTCGAACTTGTGTATTCGTCCCAAACCGGGAAAATCGAAATGGAATGCATTAATAAGCATATTGTCTTTGTATGCTAACTCAAGCAACTTAATCCTGGATTGTTTTGCTTTCGCATGGTCCATATCGTAATTCGTTTGCCAGCTTATCTTTTCTATATGAAGCGGGTGAAGGAAGGCGTCCGATATATATAACATGTATTCATTTTCAGAATGAATGATCAATGCAATTTGCCCTGGTGTATGACCGTCAGTTTTTATAGCTGTTATACCAGGTAATAAATCTGTCGAATCGCCTTTTATTAAATGCAGGTTATGATCTTTTAGTGTTGTGATATTCTTTTCGATAAAAAATTTAAACTGTTCAGGTTGATTGGCAGACTGTGATGAATGCCAGTAATTCCATTCATCTTCATGCATATGAAATTTCGCATTGGGAAAATTCAGTTGTGCATTTTCAGAAAATATACCGCCGATATGGTCGGGATGAAAATGTGTTATAATGACATCTGTTATATCCCTTTTATCTATGTTTTCCTGCTGTAGCAAATAGTGTAATTGCCCTTTGAACAAAACGGGTTTATCTCTTACCATTACCGGCTTCTCTGTAAAGCCGACACCAGTGTCGATCAGGATTTTTTTATCCGCCTGCTGAAGTAACACGGCGATGAACGGAGATGATATTTTGCCGGAGGCTATATTGTATTTGTTTAACGAAGGCTGCAGCTCATCCTCGCCGGCATTTATAAAAAAATCTTTAGCCATATAGGAAAACAACAGGTCGCGGAATATGGTGCAATCAAATTTTCCAATTTTTATTTTTTTTGTTTCTTCATTCATGGTGAACGTTGACCCCGGAATGCTGAATAGATTGAGCCGAAGAAAAGGCAGCGATGATATCAACGCTGTACTGTCTTTAAGAAAATTTCTTCTTTCCATAAATGCAGGCATGTTTTCATTGTTGGCGATAAGATACGAATTTATGAAAATCGACAACGCCTGTTTAACCGGGTATTGTCAGGCCGGATTATTTCTATTGGCTTTATACGTTTCCAATAACACACCGGATTTATTTCCTTTTACATCTACCAGTGTCAACCGGTGACGCGATTCTATATTTTCAAAAAGTGGTTTTCCTTTTCCCAATATTACCGGGTGTACCGCAAACCGGTATTCATCAACCAGGTCAAGATTTAAAAATGTTGTGATGATTTTTGCTCCCCCATAGAGCCAGATATTTTTACCGGGTTGCCGTTTAATTTCTAAAACCTTTTCTTTAATATTTGAATTGATAAAGGTAGCGGAACTGCCATCGCCGGTTTTTGACGTGGAGAAAACGTATTTTGTTTTGCTATGCATTTCTTTATACGCATCTTTCAGTTTTTGACTTGCGCCGTCCCCGGGTTGTCTATTTCCCCACTTGTCATAGCTCACCCTTCCGTAAAAGATGATGTCTTTATCACTTAGTATATCGGTAAGGATGTCGCCAAAATCAACTGTTTCATCTCGTACCAGCCAGTCTAATTCTCCGTCCGGTCCTTCAATAAAACGGTCAAATGTCATAGCAAGGTTTAAAATGATGTTTCGCATGTTTGCGGGGTTATAAATAAAATTACAAAAGCAATTTTATTAAAAGATCATTGTTGTTATGCGCGCGGACGTGAAAGCATGGCAGCTTCGACAGTTGATTCGCCGGTTATTACTTCGGAAGTTTTATGATGCTCCATTCAATTGTCCATTGTAAGCAAACACAAAGTATTTTTCTTTTGTCTTCCTTTACTTGCTGAATCGTGCTGCATTTAAAAAACCTATGGGCAGATCTGTTTTTCCTTTTGTTGCAAGATCACTCATAATTTCACCGACAACTGACGCAAATTTGAAACCGTGCCCGCTGAAGCCTGCTGCTATGGCCACATCTTTATCATAGCCGGGTAAAAAATCAAGAATGAAATTTTCATCGGGTGTATTGGTATACATACAGGTTTTCATCACATGGGTGGCCTTATAGGCTCCGGGAAAAAATTTATTCATCATGTTTACCAGGTTGCTTTCATCTTCGGGAGTGAGCGTGCGATTAATTGTATCCGGATCCGATACATCGCCATGATAATGATGCGCGAGTTTGAAGCCGATTGGGCCACTAAACTTACCAACAGCTAAAACGGGGAAACCATAATAGGTACCTGGTTTGCTTTCGTCGACAATCGCCCAGCAGGGGAGCTTGCCCAATTCAAACAACGAAGAGTTGTTGGGAATTACCCATGCCATCACTTGTCTTGTTACTTTGAGTGACGGTGATAAACCCTGAATCATTTTGCCAGCCCACGGACCCACGGTGATGACAATTTTTTTTGCAAAATAACTGCCGCCGGCAGTCATAACCTCGATACCGTCCGGTGATTTTTTCCACTCCAGCACTTTTGCCTTTGTTTTGATAACGGCGCCATGCTGCAGTGCTTTTTCTGTATATAATAGTATGGCTTTTTCCGGTGTGACGAATCCCGCATCAGGCTCCAGCAAATTTTCATAGTTGCCGGGTATTTTCATCTGCGGATACTTTGCTTTCATATCGGCATGATTCATCGCATCCAGTGTGATCTTATATTTATCAGCAGACAAATGCACACCTTTCATCAGTGCATGTTCAGGCGGGGCGGAATAAAGCAGGCCCGTTTTGAAATAAACCTTTGTACCTGTTATATTTTCTAAATCCTTCCAGTTTTTATACGCCCTTTCCAACAACGGTACATAATCCGGATGTTCAAAGTAAGCTTTACGTATCATACGGCTTTGCCCGGCGTGCGAACCGAATTCATGCGGGATATCGAACTGCTCGAGCCCCAACACTTTCACACCCTGTTTTGCCAGGTTATAACAGGTGCACGAACCCATTGAACCAACGCCCAACACGATTACATCAAAATTCTGCTCTTCGTTGTTGTTGCTTTTGCGGATTTGCTTCGCGACGGTTTCATGTGTCTTTGCAATATCACTGAAGGCGGCAATTGCAGAAAGCCCGATACTGTTCCGGATAAATTTTCTTCGCTTCATGAAAAATTAATCAAAGGTTATGGCAAGCCGTCAGCTATTCTAATATAAACTTATAAAACTTCACATCAACACTCATAACCGGAAAATTAACCGGCAATAATTCTTTTCCGATTTCAATAAATCCATTTTTTTCATAAAATCGTTGTGCAGCAAGAAATTTAGCCGTGGTTCCCAAAAGTATTTCCTTAAACTGTTTCTCTTTCGCCCATTCAAAAAGATTATCCAGCAGTTTTTTCCCGATACCAAAATGTTTGCCACGGTAATTCGTATCGACAAACATTTTTCGCAACGCACCCTGGTGGTTTCCTATATCCAACAGCGCGATGGTACCAACAACTTTATTATTGACAAGAGCTATCCAGAAATTGCCATTATTGGACTGATAAAAGTTGGTGATGTCGTTTAAGTCAGGTTGTTGTTCGAGCGTAATAGGAATTTCAAATTCTGTTTTTTGAATAGTCAAAATCAGGTTAGCTACTTCTTCTTTGTAAACAGGTAAGTATGATTGCAGTTTTGTCAAATCGGGAACGAAAATACCTTCTATATTTTACTCAGGAGTATATTCCCAAAAATCAAGATTTAAAAAATCACTTGGCCAACCCCGTCCTGTTCCGTAATACCCTTTATTACCGATGGAAAAACCGGCACCGCCAAGCCTTGGTTTGAACATGGCTTTTTGTGTCCAGGTGTCGGTTGCATCATCATATAACCAGTTTGCCAATCCCATCAGGTAACCCTTATTGTCAATCACTACCCCTTTCATGACGAGTCTGTCCAAAGGCGGTCTATTCTTTTTTGTCCAACTGTCAAGGGCCGGATCATATTGCCACAACTCTTCTGACAACGCAATATAAATTTTATCATTTACTGCAAAACCGCTTCCTTCGTAAGGTCCGTAAGCTTTAGGAAAATCTGCCTTGCGCGTCCATGTATCGGTTACAGGGTTATACTGCCACCAATCTGTCATAGAATGAAAACTTGTATCTGTCCCAAATCCTGCATATCCTTTGTCACCTACAGCAAAGGCTGATAAACCCCGCCGCCGGTCCGGGAAATTTGCTTTTGCAGTCCAGGTATCTGTTAAAGGATTGTACTCAAACAATAGTTTAGAGTACCCGTTATGCCGGGTATCTCCTGTTCCCACATAGGCTTTTCCATTTACCACCATATAAAATGGCGATTCAAGTCCAACCGGTATAGGGCTCTTCGCTGTCCACCTATCTGCAGAAGGATCGTAAGCGTATAAAGTATTACAAGCTGCGCCATTATCAGTGCCCAGGCCCATATATCCTGTATTGCCAATGGCAAAACCAATATCGTTGATCAGGCCATTATTTGGCGCAGGTAGATCTGCTTTTCGAATCCAGCCTCCGGCTAACACAGTATAAGCATTCGCAGTTGTGACGGTAACACCATTAGCAGTAACGGTAATCTTTCCGGCGGTTACATTTTCCGGAACGTTAGCAATTATTGCACTGTCTCCTTCCAATTTAAAGATAGTTGCCGGAAGTCCATTAAAGGTTACAATATTGTTTGCAGCTACCGAATCGAAATGTGATCCATGAATGATGACGTAGTTGTTTGGTGAAAGTTGTTGAGGTTCGAAGCTGGTAATAGTGGGTGGAGTGGGGGGAGTTTCATTTTTTTTGCAACCGCCGATAGTTATTATAACTATAAGCAGGCAAACGAGTGTACTCTTCATGATGGCAGGCTTTAACGGTATAACCTAAGTTACAAATATTATTTTGATTCGTTGCTGATACCATTAACCCGATACCTGTCTGCTTCACTGATGCGATCTTAATTGAATAAATATTTTTCGCTTCTGCGTTCACCTGGCAGGGAGGCACTATAATTGAATCGTTCGTCTTAAAAAAATGTACACAAACATCATAACGACATCAGAGCAGGCGTTAGCTCACCTGTTTTTCCACTTTTGCCGGAAAGATGGCAAATTTGATACTGGCGAAATAGATTTTATTGCGGAAAAATTTGTACAGTTAGGCATTCAGCATTCACTGGATATAAAGAAGGAAGTGGAAGTGTATCAATCATATCAAACGCAAATAAAAGAGGATGGAGTTTACCTGGAATGGATTGTCAAATTAATTCACCCTGTCAATACACTGGCATTATTTTCCTGTTGCACCGAAATCTGCCTAAGCGACGGATTACTTTCCGAAACAGAAGAAAAATTGCTGGATGACCTGGGAGCAGCGCTGCAGATAGAGGTAATGAACCGTCAAACGGTGAAGCAGGTAATGATCGAAAGAAAAGCAGTTGAATTACAAAAGATTTTTTAGACGTTCACTTGTGCATAGTAAATAAGGAAACGGTTACCCGTTTCCTTATCGATCTATAGAAGGTCTTTGCGGTTTTTCTGATTCGTTATTAAATTTATAACACACCCGACCGGGCAGCGGCTTGCGTTTGCTCAAACGGAAGTGACTCGGAAATAAATTGTAAAAGATCCCTGTTCAACCGTTCCTTCTCGGTATAAAATAATCCATGCGGTGCATTTTCGTATACGATATACCGGCAGTCGCGGATCATCTTTGCCGTCCGCTCACTGCTTGCTTCTATCGGTACCGTCTTGTCTGCATCGCCATGAATCACCAGTGCGGGAACATCTATTGCTTTTATATCGTTGCGGAAATCTGTCTCTGCAAAAGAAACAGCACATTGCTGTGTTGAACGGGCCGATGCAAATGAAGCAAGCATACGATAATATTCCAACAGCGGTGTACTTACCGGCCGGGATAACATACCCACTCCGAAAAATTTTTTTCCAAACTGGTCAAGAAAATCGATGCGATCTTTTCTCATGTCCATCATCATCTCTTCAAACACGGAGGAGTCAACGCCATCAGGATTATCTTTTGTTTTGCATAAATATGGCAGAACGGAACTGATTAGCACGATCCGGTTCACCCTGTTGCTGCCAAACATTTTTAAGTAGCGTACTACTTCGCCGCCACCCATCGAGAATCCCACCAGCACCACATCATGGAGATCTAATTGCTGAATGATCTCATTAAGATCAGAAGCTAAAGAATCATAATCATAGCCATACCATGGTTTTGATGATTTTCCAAAGCCACGCCGGTCATATTTTATAACGCGGTAACCGGCGCTCACGATATCTTCGAGCTGGTACTCCCACATTTCGCGACTAAGTGGCCAGCCGTGAATAAAGATGACGGGCCGGCCGGACCCATAATCCGAGTACGCAAGCCTCACATCTTCGTTGTAATACTTATCGGTGAATTCTATATATTTCATGACAATTTTTTTAATGAATGATTAATTGGCGGCTACCGCATTTATTTCAGAATGATTGTTTTCATGATTTTATCGCTAAGCTCCTTTTCAAGACCATCGGGAAGTACAACTGCTTCATCATCGAGGGCACGTATCTGAACGGCTTCGTCATCCCATGTGTAAACATGATCAAGCCCACCGTTCACGTTTATCACAAATCGCTTTTCATCGTTTGAGAGATAGGGCGATACTTCTACGTGATAAGGCACCTTGTCCACACGAAGGTCATAGCTGAGCTTTTTGCCTTTATTCTTTTGCATAACAATATTTTTTTGGGATTATTAATTAATAGACTTCTCCATTTATCAGCAATTGTTGGTGATACAATTATCATTCCCGTAAATGGGGGAAAACAGGCTGGTATGTTTATTTATAGAATCCGGAGAGATTCATTTTATCTGCTAACACGCTTATCCGATACACGAATGAAAGATATATCACTATATGTTGGAATTGGCGCCGGGATATGTACAGCCATTTCATTGCTGCCTCAATTAATAAGGATCATCAAAAAGAAGAAGGCAGATGACATTTCATTTTTTATGCTGATCATTTTGCTGATTGGTCTTTCGGGTTGGATATGGTACGGAATGTTGCGAAAAGATTACCCCATAATCATCACCAATGCATTTTCTTTTATTGTAAATGTGCTGATCATTATCTTTTCCGTCCTGTACAAAAAAAAATAGATTTAGCGCTTCCGGACTTTATCGCGATAGAATTGAAGAGCGTTAACTATGTTTTACTGTATCCTGTATTTCGATTTTTTTTAGCTGCCTGTCCGCAGGCCCTGTCAGCACGTCTCCGTCCACATCGTATCGGGCGCCGTGACAGGGACAATCCCACGAACATTCTGCCGCATTCCATTTTACTTCACAACCTAAATGGGTACACGAGGGACTAAGTGCATGATACATGCCCGCTTCATCTTTGTAAAGAGCCATTTTTTGTTTTTCATAATCGACCAACCTTCCTTCACCGGTCGCCACATCCGCCAGTTCATCAAGATCTTCATGTGAAAACAACTTTTCCGCAAAATTCTTGACAACCCCGGCGTTGTGCTTGATAAAGTTTGTAAAACCTGCAACGGGTTTGATCCGGTTTGGATTGAGCACTTCGATCAGCGGATCATCTATTCCTGTCAGCATGTTTGTTAATAGTACGGCGGCCACATGAGAATACACTATTCCATTTCCGCCAAAACCGGTTGCAACAAAAATATTATCCTGTTGCCCGGGCAGGTGGCCGATATAGGGCAGGCCATCGGCTGGTTCAAAATACTGAGAAGACCATTCATACTCGAATTGATCCACGTTGAAATACTTGCGGCAATGTGCCTTCAATTCAAGGAAAGGCTTTTCTGTGTTTTCTTCCTGTCCTGTTTTATGATCATAACCACCAACGATCATGTATTGCGTTCCATCTATTTCCTGGCTGCGATAATAATGATAAGGATCATACATGTCGTAGTATAACTCTTTGGGGTAACCGCCCTTCTTTAATTGGAAAGCAGTGGCGTAGCTTCTGTAAGGTGCGCAACGCAAATGCACCAGGTTTACTGTTGGTGGGATATGTGTCGCATATATAAGATTTTTTGCTTTAAATATCCCATTGGTTGTCGTTATTGTAACAACATCGTTATTGTCAACGTCTGTTACCCTGCTGTTGATAAGAATCTGGCCGCCTTTTTTCTCGAATTCCTTTGCAAGCGCATACAC
>Ga0207648_10002690_pt1 | contig 18910 bp, 17 predicted proteins | sample KBSMisM32_FD_184310 | JGI IMG/M metagenome (GOLD analysis project Ga0207648, IMG submission 184310) | Miscanthus rhizosphere microbial communities from Kellogg Biological Station, Michigan, USA - KBS Miscanthus M3-2 (SPAdes) (version 2) | ecosystem: Host-associated > Plants > Roots >...
ATCACTTCAAGGCGCTGTACGCGGACCCGAAGGGGCCATCGCTCGAGGGGTGGACGTTGCTCGCGGGGCTCGCGCGTGAGACCTCGCGTGTGCGGCTCGGCACGCTCGTCACGGGGATGACCTACCGGCACCCCGCCGTGCTGGCGGCGGAGGTCGTCACGGTCGACCATCTATCGGATGGGCGTGTCGAGTGCGCCATCGGCGCCGCGTGGAACGAGCCGGAACACCGCGAGCTCGGCATCCCGTTCCCGCCGACCGCCGAGCGGATGGATCGCCTCGAGGAAGGGATCCAGATCCTCCGCTCCCTGTTCACCGAAGAAGACGTGACGTTCGAAGGTCGCTACCAGCGGCTCGAAGGGGCGACGTACCGGCCCCTGCCCGTGCAGCAGCCGCACCCACCCATCTGGGTCGGGGGAGAGGGTCGGCGTCGAACGCTGCCGATCGCGGGCCGTTACGCCGATGCCTGGCACGGCTGGGCCAAGGATGCCGCCGAGCTCGCGGAGATTACCGGGATCATCGACCGCGCAGCGGAAGAAGCGGGCCGCGATCCGGCGTCGATCCTGCGCGCTTCGAGCCTGTCGATCTCCGAACCGTGGGATGAGGTGAAGGTCGACTATGACTGGATGGCGTCGGGCGGTATCGGCTACCTGGTGATCGAGTGGCCGACCGAAGGACAAGCCCGCCTCGAGGGGTTCCTCGAGCACGTGCTCCCGACCTTCTAGGCTCGATCGATGGCCGCCGTGTACACGAGCGAAGAAGCCGCGGAGCGGGCGGGCGTCGACGTCTCGTACCTCGACCGGCTGCTCGATGTGGGGATCCTGTCGCCTGCCGAGGAGGGCTTCTCGAACAGGGACGTGCGGCGGATGCTGCTGGCCAAGTCCCTCGAAGGCGCGGGGATCCCGCTCGATGCGGTCGGCGCCGCGATCCGACAGGGCTCGTTGTCGCTCGACTTCCTCGACGCTGACGCATACGAACGGTTCGCCTCGCTGTCGGATGAGACGTTCCGCGAGGCCAGCGAACGGACCGGGATCCCGCTCGATCTCATCATGTTGCTCCGCGAGGCACTCGGCATGGCTCCGCCCGAGCCCGAGGATCGACTCCGCGAAGACGAGTTGGCGATCCTGCCGGTCATCCAGATCCAGATCGACAAGGGGTTCCGGCTGGCTTCGATCGAGCGACTGCTCCGCGTCCAGGGCAACAGCACACGGCGCGTCGCCGAGCAAGAGGCCGCGTGGTGGTACGCGGAGGTCATCGAACCCGCCTTCGAGGCAGGGAAGTCGCTCGAGGAGATGGGAAACCCCGACTTCGCGGACCTCATCTCGCCTCTGATGGACCAAGCCTTCATCGCCATGTACCACGCGCAGCAAGCTCGCTCCTGGACGGCGAACATCATCGAAGGGTTCGAGCAGGTGTTGGCCCGCGCCGGGATCCACAGCAGGCTCGAACGGGTACCGGCGATCGGCTTCCTCGACATCTCGGGTTACACCCGCATGACGCAAGAGCTGGGCGACGACAGGTCCGCGGAGGTGGCGGGCACGCTCGCACGGCTGGTCCAACGGAGCTCCGTCCAGCACGGCGGCAAACCGATCAAGTGGCTCGGCGACGGCGTCATGTTCCATTTCGAACAGCCCGGACCCGGTGTCCGTGCCGCCCTCGAGATGGTCGATGCGATCCCGGCCGCCGGGCTGCCGCCGGTGCATGTCGGGCTGGCCGCAGGTCCGGTCTTGTTCCAGGAGGGTGATTACTTCGGCCAAACGGTGAACCTGTCCGCGCGGATCGCGGACTACGCTCGCGCAGGCGAGGTGTTGGTGAGCCAAGTGGTCGCCGACGCTTCACACGAGGACGACATCACGTTCCAGGACGTCGGTCCCGTCGAGCTCAAGGGCGTCGCGGGCACGACGCACCTGCTCCGAGCGCACTCGAACTGAGCGCGGCCCGACGAGAGGGCGATGGTGAGCTCGAAGGCACGCGTGAGTCTGGTTCCGCGTCCCTCGACGGGGCAGACCTGGTCTTCTCTCGTGTGAGCTGCGGGCACGGCTCGGGGATCTATCAGCTCGGGAACGTCGCCATCTAGGAGCGGCCGGAGTCCTGCCGGCGTACCGAACTACCGGGTCTCGGTTGCGCCGCTGAGCCTTGCCCTGAAGGATGAGCCGATGGCGATCCCGGAGATCCACTACGCGCGGAACGGAGATGTCGCGCTCGCCTACCAGGTTCTCGGTGATGGGCCGATGGATCTCGTGTTCCTGCCGGCGTTCATCAACAACATCGAGATCGCCTGGGAAAGCCCGCAGTACGCGCGGTTCCTCGGACGCCTCGCGTCGTTCTCCCGCTTGATATTCATGGACCGGCGCGGGACCGGCCTGTCCGACCGCATGTCGCCCACGGACCTGCCGCCGCTCGAGATCCTGATGGACGACCTCGTCGTCGTGCTCGATGCCGTCGGGTCCGAGCGGGTGGCGCTGTTCGGATCCTCGAATTCAGGTTGCTTGTGCGCGCTCTTCGCCGCGACGTTCCCGGATCGCGTGAGCGCACTCGCGCTCTACGGGGCGGCGGCGGCCGGGGTCGCGTCGGACGATTACCTTTGGCAGTGGACGACCGACGAGTGGGACGACTATCTGCGAGAGCTGGCCGAAGGATGGGGGACACGGACATATGCGGAGAAGATCGTCCCGCTGTTCCACCCCTCGCTTGCACACGACGAGCGCCACATCGACTGGTGGGCGCGGTTCATGCGTCAGGCGGCCAGCCCCAACTCCGCGGAGGCGATCGAGCGGATATGGCAACAGGTCGACATCCGCCGGATCCTCCCGACCATCCAGGTCCCGACCCTCGTGCTGCATCGGATCGACGACCAGGTCGAGGTCATCGAGGCAGGGCGCGACGTCGCTGACCGGATCCCGGGATCCCGCTTCCTGGAGCTGCCGGGAGGAGATGACGAACCCTGGGGCGCGGACCAGGACACGGTGCTGGACGAGGTCGAGCAGTTCCTGACCGGGAAGCGACATGTACGGGATGTCGACCGTGTGCTCGCCACGGTCCTGTTCACCGACATCGTTGGATCGACGCAGTTGGCGGCTCGACTCGGGGACATCGCGTGGAAGGAGCTCCTCGCCAACCACGACGAGCACGCGAGAGCCGAGATCAAGCGCCACCGCGGCACCTACGTCGACTCGACCGGAGACGGGCTCGTCGCAACGTTCGACGGTCCGGCTCGAGCGGTCCGTTGCGCGCAGGCGATCGGTGAAGCCGTGCGGCCGCTCGGGATGCAGATCCGCGCGGGTTGCCACACCGGCGAGATCGAGCTTGCCGGAACCGCGATCAGGGGGATCGCGGTGCACATCGGCGCGAGGGTGGCTTCGCTGGCTGGGAGTGCCGAGGTGTGGACTTCATCCACGGTGAGAGATCTCGTGGCGGGCTCTGGGCTCGTCTTCGAGGACGCCGGCGAGCACGAGCTGAAGGGCGTCCCCGACCGTTGGCACCTCTACCGAGTGGTGACGTAGATCGCTTCGCTCGTTTTCGTCCTGGCGCGGGTTCCGATCCCGCACGCCCCAACTACAGGGTGCTGTGGCGTGTCTTCAGGCCAGCCACGAGCATCTCGCAGACGCTGCTGGCGATGCCCGACCGAACCTGCGTGCGAGGGACGAACTCCAGGGTCTTGGAGTCGAAGGCGCCGACCGACGTCACCTTCCCCGTGAACCAGGCGAGGTTCGGGCCGGCGGGGTCGCCGCTCGGTACGACGGCGAGACCCGATCCCTTCTGGACCATCGTCCACGTCCCGTCGCCGTTGGCGGTCACGACGGTGGAGCCGATCGTCTCGAAGGCGAGCACGCCGAGCGAGCTCGACAGGACCGTGTCGTAGGAGCCCTGGTACGACACCTGCACGACCTCGCCGTTGTCGTCGAGCGTTAGGAAACCCGAGTGGCCCGCACGTTCCTGCGCGGAGATCGTGAACGGGCAGACGCCGACCAGCTGGTAGCTGCGGGCGGGTCCGACGAACGGGACGCGGGTGTTCGCCTGTGCGGGAGACGCAGCAGCGAGCAGCGCGAGACCGGCCAACAGGACCATCACGGGACGACGCACGGGAACTCCTCCTCGGATCTGCGGGCCAACGGGGCGGCCGGGGGCGCAGAGAAGGAATCCTCCCAGACGATCGCCGTTGCGTCGAGGGTCGACGTGTCAGCCGAGGACATCTCCGACGATCAGCGTGTGGTCGTCGAACCATTCGGCGCTGCCGCCCTGAGCGACCTTCGTGATCTCGCCGGTGGTCGAACCGGTGGCGACGTTGACCACGTAGACCCATCCATCGTCCGAGTAGGAGATCCGCGTCCCATCGGGGGACCATCTCGGCCACGAGATCGTCCCGTTCCGAACCAACGCGTGCGGTTGGATGATCCTCGAGTCGAAACTCGCGGTCCAGAGCATTTCGCCGGTGAAGTTCGCTGCGCTGACCGGTGACAGATACGCGAAGTCTCGCTGGCCGGACCGTCTGAAGGCGCCCCATCCCGCATCGCGGCGAACGATGACGGGCTCACCGCCGGTGACGGGCACCTCCCAGAGATCCCACACTGGGTTCCTCGGATCCCCCCGCGGGAGCTGGAACAGGATCCAGCCGTCGCTCGATCCGAAGCTCGGGAACATGAACCACCAGTCCCAGCCTTGCGATTGATCCAGATCGGTCAGCTGTGTCCGCCGGCCGCTGTTGATGTCATAGGCGAACAGGTTCCCGAACTTCAGCGTCGTCCCGTCCCGCTGCTGATACACGAGCGATGAACCGTCCGAGGACCACTGCGCGCCGTACGCGTCTTGACCCGCGGGAGTGATGCGCCGGATCCCCGTCCCGTCCAGGTTGGCGATGAACAGGGGAGCAGGCGGTGTGCAACACGTGCTGTACGCGACGCGACTGTGGTCCGGTGACACGGCGTAGTAGGTCGCGCCCGCGATGCTGTCGGGCAGTGGCGTGATCTCGCCCGTTCCGAGGTCCACCATCGACGAGTAAGCGCTCCCCGGCACGGTCGACGGGGAGACACTGGGACTCGCGGGTCCTCCTTGTGTGTCGCCCCGAGCGAGCGCATACGCGCCCACGGCAACTCCGATGAGCGCGGCAACGGTGACAAGAGCTCCGACACGACGATTCCGGAGCGCTCGGCGTTGCTTCTCGACCTGTCGTTCCATGGCTCCAGGCTCCCTGCGGACCTTCTGTGTCGCCATGCGGAAGACCTCTTCCAGTTCAGGCATCCCGCGCTCCTTCCGCTCTCAGGGCCCGTCGACCTTGCGTGGCAAGCGACCGGACCGTGGACGGTCGGACGCGCAGGATGCGCGCCGCCTGCTCGGATGGGTACCCGAGCAGGTCCACGAGCAGGAGCGCTGCACGCTGTCTGTCTGTGACTCCCAGCAGGAGTTGCCGAACATCGGCCCGCATCTCCGCCTCAAGGAAGGCGTCGCGAGGCTCCGCGGTCGGCATCAGCTTCCGCACGGCCATCGTGGCCCGGCGCCGCCGCCGGCGGAAGGCGTTCAGTGCGACACGGAAGAGGTACGCGGTGGGGTCGTCGATGCGATCGATCTCGCCCCATCGCTCCCACAGCTTGAGGAAGGCTTCCTGCGTGAGCTCCTCCGCATCGTGCGTGTTCCCGGTCACGAAGTAGAGAGCCTGGAACAGCCGATCGCCCTCTTCCTCGAAGAACACGTCGAAGTGGGGGCTCGTTTCCCCCGTTCTCGAGGGCACGTCGAGGACCTCTTCCGTTCGCACCCTCCATGGAGCCATGGGAGCCATGTTCTGCTCATGGCGAGTGGTGGGAAAGTCGGGGAGTTCCGAGGGTCAGCCTTGTCCGAGGGCGGCCCGGATCTGATCCAGCATCTTCTGCTCGCCCTCGCTGACCTGGACGGCGCCGAAGCCCATGAACCCGCCTTCCTTCGCGGCGTCGGCCGCCGCCTGCGCGGTCGCGACGAGCCAACCTCGGAAGGCTTCGGTCTCTTCCGGTGTCGACTTGGCGGCGACGATCGCGTCGACCGCGCGCAACTCATCGAGGATCTCGGCGCCCGCGGTGGGCGCGGCCTTCGGCTTGAAGTCCTTCGCCGGGTTGTGCTTCTGCTGGATCATCGCCTCGATGTCGAGGGCGACCGCGGCGAGCAGCTCCTCCTGGCTGGGTGGAACCGTGGCCGCGCGGATCGTCGCCATTCCTTCCTTCGAGATCTCGATCGGACCGCCTGGGTCGGCGATCGTGATCGCCATCCCGGCAACGAACGGCGCCCGGCGCACTCGCTCCCACTCTTCGTCGGTGAATGCTGCCTTCGACGTCATGTGATCCCCCTCCTCGTGGAGGAGCCAGCCTACCCATGTCCTTCTTGACCCGTGGGCCGGGCGAACGTACATTGCGGTGCTCGTTCAGGCCGCTGCCCAGCCGAGAGAGGGGGCGCACCGTGCCCGGCGTCGACACCGGTGACACCGCTTGGGTTCTCGTCTGCGCGGCCCTGGTGATGTTCATGACTCCCGGGCTCGCCTTCTTCTACGGGGGCCTCGTGCGGGCGAAGCACGTGGTCGGGACGATCATGCAATCGTTCATCGCTCTGGCGGTGGTCACGGTGCTCTGGGTGCTGGTGGGCTACTCGCTGGCGTTCGGGCCCGACAAGGCGGGGCTGATCGGCGGTCTCGACTTCGTCGGTCTTCACGGCGTCGGCGCCGCGCCAAGTGCGTACGCACCGACGATCCCGGCGACCGCCTTCATGGTGTTCCAGATGATGTTCGCCATCATCACGCCGGCGTTGATCGCCGGAGCGTTCGCGGAACGGATGAAGTTCTCCGGTTATCTCATGCTCATCGCGTTGTGGTCGCTGTTCGTCTACGCGCCGGTCGCGCACTGGGAATGGGGAGGCGGCTTCCTCGGCGCGAACGGTGTGGGCGCCCTCGATTTCGCCGGCGGGGCGGTCGTGCACGCGAACGCCGGCGCAGCGGCGCTGGCCACCGCGATCTACATCGGCAGGCGCCGGGGCCTCGGCACCGACGACATGTTCCCGCACAACATCCCCTTCGTCGTCCTCGGCGCGGGCATCCTGTGGTTCGGATGGTTCGGGTTCAACGCCGGAAGCGCCCTGGGGGCCAACGCGCTCGCGTCGAGCGCGTTCGTGAACACCCAGCTCGGGGCGGCCGCCGCGGTGTTGACGTGGATCGTGTTGGAGCGAGTGCTCACCGGCAAGGTCACGACGATCGGCGCGGCGACGGGGGCGGTGGCGGGGCTGGCGACGATCACCCCGGCCGCCGGCTACGTGGAACCGCTCGCCGCCCTCGCGATCGGTCTCGCCGCCGGCTTGCTGTGCTTCTGGGCGGTGAGCCTGAAAAGTCGTCTGGGCTATGACGACTCGCTGGACGTCGTCGGGGTCCACATGGTCGGCGGCGTCATCGGTGTGCTCCTCACGGGCGCGTTCGCCAGCCTGGCCATCAATGCAGCGGGGGCGTCGGCGAGCCTCACGCAGGTCGGGAAGCAGGCCATCTTGGCCGGCGTCACGCTCGCCTTCTCGTTCGTCGCAACGCTGGTGATCCTGAAGATCACGGACGCTACCGTCGGTCTGCGCGTCACCGAGGAGGACGAGGATGCGGGCCTGGACGCCTCGCAGCATGGCGAGTTCGCGTATCGCACCTGATCCGAACCCGACTCAGTGGCAGGCGGTCGTGCCGGAATCGGTGAAGGTCTTTCCGGCCTCGGGCACGAACCGCCAATCGTAGGCGGTGGGTCGCAGCGTGAGCTTGAGGATGCCGTACGTGGTGTTCTGATGTACCTGGCTGTTCGCGTCGAAATCCGTTCCCAGGCCGGTGAAGAACGCTCCGCCCGTTCCGACGACGAACTGGCGGACCCCGTTCGCGTTGTCGACCGAGCCGTTCTCGTCTTGCGGCGCGAACCGCTCATAATCGTGGCTGTGGCCGCTCAGCAGGATCTCCACGCCGGCGTCTTCGAGGTCGCCCCACATGGTCTGCATGAAGGTGTTGTCGCCGTCGTGACCTGAGCTCCACCGCGCGTGATGCCACATCGCGATCGTGCACTCGGTCGGATGCGCGGCGAGGTCCGCGCGGAGCCACTGTTCCTGCGGCGAGTTCGCGCTGCACGAGACTTCGCCGCAGTTCGAGTTGATCGCGACGATGTGCCACGAGGCGAGGTTGAAGCTGTAGTAGCCCTTGCCGCGCGGGCCCGCTCGACTGCCGAAGTAGTCGAAGTACCCCGAGGCGCCCGACTGGCCGTACTCGTGGTTCCCGACGACGGGATACGTGATGGACTTCACCCGCCCCCACGTCGGGTCGTAGACGGCGTTGAAGTCGCTGAGCGAGCCACTGTCGTACTGCAGATCGCCCAGCGCGAGCACAGCGTCGTAGTCGCCGTTCACCAGCAGATCGGAGGTGTATCGCTGGCGACAGGCGGTCGAGGTTCCCGTCCCGCCGTGGTAGTTGGGATCTGAAGGGTCACAGGCGATGTCGCCGGCGGCGGCCACGACCACCGACGTGGCGGTGCTCGCGACGACCCGCCTGCTCACCTGCGAACGGTTCCCTGCGGCGTCGCGAGCACGCACGCGGTACCGGTAGGTCTTGTCCGCGGCCACCGACCTGTCGGTGTACGAGGTTTTCGGCGCTTTGACCCGGTCGATCTTGATGCCGTCCCTGAGCACGATGTACGCCGTGACCCCGACGTTGTCGGTCGATGCGTCCCACGCCAACGAGACCTGGGTCGGGGAGGCGGACGTCACATGCAGGTTCTTCGGGACCGTCGGCGGAGTGGTGTCGCCTGCCGCTCCGGCTCCGCCCGGGACGAGGAGCGTGGCCATCAAGACGAGGTCGGCGGCGACGATCGACAGCGCGAACGGTCGACTCGTCTTCATCTGCTCGATCCCCCCCGACGGTCGGCAATCGTAGTCCACGCTGTACGGTCGGTGAAGGGGGCCACAGCCCTCGGAGAAGAGCCCACGAAGAACTGAGTTCCACTATCTGGACATAGGCTGGAGAGCCCTGGAACCGGCGAGCCGGCAGGAGCGGATACTCTTGCCGGCGCAGCGAACGCATCCGATAGGGGAGGACCGATGTCTGCCTCGGGGGACATGCGCATCACCGTCACGGAGAGCGGTCCGTATCGGGTGTCCGGCTCGGTGCCGCTCGTGAGCCGGACGATCGTCACGGACGACGATGGGTTCTCCGTCGAATGGGGAGAGGGAGAGACCTTCACCACCGAGGCGGCGTACGAGCTCTGTCGGTGCGGCGGTTCGAAGACGGCTCCCTTCTGTGACCGAGCCTGCGACGGCAACGGTTTCGACGGGACCGAGACGGCCAGCAGGGAGCCCTACCTCACGCAGGCCGAGGAGCAGGTCGGCCCGAACCTGATCCTCACCGATGCCGAGAACCTGTGTTCGTTCGCCAGGTTCTGCGATCCGGGCGGACAGATCTGGAACCTCGTGGATGAGTCGGACGAGGCCTCGACGGCACTCGCGATCCGCGAGGGGAAGCTGTGCCCGTCGGGACGTCTGGTCACCTGGGACAAAGAGACGAAGGTTCCTTTCGAGGAGGAGTACGAGCCGTCGATCGCGGTGGTCCAGGACCCGGCCGAGAAGGCGTCGGGCCCACTGGCGGTACGAGGTGGCATCCAGGTGGTCGCGACCGACGGCTTCGCGTACGAACGGCGGAACCGCCAGACCCTCTGTCGATGTGGCCAGTCCAGCAACAAGCCCTTCTGCGACGGGACCCATGCCGCCATCGGATTCGACGACGGTCAACGCTGATCGAAGTCGTTCGGCTCTTCGGACCCTAGGACGAGGCGCCGTTCGGCGGCGCAGTCATGGGATCGCCGGGCCTCGAGACGCCGAGCGCTCTTCCTCAACGCGTTCCGTTGCACTCGGTGTCCCTCACCGCAGGCCGGCGAGGCTCGTGTAGATGTGTGCGAGTCCAATCACCATGGACGCTCCCGATACGAGAGCGCCGAGTCCGAGGATCATCGTTTCGATCCGGTGACGCCGCTCCGCTCGGAGGGTCGCGAGCCAGATCCCCTCGAGCTCGACCAACAGGTCTCTCGTGGTGGCCATCGCCGTGTCCTTCCCATCCCTGAGCAGGCAACCTTCAGGTGAGTGTCACGGTCGCTCCCTCGACCCTACCGGGGACCGGAAGCTAACTCGGTAGCCGACGGAGATCACTCGAGGAGTCCAGCCCTGAACCCGAGCGCCACCGCCTCGGTCCGGTCAGCCGCCCCGAGTCGGCGAAAGAGCCGTTCGACGTGGGTCTTGACTGTTTCCACTGAGAGGAACAGCCGTTCTGCGATCTGGCGGTTCGTGAACCCGTGAGCGAGCAGTTCGAGGACCTCGAGCTCGCGAGGTGAGACGGGCCGCGTGTCGGCACGGACCTGGGTCTCCGGTTCGACGAACGCCAGCGTCGCCGTGCCGGGCAGCACGACGTGGCCATTCGCCACCATGCGCACCGTCTCGACCACCTCCTCTACGGGGGTGGTCCGAAACACGTAGGCCCGCGCGCCCGCTTCGATCGCTTGCCCTGCCTCGGACGCGGCATCACGGGGAGCCACGACAACCACTGCGACAGAGGGGCGACGGGCGGAGATCCTCCTCGTCACCTCGAAGCCATCGATGTCCGTCAACCGGAGATCGACGACCATCACATCTGGCCGTTGATCGCGCGCGAGCTCGAATGCCGCAACGCCGTCGGCGACCTCACCGACGACGGCCATCCCATCCTTCGACCGCAATAGGGACACGAGCCCGGTCCTGGCGAGCGCATGTTCATCGGCGACACCGATCCGGATCAACCGGTCATGATCGATCGTTTCCCCGCCCCCTCGGCATGTCCCCACCGAGTCCTCGGCACCGGCCGCTCGTCTGGCGTATCGGTCGATGGTTCGAACTTTGGGTGTCGAATGGCCGACGGAAGGGCGAACGAGTCGCCTCTCGATTCCCCCACCTGGGTTCGGATGGAACTCCCGATGAAACCCGCCGACGCACCGATTGTTCATGCGCATCGCGCTCCTTAGCGTCCCTTCCACGGCCCGCACAGGGCGGTAGCGTCGAGGGGAAGGGGAACGATATGCGGCGGCTGTCCCGGAAGACGGCGATCACCCTGGCGGTGGTCGCGCTCGTGAGCGTGCCGATCGGGACCATGATCGCGCAGGCCCACACGCAGACCTACAAGACGAACCTGACGTTGCACTTCGACAAGAAGAGCGACACGTTCGTCGGCCATCTCGGCACATCGAGCTTCTGTCAAGAGGGCCGTCAGGTCACGGTCCGTGTCTCGGGCTCGAACGCCATCGTCGGGTCGACGGTCTCCGGCCACGCCGGGCACTGGGACGGCATCTCCGCGCCCGGACCGGGCTCGTACTACGCGAGCGTGGCGCAAACATCATCAGGCGGATACGGCGGCGACCACGTCTGCCTGGCCGCGACGTCCAACACCGTGACCGTCGGCTGAGTCGCTCCTCCCGGTTCCGCTTCAGGCAGCGACCCGTGCGGTCGCTGCCCGAAGCGCACCCCAGTCCGAGAAGGAAGGGTTCATGCGCATCCTGATCGCGTCTCGAGGCGTACTGCCGATCTCTGACGGATGCGGCGGTGCTGAGACCGTCGGGTACCAGCTCGCGATGTCGATGGCGGAAGCCGGCCACGAGGTGACACTGCTCGGGGACGTCCGTCGATCTCAGAGGTCGTCCACCATCATCCTGCGGGAGACAGGGAACCCGGCCGCACGCGTCGCGCGATACGTGCCGGACGGCCTCTTACGCTGGTTCGTTCTCCACCTGTTCGGCAACCTCGCGATCGCTCTTGCAGCGCGCCGAACCGTCCGCACGGCTCCGGACGCGTTCGATGTGATCCACGCGCACGGTGCGCTGGCCGTGATCGTGCTCACGTTCTGCGTCCGCCACGTGCCGATCGTCTACACAGAACACGACGCGACACCGTGGAGTTGCCGCTATCGGCGGCTGCCAGAGCGGACGATCCGCAAGGCGCTCTACCGAACGCTGAATGTGACCGCGTTCCGTCGCGCGGATCACGTGGTCATGTTGTTCGCGTCTCAGCGCGACGAAGCCGTACGCCGCTGGCGGATCGATCGCGACAAGGTTTCCGTGGTCCCGAATGGGACCGATCCCGCGGTGTTCGAGGCGCTGGGGCACCCGTCTCCACCGCTCGATCTCGAGCGCTACTGCCTGTTCGTGGGTTCGCTCGTACCCCGCAAGTCCCCCGATCTGCTGCTCGACGCGATCGCGGATCTGGATGACGTGGCGTGCGTGTTCGCAGGAGATGGGCCGATGCGCGCCAAGCTAGAGCGGCGAGCGTCGGAGCTCGGCGTCTCCGATCGGGTGCGCTTCCTAGGGGCGATACCGCCTCGTGAGCTGGGCGCCGTCTACGAGGGAGCCGAGATGCTCGTCGTGCCGGCCGTGTCCGAGGCGTCACCGCTCGTCGCGGTGGAGGCGATGGCCTGCGGGCTTCCTGTCGTTGCGTCGCGGATCTCGGGGCTGCCGTCGCTCGTCAAAGATTGGGACACGGGTTTCCTGGTCAAGCCGGGGGACGTCGGCCAGCTCTCGATGGCGATGACGTTCCTGTGGGGTGACGACGGCCTGCGCTCTCGTATGGGCCAGAACGGTCGTCATCTCGTCCTGCGCGACTTCGTCTGGGCAGCGATCGCTCGACGGTACCTCGATGTCTACGGCTCGCTGGTCGGTCCCTCGACCGACGCGGCCGGTGTGATCGCCATCGCGCAGCAGCCATCCGTCGCGCTCGTCGACGAGGAGCGGTCAGCGGTCGCCGTATGAAGGAGCGTGCGCCGCTCGTCTGCGTGCTCGTCGACGCGTTCCGGCACGACTACCTTGACGACGAGCGAACGCCGTTCTTGGCGCGGGTCGCGGCATCGGGTCGCGCTGCGCCGCTGCCCACGATCCTCGGCTACAGCGACGCCGTCCGAGCCACGATCTTCACGGGCTCGTACCCCGACGAGCACGGCTACTGGATGGAGTACCGCTTCTCGGACGCTGGGTCCGACCCGTTCGGTCCGTTCTCATCGATGGGTGTGCTGGACGCGCTGCCCGGGGACTTCGCCGGCCGGGGCATCAAGTTCGCGCTCTCTGCGACGGTGATGCCGACGCTCGCCCGGCGTCGTGGGTATCCGAGCCTCAGCCTGCGCAACATCCCGTTCGGAGCGCTTCGCCACTTCGACTACACGCTGAAGGTGCCGATGACCTTTCCACACGCACTGTCGGTTCCGACGGTGTTCGATCGGCTCACCGACGCCGGCGTGGGCTGGGAGTACCTCAGCACCCCAGAGCTGTCCGACGTCTCGCTCCTGAAGCAGGTCGGAGGGCTCCCGCTCGAGACAGCCATCGTGTTCGTGTACCTGCATCACCTCGACATGGTGTCCCACCTGCACGGCATCGGCGGTGAACGGTTCCAGCGGGTGCTGCTGCAGACGGACCGGCGTGTCGAGGCGATCGCTGCAGCTATCGAGGAAAGGCTGGGGTGCCCAGAGCTGCTGGTCTTCTCGGATCACGGGATGAGTGAGCCGCAGACGTATGTGTCGCTGCCGAGACTTCGTCGCCATCCGTCCTTCGGCACAGGCTTCTGGTTCGCCCTCGACGCGACGACGGTCCGTCTGCGATACCTCGATGCTGACTCAGCCCTCGTCGAAGAGCTCCACCGGTACGTGGAAGAGCGGATGCCGGGACGATGGCTCAGCGAAGAGGATCGACGTGCGTTCCGGCTCCCGCTCGATATGCAGCCGTGGGGGGACGACGTCTTCCTCACCGATCCCGGTGTCGTGATCTTCCCGAACTTCCATTCGTACGTCCGGCCGAAAGCCATGCACGCGTACGACCCCGCCGACCAGGACCAGGACGGGATCGTCGTCGCCACAAGCGGGGTCAGCCTCCCGGACGCTCCACGGTTGGTCGATCTCGCCGGCGCGATCGAGCGCGCCGCGATGCTTGCAAACCACACGGCGGAACCGGCCTGAGATGCAGATCGCCGATACACGCGCGGTCGCCGTGCGCCGATCTCGGTTAGTTGCAGGAGGGGTTGCCGTGGTCGTGGGGACGGGGGCGTTCCAGCTCGCGAACTTCCTGACGAATGCGGTCGCCGCGAGGGCTCTCGGTCCCGAGTCATACGCCGATCTCGCCGCGGTGATCGGCCTCGTGTACCTCACGAGCCCGTTCTTCATCTCGTTGCAGACGGTGGCGAGCCGCCTGACGACCACGTCGATCGCCGAAGGGCGGGGTCGGAGGGTGCGCGGCCTCCTGGCGTATTACGCCACGCGTGTCACGTCGATGGTCCTGTTGATCGGAGGGGTCCTTGCGCTCGGCAGCGGGCTCGTTGCTCGCGCCCTGCAGATCCCATCTGCCCTGCCGATCGCGTTGCTCGCCGTCGTGTTCGCATGCTCCGCGGTGACGCACCTCCAACGAGGTGTCCTCCAAGGCGCCCGGCGGTTCGGGCAGTTCGGCGCAAGCTCAGCGATTGAGGGCTGGATGAAGCTCGTGACCCTCGTCGTGCTCCTGAGCTTCGTCACGGCGTCCCCATCGGTCGTGATCATCGCGCTGATCGTGGGCGGGTTCGTTGCCGCCGTGGCCAACTGGTCGATGCTTCGGTCCATGCCGCCGAGCGAGTATGGGGTGCTGCCCGAGACGCATCCGTTGCTCCTATCCGCGAGGACGCTGGGGACGCTGCTGCTCCTCGCATTGCTGCTCTCCGTCGATGTGATCGCTGCGAACCGGTATCTCGCCGACACGACGGCCGGGATCTACGCAGCCCTCTCACTCACCGCCAAGACGGTCTTCTTCGCGACTGCGGCGCTGACGACGTTCGCGTTCCCGGTGTTCAGCGAACGCCACGACCTCGATCAGGACGCCCGCCCAGTGCTGTTGTGGATCCTTGGTGTCGACATCGCGATCGTGGTGTGCGCAACGGCGGGGTTGACCGCGTTCCCAACCGTGTTCCTCAGCGCTCTGTTCGGCGATCGGTTCCTCGCGGCGGCACCATACGTGCCGTTCGCGGCGCTTGGGTTCGGGCTGTACGCGATCCTCCACGCCTGCTCGATGTACCTGCTGTCGCAGGGACGCACGGTCGCGATCGTCGTGCTCGGTGCCTGCGCGCTCGTGCAGCTGGCCGCCCTTCGCGCCTTCCACGACACGATCCCTGCGCTCCTCACCGTGCAGGGTGCCGTGTTCGGCGCGGGAGCATTGACGTTGCTGACTGTCGCGCTCGCCCGGCGTCCCACCCCGTCGTTGGAGGGGACCGCTTGATCGCGGCGGACGCTTCCACGCGGTGGCGCAGCGACGCTGACCTATCGACCGCGATCGTGACCGCGATCGCCAGACGCACGAACACCCGCGCCGTGATCCTGTGCGGCAGCAGAGCGACGGGTGGAGCGCAACCCGACAGTGACTACGACGTGCTCGCCGTGATGCCACTGCTCGCCGTCCCACTACGTCTCGCCCACCTCGACGCTGCCGCGCGCGAGCTGGAGTCGGAACTCGGGGTCCCGGTCTCGATCAACCCGCTGCCATCCTTCCGTCTCCGGCGCCCGGGGCGCACGCTCCTGGTCTGGAAGGCGCTCACCGAAGGAGTCGTCCTGGCCGGCGAAGCGGCCATCGGTCGGACCGATGTCCCTCCCTTGACGGCGCAGGCAGCCCGCTCCTACGCGCTGTCGGGATCCCGATACCTGCTGGCACATGTCGATCCGGATACGACTCCATCTGGATGGGGCTCCGCGCGAGTGGCGGCCGACGTACGCAAGGCTCTGCTGCACGCCGCGCAGCTGCAGCTGCTCACGAGAGGGCGGTACGCATCGACGATCGCCGACGCCGCACGACAGCTCGACGCGACGGAGGCGCTCGAACTGGAGCGGCTCGCGGCGCGCGCCGACGACCTCTCCACGTGGAGGCGAGTCGCCGAGCTCCTGCAACCCTGGGTCGGGCGCCATGAGGAGCAGCCTCGTTCGCGCCTGCCAGACCTCCAATACCTCGCGTTATCGGCGATATCCCGCCGGCGGCCGCATCCCGCCGTCCTGATCGCTGATCGATCCGTACGCGTGCGGCTCGCCACCGCTGTCGAGCTGCTGGTGCGCTCCGTCGGAGCCGACGGCGGCGTCGATGGCGGACATGTCGAAGCTGCCAACGCGATCTTGCCGCGGCATCTGCGATCGAGCGACCCGAGTTTCACATCGGTGAGGGACGCGGTGGAGCGCGAGTGGGCGCTCGCCGACCCGTTGGTGGGTTTGTGACGCGTCGCCTCTTGATCGTGTGTCACGACCTCCGGGCCGGTGGGTTGGCCGTCGACGTGTCGAACGAGGCGAACATGCTGTCGGCGCGCGGCTGGAAGGTCTCGGTCGCGACGATAGTCCGCGACGGGAACGAAGGGTTCCGCGCACGGGTCGAGCCGTCCGTGCAGACGATCGAGCTCCCGGTCGTCCTTCCGGCTCGTTTCGGAACGCCGCTCGCCTTCACCTACGGCCCCGCCCCGATCGTTCGCGACGCCGACCTCGTCCACATCGTGTCGTGCGTTCCTGCGGTTCTGGAGGGCGCCGCGTTCATCGCGGCGCTGCGGCAGCGACGGCCGATCGCGTGGACGCCGATGTTCCACCCTGCCAGACGCCGGTATTGGCATGGACCGTTGCAGCGCCCGGTGATGCGGACGTTCGACCGGGTGGCTCCGTATGCGTCGCGGTGGGCCGACGTCGTCCTCGCGGCGACCCGAGAAGAGGCCGAGACGTTCCGCGCAGCGGGCGCCCGCGCGGTCGAGCTCGCTCCACCCGCCGTCGACGACGTCGTTCCTCGGACGGCCGCCCAGGCGGCTGCCTTCCGAGATGCGATCGGCGTCCACGATGCGCCGATGCTGCTCGTGGTGGCATCGCGCACCGAGCGGCGGAAGGGACTGGATCTCGCGCTCTCGGCCTTCAAACAGGTCGCTCAGGTGCTGCCGAACGCACGCCTCGTCGTCGTGGGGGGCGGCACTCCAACGCGCGAGTCGCACGAGGGCGTGATCCAACTTGGCTGGGTTTCGGATGAGGACCTCCGTTCCGCACTCGCGGGGGCAGATTTGGTGTTGGTGCCGTCTCGCTTCGAGGCGTTCTCGAGGATCGTCATCGAGGCCTGGCACGAGGGCACCGCGGTGGTGGTCTCCGATGGGGTCGGGTTGCGCGATGAGGTCCGGCGGACGGGCGTTCCCACCGTGCCGTTCGGTGATCCCGTCGCGGCGTCGGCCGTGCTCACCTCGCTGCTCCAGGACCCGTCCGCGACGGCGCGCGTCGGCGAGCGGGGTCGAGCGATCCATCGCCGGTACCTCCTCGACGCGGTCTCGGAGCTGATGGACCTGACGTTCCGGGCGCTGCTTGAGGATCGCTCGGAGACCGACGCATCCGTCCCGATGGAGCTCGGGAAGGCGCGGGCCTGATGGCGGCAGCGATCACCGCGTCACGCTCCCTTCCCAGCGAGCATCGCGGGTACCTGGTTGCCCGCCTGCGTCGTAGCCATCTCGGTCCGCTCACGCTGCTCGCCGGGCTGACCGTGCTGATGACGCGCAACTGGCTGTGGATCGGCGACCGGATGCCGGCAGCTGTCGACGCCGGGTTCCTGTACTCGACGTTGCCGTACTTCCAGTCGCACGGATTGCATTCGTTCACGGTGTGGCTGTCGTCGCCCCTCGGCGAGGTGCAGCAGTACTCGGTCTACTGGTTTCTCGGCATGTGGTCCGGCCTCGTGCGAGACCCGCTGCTGCTCTTCCGGATGGCGTGCTTCATAACGGCCCTGGTGTCGGCCTTCGGGCTCTACGGTCTGACGTATCGGCTCACCCGATCGCGGCTCGGGGCCACGACCGGTGCGATCGTCTATGCCTTCTGCCCGATCGTCGTGTCGCATTGGCTGGCCGGGCACCTGAACGTGCAGATCTCGATCGCCGTCGGACCGCTGGCGATCTGGGCACTGATCGTGGCGCTCCGCGACCGCAGCCTCCCAGCGATGGTGGGACTCGGGCTCTGCGCGTCCGCCCTCTACCTCCTCACGACAGGGCAGGCCTATTACTGGGTCCTGCCATTCACAGCGGTCTCGATCGTGGAACTGAGTGCGATCTCGAGACTTGGTGGGCGGCTGGAAACGATCCGACGCGTTGCCGCCATCGCCGCGGTCGCGTTCCCAACGTTCGTGATGGCGAGTGCGGTCCAGCTCGTGCCCCTCGTGCGTGGCGCCGTCGCACCCTTCGCGACCGGCGCCCAGCGGCTGTACATCGAGAGCTTGCCCGTCCATGCCAAGTACAGCCTTCCGTTCTGGCAGGGGGTCGCGGGAGTCCCTCGCGAGAGCTGGCTCGATGCGAACGTGTCGCTCGGCGCGTGGCCGTTCGACTCGCTGGCCTACCGCGCGGCCGCCGCGTCGTTGATCCTGCTCGCGTTCGGCGCGCTAACGACCCGCCGCCGTCCGCTCGCCGCGGCGCTCATCGCATCGACGCTCGCGGCCTGGTTGCTGGCCGCGGGGCCGGTGGGACCGGCGCGACCCGTCTACCTGGCCCTGTACGACCACGTGCCGTATTTCCGATTGCTGCGCGTCCCCAACCGATGGCTGATCGTGGCCGCCTTCTCCACGGCCGTATCGATCGGACTCTTCGTGGGGGAGCGGGCGTCGGCAACGACGGGATCGGGCGATCAGGTGCGCTGGGCGCGGTTCCGCAACCTGCTGGATGGCCGGCGCGCATCCGGAGCAGCGGTCATCGCAACGGTGCTCGTCTCGATGTTCGCGTTCGAGGTCGGCCTGCCGACGTGGTCGCCGCCGGCCGCCTACGCGCGCACGTACTCGGCGCTCGCCGCGCGTCCGGGCGACTGGCGGATCCTGACGACTCCGTTCTACCAGGCGTGGATGGCGACGGGCCCGTCTTATGGGGACGACATGATCTACGCCGCCGACCTGGGCTATTC
>Ga0207648_10002694_pt1 | contig 18887 bp, 15 predicted proteins | sample KBSMisM32_FD_184310 | JGI IMG/M metagenome (GOLD analysis project Ga0207648, IMG submission 184310) | Miscanthus rhizosphere microbial communities from Kellogg Biological Station, Michigan, USA - KBS Miscanthus M3-2 (SPAdes) (version 2) | ecosystem: Host-associated > Plants > Roots >...
CTTTCCGGTTTGGGGATCATAGGAACTGTTATTTCATTACCGGCGGGCAGGGCAGCCAACTGGGTAATTTTCCAGGTCCTCAAATAATTTGCATCATGGGTGGTTTGATCAGGCGCTGCAATTGAAGGAAGGTCTTCGGTAACTCCGGGTTTGTAAATAAAATTTGAGACGATCATCTGTCCATCAATGCCAAGGATCCCATCTTTTAAATTTCCTTCCAGTTTTGGTATTTCCAACGCTGGCCACCTCATTTCATTAACATAAACCCGCATCTGATCACCAGAGACCACCATTTTGAAGTGATTGACTTTATCTACCTGGAAAAGAGTGGGTGCCTGGTATTCCGGGTACATATCCCACATATTTACATTGTTCAGGATCGGGGTGTATTGAATGGCATCATTGAGGAATGGCTGGTTAGGCCTGGCCCGGATATAAACGATCTCAGTGTTTTTCCGCTCAATATCTCCCCTGAAATATACAGCGGGGGACGACCCGATTGACATTGGGGAATAAGGTTCAAAATCATATTCAATAGTACCATCCTTGAAAGTGACATTTCTTAAAACTGCAGATCCCTGGTCGCCAGCCTTTAACCGCATTAATTTCTGCCCATCTTTTTCAAAAAACTCCGCTTTTCCGGGAGGGCATTTCCAGGTTACACTATCCAGGCTGATGCTATAATTGGCTGTGGCCGGGCTTTTCTTTTTTTGGCAGAAACCTGAACCGGAAGCTAAAAGAACGATCAGTAAAAAGAAGGGAGTTTTCATTTTCTGTATGTTTGTTACAAAAGACGCCTGAAAAGGAAGGATACCGTTGTTCAAACCTGTTACAAGTTTGTGCAAGATGGTATCAATCAGGCTGTTTGAATTAGTATTGTGAATTTTGTGTAGTAATCAGAAAAGAGCTTGAAGCCTATGGATAGTTTACTCCGGATATTGCTTACAAAGGTTGAGGAAAAGATCAACCGGGGTTCATCCGAGAAATGGACCAATTACGATTTTGAACAGCTTAGTGAATCCATCCTGGATTATACCAGTGTTCAGCTCAGCACCACTACACTGAAGCGTATCTGGGGAAAAGTTAAATATCCTCATGCCCCGGCCATTCAAACCCTCAATACCCTGGCCCAGTTTACGGGTTTTACAGACTGGCGGGATTTTGAATTAAAGAACAGTGATTTAGTAAAGGAGAATAAAGAAAAAATAACAATCCAGTCGGAAGAACCTACTCCTGTCCAAATTCCAGGAAGGACTATGGCCATCGGAAAATACCTGGTAGCTGCAGTAGTCCTGGCATTGATAGTATTGGTGTATGTGGGTTTCAAAAGAAGAGGCCTTCCTAAAATTGAACCAGCTGATTATTCATTTTCCCTGAACAAGATCAAGATCACCGGTGTTCCCAATTCCGTGATATTTACTTATGACGCTTCCAAATCACCAACAGATTCAGTATATATTGTACAAACCTGGGACATAACCCGCAAAACACTGGTACCCAAAAACGGAAAAAATCATTCAGCTATATATTATTATCCGGGATACTTTAATACCAAGCTCATTATTGATAGTACTATTGTTAAGCGGCAGGATCTGCAGATCAGTTCAGACGGTTGGCTGGGATTAATTCAAACAACCGGAAATCCCATTTATTTTACCAAACAGGAAATTGCAGCAACGGAAGGTGTTAAGATAGACAGCAGCCTGCTTGTTGCACATGATATCCCTCTAATGCCTGCATCACCTAAAACCATATTTTACAATCAACGTGATCTGGGTGATCTAATGGATGACAACTTTGATTTTGAAACAATCATTAGAAATCAAAATACCTCTGCAGATAATACCTGTCATAAAACTGATGTGCTTATTCAATGTAAAGACGATATTATTATTATACCGCTGGGCGCCAAAGGCTGCGTGGGTAATATTAATTTAGCGTTTGCCGGGACCTATCTTAATTCAAAGTATAATGACCTGAGCGGGTTTGGTTGTGATCTTACTCAATGGACCAAACTGAAAGTAGTTTGCCGGAACAGGCACGCTAAGATATTCGTCAATGACAATCTCGTTTTTGAACTGGATGCCCCAAATGATCCGGTGGGTATTGTTGGCGTACAATATCGATTCAACGGGCCAGCTGAAATCAAATATTCCCGGTTTTGGAATAAGGCAGGTAAATTGATTAATTTGGATTAAATGAAAATATTCTCAAGTGCTGTCTCCTGTTTATTTTTATTCCAAACTCCTGTTTGTTGATCTTTACTACAATTTTGTTGCTGCAAATACCACCTGAAAGTTAAATTTCAGGGGGGATTTATTTTTTATCTGTATAAGTTTTTGATCTTATCAGTTTTTTTATATTTTGGCTGCGCAATAATCTGTATCTATGAAACCACCAACTCTACGAATCATCGTATCCGTATGTATTTTTCTTCTCGTTCTCAGCTGCAACAAATCGGATAATAATCCCAACAACAAGCATTACACACCAGAGATCGTAACCGCTTCATTGAGTGGTCGCGTTACTGACGATGCCAATAAACCTGTACCTGGTGCATTGGTAAAAGCAGGTGATGCTTCCGCTACCACTACTATTGATGGTGCCTTTACTATCAATGATGTGAGCATTGATAAAAATGCAGCCTTTGTGAAGGTTGAGAAGGAAGGCTTTTTCCTGGGAACAAAAACTATTGTTGCCAGTGCGAATAAAAACAATCCTGTAACTATTCAGCTCATCAGAAAAACACTGGCCGGGAATATTACCAGCACATCCGGTGGCTCAGTTACTGTTCCATCAAATGGAGGTACTATTGATTTTGCCACCAATAGTTTCATAAATCCAAATGGAAATACTGCCTATACAGGTACTGTAGCTGTCAGTGCATTTTTTATAAATCCCGAATCTGCTGACTTCAATAATATCATGCCCGGCACTCTCCGCGGCATTAACACAAACAACCAGGAAACCGGCCTGCAGTCTTTTGGTATGTTGGCAGTTGAACTGACAGGCAATTCTGGTGAGAAACTGCAACTGGCGGCAGGCAAAACTGCCAAACTGCATTTTCCCATTCCTGCAAGCCTGCAAGGGGAAGCTCCTGCTACCATTCCATTATGGAGCCTTGATGAATCTACCGGTCTTTGGAAAGAAGAAGGTAGCGCTACCCGGCAGGGTAATGAATATATTGGTAACGTGAGTCACTTTTCATTCTGGAATTGTGATGCTCCGTTTCCTATTATCAATCTCACAGGTATTGTCAAAAACCAGCAAGGTAATAGCCTGGCTGGTGCAGATGTAGTTATTTCAGTGCCTGCAGGTGGAACTACTGCCGGTAGTGTAACAGGTAATGGGCTTACTAATGCAGAGGGTGTTTTTTCCGGTAAAGTGCCGGCCAACAAAACACTGCAACTGAAAATTTATAACAAATGTCATTCGCTGCTGCACACACAAAATATTGGACCATTTACATCAGCAACCGATCTGGGTGCTATCACAGTTAATTCATCCCTGGCGCAGGTTACTATTTCAGGTTCGGTAAAGAATTGTTCTAATGCGGCGGTGACCAGTGGATTTGTATCCTTGAAACTGGAGAATATCTATTATAATATACCAGTTACCAACGGCAGCTTTACTACAACAATTACCCGCTGCAGTAATGAAACGGCTACTGCTACTTTGGTAGCGTATGATCAATCACAGCAGGTATCAGGGCAGGAAGTAAGTTTAACGGTTTCAGGCAGTTCAGTTGATGCTGGTACCCTGGTTGCCTGCGGTGCTACTGAAGCAGATACGTATATAAGATATACGCTGGACAGTATCAATTACCAGATATTACCATCAACAGATACAGTACGATATTTTACTTCTCCGTCCAACAATAATGTTTTTACAATGGTGGAAGGAAAGCGCGCCGGACAAGCTTTTGAAGAACTGGTTTTCATGTTTAAAGGTCCTGAGGCTCCGGGTTCCTATGCAGTTGCCAGTGTTGAGTTTTATTTCGGTGGTGAGCCTCTTCAATATTTTAAAAACGGGAGCTATAATGTAGATATTTCAGAATTTGGAACCACTCCAGGCAGCTACCTTACAGGAACGTTTTCAGGCTCCGTCAGGAATCCAGATGGAACTAAAATTCTTCCCATTACATGCAGCTTCCGTGTAAAGCGGTCATAAACTGATTCCTGTCATTAATGATTTAGCACCAGCTTCCGGGTTGAGGTAAAGGGGGAAGCTGATAGCTACTACGGTTATCCAGGTTAACTTCTTCATTAACCTGGATTTTTTATTTCTGGCGCTTTACCATTTCATTGATCCATATTGGAGCAAAGGGAGAGGTACATCCCGGAGGAGTTGGATAATCACGATAGATACCTAGTTTTTCTCCTATGGCAAGTGCCCTTTTCCGAAGTGCCGGATGATGAATACCAATATTTGCCAGCGTTGTATTCATCGTCCATTGAACTTCTGGTGGAGCTTTCGGCATTTCCTTTTCAATTCTGTCGAGCAGAGCAGGCATATCCAATCCATCAGGCTCTCTTGCAACACGACCAGCGGTTAGACTCCATCCTGCGCGGGCTGAATAAGGATCTTTCGATTTCATCCATTTTTCACGAAGACTTTCCTTGCCAGGATATTCCTTTATTATATAGGAGTTAAACCAGTCTGCCACACCCGTCCACCGGATAGATTTAACCATTTTCTCGATCTCATTTACCGACAAATCTTTTGGCTTTATGATCAATATAGCCAGCTGTTGTGCATCCAGGTTACCGGTTTCCCAGAGTTGCATTGCCAGTTCCTTATCAATTTTGATAGCTTTAGCGATAATTCGGATATCTCCATTCTTCACGCCAAACTGGTTATCATCAGCACCTGATTTTTTATTCTGAAGGCGCACCTTCTCAAATCCGAGTGATTTTAGTTTGTCGAGAGCTTGTTTCAGTGTCATGATACAGGAAGGTTAGATTCAGACCATTTCAAGAATCTAAAAATAAGAAAAATGGAATGATTGACACTGATAACAGCCTAATTGAACTTGAATACACCTAAAACAAAAATCGTAAGAAATAGAAATAACTGTAACAGGTAGTAGTTCGTTATTTTACGCCGGATCATGCCTGCATCCACTTCTGCAGTCACCATGCCTTTCACCCGCTTCTCAAGGATATTGATGACGATGTTGAATATTATTACCAACACCACCAGTACAATTTTTATCCTGAACCAGAGTTGCTCACCAAATGCACCTTTGGTTAAAAACATTATGTACATTCCCGATAGGATCAATAATCCTATCCCGAGACCTGTGATCCTGGGAAAACGGGAAGACAACTCTACCAGTGTCAATGCCTTAACCCTATTGGTTCCATAAGCTTTCCAGAACCGGCGGTTCACCAGGAAACTGATAAAAGTTGTTCCCCCAGCGATACTAATTCCCGTAATATGAATGAATAAACTAAACAGATACATATTCATGGCCTTTTCAATTTTGACACGAAATTGACAGTGTTCCCCGTTTTTCATTTACATTTAATGGAGTCAGATTTATATTTGTGGGGGAATGCCTTTTGAATTAAAACATATCGACTCTAACCAGGTTCTTCACGGTAGTGATGTCTCCAATCATAATTTAAACGACCCCGATTTAATTGAAAATGTCGAAAGGCTGGATCTTCCTTTTGCTACTGCAGTTCTTTCGCACTGGCGGTTTGATGGGATCAATATGATCCATACCGACTGGAAATACCAGAATACCCATACCAATATGGCATTTAAGGCTGATCTGGATATTGTGCAGCTTCATTTCAATCTAAAGGGCAAAGTTTCGGCACGCTCCGATCTTTTTGAGAAACAGATCCAGTTTGAGCAAAATCAGCATAATATGTTGTATGGAAATGGTAATTCCGGAACCATGACCCATGAACAGCTGAGCTCCTCGCAATTCATTGTCCAGTTTGCCCGCGATAGTTTTTTGAAACTAACAGAGAATGCCAATGACACCCTGAAGCGGTTCTCTGAAAAGATTGTAGAAGGAAAACCGTTGATGCTTTCTGATCAGAATTTATCAATTGATATTTCCATGCAACAGGCTATTGATGCTATCCTGAATTGCAAATACCAGCAGGGGCTTAAGAAATTGTTCCTGTTGTCCAAGGCTATCGAATTATTGGTATTACAGGCCGAGTCATTTAACAACCTGCGGCCAGGGAAGAAATTAGTGGCGCGGAATGATTATGACAGAGACCGCATCCATTATGCCAGGGAGTATGTAACACAGCATATTGATAATCCTCCCAGCCTGGTGGAACTGGCTCGTATTGTGGGCCTGAATGAATATAAACTGAAGCATGGATTTAAAGAGATATTCCAGACTACAGTCTTTGGCTACCTGGCTGAGAAGCGGCTGGAACTGGCTCGTGACTATTTAATTGATCCCAATAAATCAATTACTGATATAGCAGATCTATTGGGTTATTCATCCATACAACATTTCAGTTTTGCCTTTAAGAAGAAGTTTGGACATTCTCCAAAAGAGGGGAGAGGCAATAATTGATACTCAATCCCAAAAGATCAACCATCAGGAGGATTGTTTGGCAATCCATTCTTTTGTTGCAGCTACCAGCTCACTCATAATATCTTTTTTTCCTGCCTTGAATGAATGATCGGCTCCTTCCAGTTTTACCAGTTTGGCTTTCTTTAGAGGCTTACTTACCTTTTCAATCAGATCAATAGTTGCTAAAGCATCCCTGGTGCCCTGCAGGAAAAGCATGGGAACCTTCACCTGTTTTAAATGTTCTGCCCGGTCTACGGAAGGATTGCCTGGCTGGTGAAGAGGAAAACCATAAAAGATCAGTCCATGAACTGTACCAGGTGGATCTGCAGATAATAATTGAGAACTCATTCTTCCGCCAAATGATTTACCTGCTACAAACAGGGGAAGTTTTGGAAATAATTCGTGGGCCTTTGCAATGGCAGCTTTGATAGCCTGATGTGCAACGGCAGGTGAATCAGGTCTTCCTTTTTTATTTTCTGTGAAAGGGAAATTGAATCGAAGTGTAGCAATCCCTTCTTCTGCCAGGCGCGTTGCCAGTGTTTCCATGAATATATGGTCCATGCCTGCTCCTGCCCCATGTGCAAGGGTCATTATGCATTTGGGTTTGCCAGGGATATAACATTTGGCTGAAACTTTCCCTATTTCTTTAGATACTGCTATTTTGAGCGACTTCTTTTGCATGAGGCAAAGATTTATTTAACGAGCGGCTGATATTTATATTCCCGGGTGTTTTCCTCAAACTCCTTTCTGATATCGGCTTGTAAAGAAGGAGTTTGTATATAATCGATTATAGTCATGGCCATGATCTTTGCTGCCTGTATCATTCCTTTATGACCTATTGAATGCGAAGTAAAGGCGGCACCGGACCATTGATGCATATTAATACCATTTGGGAAACTTCTTACTACAAAATATATTTCGGGAGCCTTCCAGCTGGCTTCACCAATATCGCTTGAATACCCATACATCCTGGGGTTGGCCGGTGGATTACTAAACGGAATCAACCGGTCAGTAATTGTATCCGTTTTGCGTTTAAGATAGCCTTGCATTTGCCGGGAATAATCAATTTCGGCTGAATTGTATTGGATGGGCCCTAATAATTCCATGTTTTTAAAAACGGTCTTCATGGCCGTTGCATTAGGAGAAAATTGATGATGTGCTCTGTTTATCGAAAGAATAGCCGTTACTGAACTGTCGTTTAATGAATTTACGGTTTTATTTATTTCGTTATAAAGTTGTATGGCATCAAGCTGTCTGGCGCATTGTATTCGCAAATCCAAAATTATACTATCCGGGGTATGTCCCAGGTCATTCCTCCATTGCCTGATGGAATAATTCAACTTGCTGGTTTCATTGGAGGATCGCCTTAGGGATTGGATTACTCTTAACAATTCCTCGGATGCCTGCTGGCAATTGGGACCATTCAGGTTATCCCGGATTAATTCCAGTCTTTTGGAATTAATTGCTATTGTAAGTTCGATGAGTGCATCCCATGTTGAAGTAGATGCTGCCGTTACCGGGGCAGGATGCCAATACAGGCTAAGATCGAGATCATCTAAATACCCATCTTTAGCAAGCCATGCCCTTGTTCCCAATGTTCCTTCGGCGGTACTTCCATAATAATGTATGGTTCCTCTTAGTTTCCCCTTTTTGATAAGATCTTTTATAACTACTGCCGTAACGAGGCTTCCCACTCCCAAAAGATTGTGAGCTCCGCCATGGCCAAAACCACCTTTTACTAATTCCTCGCGATAGGGTACCAATTTATTTGATGCACCGGGATCTGCGTCATATTCACCAAATAATCCAATAACAGGCTTTCCTGTCCCATAGGTAGCGAAAAAAACAGTTGGGAAGCCTGATATATTCTGCTTTACCGAAAAACCTTCCTTTTCTAATGTGCTCGTTAGCAATTTTACTGATTTATATTCCTGGAAGGAGGGCTCTGCATAGTTCCATATACTGTCACTCAGGGTAATAAATTTCTGTTTATTGCCATCAATGAAGCCGATCGCTTCTTTTTGCAATTTTGAAATTGCAGATTGGGATTGCGAATGATTGAATAGTAAGATTAACGCGGAAACCAGGGAAATTAACCTGCACATTGTTGATGTTTCTTAAAATTAGGAGAATTTGATGTTGAATGACCAACCTGGGATAAAGAATCGACAAACGACTGATCATTCCCGCCAAACAACCTTTTGTATTTCTCTGGATCGGTCTGTATCATAAGGTGAAAGGTTATAGAGGCAAAATTCGTTTATGGAATTTCTCATCAATTTCATCTGACATTAGCAGATCTGAAAATGTATATTAAACAACTGATAATTAATAGCTGCTTAATGATCTTTCGGGCCTTATTGGTATTAATTCTGATCTTTTCTGCAATATGTGTCCATTCGCAAAAAAGGCCATTGCCTGTGATTGACATGCATCTTCATGCATTACAGGTCAAAAATAATGGAGCATCCCCGGTCTGTATCGGAGCTCCATTCCGGGACCTTGGATTACTTGATCCAAAGGAAGACTATTCAGAAGTGTTTCAGCATGCATTACAAAGCAATAGCTGGGCTGATCATTTTATTGCTGCGCCAGGAACTAATGATTCCCTTAGAAAATTAACTATAGCTTCTCTGCAAAAGAATAATATATATGCTGTTACCAGCGGAGATATTGAAACAGTTAGATTATGGAAAAAGGAAGCCGGAGAGCGAATTATTCCGGCAATTTATTGGGATTTTAATAGCGCCAGCAAAGAGGGTCTTACTGTTGATTCACTTAAAAGATTGTTTGGTTCCGGTGAGTTTAGGGTCTTTGGAGAAATAACCATCCAGTATGAAGGATATTCAGCAAGCGATAGCGCCTTTGATCCTTATCTCGCCATGGCTGAACAGATGGATATACCCATTGGGATCCATATTGGCCCGGGGCCTCCCGGAGCTCCCTATTTGAGTTCAACCAAATACAGAGCAAGGCTTCATAGTCCTTTTGTTTTGGAGGAAGCGTTAATACGCCATCCGAAATTGAGGGTTTACGCTATGCATGCCGGGTGGCCAATGCTGGATGATATGCTGGCTACTTTATACACTCACCCACAGTTATATGTTGACCTGGCTGCAATTTGCTTTATGATACCTAAAAAGGAATTCTATTTCTACCTGGAAAGATTGGTAGGTGCCGGATTTGGTAAGAGGATCATGTTTGGTTCAGATAATATGATCTGGCCAGACGCAATTGAAGAAGGTATAAAAACAATTAACGAAGCGAAATTTCTGACACCAGGTCAAAAAAGGGATATATTATTCAATAATGCGGTTCGATTCCTGAGGATTCCGGAAAAGGAATTGAAAGCAATGTTTTAATATTTACAGGGTTCTCAAATTTTCTCAAAAGTGACCTGGTAATTAAGGTTTCACCAGGTCCAATTTATTTAAAAAAGGGTAATTAGTGCGAACCCTAATAAAGCAGCACCTGCAAGCGAAGTTCCAATAGCTCCCCATGTAAATCGCCTGTCCCTACGCTTATATTTAATAAATTCATTCTTTGTGGGTGAATCAGTTTTTACTGCTTTTAAATTTTTGACTAAAGAGTGTCCATATACAGAACCAAACATCGCTTCCTTTTTAGCCGGCATATCGTCAGCCAACTGGTAAAACCATTCAGGCTTTGATTTACAAACAGACTGGATAATGGCATTGAAATAACCCGAACCGGCAGGAGCTCCACTCAATTCTACAAGACGGTTTTTCACCATATCGTATTCAATTGTACCAATATTCCTGATTACTTCACTGGTAGAAGATGTATAAGAGGAATGAGTAGCAACCAGGCTATCTCTCAAAATAGTAATCCTGTTATCTGCAAATTCTTTAAAGCTGTTGAATGGTAAACGCTGATTACCCTCTAAATCAATGTTGTGATAACCCCTGAAACTATAGGATTGCCATTTAAAACGCGAGTTCATTTCAATACTTAATCTATTAAAAATATCGAACCAATACGCATTGTTTATTTCCCTGTATGCAGTTTCAACACTATCAGGATAATCTAATTTAAGCTGGTAACCATTTTTTGATCCTGCATTAGTAGTCTCCAGGTAGAAATCATTACCAATTAAGGATAGGCGGTTTCTTTTTCCTTCATACACCATGTCATTTGAACCTGGTTGCTTTACTAAAGTATCAATATAACGTATTGACAATTCATGAACTCCCGGATCTATTACCCTGGTGAGTTTAAAAACTGTTGCATATTGATCAGCAAGCTCAACAAAAACCATTTGCTTATAATAGGAAAGCATTCTTTTGCCAGAACTTTGCTGGCTATAAATAGGTTGAAGACTGAAGAGTAGGAGTAATATGGCCAGCGTATTATGTTTCAATAACATAGCAGGTAGAGTTTTAGTTAGCCATACGAACCTACTAAATAATTAAAAAATGATATACCTGGATTGTATAATTATTTCCTAATAGTTCTGGCCAGGACTATTGATATTCAAATAATGAAGCATAATTGACAGTCTATTCTGATCTTAATGTTTTTACCGGGTTGATCAGGGCTACTTTTATGGTTTGATAGCTTACCATAACTAATGTCAGGAATAGAACACCAAGTCCTGTTAACCCAAATATCCACCAGCCAACACTGATCCTGTATTCATAATTCTCAAGCCAGGACTTCATAAAATACCAGGCCACCGGGGTGGCAACAAACATGGAAATGGCTACCAGTAAAACGAATTCTTTGGATAATAATCTCCAAACACTAATTACACTTGCGCCCAGCACTTTACGGACACTTATTTCCCGTGTGCGTTGCTCCGCTACATAAGAAGCCAAACCAAATAAACCAAGGCAGGAAATGAATATCGCCAGAGCAGCAAAAAACCCGGCTAATCTGGCCACTCTTGATTCGGCATAAAATTTAAGGCCATACTCTTCATCAACAAATTTGTACTCAAATGGAGACTCTGGATTATAATTCTTAAAGATGGGTTCCATTTTCGTAAGAGCGGCACTGATGGGAACTCCGGATGCGATTCGAATATTCATGACACTCGTAGCTCCCATATTTATTGTAAATACTGAAGGTTTAATGGCATCGAATGGGGAAAATTTAATAATATCATCCACTACACCAATTATGCGATAATCCCTGCCAACCAGTTTCACCATCTCATCCACTGGATTTTTGAACCCCATTAATTTAGCCGCGGATTGATTAATCACCATTGCCAGGCTGTCCGTCCCATAGTCTTTAGAAAAATCCCTGCCGGCCAGTAATTTCCAGCCAAGTGTTTTGCCAAATTCATGGGAGATCTTGTTTGACATAATCAGCGGTTTACTACCGTGTGCTTTTCCCTTCCAGTTAATGGCTGTTGTGCCACCGAAATCAGAAGTAATAGAACCCTCTGACCTTGAAATGTTTTTTATGTAGCCACTGTTAAGCAGATCAGTTCTCAACGCTTCATAATTCTTCCTGATCTCCGGGGTCATCATTTTAACTTCAATAAGACGATCACTGTCATAACCTGTAGGTCGGTCTTTCGCGAATTGAATCTGACGATATACTACAATGGTGCCGATGATCAGTATAATGGATACACAGAATTGAAAGACCAGCATGGCTTTTCTTGGAACAGCCGCCAAACGCCCTGCCCTGAATGTTCCTTTTATAACTTTTATAGGTTTAAAGGATGAGAGGTACAATGCGGGATAACTTCCAGCAATAAGCCCGGTTATCAAACAGAAGCCAACTGAAAACAGCCAGAACCAGGCATTTGTCCAGGGTATGCTCATCTTCTTATCAGCCACTTCATTGAAAAATGGTAAGGCCAGCTGTACAAGCATCATGCAAAATAGAAAGGCGATAAAGGCCATTAGCAGCGACTCACTAAAAAATTGATATACTATCTGGGTGCGTAATGAACCTATCGTTTTCCGAATGCCCACTTCCTTTGCTCTTTTTTCACTTCTTGCTGTACTAAGGTTCATAAAATTGATGCAGGCCAGCAACAGCACAAAGATGCCGGCAATACCGAATAATCTTACGTTCCTGATCAATCCACCAGTATTTGCTCCATTTTTAAAATCTCCATGTAAATGCCATTTACTCATGGGATGAATAAAAAATTCGGGTTTATATCCGGGTGGGTCCGCCCGCTTCATCCGGATATCTTTTATGGCACCAGAAACTTTGTCGAAGCTGGCTCCTTTCCTGAGCTGAACAAAAACCTGGAATGAATTATTATCCCACTCAGTGGATGATATTTTCGCGTTATTATCCAGGGTAGTAAACAATTGCCATGAAGCAAGGAAAGAAACATTTTTGAATGAAGTATTATCAGGAAAATCCTCATAAACTCCAGCTACCTGGACACTTGTCTTGTTATCAATCCTGATTACCTTATTTATAGGATTTTCTTCAGCAAATAGAGTTTTGGCAATTGATTTAGCAATCAGAATACTGCTCATATCCTTTAGGGCAGTTCTGGAACCATCAAGCATTTTTAAGGTGAGCATCTCAGGAAATGATGCTTCGGTAAACATTCCATCTTTAAGCAGCTTTTTATCAGGAGTTCCAAGAATCACACTACGGTTATAGGTTGCCACAGAAGACCTTTCAATATCCGGGTATTTGGTTCTTAGCTCCTCGGCAAGCGGGACCGGCATTGAATTATAAGATACTTTATCAACATCAAAGGTCACGAACTGCCAGGCCTGGCCAATACGATCATAATTCTGAAAGGATTTGTCAAATGAGAATTCATCCCAGACCCAGATCCCGATGATCATCGTAACTGCCATACCTATCGACAGACCGGAAATATTTATGAAGGAGAACAGCTTTCCTTTTTTCAGATTGCGCCAGGCAGTCTTGATATAGTTTTGGAGCATGAGACCTATTTTAATCTTACAATTCAAAAATGTGCCATATAAGTACGGCATTGATTTTCATAGTTATTGGCTGATATAATGTTACGAACTCGTTCGTTTTTGATACAGTGGCTGTTATGTTTTTGATCTATTAACGAGCACTTAACTCCAGCCTGAATTTCCTGACTGTAAATAACTTTTATTTGCATTGATTACCTCATTTTTATCCCGCTTAATTTGATGAATATGAACATGAATGAATTGATGATTAATAAGGATTACAGGGGTATTGAGCAGGCGCTTTCCAATAACCCCGCTCTTGCAAATGAAGGAATTCCGTATGATGATTCAAATACCGCAAAGGCCCACCCCCTGCACCGGATCTGTGACAGAATATTTTCGAATAGAATTACTGATAAGGAAGGAGTTGAAATAGCGAAGATTTTCCTTAAGCATGGAGCAAACATCAATGGCAATGGATTAATAGAAAAACAGGACACGCCTCTTTTAGCAGCCTGTAGTTTGCATGCTGACCAGCTTGCCATTTTTTATATTGATAACGGGGCCGATATCCAACATCCCGGATGTCATGGCGGCACCGCATTGCATTGGGCTGCCTGGACAGGAAGGCCGGTGCTTGTAGAAAAGCTTGTAGAAAAGGGTGCTGAAATAAATAAGCTATGTATTGATTTCAAAGCCACTCCAATCTTCTGGGCTATTCACGGATTGAAAAATGAAGGGTATGATAGTATGAGCGATTGCCTGGAAATTGTGAGAACCCTGCTCAATGCCGGAGCTGATAAATCCATACCGAATAATAATGGAAACACCGTGTTTGATATGTTAGGTAGTGAAGACGCTGAATTAAAGGAGCTATTGAACAGGTTTTAAGATCCGAGCTGAAACGATACACCGCCTGTATCAAAATCGAACAGTCCCTACCATTCGCTCACCATAATTCCCACCAAATTAATAACTTGTACACTGGCACAGTTTTCCATTCCATTATAGACTTCAGTGACAGAGAGTTGTGTGTTCCTCAAGCGTGAAATTTAACTAAAATCCCCGGAGCTTTTCTGTGACCGTTCGCTAATTTATTTAAACGCTTTTGTTTTCACCACATCCATTTAATTATGATCAGGAATTATTTCAAAGTTGCGTGGCGTAATCTTATTAAAAGCAAAGGTTATAGCGCCATTAATATTGGTGGTCTGTCAGTAGGCATGGCTGTAGCCATGTTAATTGGTTTATGGGTGCATGATGAATTGACCTTTAACCAGTATCATAAGAATTATAGCCGGATTGCCCAGGTATGGCAGCATGCCAATTTTAATGGTAAATGGGAATCCCAGACTGCCAACCCTGCTCTTATGGGGCAAGAGCTACGTGCCAAATTCGGTAGTAATTTCAAATATGTAGTTCAGGCTTCCTGGTTGGGTGGTCATTACCTCACGGTAGGAAATCAGACTTTTGAGAAAACAGGAATGTATTTTGAACCCGATGCTCCTGAAATGTTATCCCTTAAAATGCTCAGGGGAACGAGAGCGGGTTTGAAAGATCCTTATTCTATCATGCTTTCTTCTTCCGTTGCTACTGCTCTCTATGGTAAGGAGGATCCTGTTAATAAAATAATCAAATTCGATAGAGAACATAGTGTAAAGGTGACCGGTGTGTATGAGGATTTACCCGATAATACCACATTTAAAAAAGTAAGCATCATAATGCCCTGGGATCTTTGGCTCACCCAGAATAAATGGGCAAAAGACATGGAGTACCCCTGGGGTAGCAATTTCTCTCAAACCTTTGTGCAGATTGCAGATAACTCGGATATGAAAAGTGTATCTGCAAAGATCAGGAATGTGAAGATGGATAATGTGGGCGCCGATGAGAAGAAATACCAGTGGATTGTTTTCCTGCATCCTATGAGTAAATGGAACCTCTATAGTGATTTTAAAGATGGCGTGAATAAGGGTGGCAAAATTCAATATGTTTGGCTGTTTGGTATTATCGGGATATTTGTTTTGATGCTTGCGTGTATCAATTTCATGAATCTTGCTACCGCCAGAAGTGAAAAGCGTGCTCGTGAAGTAGGAATTCGTAAAGCGATTGGTTCATTACGCTGGCAGATCATTAAGCAATTCTTTGCAGAGTCTTACCTGGTGGTTTTGCTTGCCTTTGTATTGTCCATAGCCCTGGTCCTCTTATTACTTCCTATGTTCAATGAAGTTGGTGCCAAAAAAATGGAAATACCCTGGGGTAGTTCATTCTTATGGATATCAATTTTTATTTTTATACTACTGACTGGACTGCTGGCTGGCAGTTATCCCGCTTTGTATCTTTCTTCTTTTCAACCATTAAAAGTGTTGAAAGGGACTTTCAGGGTGGGAAAGATGGCATCTGTTCCCCGTAAAATATTAGTGGTATCTCAGTTTACTATTTCGGTTGCCCTGATTATCGGTACCGTAATAGTATACCAGCAGATGCGGCATGCCATGAACCGGCCAATTGGCTACACGCGAGCCGGATTGGTCAGTATGGGCCTGGAGAAGGAAATAAAAGGCCATTTTGACGCTTTTAAAAATGAACTGGTAAGTGCTGGCGCTATCGTGGATATGGCTGCGTCTAATAGTCCCATGACAGAGGTATGGAATAGCAACGGAGGGTTTGATTGGGAGGGGAAAGACCCTTCATTGGCGGTAGACTTCCCTAACAATAGAATCAGTTATGATTTTGGCAAAACGGTTCAATGGAAGATAAAAGAAGGCCGGGATTTTTCGAGGGAATTTGGTACCGATACTTCTGCTTTCCTGATTAATGAGTCGATGGCTAAATTCCTGGGCTTTAAAGACCCGGTTGGTAAAATACTTAGGTGGAACAAAAAACCATTTACAATAATTGGTGTGGTTAATGATATCATGCAGGAGTCTCCCTATTATCCTGTACGCCCTACCTTATATACATTAACCAGGGATATGGAATATGAATTTAATCTCACATTAAGATTGAACCCTAATCAGAATGCCAAACAATCTATTACAACCATTGAGAGGATTTGGAAAAAATATGTTGCTGATGTTCCCTTTGCTTACAAATTTGTAGACGATCAGTTTGGAAATAAGTTTGATAATGAAGAACGTATTGGAAAATTATTATTGTACTTTGCCGTTCTGGCAATATTCATTTCCTGCCTCGGTTTATTTGGAATGGCCAGCTTCGTAGCGGAACAAAGAACAAAAGAGATTGGCATCCGCAAAGTACTTGGTGCTACTGTTCCGAATTTGTGGGGACTTCTTTCCAAAGAATTTGTAATGCTGGTATTGATCTCGTGTTTAATAGCCACTCCAATTGCCTGGTATTACCTGAATAGCTGGCTAAAGGATTATGACTATCGGGTAAAAATTCAATGGCAGGTATTTGTTGCAACAGCTGTTGTGGCATTGATTATTACACTGATAACTGTAAGTTTCCAGGCCATAAAGGCGGCTATTGCAAATCCAACCAAATCATTACGAACAGAATAGACGTAACTTAAATTCTCTCACTGTGTTAAGGCTTCATTGATTGAAGCCTTAATTTTTTGTAGAAGGGAATAGAAGGATGTGAGCATCAGCTTTTGCTTTTTATTTACCTGGTCCCAACGCCTTTTATTTCCCCTGGACCGTTTCATTGAATGTATTACATGCGTTGATTTCTTTTTGGATGTGATTGGATATCCGGCTTCTGCCGGATTTCTTCCGTTTTCAACCAGTTGCTAATTATAGGTACTCTGGCTCTCTGGATACCAATAAATTCAGGGATCAAAATTCCATGCCCCGGCTTTTTCTGGTCATATTATCCCTTGCAGCACTGGTGCTGATCTTTAGTTTTGGTATTACCCGTCATTATGAAATACCAAAGGTTTGGGATGTTGAGAGAATACATTCCATGCATTTACCCTTTCCTGATACTTCTGTTCACATCAATCCTGTTTCTGAAGAATATTATTATCAATTACCTGAACGAGTTGCTTATAAATCCTATCCCTTTTATATGCCAGGGAAGGAACCAAAAGGTTATTTCGACTGGCTCCGTCAGCAACAGCCGGAAATTATTTTTAATGCTGACAATATTAAAACGGAGGAAGACTGGATAAAGGCTGGCGAAATTGTTTACGATCTGCCTGAGCTATATGAACCGATTGATTCCACCTATTTAGCTGAACTTCCTGAATTGGCAAAGCACTGGTCAAAATTTATTCCTGTTACAAAAGATGGCGCTATTCCTTTTTTGAGTATAGTGGTCAGACAAAAGGGAAAAATAGAATTGGGATCAAGGTCCTGCGGTATGTGCCATACTAAGGTTATGCCTGATGGGGAATTGTTGAAAGGAGGTCAGGGGAATTTTATATTTACCCAATATCTTGTTTCATTGCAGAAAGTACAGCGTGATTTTCTTAAGGTGCCTGATTCAGTGATCAGGAAAGACATAAAAACAATTAACCGGTTGATTGCTGAAGCACCGTGGATCAAGCATGAATCCCAGGAACGGTTAAATAATCTCAGCATTGAAGAGTGGCAGAATATTTTTGTAACAAGACAGGGTGTATTGCACAGACCCGGTGTGAGTTTGGGTTACCCGGTAAATCTTCCTGATCTCTTTAATCTGAAGGATCGAAAATACCTGGATCGTACGGGGCACCTGCAGCAAAGAGATATAACAGACCTGATGCGGTATGCAACTTTCAATCAATCCGCTGCCAAACTGGATGATTTCAATGGGTTCATCCCTGGTAACAGACCAGCTGATCCAAAGAAAGGAAATGTAGTTCGCTTTAGCGATGCACAATTATATGCACTGGCTCAATATCTGTATTCACTTAAAACACCGAAAAATCCAGTGAGCTATCCGGCTGATTTGATTGCGAGAGGAGAAGTGATATTTAAAGACCAGGATTGTGTCAATTGTCATACTCCACCATTTTATTCCAATAATAAGCTTAGCCCGGTTGAGGGATTTGAACCGCCTAAAGATCATCTTGAGAAATATCATATTTCAGATGTATCCGTAGGTACTGATCCCACACTTGCATTATATACACGGAAAGCTACAGGCTATTATAAAATACCTTCCCTGGTAGGAGTCTGGAACCGGACAGCCTTTCTTCATGGCGGTTACCTGGCTAACCTGGAAGATATGTTTGATCCAAAGAGACTGGACGCCAATTATATTCCTACCGGCTATAAGCCACCCTGGCTTAAAACAATGGCTGTTAAAGGCCATAAGTTTGGCCTTGAATTGAATGAAAAGGATAAAACAGCCTTGCTGGCCTTTCTTCGATCACTTTAATGTATCCTGAAACAGGTGTATCAAAAGTTTACAGCTGATGTAACAAAACCGGACAATAATAACCTTTTTTCCGGAAGGTTGCTGATTAGGGAACCAAAGAGAAGGTAGAGTTTAAGTTATTATTTTTTATTCAGGTA
>Ga0207648_10002696_pt1 | contig 18884 bp, 19 predicted proteins | sample KBSMisM32_FD_184310 | JGI IMG/M metagenome (GOLD analysis project Ga0207648, IMG submission 184310) | Miscanthus rhizosphere microbial communities from Kellogg Biological Station, Michigan, USA - KBS Miscanthus M3-2 (SPAdes) (version 2) | ecosystem: Host-associated > Plants > Roots >...
CGCTTGCTTGGGGTGCGCACCGTGGCTGAGCTCGGTCCGGACCGTGTCCGGCTCCGCGCCACGGAACCTTGACGCTGCCGCCGACGCGACCCTATCCTCGGCCGCGAGGGAGCGCAAACGTTAAGCGCTATCGATAAACCGCCGTGGCAAGCGGCCGCGAGGCATCTGACGGCGAGGGAGGCGAGGTGTCGGAGTTCCCTAGCTTCGCGCTGACGGGCCAGACCGCCCTGGTGACGGGCGCGGCCCGTGGACTCGGTCGGGCGATCGCGCTGGCCCTCGCAGATGCGGGCGCCGACGTGGCCCTCGGGCTCCGTCGCGACGGCACGGCCGACAAGCTCATCGCCGAGATCGAGGCCATGGGCCGCCGGGCGATGGGCGTGCAGATGGACATCACGCGGATCGAGGAGATCGCCCCGGCCATCGATGCGGTCGTCGAGCGGTTCGGTCGGCTCGACATCCTCATCAACAACGCCGGTCTTGGCCCGGAGAACCTTGCCGTCGATGTCACGGAAGCCGACTACGACCTGACGATGGCCGTCAACGTGAAGGGCACCTTCTTTACGAGCCAGGCCGCGGGCCGCGTCATGATCCGACAGGGTGGCGGCCGGATCGTCAACCTCAGCTCGCAGGCGGGCTTCATCGCCCTGCCGACCGAGTCGATCTACTGCGCCTCGAAGGCTGCCGTCGCACACCTGACGAAATGTCTCGCGGTCGAATGGGGTGAGTACGGGATCAACGTCAACGCCGTGGCGCCGACGTTCATCCGCACCGATGGCACATCCGAAGCCCTCGCCGACCCCGCCTTCGAAGCGGACGTTCGCGAGCGGATCGCCGCCCTCCACCGCATCGGCGAGCCGGTCGACGTGGCCGGCGCTGTGGTGTTCCTCGCCTCCCCGGCGGCGAGTCTCGTGAGCGGGGTCACGCTGCTCGTCGACGGCGGCTGGACCGCACGTTGAGCGAGGGCTTCACGACCGTCTACGGTCGGAACCTGGTCGGGGAGCTGCCCAACTTCGTCCATCGACCGTACCTGGTCGTGACGATGGCGGACCTCTGGCCGCTGTTCTCCGAGACGCTCGAGGGCCCGGGCTTCGGCGGCGTTCACCTCGTGCAGACGCTGGACGTCGTCGAGCTCGACGCGACGCTGGCCGCTCTTCCGACCGCCTCGTCCGTCATCGGGGTCGGCGGCGGGCAGGCGATCGACGTCGCGAAGTTCATCGCCTGGCGCCGCCGGCTGCCGCTCTTCCAGGTCCCGACCGCGATGACCGTGAACGCGCCGTTCGGGCATCGTTCCGGGCTGCGCCGCGACGGTGTCGTTCGCTACCTCGGCTACGCGATCCCGGAGGCGGTCTACGTCGACTTCGACGTCATCCGGAGCGCGCCCGTCGGGCTGAACCGTGCCGGCGTCGGCGACATCCTTTGCTACCACACGGCGCACCTCGACTGGCGGTTGACGCGCGACCTTGGCAAGGAGGAGCGCCAATGGCCCTACGACGAGGGGCTGGTGGGCGAGGCGCGGCAGCGCCTCGACGCGGTCGTCGGTGCGCTCGATGACATCCACGACGTGAACGATCACGGCATCCGGACGCTGATGGATGCGCATCGCTGGGGTGGCCAGACGTTCCATGCCTCGGGCTGGAACCCGCGCCATATCGAGGGGGTCGAACACTTCTTCTTCTACAACCTCGAGAAACGGACGGGACGCCACTTCATCCACGGGCAGCCGGTCGGGCTCGGCATCGTGCTCGGATCGGTCATGCATGGCGTGGGGGCCGACGAGATGGTCGCGGCGCTCGCGCGGGCCGGTGTCGATATCCGCCCGGAAGCCATGGGTGTCACGTGGGAGGACGCCGAGGCCGCGATGCGGACCCTCGGGACGTTCGTACGCGAGGCGGGTCTCTGGCATTCGATCGCCGATGAGCGGGCGGTCGATGACGCGATCGTCGCCGAGGTCCGCGCGCGGGTGACGGCGGCATACGGCCCGTGGCTGGCGGCCACGTGAAGGTCGGGATCACGCTGCCCCAGGGCTGCGACCGCGAGTACCTGGGCCTCGACGCGCATACCGCCTGGTCGAGGACGATCGAGGCGGCCCGGCAAGCGGAGGCGCTCGGGTTCGAGTCGCTCTGGCTGTACGACCACTTCCAGGTCGACCCGCCGCTCATCGATGCGCCGGTCTTCGAGCCGTTCGTCGAGCTGACGGCGATCGCCGGCGTGACGTCGCGGGCGCGCCTCGGGCACCTTGTGCTGGCGGCCGCCTATCGGCCGGCGGCCCTGACGGCCAAGATGATCTCGACGCTCGACGTGGTGTCGGGCGGGCGCGCCGAGCTCGGCATCGGCGCCGGCTGGAAGGAAGACGAGTGGCGCGCCTACGGCTACGGCTTCCCGGACGCGCCGGAGCGGCTGGCGATCCTTAGCGACCATCTCGAGGTCATCAGCCGGATGCTCGGACCGGGGCACGCCACGTTCGCCGGGCAGTACGCGTCGGTGGAAGACGCGATCCACGAGCCGAAGTCGGCAGGGGACAGGATCCCGGTCCTCATCGGCGGCAACGGGCCGAAGGTGACGTGGCGGCTCGCCGCGCGGTTCGCCGATGAGCTCAACCTCGACGCGATGATGCCCCATGAGCTCGAAGGTGCCCTCCCGGTGATCGCGTCGCGCTGCGAGGAGATCGGTCGGGACCCGGGCACCCTCCGCGTGTCCGTCCACATCTGGGGTCGACCCGATGCGCCGGCCGGGTCGGAGCGTCGCGAGCGCCTCCGCCAGTTCCGTGACGCCGGCGCGTCGCGGGTCATGGTCCAGGGCTTCGCCGCGGTCTCGGATCCGGGACACCTCGAGCGCGTCGCCGAGGACTGCGCCGCCGTCGGGTTGCTCTAGGACCCGGCACCCGATCCCGAGCACGGGGTCGTCATCCGTCGCATCCGCATCGACATCCGTCCGGCCGCGGCCGCCGACCCTTGCCCGCATCGCGCCCCCACGGTGGGGAAGAGCATCAGGGCGGCCCCCACACCTCGACCTCGCATCTTCTCCACCGAAAGGAACCGCACGATGGCCCTCGCCCGGATCGCCCCGCTCGACCGCCCCGGCCCCGATGACTTCGCCGCCTTCGCCGCTGGCATCCGCGGCACGGTCATCCGCCCCGATGACGATGGCTACGACCAGGCTCGCGAGGTCCACAACGCCAACTACGATCGTCGGCCATTGAGCATCGTCCGGGCGTCATCCGCCGCCGACGTGGCGCGGACCGTGCTGTTCGCCCGTGAGACCGGGCTCGAGCTTGCCGTCCGCGGTGGCGCCCACAGCCTCGCCGGGTTCAGCGCGACCGATGGCGGCATCGTCCTCGATCTCGGCGAGATGAAGGGCCTGCACATCGATCCGATCCGCCGTCTGGCCTGGGCGCAGGCCGGGCTTCGCGCCGGTGAGTACACCGCCGCTGCGGCAGCCCACGGGCTGGCGACGCCGTTCGGCGACACCGGCAGCGTTGGGATCGCCGGTCTGACGCTCGGTGGCGGGATCGGCTGGCTGGTGCGCAAGTACGGCCTGGCGATCGACGCCCTCGTCTCGGTGGAGATCGTCACCGCCGACGGGCGCATCGTGATCGCGAGCGCGAACGAGAACCCTGACCTGTTCTGGGCAGTGCGCGGCGGCGGCGGCAACTTCGGTGTCGTCACGCGCTTCCAATTCAAGCTCTATCCCGTGTCGACCGTGCTCGGCGGCGCGCTCTTCCTCACGCCGACGCGCGAGGCGCTGCGCGGTCTCGAGGCCGTCGCGGCTGCCGCGCCCGAGGCGCTCTCGACGATCTCGATGCTGATGCCAGCCCCGACGGCGCCGTTCATCCCGGAGTCCGTCCAGGGCAAGCAGACCCTCGCGGTCATGTTCGTCTACGACGGCGACCCCGAGTCCGGACAGCAGGCGCTGGAGCCGTTCCGAGCCCTCTCGGAACCCATGGCCGAGTTCGTGATGCCGATGCCGTACGTTGGGATCTACGAGATGCTCAAGGCGGCCGAGCAGCGGGCACCCGCCTCGCATCGCTCGCTGTTCCTCGAGACGCTCGACGACGCCGCGGTCGATGAGATCGTCACCCGGATGTCCGCGCCGAGCTCACCGCATGCCATGACCCAGATCCGGATCCTCGGCGGTCAGATGGCGCGCGTGTCTGCCGACGCGACGGCGTTCGCTCATCGCGACGCCAAGGTGATGCTCACGATCATCACGCCGTTCGAGGACCCCTCCGAGGCGCCGGTCCACGCGGCGTGGACCCACGGGTACTACGAGGCGCTCCGCCCGCGCTCGAGCGGCGTCTACTCGAATTTCCTCGAGGTCGAGGGTGAGGACCGGATCCGCGAGGCCTATCCCGACGCCACGTATCGGCGGCTCGCGCAGATCAAGCGCCGGTACGACCCGACGAACCTGTTCCGGCTCAACCAGAACATCGCTCCGGCGCCGTCCGTCGCCTGACGAACGCCCAGCGGTCTCGGGCGCCGGCGCTCCTTCGGGGGCGTCGGCGTCCTACTTTGCAGAGGCGTCCTCCTTGCAGAGCGGCCCGCGCGCTACTTCGCCGGGAGTGTCCGACCGAATGCGATCGCGCGGCGGATCCAACCGTCCAAGGCGTCGTCCTCGGCGACGACATCCGGCGGCAGCGTCGCGTAACCCTTCATCGATCGTCCCGCCATCGGCTCGAACGGGGCGGCGCCCGGTAGCGCGAGCAGCTCGACGCGGTCGTCGTCGGGGAGCCGGATCATCCAGTGCTCCGCGAACAGCCCCGTGACCAGGTTGCCGCCGACGAACAGGGCCGGATAGCCGAACATCTTCCGGCGCTCAGCCTCGGGAAAGCGCGCCGCGGCGGCGTCGAATCGAGCGACCAGGCCCGGGGAAGACTTCTCGAACTTCGGCATATCAGATGCCCTCGATGCGGCGCGGCGAGAGACGTGGACCGTAGCGCGGTGCCTGCACCCCGCTGAGCTCCAGGAGACGAACGACGAGGGCGCGCCGTCCTCGGTATGGCTCGAGCAGCTCGAGCATCCGCGCATCCGTCGCCCGCGGCTCGCCGGCGAGCGCGTAGGCCACGAGATGGGGGAGGTGGAAGTCGCCGACGCTGACCGCGTCGACGTCGCCCAGGGCCCGGACGCCGACCTCGGCGGCGGTCCAGGGTCCTATCCCCGGGATCGACCGCAGCCGCGCGTAGGCCGCCTCGAGTGGGGCGTCGACGAGTCGCTCGAATGTCGCCGCATCGCGCGAGATCGCGCGGATCAGGTCGGCGCGACGACGTTCCAGACCGAGCGGATGGAACGCCCAGTAGGGAAGCGATGCGAGTGTGGCCGGCGCCGGGAACACGCGCAGTCCGAGCTCGGCGGGCCCAGGTGCCGGCTCGCCATACCGCCGGACCAACGCGTGGAACGTCCGATGGGCCTCGGTGCCGGTGACCTTCTGTTCGAGGATCGCCGGGATCAGCGACTCGAGGACCGCACCGGTGCGCAGGACGCGGACACCCGGGCGACGCTTCGCGAGGGTCGCGATGCGCGGATCGGCGGCGTCGAGCAACTCATCGGTACTGCCACTGAACAGACCCGGGACGCGGGCGACGGCCGCTTCAGCTCCCGGTCCCCAGCCATCGGCCCTGACACGCCGTGGCCCGACCGACGCGATACCGATCGTCGCCGGCCCATCGGGCGTGCGGGTCGTCCACCAGGCGCGGTCGCGCGCGAGCCGGATCGTCCGATCGCCGTGCCCGCGGACGAGCGGACCGAGCGACGCCGGGAGGTCGACCGGAGCAGCAAGATCGAGGGTGAAAGTCGAGTCGGGCGCGGGCACGGCACAGAGTCTGTCACGACCGCGATATGCGGGAGCGAAGAACCGCATAAGTCACAGGTGAGCCGCCGATGGTACTGTTCCGCCCGACGTGCGACGCCCCCGGGTCGTCGCGAGCATGACGCTCATCGTGATGTTCGCTGCGGTCGCCGTCCCAGGACCGGTGGGTTCATGGGCCTTCAGCCCGAACCGAACCCCCTCCGCGGAATACTTCGCGTCAGTGGAGATGGCCGCGTCTGTCCGTGGGCCGGTGACGACGATCCTGCCCTTGGATCCGTACGCTCGCTCTGCGGGTGTGCTGGATGAACAGATGACACTTCGCGAACCCGACTTCGTAGCCCAGCCGCTCCGGGTCCGGTCGAAGGTCGCCCAGCCCACCGTGAAGCCGGCGGTGGTCCGGAAGCCACGCTGGCGGCTGGACGGCAACATCTCCTGGTACGGCCCTGGGTTCTACGGCAAACGCACCGCATGCGGCGTCGCGATGACGCGCGGGCTCATCGGTGTCGCCCATCGATCGCTGCCTTGCGGGACGCCGGTGACGTTCAAGAACCCAAGGAATGGTCGGGTGGTGACGGCTCGAGTCGTCGACCGAGGCCCATACGTTTCGGGCCGCCAGTGGGACCTGACGGGCGGGTTGTGCCGCGCCCTTGGCCACTGCTACACCGGCTCCATCTACTGGAAGCTCGGCGGTCGCTGACCGCGCCTGACGCACCCCGCCGGACATGACCGGAGGGCAGCCGCGGGACGGCTACCCTCCGGGAGCTGCGCTTGAGAGGTGCTGGCTACCGCAGGTAGAAGATCTGGTCGACGACGACCTTCGGGTGACCTGATGTACCCGACACCACGATGCGGATCGAGTGGTTGCCGATCGTCGACCACGCCTTGGTGAAGACCAGCTTGCGATCGGCGATGACCGCCGCGTTCATGTTCACGGTCTTCACAAAGTGGCCATCGATGTACACCTTGGCGGAGCCGTAGGCGGGACCCATCCGGGCGTACCAGCCGACGCGATTGCCGCGGAAGCTGACCGTTGCCGTCGAGTTCGCCCTCGACGAGACCTTCGCCTTGCCACCGACGTAGACCGCCGAATTGGACAGGGCCCAGGTCCCGGTGAAGTGCATCGCGGCGCTCGACTCGCTGACGCTGACCGTCGTGAACGGCACGCTGCAGCGCGGTCCGCTGTGGTTGTTGCCGTTGTCGTACGTGTACACGCAGATGCGGTACGTCAGGGCCGAGTTCGGCAGGTCGAGCGAGATGCCCGGAGCAGCAGACGCGGGAACGACGCCGACGTCCTGGGGAAGGCCGCCGTTGACGATCTTCCTGACGAGATACTCCTTGACGCCACTGCCCCCGACGTTGTCGGTCGCAGCCGGCCACGTGATCCGCACCGGGATACCGAAGCGCCCCGAACCGAACAGGGTGTAGTTGACGGCAGTCGTGGCATTGGGCGGCGTCGTATCGGTCGTCACGAGGATGTCGTCGCTCGAGACGCCCGACCAGTTGCCGGCGGCGTCGCGCCACTGGACGTAGACCGTCTTCGTGCCGAGGCCCGCGGTCATGGTCCACGCGATTGGGTTGGTGTAGGTGTACGAGGTGGCGTCAGCGCCGCTCAGGCGGCCGTTGCCATCGACGGTCGAGTCATTAGAGATCCGGACGAGGCTGAGACCGCTGCCGCTGTCAGTCGCGGGGACCGACATCACGACATTCGGATTGCTCGTCGTGGCCGCACCGCCGTTGATCGCGACGCTGCCCGAAGGCGGCGTGGAGTCCGAGGCGGGCAGGGCCATGAAGCCATGGAGGTAGAACTTGAGGTTCGTGCCGGCCTTGTTAAGCAGGTTGTTGGCGATGACGGCGATGCCGCTCGCCGACGTGACTTCCTGCTTCGTGGTCGACGCGTCATCGATGAGCGTCTCGCTCGAGCTCTTGATGAACGTCACGCCGCGCTTCACGATCTCGTCGGCTGGGCCGCGGAAGTCGAAGGCGTCCGGGCCGCTGAGCGGCGCCGACTTGCGATAGATGACCCCGCCACCGTTCGGCGCGGTAAGGAACACGTAGATGGTGTTCAGCTCTTCGCTGATCGCAAGTTGCGGGCGCGTTTCACAGTCACCGGCGGTGCCGACGAGCCGAGGCGCATCCCAGGTCCCGCCAGTCGTGCGCCGATAAAGCGGCGTCAGCAGCCTTGTCTTGAGGGTCGCGCAGTTGACGGTGTCGGTGTTGGCCTTGCCGACCATGTACACCGCGCCGTCGGAGGTCGCCTTCATGTTGATGTGGTTGTCGGCATAGATGTTGCCGAGACCGCCGTTGGGCAGCTTGTCCGTCGACCAGTTCCCACCGACCGTCGGGTCGGCGCCAGCGGCGATCGTCGAGAAGTAGTACCCGTTGTTCGTGGCCGCGGGCAGGTCGTCCTGGTCGCTCCACATCACGCCGACCGTGTTCTTGGAGCCGTTTCCGAACGCGATCACCGACGCGATGTCGCTGTCCGACATGGCCCCGACGTTGATCGTATTGCTGCCCTGGGTCGGGAGCTGGGCAGCCGCCGTCCAGGTCTGGCCGTTGTCGTCCGAGAAGCTGTAGCGGACCTCGTGCGCCTGGGTCAAGACGACCCACAGTCGACCGCTCGAGTCCTTGTCGATGCTCACGCTCCACGCGCCACCTCGGAACGCCGGCGATGCCGTGCTCCCGGTACCGAGGATCGCCCGGTACGAAAGGCTGCCGCCGATCTGGGTCCACGTGTCGGACGCGGCGCTGTACGTATATCGGAAGATCCGGACGTCGTCGGGCGTAGCGGGGACGACGAATGGAGACGATGTGTTCGGCATCGCGACCGACGCGACGTAGAGCGTGTTCGACGCCTCGTCCCACAGGTAGTCGCCGTGCGTGTTGTCACGCCGGTCGACGATGGTGGTCGTCGGGCTCCAGGTCGACTTGTCGGAGCTGAGCTTGTAGATACGGAACTCGGACAGCGGCGGCGACGTGCTGAAGCGGAACATGCCGCCCCACCACTGGACGTTGCCACCGCCTTCGTCGGTGTACCAGAGCTTCGACTCGGGCTTGTCGCTCGCCGGACGGAACGCGCCTCCCGCGTAGCCGTGGTCCCGCCAACCGGCGGTGACCGGCGTTCCGGCCAGGACCGTCCCGGTCGCGACGATCGCCGCGAGGCCGAGCGAGATCAGGATCGTCGCGAGTCGACGGGCGGGGTGCGAGACGGAGTGCATCGGTCAGGGATCCCCCAAGATGAGTCCAGGTGCCCGGCAGGACTGATGGAGGGAGAGTCCCCCGGACGATAGGTGTAGGAGCATACGCGACCCAGCTTTTTCGCGACCTTTCAGAAACCTTCATTCGGTGACTCGGGTCAACGGCCCGGTCCGGTTGCCCTCCGCGCTTGGCGGAACGTGCCCGGGCGCCCTACCGTAGCGGCATGTGCCGAAGCATCAAGACCCTGCGTCGTCCGGGGGAAGCGGCGACGACCGGCGAACTGGAGGCGGCCGCTCGCCAGTACGTTCGCAAGATCAGCGGCTACCGCGAACCCAGTGTGAAGAACCGCGAGGCCTTCGAGGAAGCGATCGCCGAGATCGCCCACGCATCGCAGCACCTCGTCGAGGCACTCGGGATCGATGTCGAAGAGGGTCCGAACCACTGGGTCGGTCGCGATGGAGCGATCCATTTCGGGGCCTGAGGCGCCTCTCATCGCGTGACGACCGTCGCCGCTCCCTGGTGGGTGCGCCCGGGCCTCGACGTCGTCGACGGCCGGCTCTCGATCGCGGCGCATGACGCCGAGTCCCTCGCGCGCGAGCACGGCACGCCGCTGTTCGCCTACGACCTGGCCCGCTTCGGAGAGGACGCGCGTGCGTTCCAGGCGGCGTTCGCCCGGACCAGCGTCCCGTTCCGTCTGCGCTTCGCGCTGAAGGCGAACCCGTACCCCGAAGTCCTTGCCGTCTTCCGCGGCCTTGGGCCGCCCGGGTCGCCGGAGAGCGTCGGCATCGATGCGTGTTCCCCTGGCGAGGTGCTGCGCGCGCTCGAGTGCGGCTGGCTGCCCGACGAGATCAGCTACACGGGAACGAACGTTTCGGAGCGTGACCTCGAGGTGCTGCTCGCACATCGGATCCACCTGAATCTGGACGCGATCAGCCAGATCGAGCGCTACGGGCGGCGGTCGCCGGGAAGTCGCATCGGGATCCGCATCGATCCCGGCAGCGGCGCCGGCTACACCGCCGATCTCGAGTACAGCGGCGCCCGCCCCACGAAGTTCGGCATCGACCTCGAGCGATTCGACGACGCGCTCGCCGCAGCCGCTCGCCACGACCTCGCGATCGACACGATCCACTTCCACGCGGGCTCCGGCTGGCTGGCCCAGGGGCTCGAGGCCTTCTCGCGGGCGTTGCCGGCCGCCATCGAGGCCGTCGAACGGGCACGAGCGGCCGGACATCGGATCAGCGAGGTCAACGTCGGTGGCTGACTCGGCAGACCCGGCCGCGCCGATGAGGTCGCCGTCGACCTCGATGCCTACGCTGACGTGGTCGCGGGTGCGCTTGGACCGCTTGGCGTGACCGTCGCAGCGGAGCCCGGCGACCACCTGTCGAAGGACGCGGGCATCCTGCTGGCGGAGGTCGTCACGGTCGAGACGCGCCGTGGCGTGACCTTCGTCGGGCTCGATATCGGCTGGAACGTGAACTGCGCATATTTCATCTACGGGTTCACGCAGGAGATCGTCCCGTGCCGCGACCCCGCGGCGCCGGCGACGACGCGGGTGACCGTCGCGGGGCACATCAACGAGGCGAGCGACGTGTTCGCCGAGGACTATCCGATGGCCCCGGTCGCCGAGGGCGACATCGTGGCCCTGCTCAACGCCGGTGGGTACGACCAGGCGATGAGCTCGACGCATTGCCTGCGGCCGCTCGGGGCGGCCGTATTCCTGGAGCGACCGTCGGCCTAGCCACCGGCCGACAAGTACACTCGGCGGGATGGTCCAGCGTGTCGAACGGGGTGCGCCGCCGATCCGTCATGTCACGACGAGATCGATCGTCGCGGTACGTGGCAGCTCGCTCGAAGTGCGAGGGGACCGCGTCGTCGGCGAGGCGCCCCTTGAGATCCGCGCCGCGGGTCCGGACCAGGATCCCGTGGCCGTCGCCGTCACGATGCGGACTCCCGGTCACGAGGACGAGCTGGCGGTCGGCTTCCTGCGGACGGAGGGGCTGATCGACGGCTCCGAGGTCGTCGGGACCGAGGTCGGCGACCCGATCGCCCTGAACCAGCCCGACGACACGGTCATCGTCCGGTTGTCGCGACCATTCGATGACTCGGCCGTGGCCGAGCGCCATTTCGTAGCGACAGCGTCGTGCGGGATCTGCGGCAAGGCGTCGATCGACGAAGTCGCGTTGCGCTGTGGTCCACTGCCGCCCGGGCCGGTCGTATCACGTTCCGTGCTGATCGCGCTGCCCGAGTTGCTGCGCGCCGCGCAACGCGCGTTCGACGAGACGGGCGGGCTGCATGCGGCGGCGTTGTTCTCACCGACCGGGGAGCTGATCGCGATCCGTGAGGACGTCGGTCGACACAACGCGCTCGACAAGCTCATCGGGTCGCAGGTCCTCGACGGGGAGCTGCCCCTCAACGGTCGGGCGCTGATGGTGTCGGGCCGGGTCAGCTTCGAGATCGTCCAGAAGGCCGCGGTCGCGGGAATCCCGATCATCGCTGCCGTATCGGCACCATCCGACCTGGCTATCGAGACGGCGGAACGCCTCGGCGTGACGTTGATCGGCTTCCTGCGAGGCGATGGGTTCAACGTCTATACGCACGACGGCCGGATCGACCTGCGCGACCTGACCGGCTGGGGCTAGCCTCCGGCCGCGCTCCAGGATCGAACGCCTGCGATCTCGATCCTGATCATCGGGCGCGACTCGAGATCGTGGTCCGCGTACTGTGGGTACTTCGCCCGCAGTGCCGCTACCGCGGCAGGCTCGCTGTCGACGAGAGCGGCGCGGCCCGCGATCCGCAGCCAGGCGAGCTGCGACCAGTCCTCGGACCAGCGGTCGACGAGCAACGCGACCGTCGGCCGCTCGCGGATGTCGCGGACGCGAGCCAGCGAGCGCACGTCGTCGACGGCCTTCGGTTTCTCATCGAGCGGTGACCAGACGACGTCGCCGATGACGACGAAACACACGGGCACCGGCCGCGGTGCACCGTCGGGTGCGATCGTCGCAAGGGTCGCTCGCCGGGTCGCGACGAGGAGCTCGCGTTCAGCCGGCGTCAGGACCGGGAGCAACCGTCGAGCTCGGGGAGGCGGACTCGGGCTTCGGCCGCTCGTTGACGAACTCGAAGCCGAACCGGCCCTTCACGCACAGATGGCCGCTCGTGACCGACGAGTCGAGCGGTGATGTCACCTTCAGCACGCGGTCATCCTGGACGTGGAGGTCGAGCGCGCAGCCGACGCCGCAGTACGGGCAGATCGTCGTCGTGACCGTCTGCGCCGAGGGCTCCCAGGTCCCTGCCTCGCGCATGTCGTATTCGGTCTTGGCCATGAGGGCGCCGGTCGGGCACACACCGATGCAGTTGCCGCAGTAGACACACGCCGATTCGGGTAACGGGACGGCCTGCTCGGTCGAGATCCGGGCGTCGAATCCGCGACCGGCAACGGCGATCGCGAACGTGTTCTGAGCATCCTCCCCGCACGCCTCGACGCACTTGTAGCAGAGGATGCATTTCGAGTAGTCCCGGACGTAGAGGTCGTTGTCGATCTTCGTCGGCTGTGCGACGGTCGCCGCGTGGGCCGCGTCGTCAGCGGATGGCGCGTGATGGTGCCCCGCGCCGTGCGCATCGCGCTCGCCGGCGGTCGCGGGCGCTGCGGGCGGCCCGAAGCGCGACGGGTCCGCGCCGTAGCGATCCATGTACGCGTGGATCGTCCCGTCGGGGACAGCGGGACCCGCGAGCGACACGTCGACCGATGAGCCCAGGAACTCGAGGACGACCTTTCGGGAGGTGCGGACGCGCTCGCTGTCGGTCAGCACCTCCATCCCCGATTCGACCTTGCGCGAACAGGCAGGTGCCAGAACCCGCGACCCGGCGACCTCCACGACGCACACGCGACAGACGTTGACCGGCGTGAGGTTGTCGGCGTAGCAGAGGGTCGGCGTGTCGATGCCGAGCTGGCGGCAAGCCCCGAGGATGGTCGTCCCCGCCGCGACGGTGACGGCCTCGCCATCGATGGTCAGCCCGATCTCCGGAAGCGGCTCGAGCGGCGGTGCCTCGGGCGGACGTGACGGGCGAGCCGGCGGGAAGAGCAGGATCTCGGGGATCGGCTCGTCCGGGCGCGGCGGCCACGGGTGGGTGACGGCGTCCTCGTGGCGTGGCTCGTGATGCTGGTCGGTCATAGCGCCACCAATCCGGGCTGCCGCAGGGCCGACTCGATCGCCGAGGACGCGGTCTGGCCGAGTCCACAGATGGATGCATCGCGCATCGCCTGCCCGATCTCCCGCAGGAGCGTCAACTCCTCATCGCGTGACCGGACCCGTGAGCCTGCGGCGAGACGCGTCAGCAGCTCCTCCTGGCGGACGCTGCCGACCCGGCAGGGGACGCACTGCCCGCACGACTCGTCGCGGAAGAACTGCGCGATCCGCCGGAGCGTGCCGACGAGGTCGACGGTCTCGTCGAAGACCATGATCACGCCGGACCCGAGGGTCGCCCCTGCCGCGCGTGTCGCTTCGAACGTCAGCGGCATCGCGATCGCGTCCGGTCCGACGAACACGCCGGCCGCACCACCCAGAAGGATCGCGCGGATCGCTCGGCCGCTCGGGACGCCGCCAGCGAGCTCGATCAGGTCGCCGAGCGTGGCCCCGAATTCGACCTCATAGACGCCCGGACGCGCGACATGGCCCGACAGGCAGAAAAGCCGCGGACCGGTCGAGCCGTCGGTGCCGATCCCGGCGTACGCCTCGCCGCCCATCTCGAGGATCAGCGGGATGTTCAGGAGCGTTTCGACGTTGTTGACGACCGTCGGCTTGCCGAACAGGCCGACCTCGACCGGGAACGGCGGTTTGTTCCGCGGCTCGCCACGCTTGCCCTCGATGGATTCGAAGAGCGCGGTCTCCTCGCCGCAGATGTAGGCACCGGCCCCGCGACGTACCTCGATGTCAAAGGCGATGCCAGAGCCCAGGATGTCGGGTCCGAGCAGGCTGGCCGCGCGTGCCGACGCCACCGCGCCGCGGACGGCGGCCTCCGCTTCGGGGTACTCGCCGCGGATATACAGGAACCCGACGCTGGCACCGGTCGCGACGGCCGCGATCGTCATCGCCTCGACGATGGCGAACGGGTCGCCTTCGAGGATCACCCGGTCCTTGAACGTGCCGGGTTCCGACTCGTCGGCGTTGCATACGAGGTAATGCGGCTGCGCCGGCTGTGCGGCGACCGCGGCCCATTTGCGCCCCGTCGGAAAGGCGGCGCCACCGCGGCCCATCAGCTTCGACGCCGTGACCTCGGCGATGACAGACTCACCACCGATCTGGATGGCTCGAGCTAGGGCGGTGTACCCGCCGTGCGCCCGGTAGTCGTCGAGCGACGTCGGGTCGATCACGCCGACACGGCGCAGGAGCCTGAGCGACGGATCGCCCTGTTGTGGGATCCGCTGAGGGGGACGCGGCGCCCCGCCACCGTCCAGCCGAGCGAGGACGCCTGCGGCATCGACGGGCGCGGCGCTCGCGACACGCCCGTCCTCGCCTGCGGTGGTGACGAGCGCGGCCGGGGCCCGATCGCACAGCCCGAGGCATGGCGAGCGCATCCATCCGGTCGAGCCATTCGCGCCGGCGACACCCTCGGGGCCGATCGCCCGCTCGAGCGCAGCGCAGGTGTCCTCGGCGCCGGCGACCCGGCACGCGATGTCGTCGCAGACGTGGGCCATGACCGGCGGCCGCGGCTTGGTCGCGAACAGCGCATAGAACGTGGCGACGCCGTACGCCTCGGCCGGCGGGACCGCCAGGCGCCGCGAGATGTAGTTCAACGCGGGCTGGCTGATCCAGCCGACGCGATCCTGGACGGCATGGAGCGCCGGCAGCAACTGGGACCGGCGGGATCGGATGGCGTGGCCGCCACGAGCGGCGTGGCCATCGACGCCCGGGCGCCGCGGACCGCCGACCCAGCCCGACTCGGGCGGGCCGAGCACGGCATCGACGGCAGCACGCTCGGCAGGCGACGCGAGCGGCCCGATGACGTGGAGGTCCATCGAGTCGAGTCTAGCCGCGCGCCGCGTGGCGCGGCGGCGTTCGCGACAGGTCAGTCGCTGGCGGGGCCGGACGAAGCGGCGATCTCGGCGACCACGGCCATCGAGATCCGGAGGTTCGGGACGGCGAGCGGATGGCGAGCTCCTGATCGCGCAGGGGGATCCTGCGGGAACCAGCGCGACCATTCCTCGTTGAACCCGCTGAAGTCCTCTGGGTTCGTGAGGAGGAACTGGACGCTCGCGACCCGCTCCAGCGAGCTGCCGGCGGCGACCAGGATCGCCTCGACGTTGCGCATCGCCTGTCGAGTCTGCTCCTGGATGGTCGAGCCGACGATCGCGCCAGTCTCCGGGTCGAACGGACCCTGACCCGAGACGAAGACGAGCCCGCCAGCCACGACAGCCTGGCTGTATGGGAATGGCCCAGAGGCATTCCCTCGCGGCGCGGCAGGCGTTTCGACGATCCGTGCCACGTCAGGCGCTCGTATCCGGCGCGCTCGCACCCTCGAGGATCGCCTTGGCCTTGTCGAGACCGGCCATCTCGCCATCCATCGACGCCTGGACGGGACCCGACATCACGAACTTCTTCCAGCCCCCGAGGTCGGCGGCCAGCGAGAACGTGACAGTCGAGCCGGTCCCGGTCGGGGTGACCGTGAATTCGCCGCGAGGCCGAGCCGGCCCTGCAACGACCTGGAATGCGTAATGGCTGGGCGGGTCGTAGGCGGTGACTTCGATGTCGGCCGCGATCCCGCGCCCGCCCGGTCCTTCGACCAGCTGGTGGACGTGACGCCCGACGCCCGGGGTGCCCTCGGCGGCGATCTCCTTGACGTGGCCTCGCCAGCGCTGGTCGTTGGCCGGATCGCTGAAGAATGCGAAGACGTCGTCCGGTGACCGATCGATCGCGATCGTGCGCGTGGCGCTCGGCATGGAAGCTTCTCCTCCGCTCGAGTGATCACTCGATCACGATCGAGCACTGCGCCCCCGCGATGGACCTGTCGAAACGACCCGCCGGATCAGGCGGGTACGGGGTCTCCCAGCTTCTCGATCCGGATCGCCGTGGCCTTGAACTCGGCTGTGCCCGACTTTGGGTCGGTCGCGTCGATCGTCAGCAGGTTGGTCGCGACGTCGTCCTGGAAATGGAGCGTCATGAAGGTAAGGCCCGGTCTGAGCGATGTGTCGATCCGGATCGGCGCTTCCACGCGCCCGCGGCGCGAGACGACACGTACGCGTTCACCTTCGGTCAGGCCATAGGTCTCGGCGTCCTCGGGTGACATGTCGAGCGACTCGCCACGCCGCAGCGGCGACGTGTACCCGGCCGTCTGCACGCCGGTGTTGTACGAGTCGAGGCGCCGGCCCGTCGTGAGACGGATCGGGAACTCATCGGTCAGCTCGTCGACCGGCGGATCGTGGTCGGTCGGGAGGAACGGCACGCGGCGACCGGGCAGTGGGTCCTCCCACAGCCGGCTGTGCAGGAACAGCTCGCCGGGGTGTGTCTCGTCATAGCACGGCCACTGGAGGCCACCGAGCTCGTCGAGCCGCGCGTAGCTCATCCCGGCATGCGGTGGCGACAGCGAACGGATCTCGTTCCAGACATCCTCGGCGTCCGACGACCCCGGGTCGTAACCCATGCGCCGGGCGAGCTCGTAGATGATCCACAGGTCGTCGCGCGCCCCTTCGGGTGGCTCGACGGCCTTCCGCACCCGCTGGACACGTCGCTCACTGTTGGTCACGGTGCCCTCGGCCTCGGCCCAGGCGGCAGTCGCCGGGAGCACGACGTCGGCGAGCTCTGCGGTCTTCGTCAGGAACAGATCCTGGACGACCAGGAACTCGAGACCCTCGAGCAACTCGCGGGTCCGATGCTGGTCAGCCTCGGACTGCAGCGGGTTCTCGCCGATGCAGTAGACGGTCGTGAGCTCACGCCGCTCCATCGCATCGAACATCTCCGACAGCGTCCAGCCACGGTGCGGCGGGACGGTGACGCCCCACTTGGCATCGAACTTCGCGCGGAGGTCGCCGTTCTCCACGTGCTGGAAGCCCGGCAGCCGGTTCGGCAGCGCACCCATGTCGCCGCCGCCCTGGACGTTGTTCTGGCCACGGAGCGGGTTGATGCCGCTCCCGTACTTGCCGACGTGGCCGGTCAACAGCGCAAGGTTGATCAGCGCCAGGACGTTATCGACCGCGTTGTGGTGCTCGGTGATGCCGAGTGTCCAGCAGATCATCGCCCTGTCCGCGGTCGCGAACGCGTGGGCGAGATCGCGGATGGCGTCAGCGGGCACACCCGACTCGCGTTCGGCGTACTCGAGCGTGTACGACTCGACCTTGGCTTTGTACGCGTCGAAGCCCTCGGTCGCGTGCTCGATGAACGCGCGGTCCTCGAGACCGGCAGCGATGATCTCGCGGCCCACCGCATTCGCGACAGCGATATCGCTGCCCACGTCGAGACCGAGCCACACGTCGGCCCACTCGGCGCTGCTCGTGCGGCGCGGGTCGACCGCGTACAGCCGAGCACCCTTGTGGATGCCCTTGAGGAGGTGATGGAAGAAGATCGGATGCGTCTCTCGGGCGTTGCTGCCCCAGAGGACGATCAGGTCCGTCTCTTCGGCCTCACGGTATGAACTTGTGCCGCCGCCGGCACCGAACACCATCGCCAGACCGGCGACGCTCGGGGCGTGTCAGGTCCGGTTGCAGCTATCGATGTTGTTGCTGCCCAGGACCGCGCGGCTGAACTTCTGTGCTGCGAAGTTGACCTCGTTGGTCGCCTTGCTGCAACTGAAGGTGCCGAAGGTCGTCGGGCCGTTGGCCGCCTTGGCGGCGCTGAACCCGGCGACGACGCGGTCGAGTGCCTCATCCCAGCTCGCTGGGCGAAGCGCAGCCCCCTTGGTGTCGCGGACGAGGGGCTGGGTCAGCCGAACGTAAGGTCTCCCCATAGGGGTCCTCTCTTGTGGTTGACGACGACCCGAGTGTACCGCTTGACGACCGTGCACTCGGCGGCGACGCTCCGCATCGATCACGTTCTAGGGGGAACTTTGTCGACCGCCGTCACCGCTGACCTGACCGAGCCGCTACCGCTCCGCTGCTACCGCCATCCGGACCGCGAGACGTACGTGCGCTGCGGCCGGTGCGACCAGCCGATCTGCATGGGCTGTGCCATGCAAGGACCGGTCGGGATGCGCTGCAAGACGTGTGGGAAGCCGGCCCGCGATGCGCTCGACTCGATGCGGCCGAGCCAGGTCGCGATCGCGCTCGCGGTCGCCGGTGGGCTGTCAGCTGTGGTCGGCTACTTCGGCGCCCAGTTCGGCTGGTTCATGATCGTCGTCGGTTTCTTCGCGGGGACGATCATCGCCGAGGCGCTGGACCGGACCATCGGGATCAAGCGCGGGCCGCGCATCCTGGCGATCGCCGTGACCGGGATCGTGATCGGTGGGCTCATCGGCTCGAGCTTCTCGATGGTCGGGCTCTGGCGAGAGATGGAGGGGTATGCGGTTGCCGCGGGCGCGCGGGACTTCTTCGTCCGCATCGACATGGAGAACTCCCCGTTCACCGCGGTCACGCTCGACGTGTTCGAGACCATGTGGCAGCAGGGCTATCGCAACGCCGGCGTCGTGCTGCAGTCGTGCCTGCCGCGAAGCGAGGCGGACGCGGAGCGGATGAACGCGCTCGGCGCGCGCGTGCGGCTGGTGAAGGGCGCCTACAAGGAACCGAAGGACGTCGCGTACCAGTCCAAGGCCGACGTGGATGCCGCGTTCGTCCGGATCATGCGGCTGCTCCTGGCCGGCGGTCACTACCCCGCGATCGCTACGCATGACGAGGCGATGATCGCGGCGACGCGCGCGTTCGCGGCGGAACGCGCGATCGATGCGGCCCGCTACGAGTTCCAGAT